>Ga0066256_1004396_pt1 | contig 12609 bp, 16 predicted proteins | sample ThiBio_1000_biof_FD_87107 | JGI IMG/M metagenome (GOLD analysis project Ga0066256, IMG submission 87107) | Wastewater bioreactor microbial communities from Cape Town, South Africa - Thiocy_expt_1000_biof (version 2) | ecosystem: Engineered > Bioreactor > Thiocyanate-remediating >...
ATCAAGGTGCTGGGCGGCTCGAAGCGGAAATACGCTTCCGTCGGCGACATCATCGTGGTGTCGATCAAGGAAGCCATTCCGCGCGGCCGCGTTAAGAAGGGCGATGTGATGAAGGCGGTCGTGGTTCGCACGGCCAAGGACATCCGCCGTCCCGACGGCAGCGTGATCCGTTTCGACAAGAACGCGGCCGTTCTCGTCGACAACAAGAAAGAGCCGATCGGCACGCGTATCTTCGGGCCGGTTCCGCGCGAACTGCGCGCCAAGAACCACATGAAGATCATCTCGCTCGCGCCTGAAGTGCTGTAAGGAACCGGACCAATGCAGAAGATTAGAAAAGGCGACAAGGTCGTCGTGCTGGCCGGCAAGGACAAGGGCCGTTCGGGCGAAGTCCTGTCGGTACAGCCGAAGGACGACACCGCGCTGGTGCGCGGCGTCAACATGATCCGTCGTCACCAGAAGCAGACCCAGGCCCAAGAGGGCGGGATCATCACCAAGGAAGCGCCGATCCACCTGTCGAATATCGCGCTGGCCGACCCCAAGGATGGCAAGCCGACCCGCGTCGGCTTCACCGTCCAGAAGGATGGCAAGAAGGTGCGCGTCGCCAAGCGTTCGGGAGAAGTCATCAATGGCTAAGGCTGAAACCAAGCAGGCTGCCGCCAAGAACGAGCCGCGCCTGAAGAAGGTCTATAACGAGACCATCCGCAAGGCGCTGCTGGAGCAGTTCGGCTACGACAACGACATGCAGGTTCCGCGCCTGGACAAGATCGTTCTGAACATGGGCGTCGGCGAAGCCACGGGCGACTCGAAGAAGCCTTCGGTCGCCGCCGAGGACCTGAGCCTCATCGCCGGCCAGAAGGCTGTCGTCACCCGCGCCCGCAATTCGATTGCCGGCTTCAAGGTGCGCGAGAACATGCCGATCGGCACGAAGGTCACGCTGCGCAAGGAACGCATGTACGAGTTCCTCGACCGCCTCGTGAACATCGCGCTGCCGCGCGTTCGCGACTTCCGCGGACTGAATCCGAAGAGCTTTGACGGCCGTGGCAACTACGCCATGGGCATCAAAGAGCACATCGTGTTCCCGGAGATCAACTACGACAAGGTTGATCAGGTCTGGGGCATGGACATCATCGTTTGTACGACTGCGAAGACGGACGACGAAGCCAGGGCTCTGCTCAAGGCTTTCAACTTCCCCTTCCGCCAGTAACGGCAGCGAGCAAAGGAAAAACCTGAAATGGCAAAGACCAGCTCAGTCGAGAAGAACAACAGGCGCCGCAAGCTTGCCGGCCAGTATGCCGCCAAGCGCAAGGCGCTCAAGGACATCGTCATGGATCAGTCCAAGCCGATGGAAGAGCGTTTCCGTGCGCAGCTGAAGCTGTCGGCGCTGCCGCGCAACTCGGCAAAGATCCGCATCCGCAACCGCTGCGAAGTCACCGGGCGCCCGCGCGCTTTCTATCGCAAGCTCAAGGTTTCGCGTATCGCGCTTCGCGATCTCGGCAACAACGGCCAGATCCCGGGCTTGGTCAAGTCGAGCTGGTAAGGAGACACTGAGATGTCATTGAGCGATCCTCTCGGCGATATGCTGACCCGCATCCGCAACGCCTACGGCCGCAAGAAGTCGAGCGTCTCGACCCCGGCCTCGCGGCTGCGCGCCCGCGTCCTCGACGTGCTGAAGTCGGAAGGTTACATCCGCGACTACAGCCAGACCGACTTCGAAAACGGTAAGTCCGAAATCGAGATCGAGCTGAAGTATTTCGACGGCGCTCCCGTCGTGCGCGATATCGAGCGCGTCTCCAAGCCTGGCCGCCGTGTCTACGTTTCGGCCAAGTCGATCCCGCACGTGGCCAACGGTCTCGGCATCGCCATTCTTTCCACGCCCAAGGGTGTGATGGCGGACCACGAGGCCCGCGAGCAGAACGTCGGTGGCGAGATCCTCTGCCAGGTCTTCTGATCTGGCACGAGATTGAACAGCGGGTCTCGGTTCCTGGGATCGCACCCGGGAACTGGACCCTGAAACAAGAGAAGTGACGAGGACAACAAAATGTCTCGTATCGGAAAGAAACCCGTTTCGTTGCCGGCCGGTGTGACCGCGACCATCAACGGCCAGACCGTGACCGCGAAGGGCCCCAAGGGCGAGCTCAAGTTCGTCGTCAACGACGAGGTCCTGGTCAAGATGGAGAACAACGAGATCTCCGTTCAGCCGCGCGACCAGAGCAAGAACGCCCGCTCCAAGTGGGGCATGTCGCGCACGCAGATCGTCAACATTCTGCATGGCGTGAAGGATGGCTTCGAGAAGAAGCTGGAAATCACCGGCGTCGGCTATCGCGCCGCGTTGCAGGGCAAGAACCTGCAGCTCGCGCTTGGCTTCAGCCACGACGTCGTCTACGAGACGCCGAATGGCATCACGATCACCGTGCCGAAGCCGACCGAGATCACGGTCTCGGGCATCGACAAGCAGCAGGTTGGTCAGGTTGCCGCCGAGATCCGCGAATATCGCGGTCCCGAGCCCTACAAGGGCAAGGGCGTGCGTTACGCCGGCGAGCGTATCGTGCGCAAGGAAGGCAAGAAGAAGTAATTCGCTACAACGCCGCGGGGAGCGGCCGCGGGCGGTGCTTGTCGCCGACCGCACATGGCGGCCCCCGTTTTTTGAAGGCAAGGAACAAGTACAATGGCCAACAAAGAAGCTACCCAGCGTCGCGCGCAGCGCGTCCGTCGTCAGATCAAGAAGGTCGCCGGCGAGCGTCCGCGTCTTTCGGTGCATCGCACCTCCAAGAATATCTATGTCCAGGTCATCGACGACGCCAAGGGCCACACCATCGCCGCCGCATCGACGCTTGAGAAGGATCTCAAGGGGTCGCTCAAGACCGGCGCTGACATCGGTGCCGCCGCGGCCGTCGGCAAGCTGATCGCCGAGCGTGCGGCGAAGGCCGGCGTCAAGGAAGTGGTGTTCGACCGTGGCCCGTACATCTATCACGGCCGCGTCAAGGCGCTCGCCGAAGCCGCTCGCGAGGGTGGCCTGAGCTTCTAAGGCATGGCCCCGAAAAGTCGCAGGCTTTTCGGAAAAGGTCACGCTTGAAGGAAAGGCCTTGGTGCGGAGTTCCTGCGGATCCTGCTCCAAGGCGTAATTTCTGCTCCGGATGTCGCAGAAAGTTGCAGACTTTCCGGACAGGATCATGCAGAGAGACGATTCTCACCGCCGGCGACCTCGAATGAGGCGTCGGCATTTCAGCAACCGTGCTTCCGGAAAAGAACAAGGAACAGGATATGGCACAGGAACGTAGAGAAGGCGGCCGCGGCCGCGAGCGTGAACGCGAGGAACGCGACGACGGCATGGTGGACAAGCTCGTCCACATCAACCGCGTCGCCAAGGTGGTGAAGGGTGGCCGTCGCTTCGGCTTCGCCGCTCTCGTCGTCGTCGGCGACCAGAAGGGCCGCGTCGGCTTCGGTCACGGCAAGGCGCGTGAAGTGCCGGAGGCTATCCGCAAGGCGACCGAGTCTGCCAAGCGCGACATGATCTTCGTGCCGCTGCGCTCGGGTCGTACGCTGCATCATGACGTCGAGGGTCGCTGGGGCGCTGGCCGCGTTCTGCTGCGCGCCGCCAAGCAGGGTACCGGCATCATCGCCGGCGGCCCGATGCGCGCCGTCTTCGAGACGCTCGGCATGCACGACGTCGTCGCCAAGTCGATGGGATCGTCGAACCCCTACAACATGGTTCGCGCCACCTTCGACGCGCTGAAGAGCCAGATGCATCCCAAGGATGTGGCTGCGGCGCGTGGCATCAAGTATTCGACCCTTCAGGCTCGCCGCGGCACTGCCGTAGCGGCTGAAGAATAGTCTGTTCTGACCAGGGATTTCGACCATGGCCAAGAAAGCTACCAAGACCATCACCGTTGAGCAGATCGGTTCGCCGATCCGTCGGCCGAAGGAACAGCGCGCGACGCTGGTCGGCCTCGGCCTCAACAAGATGCACAAGCAGCGCACCCTGGAGGATACGCCTTCCGTGCGCGGTATGATCGCTGCCGTTCAGCACCTCGTCCGCGTCGTCGACGAGCGCTGAGCAGAAGCGCAGGAGAACTCAGATGAAACTCAACGATCTGCGTGACATGGACGGCGCGACGCATTCCAGGAAGCGTCTCGGCCGCGGCATCGGCTCCGGTTCCGGCAAGACCGCCGGCCGTGGCGTGAAGGGCCAGAAGGCCCGCTCGGGTGTCGCCATCAACGGCTTCGAGGGTGGCCAGATGCCGCTCTATCGGCGCCTGCCGAAGCGCGGCTTCAACAACCTCTTCGGCAAGAGCTTTGCCGTCGTGTCGCTGGCCCGCATCCAGGCCGCCGTCGACGCCAAGAAGCTCGACGCGAAAGAGACCGTGACCGCCGAGGCGCTCGTCGCCGCCGGCGTGATCCGCCGCGTCAAGGACGGCGTGCGTGTCCTCTCCGACGGCGAACTCAAGGCGAAGCTCGCCTTCGACGTGGCCGGCGCCTCCAAGGCCGCCATCGAGAAGATCGAGAAGGCCGGCGGCTCGGTGAAGCTGCCGGAAGCGGCGGCCGCGGAATAAAGACGACCCGAAGCGCGGCAGGTGGGGTCTTGCTTCCGATCGCGCTTTGATCAGTTCAATTGGGCGGCCGCGTCAACGCGGCCGCTTGCATGTTTACGGTCCGGAGCTTATCTCGTGAGCTTCGGTGACACGCGCCGCCTGACCTCAGGGCCAACAAGCGTGACCAAGCGGAGAATCAGGCATGGCTTCGGCAGCTGAACAACTAGCCTCGAATCTGAATTTCTCGGCCTTCGCCAAGGCGGAGGACCTGAAGAAACGCATCTGGTTCACCATAGGCGCGTTGCTCGTCTACCGACTCGGCACCTACATCCCGATGCCCGGCATCAACCCAGATGCCTTCGCCCAGGCCTTCTCCTCGCAGAGCAAGGGCGTGCTTGGCATGTTCAACATGTTCGCCGGCGGCGCCGTGCAGCGCATGGCGATCTTCGCCCTCGGCATCATGCCCTACATTTCCGCCTCCATCATCATGCAGCTCATGACGTCGGTCATTCCGTCGCTGGAAGCGTTGAAGAAGGAAGGCGAACAGGGCCGCAAGGTCATCAACCAGTATACCCGCTACGGCACCGTGCTGCTCGCGCTGGTCCAGGCTTACGGTATTTCCGTCGGGCTTGAGAATGGTAACGGCATCGTCAGCGATCCCGGCATGTTCTTCCGGGCTTCGACCGTCATCACCCTGGTCGGCGGCACCATGTTCCTGATGTGGCTCGGCGAGCAGATCACCGCGCGCGGCATCGGCAACGGCATTTCGCTGATCATCTTCTCCGGCATCGTGGCCGGCCTGCCGCACGCCATTTCCGGCACGCTCGAGCTCGGCCGCACCGGCGCGCTGTCCACCAGCCTGATCCTCGCGATCATCGTGCTCGCCATCGTCGTGATCGCGCTGATCGTCTTCTTCGAGCGCGCCCAACGCCGCCTGCTGATCCAGTATCCGAAGCGCCAGGTCGGCAACCGCATGTTCCAGGGCGATACCTCGCACCTGCCGCTGAAGCTCAACACCTCGGGCGTCATTCCGCCGATCTTCGCATCCTCGCTGCTCCTGCTGCCGGCTACCGTCGCCGGGTTCTCGCAGGCCACGAATCTCCCGACCTGGGCCAGTTCGGTGCTCGCGTCGCTCGGTCATGGCCAGCCGCTCTACATGGCGTTCTACGCCGCGATGATCGTCTTCTTCGCCTTCTTCTACACGGCGATCGTGTTCAATCCGAAGGACACGGCGGACCAGCTCAAGAAGCACTCGGGCTTCATTCCCGGCTATCGCCCGGGCGAGCGCACTGCCGAGTACATCGACTACGTCCTCACCCGCATCACCGTCGTCGGCGCCATCTACCTGGTGCTGGTCTGCCTGCTGCCGGAGTTCCTGATTTCAGCCACTGGCGTACCGTTCTACCTCGGTGGCACATCGCTTCTGATCGTGGTCAGTGTCACGCTCGACACGGTCGCCCAGATTCAAGGCCACCTGATCGCGCACCAGTATGAGGGCCTGATCAAGAAGTCGAAGTTGCGCGGGGGTAAGAAGGCCAGATGAGACTGATTTTGCTTGGGCCGCCGGGGGCGGGCAAGGGGACGCAAGCACAGAGACTGGTCGAGAAGCACGGCATTCCCCAGCTCTCCACGGGCGATATGTTGCGCGCGGCCGTCCAGGCCGGTACCGAAGTCGGCAAGCGCGCCAAGGCGGTGATGGATGCCGGCGAACTGGTTTCCGACGCGATCGTCGAGCTTGTCGTCGACGACAAGGCGCTCGTCGGTCGTATCGTCAAGCGGGCCGAGGATGCCAAGGCCGCCGGCCAGCCGGTGCGCAAGGACGACAATCCGGCTGTATTCGAAGAGCGCCTGCGCGAGTACTACAAGAAGACCGCGCCGCTCATCGGCTACTACTACGCCAAGGGCAAGCTGCGCGGCGTCGACGGCATGGCCAGCATCGATGCCGTCACCACCGAGATCGAGGCGGTCCTGGCCACGACGGTGAAGGTCGCCGCGACGGCTAAGTAAAGATTGCGCTTGACTGGAAAGGGCCGCTAGGCTATGGCGGCCCGTCTTCCTATCAGGCATGGACTCTGCTTGTCCGCAAGGACAAGGCAATTGCTTTGAACTGGAAACACCCGCATGGGCCGGCCTCCACCGGACGCGGGTCATTTTTCACCGCGCCAGGCTGCCCTGTTTTTCAGGGTCGGTCGGCCCAAATGGAGAAGAGAAGAACATGGCTCGGATAGCCGGCGGCAACCTTCCGACCAACAAGCGCCTCGTTATCGCGCCTCAGTACATTCACGGCATTGGCAAGAAGTTCGCCCAGGAGATCGTCGACAAGGTCGGCATCCCGGCCGAGCGTCGCGTGAACCAGCTCACCGATGCCGAGGTTCTGGCGATTCGCGAGACGATCGACCGCGACTACCAGGTCGAGGGCGACCTGCGCCGCGAAGTGTCGATGAACATCAAGCGCCTCATGGACCTGGGCTGCTACCGCGGCCTGCGTCACCGCCGTTCGCTGCCGGTTCGCGGCCAGCGCACGCACACCAATGCGCGCACCCGCAAGGGCCCGGCAAAGGCAATCGCCGGCAAGAAGAAGTAATTTGGGGAGTAGGGCAGGGCGGTAAGGCAAAGGGATCGCGTTTTTCCCGACTTCCTTACCGCCTTGCTCCCCTACTACCTTACCAAGGTGGAGCCGCTGGCATTACGGCGGTGTAGAGATCAACTGAAAGGACTACCATGGCCAAGGAAGCCGCTCGTGTTCGCCGTCGCGAACGCAAGAACATTTCGTCGGGCGTTGCCCACGTCAATTCGACCTTCAACAACACGATGATCACCATCACCGACGCGCAGGGCAATTCGATTGCCTGGTCGTCGGCTGGCGCCCAGGGCTTCAAGGGTTCGCGCAAGTCGACCCCGTTCGCCGCCCAGATGGCTGCCGAGGACGCCGCCAAGAAGGCCCAGGAACACGGCATGCGCATGCTTGAGGTCGAGGTCTGCGGACCTGGCTCCGGTCGTGAATCGGCCCTGCGCGCCCTGCAGGCGGCCGGCTTCACCATCACCTCGATCCGTGATGTGACGCCGATCCCGCACAATGGCTGCCGTCCGCGCAAGAAGCGCCGCGTCTAATTTCGAACGCCGCGTGAACGCCGTCGGCGTTCCTCCACGGTATTCCAGGTCGCCCGCCACGATTGGATGGTGGCGGGGCAACGGAAGGAAGACATCATGATCCAGAAAAACTGGCAGGAACTGATCAAGCCGAACAAGATCGAGTTCTCGTCGAAGAAGAAGACGCTGACCACCCTGGTCGCCGAGCCGCTCGAGCGCGGCTTCGGCCTGACGCTCGGCAACGCGCTGCGCCGCGTGCTCCTGTCCTCGCTGCGTGGCGCGGCTGTGACCGCCGTGCAGATCGACGGCGTCCTGCACGAATTCTCGTCCATCGCCGGCGTGCGCGAGGACGTGACGGACATCGTGCTCAACATCAAGGAAATCGCCATCCGCATGGAAGGCGATGGTCCCAAGCGCATGGTCGTTCGCAAGCAGGGCCCGGGCGCCGTGCTGGCTGGCGACATCCAGACAGTCGGCGACGTCGAGATCCTCAACCCCGACCACGTCATCTGCACGCTGGACGAGGGCGCCGAGATCCGCATGGAGTTCACGGTCGACACCGGCAAGGGTTACGTGCCGGCCGATCGCAATCGAGCCGAGGACGCGCCGATCGGCCTGATCCCGGTCGATAGCCTCTATTCGCCGGTCAAGAAGGTCTCCTACAAGGTCGAGAACACCCGCGAGGCCCAGGTTCTCGACTACGACAAGCTGCCCATGACCATCGAGACCGACGGTTCGATCTCGGGCGAGGACGCCGTGGTTTTCGCCGCTCGCATCCTGCAGGCCCAGTTGGGCCTGTTCGTCAACTTCGACGAGCCGCAGAAAGAAGTCGCGGCGGAAGCCGTTACCGAGCTCGCCTTTAATCCGGCGCTGCTCAAGAAGGTCGACGAACTCGAGCTTTCGGTGCGTTCGGCCAACTGCCTGAAGAACGACAATATCGTCTACATCGGCGACCTGATCCAGAAGACCGAAGCCGAGATGCTGCGCACCCCGAACTTCGGCCGCAAGTCGCTGAACGAGATCAAGGAAGTTCTGGCGGCGATGGGGTTGCACCTCGGCATGGAAGTGCCGGACTGGCCGCCGGAAAATATCGAAGACCTCGCCAAGCGTTACGAAGACCAATATTGAGCATGAATTCCAAGGATCGGCGGCGTAAGCCGCTCGATCCGACGGTCATGCGGAAAACCATCAGAGGCCGTGGCCTCTTGAACAACTGAAGAAGGAAAAGAGCCATGCGCCACGGTTTCAAAGGCCGTCGCTTCGCCCGCAGCGTAAGCCACCGCAAGTCGATGTTCGCCAACCTTGCCGTGTCTCTCATCGAGCACGAACAGATCGTCACCACCTTGCCGAAGGCGAAGGACCTGCGTCCGATCGTCGAGAAGCTGGTGACGCTCGGCAAGCGCGGTGACCTGCACGCCCGCCGTCAGGTGATCGCGCAGATCGGCAATGAAGGCGTCGTCAAGCGCCTGTTCGAGACCCTCGCACCGCGCTACGCCAACCGCAACGGCGGCTACCTGCGCATCATGAAGGCTGGTTTCCGTCACGGCGACAACGCCGCGATGGCGGTGATCGAGTTCGTGGATCGCGACACCTCCGCCAAGGGCGCCGCTGACCGCGCTCGCCTCGAGGCCGAGGGCAACAACGAGGAAGCTGCCGCTTAGGCATGCCGCGACCGGGTGGAGACGCCCGGTACTGCAGGAGACAAAAAGGGGCCTTTCGGCCCCTTTTTCTATTGGCAACGGGAGAGGCCCCGACAGCTCGGAGCCGCCGGGCCTCAGGATCAGTAGTTGCGGTTGTAGTAGCGGTCGTCGCACGGTGCGGTGTAGATGCGGCCGTAGCGGTCCCTGTAGCGGCAAAGCTGCTCGTCGCGGCGCTGAGGGGTCGTCGCCTGGCCGATCGCCGCGCCAAGTATCGCGCCGCCCGCGGCACCCACCACGGTGCTGGCCGTGTCATGGCCGAGCGCCTGGCCGATCAAGGCGCCGCTGGCGCCGCCGATCAGCGCGCCCGTTCCGGCTCTCTGTTCCTGTTCAGACGCGCATCCGGTAAGGGCGGCGGTGAGAAGCGCGACAGCAATGGCAGTCGTCTTGGTCAGATACATAGTGGTCCTCTCGCAAGTCCAAAGACACGTCCCTCCGGCTCAATTGCTACTCCATTGAGGCGGAACGGCGGCGCGCGATCGCCCGGATGCCTTAAAATCGCCGATATGGTTTCCTTCGGCTTGACAAAGGTTAAGAACGGCGCTGTGAGCCGTGGCCTACAGGGGCGGGGTCGCTGTCGGGGAGGAGAGGCTGGAAGACAGGGATGGATAAGCCCTGGCGCCTCCCTCGGTCGCGGTTAGCCTCACGAAAAGAAACGGATTTCAGCGCCTTAGCCTTTCATTTTGCACAATCGTCGGGACAATGGCGCCGAACCCGACCTGGAGGATTCGCGATGCTTCTCAGACGACTGTCCATAGCCCTGCTGTGCGCCGTGATGGCGTGCGCGGCCGTGCCGGCGGTCAGGCATGCATCCGCCGAGGAGAACAAGAGCGAACCCGGTCTCTCCGATGTCCTGACCGACCTGCTGCATGGCGTGGAGGGCGAGAATGGCAATTCCGGCCCCGACAAGCGCGTGCCGTTCGGGCGCGAGGAGGTGCAGCTTTCCTTTGCGCCGCTGGTCAAGCAGACAGCTCCGGCAGTGGTCAACGTCTATGCCTCGCAGACCGCCAAGGTGGTTTCGCCCTTTGAGGGCGATCCCTTCTTCGAGGAGTTCTTCGGCCGCTCTCAGCCGCGCGCGCAGTCCTCGCTGGGTTCCGGCGTGCTCGTCGATCCGAGCGGCATCGTCGTGACCAATTTTCACGTCGTGAAGAACGCCGACCAGGTCAAGGTGGCCATGGCCGACGGGCGCGAGTTCGAAAGCAAGATCATGCTGAAGGACGAGACGCTGGATCTCGCCGTGCTCAAGATTTCGTCCGACAAGCCGTTTCCCGTCATCGCCATCGGCGACTCCGATGCGCTGGAGGTCGGCGACCTGGTACTGGCCATCGGCAATCCGTTCGGCGTCGGCCAGACGACGACCAGCGGCATCGTGTCGGCGCTTGCACGCAGCCACATCGGTGTTTCGGATTCGAGCTTCTTCATCCAGACCGACGCCGCCATCAACCCGGGCAATTCCGGCGGCGCCCTGATCAACATGGGCGGGCAGCTCATCGGCATCAACACGGCGATCTACAGCCGCAGCGGCGGCTCCATCGGCCTTGGCTTCGCCATCCCGTCCAACATGGTTCGTGCCTTCGCGGACGCCGCCAAGGCCGGGCTCGATTTCTTCGAACGCCCCTATATCGGGGCCGAGTTCGAGGCCGTTACGCCGCAGATCGCGGAATCGCTCGCCATGGAGAAGCCCGCCGGCGCGCTGGTGTCTTCCGTCGAGCCGAACGGCCCCGCCGCCAAGGCAGGCCTGAAGCCGGGTGACGTCGTTCTTTCGCTCAACGGCAAGCCGGTCGACACCATCGAAGCGCTGGACTACCGCATGGCGACGCTCTCGATCGGCGCCAAGGTGAATTTCGCTGTGCTCAGCAAGGGCCAGCAGGCGACGATGGAGATCGCCCTGGAGCGGCCACCGGAGGGTTCCAAGCCATCCGAGATCACCTTACGCGGCCGCAGCCCGTTTGCCGGCGCCAAGGTGGCTGAGCTTTCGCCGCGGCTCGCGCAGCGGCTCGGCCTGCGCACCGACGCCAAGGGCGTCACCGTGGTCGACATCAACCGCGATTCCCCGGCGGCCGATTTCGGCTTCCAGACGGGCGACATCGTGCGCGAGGTCAACGGCGTCACCATCGACACCGCAACGGCCCTGGAGCAGGCCTCCAAGCAGGATACGCGCTGGTGGCGCTTTACCGTCGAGCGCGGCGGGCAGATACTGCGCCAGGTGTTGCGTTACTGAGCACGAACGGGATTTTTCCCGGACGATGCCCCAACTCTGAAGAAGTGCATGGCGGATCTGTTCAGCGTCGAGGAACCGGAGAAGGCTTCAACCGGCCGCCCCCTGGCCGATCGGCTACGGGCGAGGAATCTCGGCGAGGTCGTCGGCCAGGAGCATTTGACCGGCCCGGATGGCGCGCTGACGCGGCTGATCAATTCCGGGTCGCTGGGGTCGATGATCTTCTGGGGGCCGCCCGGCACCGGAAAAACCACCGTGGCTCGGCTGCTGGCCGGTGAAACCGAGCTTGCCTTCGAACAGATATCGGCGATCTTTTCCGGCGTCGCCGACCTGAAGAAAGTGTTCGAGGCGGCAAAGCTGCGCCGCGCCAACGGCCGCCAGACGCTGCTCTTCGTCGACGAGATCCATCGCTTCAACCGGGCCCAGCAGGATGGATTCCTGCCGGTGATGGAGGACGGAACGATCGTGCTGGTCGGCGCCACCACGGAGAATCCATCCTTCGAGCTCAACGCCGCGCTTCTGTCGCGGGCCCGGGTGCTGGTATTCCAGTCGCTCGGCGAGGCGAGCATCACGAAACTCCTGGCGCGCGCCGAGGAGACCGAGGGCAGGGCGCTGCCGCTCGACGAGGATGCGCGCGCCATGCTCATCCGCATGGCGGATGGCGATGGTCGGGCATCCCTCACACTGGCAGAGGAAGTATGGCGCGCGGCCAAGCCGGGGGAGGTTTTCGGACCGGAAGGCCTCCAGCGCGTCGTCCAGCGTCGCGCGCCGATCTATGACAAGGGTCAGGACGGCCACTACAATCTGATCTCGGCGCTGCACAAGTCGGTACGCGGCTCCGATCCTGATGCAGCGCTTTACTATCTCGCGCGCATGTTCGACGCCGGCGAGGATCCTCTCTATCTCGGGCGCCGGCTGGTGCGCATGGCGGTGGAGGATATCGGGCTTGCCGACCCGCAGGCCCTGGTCGTCGCCAACGCCGCCAAGGATGCCTATGACTATCTGGGCTCGCCAGAGGGAGAGCTCGCCTTCGCGCAGGCCGCCGTCTATCTCGCCACCGCGCCGAAATCGAACG
>Ga0066256_1004397_pt1 | contig 12607 bp, 13 predicted proteins | sample ThiBio_1000_biof_FD_87107 | JGI IMG/M metagenome (GOLD analysis project Ga0066256, IMG submission 87107) | Wastewater bioreactor microbial communities from Cape Town, South Africa - Thiocy_expt_1000_biof (version 2) | ecosystem: Engineered > Bioreactor > Thiocyanate-remediating >...
CGCGGCGCACGCCCGCTGATAGGGTTCGTGCGTCTCGGCAAGCCTGCGTGCGGTTTCGGCGATGCGCCTTTCCGCGTCGCCGCCCGCTGCCGGTTCGGGCGCAGCCGCCTGGCGATCCGCGGCTTCGGTGGCTGCGCCTTCGCCCGAGGCGGGCGAGGCGTTCGGTCGCGCGTCGTCGCGCGACGGTTGCTGCGTCGGCAGATCGCCGTCGGTACGCGCAGGCGTGTCGGGGGTCACTCCAGGTTCTCCAGTGAACGGGATTCGGGCCGGCCGCGGCGTGCCGCCGCGCGGCGAAGCCGGCAAAAAGGCGATTTCGGGACGTCGTCAGGGGATTTCAAGCCCCCGGCGCACGGCATCGGACCGTAAGCCCGGCGTTTCCTTTCCCGGCCTCCCTGCGCGATCGTCGCCGCCCTCCCAGCGCGATCGTCGGGCTTTTCCGGGGAACCGGCCGCCCCGCGCGTACGCTCGCATCGTTCCCAGCCCGGGACGCATCGACAGGGAGAGTATCGAATGGGCGTGTTGTCTTTCATCCGGGAAGCCGGCGAGAAGCTGTTCGGCCACGGCGCGGCTCAGGCTGCCACCGGCGACGGCGCGAAGGCGGGCGATGCCGGCGAGGCGAACCGCAAGGCCGCGCAGGCGATCACCGACTACATCCATGCGATGAAGCTCGACGCCGAGAACCTGAACGTCGAGTTCGATGGTGCGAACGAGACGGTGACCGTCTCCGGCACCGTGGCCGACCAGGCCACGCGCGAGAAGATCGTGCTGTGCTGCGGCAACGTCGCCGGCGTGCAGAAGGTGGTCGACCGGATGACGGTGAAGAATCCGACACCCGAAGCGAAGTTCCATACGGTGGTGAAGGGCGACACGCTGTCGAAGATCGCCAGGGAGCAGTACGGCGACGCCAACGCCTACATGCGGATCTTCGAGGCGAACAAGCCGATGCTGAAGGACCCGGACAAGATCTATCCGGGGCAGGTGCTGCGCATCCCGCCGAAGGCCTGAAGAGAACCCTGAGGCGACGCGGGCCGCTACGCCTGCGGCGCGAGCCTGGTCGGCCAGCCGAGCAGGTTGCGCTCGACGAGCGAGGCGAGCGCCTCGATGAAGGGCGGGGAGTCGTTCAGCGCCGCGACGTAGGCGAAAGCCTCGCCGCCGGCGTCGAGGAACGACTTGCGCGCCTCGATCGAGATTTCCTCGAGCGTCTCGAGGCAGTCGGCGACGAAGCCGGGGCAGACGACGTCGACGCTGCGCACCCCGCGGCGCGCGAGGTCCACCAGCGTGGGCGCCGTGTACGGCTGCAGCCACTCGGCCGGGCCGAAGCGCGACTGGAAAGTGAGCGTCCATTGGTCGTCGGCCAGGCCCAGGCGTTGCGCCAGGCGCTCACCGGTGAGGCGGCACTGACGCTCGTAGGGGTCGCCGAGCGCGACGACACGCCGCGGCACCCCGTGAAAGCTCAGCAGCAGCCGCTCGCCGCGGCCCTCGCGCTCCCAGTGCGCGCGCACCCGGCGCGCGAGCGCTTCGACGTAGGCGTCGTCGTCGTGGAAATCGCGCACGAGGCGCAGCGCGGGCGGCGCCCGCCAGTCGCGCAATTCGCGGGCGATCGCATCGAAGACGGTCGCGGTGGTCGAAGCCGAGTATTGCGGATACATCGGCACGACGAGCAGGCGGTCCAGGCCGCGCGAGCGCATCTCGCGCAGCACCGAGGCGATCGACGGGGTGCCGTAGCGCATCGCGAAGGCGACTTCCACTGCGTGTCCGCGCTCGCCGAGCGCGCCGCGCAGCAGCTTCGCCTGCCGTTGCGTATGCACGAGCAGCGGCGAGCCTTCGTCGGTCCAGATCGCGGCGTATTTCCGCGCCGAGCGGGCGGGTCGAAGCGGCAGCACGAAGCCGTAGAGGATCGGCGTCCAGGCCAGGCGCGGGATCTCGACCACCCGGGGGTCGGCGAGGAACTCGCGCAGGTAACGGCGTAACGCCGGCGCGGTGGGCGCGTCGGGCGTGCCCAGTTGCACGAGCAGCACGCCCGTTGCCGCGCCGGAGCCGGGCGGGCGCTGCGCCGGAGATCGAAGGACCACGCGCGGGCGCTTATCCGTTCTGGCTGAGCGCCGAGGACACCAGTTTCGCGGTGATGTCGACGATGGGGATGACGCGCTCGTAGGCCATGCGAGTGGGCCCGATGACGCCGAGCGTGCCGATGATGCGGCCGTCGGACTCGTAGGGCGCGACGACGATACTGAGCTGGTCCATCGGCAGCAGGTCGGAGTCGCCCCCGATGAAGATCTGCACGCCATCGGCGCGACTGGACGCATCGAGCAGCTGCAGCAGCCCCGTCTTGCGTTCGAAGAGGTCGAACAGGCGGCGCAGCCGCGCAGTGTCGTCGGTGAGATCGGCGAGCCCGAACAGGTTGCGTTCGCCCGAGATGACGAGCGGATCGTCGCTCTCGCCGAGCACGCGCGTGCTCGCCTCGACCGCCTTGTGCATCAGCGCGGTGATGTCGTCGCGCAGCGACGCCAGTTCGGACTGCAGGCGCCGGCGAACCTCGTCGAACTCGATTCCGGCGACATGCGCGTTGATGTAGTTCGCCGCCTCGACCAGCTCGTCGCGCGAGGAGTCGCGGTGAGTGGACAGGATGCGGGTCTGCACGCTGCCCTCACCCGCCAGCCGCAGGACCTCGCCCTGGCGGAACATCGTCGCCCGCCGCGGCGCCATCACGACGCCGGCGAAATGCGACAGGTTGGACAGCAGCGACGCAGCGACCGACAGCACGCGCTGCGGTTCGTCCGGGTGGATGCGGTCGTGCAGCTTCTCGGCTTCGTCCACCTGCAGCGGTTCGACGACGAGCAGCGTATCGACGAAGAAGCGGAAGCCGCGCGGCGTGGGAATGCGCCCGGCCGAGGTGTGCGGGCTGGTGATGAGACCCATCTCCTCGAGATCGGCCATCACGTTGCGCACGGTGGCGGGCGACAGATCGAGCCCCGACTGGCGCGAGAGCGTGCGCGAGCCGACGGGGTGCCCGTCGGCGATGTAGCGCTCGATCAGCGTCTTCAGGAGGATGCGGGCCCGGTCGTCGAGCATGTCCTCATTGTAGGGGCGGCGCCGTCCGTTGCAAGCCCGGTGCCCGATCGCGATCGTCCCTCCGATCGTCCCTCCGATCGTCCATCCGATCGTCCGTCCGGCTCGGGCGGACGCACGAGGCGCGGCGCCGCGCGGCCTGCCGCCTATGCTCTAATCACCGGGCGAAGAATGCGTTCGAACGCGCCGCCCTGATCGGGCGCTGGCAGTCGGAGGAAGTCGGCGAGGCGCTGTTCGCCATCGCCGCCTTCCTGCGCGCCCGCGACGTCTCGGTGCTGGTCGAGGAACGCACGGCGGCGGCCGGCGGCACGCGCGATTTCGACATCGCCGACATCGAGCGCATCGGCGACGAAGCCGACCTCGCCATCGCGCTCGGCGGCGACGGCACGATGCTGGGCGCAGCGCGCGCGCTGGCGCGGCGCGAGGTGCCGCTGGTCGGCATCAACGCCGGGCGGCTGGGCTTCATCACCGACATCGGCCTGGGCACCTGGCGCCAGGCGCTGGCGACGATTCTCGAGGGCAATTTCGCCTCCGAGGAACGAACGCTGCTCACCGCGCGCGTGGTGCGCGACCACGAGATCGTCTGGAGCGAGCTGGCGCTGAACGACGTCGTCGTCAACCGCTCGTCGCGCACCGGGATGATCGAGCTGCAGGTGCACGTCGACGACCTGTACATGTACAGCCAGCGTGCGGACGGGCTGATCATCGCCACGCCCACCGGCTCCACGGCCTACGCGCTGTCGGCCAACGGCCCCATCCTGCATCCGCAGGTGCAGGGCATCGTGCTGGTGCCGGTGGCGCCGCAATCGCTGTCGAACCGGCCGATCGTGCTGCCCGACGACGTCACGATCACCGTGCGCGTGATCGACGGCCGCGAGCCGCGCGTGGCCGGCGACATGCAGGTGTTCAACGATCTGCACGTCGGCGACGACATCATCGTGCAGCGGGCGCCCTTCCGCCCGCGCTTCCTGCATCCGCCCGACTACAGCTATTTCGCCACGCTGCGCGGCAAGCGGACCGGGCCGGAGCTGCCCAGCCGGGGCGGCGTACAGCGCTGACCCCGGCCGCCCTTCCCGGCCCCTGCCCGCCGCATTTTCGTCTTTCCGCCTTTCCGATGCTGCTGCGCCTGCGACTCGCGAACTTCGTCATCGTCGACTCGGCCGAACTCGTCTTCGGAAGCGGATTCACCGTGCTGTCGGGCGAAACCGGCGCGGGCAAGTCGATCCTGCTCGATGCGCTGATGCTCGCGCTGGGCGGACGCGCCGACGCCGGCGTCGTGCGCGACGGCTGCGAGCGCGCCGACATCGTCGCCGAGTTCGCCGCCGACGGCGCGCTCGACGAATGGCTCGCCGAGCGCGAGTTGCAGGGCGACGCCGGTCTGGTGCTGCTGCGGCGAGTGGTCGACGCCGACGGCCGCTCGCGCGCCTTCGTCAACGGGCACCCGTCCACCGCGGCGCTGCTGCGCGAGATCGGCGAGCGGCTGGTCGAGATCCACGGCCAGCACGCCTCGCAATCGCTGTTGCGCGCCGACGGCCAGCGCCGCCTGCTCGACGGCTTCGGCGCGCTCGACGCGCTCGCCGCGTCGGTCGCCGCCGCCTTCGCCGACTGGCGCACGGCGCTGCGCGCGCTCGAGGCCGCCGAGCACGGGGCGCGCGAGCTGGCGCTCGAGCGCGAGCGGCTCGAATGGCAGCTCGGCGAGCTGGAAGCGCTGCGCATCGAGCGCGACGAATGGGAGACGCTCGAAGTCGAGCAGAAGCGTCTCTCGCACGCGGCCTCGCTCGTCGAAGGCGCGGGCTCGGCCGCCGAGGCGCTCGTCGAGAGCGACGACGCGCTCCCCGCGCAACTGCAGCGCACGGCGCAGCGCCTGCGCGCGCTGTTCTCGGCGGCGCGCAAGTTGCGCCTGGCGCCGCAGGCGCTGTACGACGAATGCGCGCAGCTGCGCGAGCGCGTGCGGGCGCTCGACGCCGCGCAGGACGTCGACGCGCTGCGCGAGAGCGCGGCGCAGCTGCGCAGCGCCTACGACGCGCTCGCCGCGCAGTTGTCGCAGCGGCGGCGCGATGCGGCGGCGCGCCTGGCCGAAGGCGTCACGCGGCACGTCGCCCTGCTCGGGATGAAGGGCGGGCGCGTCGAAATCGCCGTCGAAGCGGCCGAGCCCTCGGCCTCGGGGGCCGACGCCGTCGAGTTCCGCGTCGCCGCGCACGCCGGCGTCTCCCCGCGCCCGCTCGCCAGGGTCGCATCCGGCGGGGAGCTGTCGCGCATCGCGCTGGCCATCACGACGGTGGCCGCGCAGGCCAACCCGGTGCCGACGCTCGTCTTCGACGAGGCCGACGCCGGCGTTGGCGGCGCCGTCGCCGAGGCGGTGGGCGAGCTGATGCGCTCGCTGGGCGAGTCGCGCCAGGCGCTGTGCGTCACGCACCTGCCGCAGGGGGCGGCGAAAGCGCATCGCCACCTGCCTGTCTCGAAGAACACCGTAAGTCGCCCGGCGGGCACCGTGATCGAGCCCCTCGAGGGCGAACCGCGCGCCCACCCGATCGCGCGGATGCTGGGCGGGGCCGACATCACGGCCACGACGCGCCGGCATGCGCGCGAAATGCTCGCGCAGGGTCGTTGATTCGAGGCGTGCGAGGGGTGCGAGGGGCGGGACGCGCCGTCGCTGCGCGGGCCCGGAACGGCTCGGGACGCGCGACCGTCGGCGCGCAGAACGCGGGATCTACCCGCGGTTGCGCCGGTGCTCGCAGTCTTCCTTGATGCAGCTGCCGTACAGCGACAGCGCGTGGTCCTGCAGCTTGAAGCCGTGCTCGGCCGCGACGATTTGCTGGCGGCGCTCGATCTCGGCGTCGTAGAACTCCTCGACGCGACCGCAGTCGACGCAGACCAGATGATCGTGGTGCGAACCTTCCTCCAGCTCGAACACGGCCTTGCCGGCCTCGAAGTTGCTGCGCTTGAGCAGGCCGGCCTGCTCGAACTGCGTGAGCACGCGATAGACGGTGGCCAGGCCGATCTCCTGGTGCTCGGCGAGCAGTTCGCGGGAGACGTCTTCGGCGCTCATGTGGCGCTGCTTGCCGTTCTGGAAGATCTCGAGGATCTTCATGCGCGGCGCCGTCGCCTTCAGCCCCATGCTCTTGAGTTCGGTGGTGATCGTCGAAGACATTGCGATGGTCCGTTGCGACCGGGGGGAGAACCGGGGGAGAACCAGAGAGCGCGGGCCGCCGGATGCGCCGGCAGCCTGCTTCCGTATGATAGCGGTTTCGTTCGCGCGCCCCTTTCGAAGCCCATGATTCCGTTTCCGTACCGTGCGGCGCTGGCGCTGGTCGTCGCTGCGCTCGTGGCCGGCTGCTCGATGAACGACCCGAACCGCAGCGGACTGCTGCAGCCGTACCGCATCGACCTTCCGCAGGGCAACTACCTGACGCGCGAAACCGTGGACCGCGTCCAGGAAGGGATGTCGCGCGAGCAGGTCCGCTTCCTGCTGGGCACGCCGCTGCTGCGCGACCTGTTCCACGCCGACCGCTGGGACTACGTCTTCCGCTACAAGTTCCCCAGCGGCGACGTCGAGCAGCGCAAGGTCACGATCCGCCTCCGCGACGATCGCGTCGCGTCGATCGAAGCCGATCCGCTCCCGCAGCGCGAGGACGCGTCCGATCCCGCCCTGCCGGGATACAAGCCGGGCGAACGCGCGGCGAACGAGCCATGACGATGCGAATCGCGGTCGCGGGCGCCTCGGGGCGCATGGGCCGGATGCTGATCGAGGCGGTGCTCGAGGCGCCCGATGCGCAGCTGGCCGGCGCGCTCGACGTCGCCGCCAGCCCTTCGCTGGGGCGCGATGCGGCCGACTTCCTCGGGCGGGCAAGCGGCGTGAAGATCGTCGACGACGTCGACGCCGGACTGGCCGGCGCGCAGTTCCTGATCGACTTCACGCGGCCCGAAGGAACGCTCGCGCATCTGAAGGCCTGCGTCGCGCACGGCGCAGGCATGGTGATCGGCACCACCGGCTTCGACGACGCCGGCCGCGCGGCGATTGCCGACGCATCGCAGCGCATTCCGATCGTGTTCGCGCCGAACATGAGCGTGGGCGTGAACGTCGTGCTCGAACTGCTGGCGACGGCCGCGCGCATCCTCGGGCCGGGCTACGACGTCGAGATCATCGAGGCGCACCATCGGCACAAGGTCGATGCGCCTTCCGGCACCGCCCTGAAGATGGGCGAAGTGGTCGCCGAGGCGCTCGGCCGCGACCTGCGCGAGGTCGCCGTCTACGGACGCGAGGGGCATACGGGCGAACGCGACGCGAACACGATCGGCTTCGCCACGGTGCGCGGCGGCGACATCGTCGGCGACCACACGGTGCTCTTCGCCGGCACCGGCGAGCGCATCGAGATCACGCATCGTTCGTCGAGCCGGGTCACCTATGCGCACGGCGCGCTGCGCGCGTGCCGCTTCCTCGCCTCGCGCGAACGGGGTCTGTTCGACATGCGCGACGTGCTCGGGCTGCGGCAGGCGTAAGTCAGCGGCTGTCGGAAGAACGCGCGCGAGGCCGCATCCGCTCGCGCAGCGCCGCGCACGGATCCTCGCGCGGCTGCGCGTCGGTGTGCACCGTGAGGTCGAAGGGAGGGCGCTCCGCTTCGGTGACGCCTTCGTCTTCCGCCCCGGGACCTTCGAGCAGCGCGATCGATACGATGCGAGCCTGCGGACGCATCGCCGCCAGGTGCAGCGGCACGCCGATATCGCGCCGCAGGTGGCCGTTGCCGGCGAGCAGCACGACCGGAAGCCCGGTGCGCTCGCGCGCGTCGACGAGCGCGCGCGCGATGCGATCGTCGCGCGTGCGCTGCGCGACCGCCATCGCATCGACCGCCCGCTCGGGCAGCAGTCCGCAGTGCCCCTGCCGGATCGACGCGCGCATCGCCTCGGTCTCCCCGACTCCCCATCCGGGCGGCGGCGGCGCGGGCGGAACGCTTCCTTTCGCCACCAGCGTCGTATCGGCCGGCGACAGGTTCGCCGCCACCAGCGGCAAGCCGCGGCGCAACGCCAGCTCGATCGCCGGGCGATAGAGATCCCATTCCCAGCCATCGAAGGCGAAGCCCGCCGCCTGCGCGATACGACGCGCACGCGAGGCGAGATCGGGCGCCGTGGACGGGTTCGCCGCCTCGCGCGTGTCCTCGGCGCGGGCGCGGTCGAGCGCCTCCTGCCGGTCGGCGTCGAACTGCTCGAGCGCGAGCGCGAACGGGTGCAGGTCGGCCAGCGTCTCGAGCCAGTGCAGGCGCAGCCGGTGCTGCGCGACGTTGTCGTGCAGCTCGCCGAGGAGGAGGAAGTCGGCGTCGATGGCGGCGGGCGGTAGCGGGGGAAATGCCACGGAGGGCGACGTGGACGCGGCGGGGGGCGGCAGGGGTGCAGCCGGCGGCCAGGCCCGGGCGGCGCCCGCCGCGCCGGCCGCCGCGGCCGGGCGGGGGCCCGTCGGAGCCGCCCAGCCGACTAGGGCCGCCGCAATCGCCAGCGCGCTGGCGAGCCGGGCGGCGACGGCAGCTCCGCGGAGCGCCGCGCCCTGAAACGATCGCCCGGGCGTCAGCAAACGTCCCGGCGGCGCAGCCGGCCTGCGCGGTGCGGGCCGCTCGTGAACGGTGGCGGTCATTCGTGCTCTCTTTTTCGGCGGCTTGTCCGGCGACAGGGGTATCACGATTTCTCTGATACGGGGGCGAACACCTGCGCAAGCCGAATTGCGCGGATTTCGCGCGTTCCGGGACGTGAGTCGGGCGTCGCGCGACCGTACGTTCGATTTCCGCGCATTTCTGCTGACGCCTCGACAGTGGCGCCACGAAACGCGCGAAAGTCGCGCATTTTCGTCGCCGGCCTGCAAGTTTGCGTGCGCGCAGGGGCCGGCGCCGCCGCTTTCCTATAATCCGGCGATGGACCTGACGAGGCTCGCGGCTGTGGCGTGCGCGGTAGCCCTGCCCGCCGCCGTGATCGCCGGCGTGCTCGGCCTCGCCCGTGCGCCTTCGCCACCAAGCGTTCGGCCGATCCAGGTCGCGCTGATCGAGGCGCCGCCCCCGCCGCGCATCGAGCCGTCCCGCATCGAGCCGCGCATCGAGACGCCGCGCGCCGAGCCTCCTTCTGCACCGCCGACCGCGCCGGCGCGCGAGCCGCCCCACGAACGGCCCGCTCCCCCTGCCGAAATGCGACCCGACGAACATGCCGCGCCTGCGACGCACGCCGAGCGCGAACAGCCTCGGCGCCGGCGCCCGCTGCGCGAAACGGCAGCGCCGGCGCCGCCGCGCCCCGAGACGGCCGATGAAGCGAAGCCGCGCACCGCGCGAGACCAGGCGCCGGCACCGGCGAAGGCCGCCCCATCGGCCGAGCAGCCATCGGCGACGCCGCCGGTTCCCACCGCTCCGGTCTTCTCCGCACCCGCGGCGCCCTCCGCGCCGCCTACCGCCTCCGCCCATTCGGCGCCCCGCCGCACCGCCCCCCGCGTCGACGCGAGCTGGCGCGGCAACACGCCGCCGCCCTACCCGGGCGCCGCGCGCCGGATGGGCGACGAAGGCGAGGTGCGGCTGGACGTGCACGTCGGCGCCGACGGTACGGTTCTCGACGTCCGCCTGCGACAATCGAGCGGCTCGCCGGTGCTCGACCGCACGGCGATCGAAACGGTGCGGCGCTGGCGCTTCGAACCCGCCACCGACGACGGCCGCGCGGTGGCGGCGTGGTATCACGACTGGCGCTGGGTCTTCCGGCTCGAAGGCTGAAGGAACGCGAATGCAGGCACAGGAACTCGGACTGATGCACTTCTGGCAGGCGGGCGATGCGATCACGCATTCGGTCGCCTGGCTGCTGCTGGCGATGTCGATCGTCAGCTGGTACTTCATCCTGTCGAAGGCGTGGAGCACCTGGCGCATGCGGCGCGGCGCGCACGCCGCGCTCGAACAGTTCTGGAACGCGCGCACGATGGACGAGGCGCTCGCCACGCTCGAGAGCGCCGATCGCGAACGCGTCTTCGTTCCTCTCGCGCGGAAAGCGCACACCGCCGCCGCGATGCAGCGCGACGACTCGCTCGCCGCGTCGGTCGATCGCGACGAGATCGTCACGCGCGTGCTGCGCAGGGAGATCACGCAGGTCTCGGCGCGCCTGGAAAGCGGGCTCGCGCTGCTCGCCTCGGTGGGCAGCACCGCGCCCTTCGTCGGATTGTTCGGCACGGTCTGGGGCATCTACCACGCGCTGCTGAGCATCGCATCGAGCGGACAGGTGATGATCGATCGCGTAGCGGGTCCGGTCGGCGAAGCGCTGGTGATGACCGCAGCGGGCCTGGCGGTGGCGATCCCCGCCGTGCTCGCCTACAACGCCTTCGTGCGCGCCAATCGCGTCGTGCTGGCCGAACTGGACGGCTTCGCGCACGACCTGCTCGCGCTGGTCACGACGGGCCAGCGGCTGCGCGAGCAGCGCGACGCGCTGCGCAGCGGTCCGGCGCCGCTCGCCGTCGGGGCCGTCGTGCGCTGATCCGGCAGCGAAGCGAGGAAACGCAAGATGTCCTTCGGCGGATTCGACCCGGGCAGCCAGCCGCAGCCGATGGCGGAGATCAACACCACGCCGCTGGTCGACGTGATGCTCGTGCTGCTCGTCGTCTTCATCATCACCGCGCCGCTGCTCACGCACGCGCTGCGCGTCGATCTGCCCGATGTGCAGGCGCCGGTGACGGCCGAGCAGCCCGAGACGATCCGCGTGTCGATCGACGCGGCGGGCGTCGTCCACTGGAACGACGAAGCGCTGGACGGCCTGGCCGCGCTCGATGCGCGGCTCGCGCAGGCCGCGTCGTCGAAACCGCAGCCCGAACTGCATCTGCGCGCGGAGCGCTCGACGCGCTACGAGCGCATCGCCGACGTGATCTCGAGCGCGCAGCGCGCGGGCATCGAGCGCATCGGTTTCGTCACCGATCCGCGCACCTCGTCGCAACAGGACGCGCCGCGCTGAAGGGCACACGCGCGGCATCGCCGCGAGGCAGGGGCACCGCCGCGCGCCGGCGCCGCTGCCTTTCGCGCGCGCGAACCTCTACAGCGTGAAGCGCAACGCGCCGACGCGCGCCGCCGGACCGCGCACGCCGCCGGGCTCGCGCCCTTCCCACAGCGTCGCGAAGCGCGTCATTCCGGTGGCGCGACACGCCTGTCGATCGGACCAGTTCAGGTACCACAGGTTCGGGATCGCGATGCCGGTGCCCAGCGCATCGAGCAGCGCGCTCTCGTCCAGTTGTCCCGCGCCGACGCAGGGCGCGCTCGGCCGCTCGTCGTCGTCGGCGCCGTTGCCGGCTACGCCGAACTCGAGCGCGCTGCGCGGCGACACGAGGCGCTGCACCGGCCGTCCGCCCTCGACGAGAACGCTGCGGGCCGGGCGAACGAAGCCCTCCGGCTGGAAGCGCGGTACGCCGAGCGCATCGAGATCATCGACGATCGCGAACGACGGATCGAAGCGCATTTCGCCGCGCTGTGCGCGCGCGAGCGGAGACTGCCCGCTGCGCAATGCGCGCTCCGAGAAACCGCCCCAGCCGAGCAGCGAGACGAGGTCGGCGATCGCCGCCGGAGCGAGCAGCGCGCGATACGCGCCGGGCTCGAGGCGCCTGGCCGGGCGCGCGAGGATCCGCGCCTGCTCGCGCGCGGCGTGGAGCGACGAGCGCAATGCGACGGCGTCCCAGCGCGGCGCGCTCCACATGTGCTTGCTCGCCTGCCCCGCGGCGCAGTGGATCGAGAAGTCGAAGCTCGCGGACGTCGCTTCGTGATAATGGCGATGCCCGAGGTTGCTGGCGAGCGCGCGTACCACCGAGCCGCCGGCGTACAGGCCGACGAGATCCGCGTCGCCGGCGCCGTCGACGATCGCGGCGAGAACCTCGTCGGGTGCCGCCGCATCCGCCCGCGCGATGTGCTCGCTGCGGCCGAGCTCCTGCTCGAAGCAGGCGAAGGGATCGACCGGCAGCGGCTCGATCGCGCTGCGCAAGGCCGCCAGCGCCTCGCGCACGCGCGCCGCCGTGCCGCGCGGCGCGGCGAGCGTGCAGCGGATCTGCGCCTGGCGCCCCGCGCGGAACATCCGGATCGAGAGCACCGAGCGCTCGACGCTTCCTGCCTGGCGTACGCGCGCCGCGTTCACGCGCACGAAGTCGCTGCGCTCGGCGCGCAGCCAGGCGAACACCGCTTCGCCGGCGCGCGCGTACCGGTCGACCGCCGCGCCGACCGCGTCGAACAGCGCGACGAAATCGCCGCTGCTCACTCCTCGCCTCCGAACACGTCGACGTCGCGGAACAGGCACGCGGGCGAAGCGTGACCGACGCGGACGATCTGCCCCGGCTCGCCCTTGCCGCAGAACGGCGTGCCGAGCACCTGCATCGGCTCGCGCGCGCCGACAGCCGCGAGGCTGCGCCAGAAAGTCGCCGAGACGCCACGGTAATTCGGATTGCGCACGACCTGCGTCAGACGGCCGTTCTCGATCAGCCTGCCCCATTCGCAGCCGAACTGGAACTTGTTGCGCGCATCGTCGATCGACCACGAGGCGTTGGTGCGCATCCAGATGC
>Ga0066256_1003895_pt1 | contig 12606 bp, 17 predicted proteins | sample ThiBio_1000_biof_FD_87107 | JGI IMG/M metagenome (GOLD analysis project Ga0066256, IMG submission 87107) | Wastewater bioreactor microbial communities from Cape Town, South Africa - Thiocy_expt_1000_biof (version 2) | ecosystem: Engineered > Bioreactor > Thiocyanate-remediating >...
CCGCCAGCGCAAGCTCTATCCGACGCGGGCGGGACGCGAGCTCGCCCTTGCGCTCGCCGAGCCGCAATCCCGCCGCATCGCCCGTGCATTCGAGGAGATGAATGCGGGGGACCGAAGAGTGGTGATCCGCTTCCTCACCGGCATGCAGAACGCCCGGAACGATTGAGAAACTGACCTGGAGGTGAAGACGATGACCGCGGCCGGTACACCCTCCGACGATGCATCCCATCTTCTCGTCGTCGACGACGACACCCGCATCCGCGATCTCCTGAACCGCTACCTGATGGCAGAAGGCTTTCGCGTCACCGTCGCGGGAGACGCCGACGAGGCGAGGCGCAAGCTGCGCGGCCTCGATTTCGACCTCATCGTCATGGACGTGATGATGCCGGGCGAAAGCGGCCTCTCGCTGACGAAGAGCCTGCGCGAGATCCGCCCCGTGCCGATCCTGATGCTGACGGCGCTCGCCGAATCCAATGCGCGCATCGAGGGCCTGGAGGCCGGCGCGGACGACTATCTCTCCAAGCCCTTCGAGCCGCGCGAACTCGCCCTGCGCATCAACAACATCCTCAAGCGCAACGCCGCGCCCGCCACGCCGAAGATCGAGCAGGTCATGTTCGGCCCCTACACCTTCTCCATCGTGCGCAAGGAACTGAAGCGCGGCAGCGACCCGATCCGCCTTACCGACCGCGAGCAGGAGATCATGCTCCTCTTTTCTCTGCGCGCCGGGGAGACCATCCCGCGCCACGAGCTGATCGGCGAGGAGACCGAGGTCGGCGAGCGCACGATCGACGTGCAGATCAACCGCCTGCGCCGCAAGATCGAGGACGATCCGTCCAATCCCGTCTGGCTGCAGACGGTGCGCGGCATCGGCTACCGCCTGAGCGTGGAACAGGGCTGACCGTGCGGCGGCCGGCGGAAGGCGCGATCCGATGAACACCCTGGAGACGCTGCGGCGGGACCTCGAACGCGCACCGCTCGCCGGCTCGAGGCGCCTTGCCCCCCTGCGCCGCCGCCGCCTGCCGCCGCGCCTCTTTGCCCGGTCGCTGCTCATCATCATCATCCCGATGGTGCTGCTCCAGGCGGTGGTCGCCTTCGTCTTCATGGAGCGCCACTGGCAGCTCGTCACCCAGCGCCTGTCCCAGGCCGTCACCCGCGACATCGCCGCCATCATCGACCTCATCGAGACCTACCCGGAAGACCAGACCTATGCCCAGGTCATCCGCATCGCCCGCGAGCGGCTGGACCTCATCGTCTCGGTCGAGGCCGGCACGGAGCTGCCGCCGCCGCGCCGCAAACCCTTCTTCAACATCCTGGACGAGATCCTCAGCGACGAGATCGTCCGCCAGATCCGCCGCCCCTTCTGGATCGACACGGTCGGCGACAGCGGCGTCGTGGAGGTCCGTATCCTGCTCGACAAGAAGGTGCTGCGCGTCTACGCCCGCCGCAACCAGGCCTACGCCTCGAACACCCATATCTTCCTGCTGTGGATGGTCGGCACGTCGCTCGTGCTGATCGGCATCTCCATCCTGTTCCTGCGCGGCCAGATCCGTCCGATCCTGGCGCTGGCGCAGGCGGCCGAGAGCTTCGGCAAGGGCCAGAAGATGCCCGAGAACTTCGCCCCGCGCGGCGCCGACGAGGTCCGTCGCGCCGGCCTTGCCTTCATCCTCATGCGCGAGCGCATCGAGCGGCAGATGGAACAGCGCACCGCCATGCTGACCGGCGTCAGCCACGACCTGCGCACCATCCTCACCCGCTTCAAGCTGCAGCTCGCGCTTGCCGGCGACAACCCGGACCTCCAGGCGCTCCACAAGGACGTCGCGGACATGCAGAGCATGCTGGAAGGCTACCTCTCCTTCGCCCGGGGGGATGCGGAGGAAGACGTCGGGGAACTGCGGCTTTCCGACCTCTTCGAGCGGTTCGCCATGGAGGCCGAGCTGCATGATCGCGGCTTCACCAGCGACATCGACGGCGACGACGAGGTTCTGGCCCGGCCGAACGCCTTCAGCCGCCTCGTCGGCAACCTGGTCTCGAACGCCTTCCGCTATGCGAAAAATGTGCGCGTGGAAGCCCGGCGCAATGCCAAATGGCTGACGATCACCGTGGACGACGACGGGCCGGGCATTCCCGAGCGCTCGCGCGACGACGTGTTCAAGCCCTTCTTCCGCCTCGACGAGGCGCGCAATCTCGATGCGTCCGGCACCGGCCTCGGCCTTGCCATCGCGCGCGACATCGCCCGCAGCCATGGCGGCGACGTCACGCTGTCGGATAGTCCGATGGGTGGGCTGAGGGCAACGGTCCGCGTTCCCGCGTGATCAGCACATCTTCTTGCCGTTCGGCACCGGATGGTCGACGCCGGCCAGCACGATCGCGCCGTTCTCGTCCTCGAAGCCGAGCGTCAGCACTTCCGAGCGCACCGGACCGATCTGGCGCGGCGGGAAGTTGACGACGGCGAGCACCTGCCGGCCGACGAGTTCTTCGAGCGTATAGTGCACGGTGATCTGCGCCGACGACTTCTTCACGCCGATCCCGGGGCCGAAATCGATCTGCAGCTTGTAGGCCGGCTTGCGCGCCTCCGGGAAGGCAAGCGCCTCCACGATGGTGCCGACACGGATGTCGACCCGTTCGAAATCGGCGTAGGTGATGGTCTCGGTCATGGAAAGTCCTTGCAGGCTCAGCCCGCCAGTTCCTCGGCGCGCTTGCGGGCGCTCGCGATCGCCTTGTCGAAGAGCGGCTGCATGCCGTCCTCGGCCATCAGCACGGCGAGCGCGGCGGCGGTGGTGCCGCCGGGCGAGGTCACGTTCTGGCGCAGGCGGCTGGCGTCGTCGGGGGACTGGTGAAGCAGTTCACCAGCCCCCGCGACAGTTTCCCGTGCAAGCCGCATGGCGAGGTCCGCCGGCAGGCCGGCTTTGCGGCCCGCCTCTGCCATGCACTCGACGAGATAGAAGACATAGGCCGGCCCGCTGCCCGAGACGGCGGTGACGGCGTCGATGTCGCCTTCGGTCGCGACCCATTCGACCGGGCCGCTGACCTTGAGAAGGGAATGGACGAGATCGCGCTGCGCTTCGGTGACGCGCGCATTGGCGAAGGCGCCGGTGACGCCGCGGCCGATCATCGCCGGCGTGTTCGGCATGGCGCGCACGGTGGCGGCTTCGCCGAGATGGCTTTCGAGATTGGCGATCGTCTTGCCGGCGGCGACGGACACCACGACGGTCTCCGGCCCGACAAGCCCCTTCAGCGGCGGCAGGACCTGGTCCATCACCTGCGGCTTGACGGCGACGAAGAGAACCGCCGCCTTCACGCCCTCGGGCGCGGACGTCTCGTGGCGCGCGCCGTTGTCGGCGATCAGCTTGGCCATGGCCGGCTGCGGGCCGGGATCGATGACGATGACCGAAGAGCCGGAAATGCCGCTCTTCAGCCAGCCGGCGAGCATCGCGCCGCCCATGTTGCCGGCACCGATGAGAACGATGGGACCCGTGGCGGCGACCGGCATGCTCACGCCTCCCCGACCGTCTCGAACAGCACGGCGTCGACGGCGGACTGGGCGTCCATGCCGGACCAGACGACGAACTGGAAGGCCTGGAAATAGGCCTCGCAGGCTTCGAGCGCGCTGGAGAGCAGCACCTCGACCTGCCGGTTGGTGGGCTCGGCCCCGCCGGCCAAAAGCAGCGACTGGCGGAAGATCACGACGTCCTCGCGGCGCCACAGGTCGAAATGCCCCATGAGCACCTGGCCGTTCACATGCGAGAGCAGGCAGTGCACCTCGTTGACGCGGCTTTCGGGAACCTTGATGTCGAAGGCGCAGGCCAGATGCAGCGCCTCGAATTCTTCCATCCAGGAGAAGGAGACGTGGTAGTCCGTCCACTTGCCTTCGACGGTCATCGCGATCTCGTCCTCGCCGGACCGCTCGAACGTCCAGTCATTGTTGGCTGCGACGAACTCGATCATGTCGACCGGGTTGGACTGGCGCCCGATATCCAATTCCATAAGGCTCATGCATCACCTTCAAGGCCGGAAGGCATGCGTCGTCACGCTCACACACGCGACGCGGCAAACCATACTCCGGATACAACACTGAATGATTGCTCGGCACTACACGCAATCTGGACGACTTACCCTGCCCGAACCTTGCGTTGCCTGTCTCGAATCATCATTTAAAATCAGTGTATAACGGCAGAGTCACGACGCCAGCCCCCGCCTTCCCATTTTCTCCGCCCGGTTGTGGACAGAGGTTGTCAAAAAGATTCAGGTCGAAGGCTTAAGGGACTCTGCGCAAAGAGCTTTTCGCAAGTGTCCACAGGGGTGAAAAATTTATTAAAAAAAACGGTTGGCGCGATGTGAATCACGCCAACCGAGGCTTAAGGGTCGAAACCTGTTCCGAAACGGTTCAGCTACCGGCGGCAAGGCGGGCTTCGAGGGCCTCGATCCGCTTGAGGAGCGCGTCGTTTTCATCGCGCGCCTTGATGGCCATTTCGCGCACCGCCTCGAATTCCTCGCGCTTGACGAGGTCCATGCCGTTGATGAAGCGCTCGGCCTGCGCGCGGAACACGGTCTCGGCTTCCTTGCGCACGCCCTGCGCCGCCCCGGCGGCATCGGTCATCAGCTTGGCGAAGTCGTCGAGAATGCGGTTGGCACCGGTGGTCATGGCCTGCCCTCCTGGGGTGTCGCTGGTCCTTGCGGGCCGTTACCGCCCGCGCCATGCAACTGAGGTAGGGTCTCGCGCGGCCGCTTGCAAGCGGATTCGGGTGGATCGCGGCGCGTCAGGCCGCCGCGCGGCCGCCGATCGCGATTTCCCGCCTTGACCCTGCCGCAAGGCCTCGCCATCTTCCGCGCAAACTAGGAAGACCCGAGCCTTGACGAACATCGCGCAGCTTTTCGCCCTCATGCCCTATCCCGAGATCGACCCGGTCGCCTTCTCGATCGGACCGGTCGACGTGCACTGGTACGGCATCGCCTATGTCGTCGGCATCATGCTCGGCTGGCTCTACGCCCGCAGCCTGATCGAGACGCCGCGGCTATGGGCCGGCGAGGCGCCGCTGGCGCGCGCCCAGCTCGACGACTTCCTCGTCTGGGCCGCCGTCGGCATCATCCTCGGCGGCCGCCTCGGCTACATCCTTTTCTACGATTTTCCGAACGTCGCCGCCGACCCGCTGCGCGCCCTGAAGGTCTGGAACGGCGGCATGTCGTTCCACGGCGGCTTTGCCGGCACGACGCTCGCCATGATCCTCTTCGCCCGGCGAAACGGCATCCCGATCTGGAGCCTGTTCGACATCGTCGCCGCCGTGGTGCCGATCGGCCTCTTCTTCGGCCGCATCGCCAACTTCGTCAACGGCGAGCTGTGGGGGCGCCTTTCCGATGCGCCCTGGGCCGCTATCTTCCCGGAAGCCGGCCCCTTCGCCCGCCATCCGAGCCAGCTCTACGAGGCCGGCCTGGAGGGTATCGCGCTGCTCGCAATCCTTGCGCTCGCCATCTACCGCTTCGGTGCGCTCAAGCGCCCCGGCCTCGTCACCGGCCTCTTCGTCTGCGGCTACGCGCTCTCGCGCATTACGGTGGAGTTCTTCCGCGAACCGGACCCGCAGCTCGGCTATCTCTTCGGCGGCTGGGTCACCATGGGCATGCTGCTGTCGCTGCCCATGCTTCTCGTCGGCCTGTGGGCGATCTTCCGCGCCCGCCCGGCGGAACCCGCCAAGGCCTGAGCGGACAGGACGCCCATGCCGACACCCCTCGCCCGCAAGATAAAGACGCTGATCCGCACCAACGGCCCCATCAGCGTCACCGATTACTTCGCCCTGTGCCTGGCCGATCCCGTCTACGGCTATTACCGCACGCGCGATCCCTTCGGCGAGGCCGGCGATTTCATCACCGCGCCGGAGGTCAGCCAGCTCTTCGGCGAGATGCTCGGCGTCTTCCTCGTCCATGCCTGGCAGAAGCATGGCGCGCCCGAATATGTGCGCATCGCCGAGATCGGCCCCGGCCGCGGCACGATGATGGCCGACATGCTGCGCGTCATCTCCCGCATCGCCCCGCATCTTTACGAAAGCGCGACGGTCCACCTCGTCGAGACGAGCCCGAAGCTGCGCGCCGTCCAGCAGGAGACGCTGGGCATGCACGCCGCCCGCGCAAGCTGGCACGACAGTTTCGAGGAACTTCCCGAGGGCTTCGTGCTGCTCGCCGCCAACGAACTCTTCGACGCCATCCCGATCCGCCAGTTCATCAAGACGGCCTCCGGCTTCCGCGAGCGCCTGGTCGGCCTCGACGCGAACGACGAACTGACCTTCGCCGCAGGCGTCGCCGGCATCGATCCGGCGCTTTTGCCGGACCATCACAAGTCGGTCGAAAACGGCACGATCTTCGAGACCGCCCCGGCCCGCGAGGCCGTCATGGCGACGATCGGCGAGCGCATCGCCCGTTTCGGCGGCACGGCGATCATCATCGACTACGGCCACGTCGTCACCGGTTTCGGCGATACGCTGCAGGCCATCCTGAAGCACGATTTCGACCCGCCGCTCGCCCATCCCGGCGAGGCCGACCTGACGAGCCATGTCGATTTCGAGCGTCTGGCCGGCGCCGCCGTCGCCTCGGGCCTCCATGTGCACGGCATGCTGCACCAGGGCGACTTCCTCGTCGGCCTCGGCATCGGCGAACGCGCCTCCGCCCTCGGCCGCAACCGCGACGAGACGACGCAGCAATCGATCCTGGCCGACGTCGACCGCCTCGCCGGTTCCGGCGCGGGAAAAATGGGCGACCTTTTCAAGGTCTTGGCAGTCGGCAGCGCGCCGCTGGCACTTTTTCCCTTCCGCCAGCCCGATTGACACATCCCGCAAGGCCGGACAACATTCGGCTCGATTTGCCCATGCGTGCCCAGGCGAGATCCTTGCCGCGCGGCCCATCCCGAAGCCAGCCGAGAGACCATGACAGACCAGGCGCGCCCCTCTCCCATCGAAAGCCCGCTGCTGGCGGAACGCGCCGGCAAAGCGGCCCCGTCGCGCACTGGTTCTCCGGGGAGCCGGACCGGCTGGCGACCGTGCACCAGGTCCATTCACCCGATGTGGTCGTGGTCGATGAACGTTACGACGGCGCCCGCCCCGAAGCGGACGCCCTCGTGACCGGCACGCCGGGCGTCGTGCTCGGCGTCCTCGCCGCCGATTGCGGCCCGATCCTCTTCTGCGACCCCGAGGCGCGCGTCGCCGGCGCCGCCCACGCCGGCTGGAAGGGCGCGCTCTACGGCGTCTTGGAAAACACCATCGCAGCCATGGAGAGGCTCGGCGCAAAGCGAAGCAACATCCTCGCCAGCCTCGGCCCCTCGATCAGCCGCCGGAACTACGAGGTCGGCCCGGAATTCGTCGAGCGCTTCCTCGGCGTGGACGGATCCTACGAGCGCTACTTCACGCCGTCCGGCAAGCCCGGCCATGCGATGTTCGACCTGCCGGGCCTGACGACGCAGCGCCTCCGCGATGCCGGCGTGACGGCCGAGAACCTCGACCTGTGCACCTATCCGGACGAGGAACGCTTCTTCTCCTACCGGCGCACGACCCACCGGCAGGAGCCCGACTACGGCCGCCAGATTTCCGCGATCATGATACGGGGCTGAAACCCCGCAAGCGAAGGAGACACCGCCATGGCACTTCACTTCGACAGCGAGGAATACGCCAATCGCCTCCAGCGCCTGACCGCCCGCATGCGCGAGGAGAAGCTCGACGCGATGCTGCTCTTCGCACAGGAGAGCATGTACTGGCTGACGGGCTACGACACGTTCGGCTATTGCTTCTTCCAGACGCTCGTCGTGAAGGCGGACGGCAGCATGGTGCTGATGACGCGCTCGGCGGACCTGCGCCAGGCGCGCCACACCTCCAATATCGAGAAGATCGAGGTCTGGATCGACCGCGTGAACGCGGACCCGACCATGGACCTGAAGAACCTGCTGTCCGATCTCGACCTTCTCGGCTGCCGCATCGGCGTGGAATACGACACGCACGGCCTGACCGGCCGCAACGCCCGCCTCCTCGACAACCAGCTCCAGAGTTTCGGCGAGATCGTCGACGCCTCGGCGCTCGTCAGCCGCCTGCGCCTGATCAAGAGCCCGGCGGAGATCGCCTATGTCGAGCGCGCGGCCGCCCTTTCCGACGAGGCGCTGGATGCCGCCCTGCCGCTGATCGTGCCGGGCGGCGACGAGGCGGCGATCCTGGCGGCGCTGCAAAATGCCGTGCTGGCCGGCGGCGGCGACTACGCCGCCAACGAATTCGTCATCGGCTCGGGCGCCGATGCCCTGCTCTGCCGCTCCAAGTCCGGCCGCCGCCGGCTCGACGCGTCGGACCAGCTCAGCCTGCAATGGGCCGGCGTCAGCGCGCGCTACCATGCGCCGATGATGCGCACCGCCGTGATCGGCGAGCCGAGCAACCGCCACCGCGAGCTCTACAGCGCCTGCCGCGAAGCCATGCAGGCGATGGAAATGGTGCTGCGGCCCGGCAATACCTTCGGCACCGTCTTCGAGACCTTCGCCCGCATCGTCGACGAGCGCGGCCTTGCCCGCAACCGGCTGAACTCCTGCGGCTATTCCGTCGGCGCGCGCTTCGCCCCCTCCTGGATGGATCCGCAGATGTTCCTGATGGGCACCCCGCAGGAGATCGAGCCGAACATGCCGCTCTTCGTGCACACGATCATTCTGGATTCCGACAGCGGCACCGCCATGACGCTCGGCCAGACCTATCTCACCACGACCGACACGCCGAAGGCGCTGTCGCGCTACGGCCTCGACTTCATCGAGGCCTGACGGGAGGATACCCGCAAGATCCTGCGGTTGACAGCGCATGGGCCGGAACCGCATAAATCGTAGCGGGACAGAGGAGGCCAAAACCTCCTGAGGACACGGACGATGACGATGCACGAGCTGACGAAGCGGCTGGCACTGATCGGTCTCATTGCCACCCTTGCCGGCTGCAACAGCACCGACGCGCTCATTCCGCGCGCCGATGTCGGCAGAACTTCGAGTCGCCGCCTGTGACGCAGAGCGATCTCGACCAGATGAGCGCCGAGACAAGGCCCGCAGCCACCATGCCGGTCGCGACCGCCACGCAGCAGACCGCCTTCACCGCGCCGGCCGGCGCCGGCGGCTCGACGGGCGAGGACACGGCCGGCACCCTGCAAGGCCAGGCCGACGCGCTCGCCCGCAACCAGGGCGGCCGCCGTCCTGCCCCGGTGGAGGAGGATTTCGCCCGCAAGTCGCTCGCCGCCGAGACCTCCGGCGGAACGCAGGACGTCGCCGCCCTGCCGAGCGCGACGGCGCAGGGCGCCGAGACGATCCGCTTCCTGCCGACCATCGGCCCGTCCGTCGGGGCCCACGATCCGCAGCGCCTCCGACAGTTCGAGCAAATACATCCTGAAGGGCTACTTCTCCGCCATGAACGACAACGGCAAGACCACCGTCGTCTATGTCTGGGACGTGCTCGACGGCAGCGGCGCGCGGCTGCACCGCATCCAGGGCCAGGAAACCGTGTCCGGCACCGCGGCCGATCCCTGGGCCGCCGTGCCCGCGGGCACGATGGAGGGCATAGCCGAGAAGACGATCCGCCAGTACCTCGACTGGCGCGGCTCCACGTCGGGTTCGACCCTTTGAAACGGTAAATCACAGCGAAATGCGAAGAATCGCTTTTCCAATGTGGCAAGGCCCTTGCATTCGAGGGTTCGGCCCCTTAAACGCCCCCCATCAGCATAAGCACAGGCGGACCATAGATGAAGGTTTTCGCGGGCAATTCGAACCGGCTTCTGGCCGAAGCGATCTGCAATTATCTGAATGTTCCGCTCGGCCGTGCCACGGTTCGACGCTTCGCAGACCAGGAAATCTTCGTTGAAATCCAGGAGAATGTGCGCGGCGAGGACGTTTTCGTCGTGCAGTCGACGTCGTTCCCGACCAACGACCACCTGATGGAAATGCTCATCATGATCGATGCGATGCGCCGCTCCTCGGCGCGCCGCATCACGGCCGTGATCCCCTATTTCGGCTACGCCCGCCAGGACCGTAAGCCCGGCCCCCGCACGCCGATCTCCGCCAAGCTGGTCGCCAACCTGATCACCGAGGCCGGCGCCGACCGCGTGCTGACGCTCGACCTTCATGCCGGCCAGATCCAGGGCTTCTTCGACATCCCCACCGACAACCTCTACGCCATACCGATCCTCGCCCGGGACGTGAAGGAAAACTACGACCTCAAGAACGTCATGGTCGTCTCGCCCGACGTCGGCGGCGTGGTGCGCGCCCGCGCGCTCGCCAAGCGCCTCGACTGTCTGCTGGCCATCGTCGACAAGCGCCGCGACCGCCCGGGCGAATCCGAGGTCATGAACGTCATCGGCGACGTCGCGGGCAAGGACTGCCTTTTGATCGACGACATCGTCGATTCGGGCGGCACGCTCTGCAACGCGGCCGAGGCGCTGCTCAAGAACGGCGCCCCCAGTGTCACCGCCTATATCACGCACGGCGTACTGTCCGGCGGCGCGGTGGCGCGCGTCACCTCCTCCAAGCTCAAGGAACTTGTCATCACCGACACGATCCAGCCGACCACGGCCGTGCAGTCCGCGCACAATATCCGCGTGATCTCGACCGCCAACCTGCTCGGCGAGGCGATCAACCGCACGGCCGCCGAAGAGTCTGTCTCCAGCCTCTTCGACTGATCGCGCGACGCCCCCTTCACAAAGCCCGCGCACCTCTGGTTGCGCGGGCTTTTTCGTTTGGCAACCATCCCATGTTTTTTTGTTTCCCCCCGATACCGGTCGCGTCACTTTTGCGTTACGGTTCCACGAGATTCACCTGGAGGACTCCATGATGTCGCCTTTCTTCCGTCGCCTGGCCGGACGCATAGCCATTCTTCTCGCCGCCGGCACGCTTGTTGCCGCCTGCACGGTCGAGGAAAGCGGCGGTGGCGGCTATCGTCCGCGCCCGCAGGCCTGCACCATGGAATACAATCCCGTCTGCGGCGCACGCGGCAACGACCTCCAGACCTTCGCCAACACCTGCGAGGCGCGCTCGAGCGGCTACCGCATCGTCGGCCGCGGCGAGTGCCGCCATGGCGGCCTGCCCGGCCCGCGCCCGGACGAAGGCCGCGCCTGCACGCGGGAATACGCGCCGGTCTGCGGCGCGAACGGCCGTGATCGCCAGACCTTCGCCAATGCCTGCGAAGCCCGCCGCAGCGGCTACGACGTCATCGGCCGCGGCGAATGCCAGGGCCGCCGCCCGGGCGGCAACGACTGGGGCAACGGCCGCGACCGCGACAACCAGCGCGCCTGCACCATGGAATACCGGCCGGTCTGCGCCCAGCGCGGCCGTGATCGCAAGACGTTCGGCAATGCATGCTCGGCCGACGCCGAGGGCTATCGCGTCGTCAGCCCGGGCGAATGCTCGGCCTACTGATTATCCAACCACGTAAAAACGAGGCCCCGCTGTTCCGGCAGCGGGGCTTTTGCCTGCTCAGCGCTCCGGCAGCGGGCAGGCCTCGCCGCCGCCGAAGAGGCGCGAACGGGTGAGGAAGCGTTTCTCGCGCCCGTTGTCGAGCGAAAACATGCCGCCCCTTCCGGGCACCACGTCGATGATGAGCTGCGTGTGCTTCCAAACGTCGAACTGGCTTTCGCTGATATAGACCGGCACGCCGCCGATCTCGCCGAGCTTCACGTCCCGGTCGCCGACGATATAGTCGTCCGCCGGGTAGCACATCGGCGAGGAGCCGTCGCAGCAGCCGCCGGACTGGTGGAACAGGATTTCCGGATAATCCTTCTGGATTTCGCGGATGAGCGCGAGCGCGGCTTCGGTCGCCACGACGCGCGGCTCGCCTTTCGTCTCGGACATGCGAGCTCTCCTTTCACGCGTTGTCCCTCCCCCCGGCGGGCGGGGAGAGGGAGCCTTGCAGGCGGTCGCTCAGAAGAAGCCGAGCGCCTTGGGAGAGTAGCTGACCAGCATGTTCTTGGTCTGCTGGTAGTGGTCGAGCATCATCTTGTGCGTCTCGCGGCCGATGCCGGACTGCTTGTAGCCGCCGAAGGCCGCATGGGCCGGATAGGCATGGTAGCAATTCGTCCAGACGCGGCCGGCCTGGATGTCGCGGCCGAAGTGGTAGCAGCGGTTCGCATCGCGGCTCCAGACGCCGGAGCCGAGGCCGTAGAGCGTATCGTTGGCGATGGCGAGCGCCTCCGCGTCGTCCTTGAAGGTCGTGACCGAGACCACCGGCCCGAAGATTTCCTCCTGGAAGACGCGCATCTTGTTATGGCCGCGGAAGACGGTCGGCTTGACATAGTAGCCGCCGGAAAGATCCCCGCCCAGATCGTTGCGCCCGCCGCCGGTCAGCACTTCCGCGCCTTCCTGCCGGCCGATGTCGATATAGGAGAGGATCTTTTCAAGCTGCTCGGAGGAGGCCTGCGCGCCGATCATCGTCGCCGTGTCGAGCGGGTTGCCCTGTACGATCTTCTCGACGCGCTTGATGGCCTTTTCCATGAAGCGGTCGTAAATCTTCTCGTGCACCAGCGCGCGGCTCGGGCATGTGCAGACCTCGCCCTGGTTCAGCGCGAACATCGCGAAGCCTTCCAGCGCCTTGTCGAGATAGTCGTCGTCTTCGCGCATGATGTCTTCGAAGA
>Ga0066256_1004399_pt1 | contig 12605 bp, 9 predicted proteins | sample ThiBio_1000_biof_FD_87107 | JGI IMG/M metagenome (GOLD analysis project Ga0066256, IMG submission 87107) | Wastewater bioreactor microbial communities from Cape Town, South Africa - Thiocy_expt_1000_biof (version 2) | ecosystem: Engineered > Bioreactor > Thiocyanate-remediating >...
CGGTCGAAAAAATATTGCCCGAAGCCGCGATTGCGGAGGCTGGGACGCTTGCGGCGGCGGTCGCCGCGGCCACCGCCGCGCCCGATCTTCGCCTGATCCTGCTCGATCTCAAGATGCCGGGCGCCACCGGCTATTCGGGGATCGCGCTGCTCCACGCCGAATGTCCCGACGTGCCGATCCTCGTCGTATCGAGCGCCGAAGGCGCGGCGGCTGCCGACGAGGCGCGGGCATTCGGTGCGATCGGATTTTTGCACAAGGGCAGCGATCTTGGCGCGATCGAAGCCGCGGTTGCGGCAGCGATCGGCCGCCGGCCGGCGCCGCGTTCCCCCGCGCCGGATTCCGCCACCGAGGAGATTCGCGAAACCGTCGCCAGCCTGACCCCGACCCAGCTTAAGGTCCTGCTCGCCGTGCTCGACGGCCAGCTCAACAAGCAGATCGCGCATAATCTGGGAATCAGCGAGGCGACGGTGAAGGCGCATATGACCGCGATCATGCGCAAGCTCGACGTTCGCAACCGCACCCAGGCGGCACTCGTCGCGCGGTCACTCGGGCTCGATCTCGCGCACTGACAGCGCCGCCAGAAACGCCTCGATCGCGGCCGCCGCGACGGGTTTGGCAAGGATCGTCACCCCCAGTTCGGCCGCGCGGGCGCGCATGGCGGCGCCATTCTCCGCCGTCACCAGAAGCGCTGGCAGACCGGGGTGCCGCATCCGCAACTGCGCGATCAGGTCGAGCCCGTTGGCGCCGTCATCCAGCTGATAATCGACGAGTGCTGCATCGAAACGTCCCGGCGCTGCGAGAGCATCGCCGGGCCCGCGCGCGCCGACCGCATCGTGACCCATGCGCGCGAGCAGGGCGAGGCTCGCCTCGACGATGCGCTCGTCATTGTCGACTGCCAGAATACGCAGCGACTGCGGCGCCCGGTCTTCCGTCGCTGCGAACTTCGGGGACGCGGTCGGCGCTTCGCCGATCTCGGCGACCGGCAGATAGAGGCTGAAGCGGCTGCCGCGTCCGGGCGCCGATCGCACCTCGATCCGCCCGCCGAGCAGCCGCACGATGCGGCGCACGAGGGCAAGGCCGAGCCCCAGGCCCTCGACCTCCACCTCGCCGAGCCGCACGAACTCGGAAAATATGTCCTCGATCTGCGCCTCGGCGATACCGACGCCGGTGTCGATGACGTCGATCCGCCAATCGCCGCCGCGCCGCCGCACCCCGACAAGGACGCCGCCGCGTGCGGTGTAGCGCACCGCATTGCCGATGAAATTCTGCATTACCGACCGGAGCAGCCCGGCATCGCTTTCGACGGTACCCGGCATCGCGCCGATGCGCAGTCGGAGGCCCTTGGCTTCCGCCATCGGACGGAAGGTTTCGGCAAGATCGCCCAGAAACGGCGCAAGCGCGATAGCGGCGGGGTCGGGCGGCCCCCCCCCCCCCCCCCGCCCGCCGCGATACGGCCGCGAGCGCAGCCGGGCTTCCGCCGCCCCCCCCGCGCGTTCCCCGCGGCCGCACCCGGCGCGGCGCGCCCCGCTCCCATCGCGCCCGAGCGCGGCGGTAAACAGCCGCGCGGCATGGAGCGGCTGCAACAGATCGTGGCTCGCCGCGGCGAGAAAGCGCGTCTTGTCCTGATCGGTCCGCGCGAGGCGGCGGTTGGCATCGCTGAGCTCGCGCGTGCGATCGGTGACCCGCTGTTCGAGCTCCTCGAGCGTGCGGCGCAATTCCTCGCGCATCCTGGCTTCTTCGCTGATGTCGGTGAAGGACATGACATAGCCGCCGCCGGGCATCGATCCGCCGACGATCTTGATGACGCGGCCGTCGTTGCGGTGCCGTTCGACGCTGTGCTCTTGCCCGCGGCGCAGATGTTCGAGCCGCTTTTCGACATGATGCGCCACATCGCCCGGTCCGAAATCGCCCTGTTCGGCGTTGTGCCGGATGAGATCGGCCACGGGTACGCCGACGCGAACGAGGCCGGGAGGATAGTTGAACAGTTCAAGATAGCGGCTGTTCCACGCGACGAGGTTGAGGTCGGCGTCGACGACGCTGATTCCGGCGCCGACATTTTCGAAGGTCGCGGCGAGCAGTCGGCGCGAAAAGCGCAGGCTCTGCCCCCCTTCGTCGAGCAGCCGCGTCACTTCATGGAAGCTGAGCTGGCCGCCCGCGAGCGCCGAGGCGACGAGCGCGCGTGCCGAGGAGGCGCCCACGACCTGCGCGATCAGTTCGCGGGCACGCCGCGCCGCCTGCCGGTCCACCGGATGGCTGCGGTCGGCGCCCGGAAAGGCCTTGCCCGCCTGTTCCTCACCGACGAAGCTTCCGGTGAGCTGCGCAAGATCGGCGAGGTTGGTGATCGGTCGCTGCGCGCGGACGAAGCGCGGCAGCGGCGGCGTCTGCACTTTGCGCGCGGCAATCGCGGCATAGACGATCAGATTGGCGCCGACGCTCCAGATGACGCCGTGCGAGAGCGGCGCGGCGCCGCCGATCCCGAGCAGGCGCAGCGGATCGATGGCGGTTCCCGCCAGCGCGTCGAGCCACGCGGTCGGGACGACCGGCGGCAGCGCGAGCGTGTAGAGCCAGAGCGCCAAGCCCACCGAAAGGCTGGCGCGTGCCGCGAGTGAATCGCGCCCCTTGCCGGTTGCCGCGAGGATGAGATGCGGGGTGAACTGCGCCATGGCGGCAAAGGCGATGAGGCCGATGGAGGCGAGCGAATCCTGCGCCGAAACGAGCAGCGCCCAAACGAGCCCCATTGTCAGGATCGCGAGGATCGACAGCCGCCGGATCGTCAGCATCCGCCGCCCGATCGCCCCCGATTCGGTCGTCGCCGGCCCGCGCATCAGGGTCGGGAAGACGAGGTCGTTCGATACCATCGTCGCCAGCGCGGTCGAATCGACGATCGCCATCGACGCCGCCGCGCTGACCCCGCCGAGCAGCGCCGCAGCGAGGACGAAGCCGAAGCCCTCGGCCGCGGGCAGTTCGAGCACATAGACGTCAGGGGCGATCGCCGGGCCGAGCACGGTCAACCCCGCAAGTGCGATCGGCAGGACGACGATCGCCATCGTACCGAGATAGGCGGCAAGGCCGAAGCGCGCGCGCACGAGATCGTCGGGCTGGCGCGCTTCGACCAGTCCCATATAGAATTGCCGCGGCAAGGACAGGATGGCGGGCATCGCGATCAGGAAGATGATGGCGACATTGAGCGTCAGCCCTTGCGGCTCGAACCGCGATTGCAGCGCCGAAAAGCCCTCGATCACGCGTTGCGGCGGGGGGGGGGGGGGGCCGGGCCCCCCCCCCCCCGCCCCCCCGCCGGGCGCCAGAAGCTCGGCCGCCCTTTCCAGGCCGCGCCGGCGGGGGAGCCCCCCCCCGCGGGCCGCCGGGCCCCCCCCCCGCCCCCCCCGCACCACGCCCCACACACGCCCCCGCAGGCGCCCCGGCCCCCTCCCCCGCGCCCCCACCCACGCGCCGCGGCCTTGGCGCCCGACACGATGCTGAGCGCGGCGCCGATCGAGCGAAGCTGCAACGCGATATAGGGAATGGTGCCGAGCAGCGCGATCACCGTCACCAGCCGCGCCACGACGACATCGTGGCCGAAGCGCGCAGCGATGAAGTCCGATACGGTCGTTGCTTGCTCCTCGTGAACCGCCTCCGACAGACGGCGCAGAAAGCGCGGCGCGGCGAGCAGCAGCAGCATTGGCGCCGCATAGATGGGCAAATAGCTCCACCCGTCGCGAACCGCGCTGCCGACCGCACCATAGAAGGTCCAACTCGTGCAATAGACGCCGAGCGCCAGCGTATAGGCACGGTGGCGCAGGGCGGGACGCCGCGCGAGCGCCGCACCGCGCGTCTCGACGAGCGCCGCAATGACGAACAACAGCAGGATCATGGCCAGCGCCAGCAGCGCCGCGGACTGCAAACTCATCGTCGGCTCCTGCCTCGGGCAATCCGCGGGATCGTATCGGGGAAAGCGAGCGGAGCAAGCGGCTTTATCGTGAAGGCGGCGCGCGATGCCGATAAGCGCCGCGCCGATCGAGAGCCTCGCCGACTGCGGACGCAACGCTTTTCATACTCCTTAGCGGTGGTTCGGCAAGGGCCTAACCCTTGGGCTTCCGGCGATGAAAGGTAGCGTGGCAGCGAAGGCGCGCGCGCGGGCCGGGCATCCATCTTCGCGGCCCATGTCCGCTTTTGCATCGCCGTCTCGTCTAACGGATTGTCGGATCGCTGCGCATGCCTTGTGCCGCCGGTCCGACAAGAGGACGGGATGGGAGGAAGACGATGCAGGGCTGGGCTAGGTCAAGCTATTGGACCGCATTGGCATTGGTTGCCGCGCTTGTTTCGGCGCCCGAATGCCGCGCACAATTCGCCGCAGCGAGCGAGCCACCCGAAGATGAATCGGCGCAGGCGAGCTCTCCGAACGGGCCGGTGGCGGCGCCGCGCCGGGCAAGTGGCGTCCCCACCGTCGCGGCACCGCCGACTACGATATTGCAAGGCTCCGATCGTGCTGCGCGCGCGGGGAGCAGGCAGACGCCGGAACTTTCCGCAGATTTGGACGCACGCGATGGCAATCGGGATGCCGCAGCCTTGGGCAACGGGTCGGCTTTGCGGGGCGCCGGCGGACAGCGCAGCGGGGCCGCGGGCGCCCCCCAAATCCGTCTTGGCGGCACCGGCGCGGCGTCGGCCGCCGACGTCGAGCGTGGCTATGACCGTGCGGTCGTCATGCCCGATAATGGCAATGGCGGCCCCGCCGGCGGCTCCGGCCTCAATTCTGCCGGCGACGGCAATTTGGGGGCCAGTGCCGGTTTGCTCAATTCGGTGGCGGGGCTGGGGGGCAACAGCAACGGCGACAGCGGTGGCAACTCGGCACAGGGCGGCACCAATTCGGGCAGCACCGGGATCGAGGGCGCGCTCACCTCCTTCGGCGGCGCAAGCGGCGGTCGGTCCGACAATGCCAATGGCAACGGCACCCGGCGCTCGAACGGTGGTCCCGCCGAAAACGGAAACGCAGGCGGCGGCCGCGACAGCGCCGGCGGATCGGCAAGAAACCTGCCTGCGCGCGGAAACTCGGCGGGATCGGGATCGGACAGGTCGGTCGATCGAAACCGGAATGAGGCGCCGGCAAACAACTCCGGACGCGACGCCCCGAACAGCCAGAAGGACAAGTCGGGCGCCGATGGCGAAGATCGCTCGGCCCGCAACGACAGCAATGCCAACGAGAATGGCGGATCGGATCGGAGCAATCGCGACGCGCCGCCGGAAGGCAATTCGGATGGCGCGGCCAAGGCGGGCGCCCCCGATCGCCCCGAGGAAGAAGGCTGGTCGGCAGGCAGCGACCCGGTTGGCCGGGCGGCGGCGCGGCGGCGCTTCGGCGATCTGGGCGCAGCTGCGACGGGGGGCGATTTGCTGGGTGAGAAACGCGACGCGGAAGCGGTCGATGCCGAGGAAGGCCTGCGCCGGATCGGCGACCGGGTCGACCCGCTGACCGGCGCCGTGGGAATCGAGGCGCCCGTCGCCGGCGGCGTTTCGCCGCTGCTGCGCGCGGTCGTCGAAACCGCAAAGAAAAGGAAGCAGAAGAAATGAAATATCTTGGAGCAATGATTTTCGCGCTTGCGCTCGCCGCGCCCGTTGCCGCGCAGACCGGTCCCGCGACCGACCTGTTCGCCTTTTCGCAAGGGGCGCGGCTGGTGCAGGTTCCGGACGACGCCGAATTTACGGCGATGGACAGCAGCCCGCTCAACCTGATCGACGGATCGGCGACGACCGACTGGACGGGCGAGGCGGGGCGTCCGGCCGTATTCGTGCTCGAACTGGCGGAGCGAACCGAATTGTCGCGCGTCGCCTTTGATACCGCCTTCCTCAATCGCGACGAAAAGTCGCCGCGCGCGATCCGCGTCGAACTGTCCGACACATCGGCGCGCAGCGGCTTCGTGCCGATCCTGGCCGCTGATCTGAAGATGAAGAAGGATGGTCAGAGCTTCGGCTTCGACCCCGAACGTCGCCCCGTCGGTCGCTGGGTGCGGCTGACGATCGCGAGCAATTATGGCGACGATTATACCGGCCTCACCGGCTTTCACGGCTATGGTCGCCAGCTCACCGCCACCGCGACGCTGCCCGATGTCACCGGACGCTATGAAGGATGGAGCGGCTGGGGCACGCTCAACCTGACGCAGAACGGCGATACGGTAACCGGCTGTTACGAATATCAGGCGGGACGCGTCACCGGCCGGGTCGACGGCCGGGTGTTGACGCTCGACATGGTGGAAACGGGCCCCGACGGCGCGCCGCGGCGGCTGCGCGGTTATTTCGGGCTGACCCCCGACGGTGGCAAGCTGATCGGCTTTGCGCGCGGCCTCACCGAGTCCGACCGCCTTGGCTATGCGACCTATATGAGCGCGGACCGGCGGGCGAACCGCCCCGGCGCGTGCCGCTGACATCATTTGCGAACGAAAGGATTTTGGGGATGAGCAGATCGATCATGCTGGTTGCCGTCGCGGCGTCGCTGACGCTTGCAGCATGTGGCGGCGAAGCGGCGGACAAGGGCGATGGCGCGGGTACGGCTTCGTCGGCCGCGGCGAAGAGCGGGACGGCACCGCCCCGCGACTCGAATGCCGCCGACGCCTGCGCCGTGGTCGACAAGGCGGCGATGTCGGCGATCCTCGGGCAGGCGGTCACCGAAACCCGGCTGGGCAATGTCAGCCAAAGCGATGGCGCGACCGCGGTCACCTCCGAATGCAGCTATCAGCTTGCCGATGGCGGTTCGGCCACCCTGATGCTGCGCTGGTCGCCGATCGGCGACAATAGCGAAGGATCGATCAACCTGACCCGCAATGGCCTGGAGCAGACGCTCAAGGGTTTCGGCGGTCATGTCGAGACGATCGACGGGCTCGGCAAGGCGGCCTTTTGGGCTGGGATGACCAAATCGCTCAATGTCTTCATCGGCGAGGATAAATTCGCGATCATCACGGTACCGGCGAGCGAGGCTTCGAAGGAGCAGGCCGTCGCGCTCGCGCGCAAACTTGGTGCTTGACGGCCGACGCGCGGCGGTGCTGCTTCGTACCGAAGCGTGATGCGTCGGGGGAGGGGCGATATGGTGCGGCAGCCGAGCCGGTCCGAATGGAGCCATATTCAGGCGCTGTTCGCCGAATTGATCGATCTCGACCCCACGGCGCAGGAGCACCGGCTGGCGGCGGAGGACGACTTCATTGGCGGGCAGTTGCGGGCGTTGCTCGCTGCGTCGCGCAATTCGGGGATATTGGACGGCGCGGCGCCGTCGTCGTTCGACACCGCCCCGCGCCGTGCGTACAGCTCGCTTTCCGAGGGCGCCGTCATCGGCGGCTTCACCATCGACCGCCTGATCGGGCGCGGCGGGATGGGGGAGGTCTATGCCGCGCATCGCAGCGACAGGATGTTCGACCAGCAGGTGGCGATCAAGCTGCTACGTCCCGAATCGGTTGCGCACAGCGAGTTGTTCGACCGCGAACGCCGCCTGCTCGCCGGACTCGAGCATCCGGGGATTGCGCGGCTGATCGACGGCGGTGTCGCCCCCGACGGGCGGCCCTATATGGCGATGGAATATGTGACCGGCGAGCCGATCGACGCGTGGTGCCGGACCCATGACGCCGATCTGGCGACGCGATTGCGGCTGTTCTGCGATGTCTGCGAAGCGGTGGCCTATGCGCACGGCCACCTGATCGTCCACCGCGACCTCAAGCCGTCGAACATATTGGTCGACGGCGACGGCCGCGTGCGGCTGCTCGATTTCGGCATCGCGCGCTTTGTGGAGATCGAAGGCGAGGGCGAGGCGCAAACCACGATCGCGCTGATGACCCCCGATTATGCGGCGCCCGAACAACTCGGAAATGCCGCCCCGACCGTTGCCACCGACGTCTATGCGCTGGGCGGATTGTTGTTCGAGTTGCTCACGGGTCGCAGCCCGTGGCGCGAGCCGGGGTCGGCGCTGCCGTCGGTGATCCGGCGTATCCTGAACGACGATCCGCCCTTGCCGAGTGCGCTCGTGCCGCCCGGCTATCCCTTCGGGCGGCGCGAGGTGGCGGGCGATCTCGACGCGATCGTGCTCAAGGCGATGCGCCGCGCGCCGCAGGATCGCTATCGCGGCGTCGGCGATCTGGTCGACGATGTCCGGAGCCATATGGCGCTGCGCCCCGTCGCGGCGCGCTCGGGTTCGGCGGGCTATACGATCGGGCGCTACCTGCGCCGGCACCGCGTCGCGACGGCGGCGGCAGCCGCCGCGCTCCTTGCCATAGTGGCAGGCGGCGGTGCGGCGGCGTGGCAGGCCCGCCAGACGGCGATCGAGCGCGACGTCGCTTTGGCCGAAGCGCGGCGATCGGAATCGATCAACCGCATGCTGACCGTCATGTTCCGCGACACTGCCAGCAGCGCGGTGGGCGAAGAGGCCACGGTCAAACAGATGCTCGATCAGACGGCGGCGCAGCTTGTCGCATCGGTCGACAGGAGCGCCAAATCGGCAACGCTGATTACGACGCTCGCCGATCTGTACGTCAATCTGGAGGACGCGGCGGGCGCCGACGCGCTGCTCAGTCAGGCGCTTGCGCGCGGGACCGGCGCGGGCGATCCGGTTGCGACCGCAGAGATCAAGCTTCGCCTCGCCTCGACCGCCGCAGCAATGGGGCGGACCGACGACATGGCGCCGCTACTCGATTCGGCCGATGCCGTCTTTGCCGCCGACCCGGCGCGTTTCCGCAAGGAACGGCTCGAAAGCATGAGCGGCCGGGCGCAGCTCGCCCGGCGCAAGGGCGATTACGACACGGCGATCCGGTTGCTGCAATCGAGCCTTCCCGACGCCGACCGCGTCTATGCGGAGGATCATCGTGAACTGCTGACCCGATACAACAACCTGCTCGTCTATATGGTCGAGGCGAACCGGCTCGATGCGATGCCCGCGGTCTTTGCCGCCGCCGACGCGGCGCTGGCGCGGACGGGGCAACAGGGCAGTGCACAGGGCCTGGCGATCGAGCAATTGAAGGGTGTGCGGTTGATGAAGCTCGACCGGCTGGCAGAGGCTGAGCGCCTGTTCCGCGGCGTTGCCGACCGGCGCCGCGCGGTGTTCGGCAAATCGGCAGCGCTGGCGGTCGATCTGCTGCAACTGGGGCGCGCCGAACTGGCGCTGGGGAAATTCGCCGCGGCTCGCGACGTTCTTGGCGAAGCGCGGCCGATGGCGGTCGACAATCTTGGCCCCGATGCGGTGCCGACGCTCGTCATCACGCTGGGGCTTGCCGAAGCTCTGGCCGAGGCGGGCGACACCGAACGGGCCGAAGCGCTGATTGGCGAAGCCGCGCCGCGGATCGCCGCCATGGGGCCGGTCGGCCTGCCGCAGGGCATTGCGGCGCGGACGCGGGCGATCATCCGTCTGAAACAGGGACGGATCGCCGAGGCGCGGCGCGAGGCCGACGCATCGGAACAGATATTCCGGACGCTCGGTGCGCCGGGCGAATCCTACCTCAAATCCTTCGCGGCATTGCGCCGGCGTCTGGCAGCCTAGCCCGCGTCCATTTCCTTGTGCACCCAGGCCCGCGCCTGGAGCCACCAGCGGCGCACCGTCCGGTCGCTGACGCCCAGGACCTTTGCGGTCTCCTCTTCGGTCATCCCGGCGAAGAAGCGGCAGTCGATCAGTTGCGCGAGATTGGGGTCGAGGCGCGCCAGCCGTTGCAACGCCTCACCCAGCCGCACGACATCCTCGTCCTCGGGCGCCGCCGCGGCGAGCGAATCGAGGCTTTCGGTAAAGGCATAGTCGCCCGCGCCACGCTTCGCCGTCATGCGGGCGCGCGCGGCGTCGATCAGGATGTGGCGGATGGCGGTCGCCGCGCAGCCGAGGAAGTGGCGTTCGCTTTCCCAGTCGTTGCGTTTGCTCAGTTTCAGATAGGCTTCCGAAACCAGCGCCGTCGTTTGCAGTGTCTGTCCGCCGCCCGCGCGATAATGTTCGCGGCGCGCGATGATCTTGAGTTCGTCATACAGCGTGGCGATGAGCGCGTCGGCGTCGCCGTCGATGCTGCCCGCACGACCCGGTTCCTCGTTGATCGCCCATCTCCCCGCATGACGCGCCATGTGGCACGCACCCTAGATGCCTGATTTATTTGCGGTCGGCGAGATAATTTCCGCTTTTTCGGAGGCGAAGCCTGTCCGGATCGGGCGACCATTCCCGTCTTTCCAAATGCTGCACCCGCGGCGCCGCGTTCGGCGGCGTCGACGAGGTGACCGCAAACAAGGCGCCACCAAAGGTCGTCGCGAGGGGTCGCCCGGAAACCGATCGGTATTGCGCCGATCCATAAGGAAAGATCGATATGAAACGCATGATCACCCTCATTGGCGCGACCGCGCCCCTTGCGATCCTTGCTGCTGTCGGCGCTGCGCCGAACGCCTATGCACAGGCGACCGTCCCGTGCGTTCAGAACGCAGGGGCCGACGGCATTCTCGGCACGCCCGACGACCCCGAAAATACGATCGAGTGCGGGCTGGGTGCCGAAGCTTCGGCGCCGGGCGCCACCGCTTATGGAAGCGGGGCCAAGGCGACGGCCAACGAAGCGATGGCGGTCGGCTTCATCGCCGCTGCCGAAGAAACGCGCTCGACCGCCATCGGCACGGGCAGCAGCGCGACCGCGGACCAATCGGTTGCGCTGGGCTGGGGATCGGTCGCGGACCGCGGCGCGACCGTATCGGTCGGCAACGCCGGCCTCCAGCGCCCGATCACCAATGTCGCGGCAGGGGCGCAGGGGGCGCACGCCGTCAATGTGGGGCAATTGAATACCGCCATGGGTGCCGCGGCGCTGACCGCGATCGCCAACTCGGCGGTGCGCAGCGGCACCAGCGGCGATAGCAGCCTGCAAAGCGACGGCAGCAGCGCAAACGGCAATGGCGCCGTCGCGCTGGGACAGGGACAGACTGCCACCGGCAACGGCGCCGTCGCGATCGGCGATCCGAATGTCGCGACCGGGACCGGCGCCGTGGCGATCGGCGCCGACAATCAGGCGATCGGCGACGGCGCTGTCGCCTTGGGCAACGCCTCCAACGCCTTTGGCTTGTCGGCCATCGCCATCGGCAACAATGCGAATGCGCTGTCCGATGGCAGCATCGCCATCGGTCGTGACACGATCGCGTCGCCGGCATCGGTGGCGATCGGTGCCAACGCCGCGGCAGGCGGGCAAAATGCGACGGCGGTCGGTCGCGACAGCCTTGCCAGCGGCCTTGCAAGCGCCGCTTTCGGCCAGGGCGCGGCCGCCGGGGGCGATTTCTCGACTGCCACGGGCTATGGCGCGCGCGCGATCAAGGAGGGAGACACGGCGACGGGGTCCGGGGCGTTCGCCAACGGCGGCTGTTCGGGCGCCTTGGGCGTGGACCGTCAGACCCCGGGCCGCGGGGGGCCGGCGCCGGGGGGGGGCGCGCGAGCCCGGTTGCCGATGAAGCGAATACCGTGTCGGTCGGCTCGGCGGGCTTTCAGCGGCGTATCGTGAACGTCGCCGCGGGCACCGCGGCGACCGATGCGGCAAATGTCGGTCAGGTCCAGACGGTCGCGACCGCCGCTGCGGCGGCGCAGACCACCGCCGATGCCGCCGTGTCGCAGAATATGGTGCAGGACAGCCAGATTGCGGCGATTCAGACGGTGAACAATGTGCAGGACAATCGGCTGATGTCGCTGGAAAGCATGGCCGGAACCGCGCTTCCCGCGCTCCAGTCGCTGGCCGCGACGCACAGTGCGCAGATCAGCGATCTTTATGCGATCACCGATCGCGACCGCCGCGACGCACAGCGCGGAACCGCCGCCGCGGTTGCGCTTGTCCCCGCGCCGATGCCGTCGGAACCGGGCAAGACAAGCTACACCTTCAACCTCGCCACCTTCCGCGGCGAACAGGCGGTGGGCGCGTCGATCGCGCACCGGTTCGGTACCGACAACCCCTTCGCCTTCACGGCAGGCGTGTCCTATGCGGGGAGCCGCAATCCGGCAGCGCGCGTCGGTATCGCCGGCGAATTCTAGCTTGGCACGGGCGGGAGGGGGCGGTCCGAAGCGCGCCCTCCTGCCGCCTCGTCTGCGCTGGGCCCCGACCCTAAAAGGCGATGCCCTGGCGGGACAGCGTTGCCAGCTTTTGCTTCACGAAGGCGGGGTTGGGCGACGCGACGATCGTACCGTCGGCGAACAGCGCCGTCGGTTTCGATCCCCCGAACATGCCGCTCAACGTCTCGAAATAGCGACGGTCGTAGCGACAGCTTCGCGAGGCCCGCGGGGGGAGGGTGCCGGTGCCGATGGCGCGCCGCCAGGTCGCGACGCGATCGGGGCTGTACCAGATGTCCGGCAGGAAGGGCTTGTTCGCGGTACCGATCGTGCTGGGTATGATGGCATAGCGCGTCCCGGCGGCGGCAAGGGCGGCCTCCAGCTTCTTCGAAAAGGGACAGTCATAGGCGGATAGCAGCAGCATGCGGAGCGGGCCGTTTCCGCCCTGCTGGATCAGATCCGAATAGCGGATCTGGTCCCGCCAGCGCAGCACCAGTGCGCCCCATTCGGACCCCGAAAGCGGCGCCCCCGTGTCGCCGTGCTGCGCGCCGAGCTTGCCGTTGTTGAAGCTGTATTCGCCATCGCGCGCCACCAGTATCGG
>Ga0066256_1004400_pt1 | contig 12602 bp, 1 predicted proteins | sample ThiBio_1000_biof_FD_87107 | JGI IMG/M metagenome (GOLD analysis project Ga0066256, IMG submission 87107) | Wastewater bioreactor microbial communities from Cape Town, South Africa - Thiocy_expt_1000_biof (version 2) | ecosystem: Engineered > Bioreactor > Thiocyanate-remediating >...
GGTAGCGCAGCCAATCGAGGTGGAAGGCGGGTCCGGCCTTCTTGACGGTCTTGGGGATATTTCCGAGCATCAGCAGGAACTGGCTCATCGACATGAGATCGAGCATCTGTGGATGAACGGTGATCAAAACGGAGGTCGCCGCACTGAGCGCGGTAAGGGTCAGGTAGCCCAGCTGCGGCGGACAATCGATGACGACGACATCGTAGCGATCGTCGACGCTGTCGAGGGATTTGCCGAGCCGTGTAAAGAACCGCTTGCCCTCGGACGAGGTCTGCATCGCCAGTGGCGTTTCGTATTCGTATTCCTGCAATTCCAGATTGGCGGGGACGATGTCGAGCAGGGGGAAGTTGGTTGCCTGGATGATCTCGGCCAGCGGCCGCGGCTGGTCATAGCGGATGGCATCGTAGAGCGAGGCATTCTTGTCGAGCTCTGGCTGAAAACCGTGGAGGGCCGAGAGCGAGGCCTGCGGGTCGAGATCGATCGCCAGGGTCCGATGACCGGTCAAAGCCAGATGCTTGGCGAGGTGGGTCGCGGTGGTGGTCTTGCCCGAACCGCCCTTGAAGTTGACGACGGCGATAACCTGAAGCTTCTCACCGGGCTTACGGCCGGGCACGTAGTTCTTCGCGTCCGAACGGCCGTTCTTGTCGAGATAGTGCCTGAGCTCAATCATTTGCTCTGCGGTATAGAAACGGCGCCCACCGCTCGCGATCTGGGGGACGGGGCCCTTGCCCTCGAGGTGGAGCCGCTTCAGATTGTTTGGGCTGACACCAAGGTAATGCGCGACTTCGGCCATGCCGAACATCCGCAGGGTTTTCTGCGCATTGGGGGGGAATTTCTCCATGCGCAGCTGGTCCAGCTTGCGGGAGATCTCGGCACCCTGGGCGAGAATCTTGTCGTCGAATTGAGAGAAAAGAGCGCTAACCTACAGACTTGCTTCGAGTTAGCGCCAGTATGTTCGATTCCTCCGGCGGAGCAAGGGATTTTGGGTTAACGGTCCGTTAAGGCGATGGCAAAGTGGGCACCCTGCTGCGTCTAGAATCCCCTGTGTTTGTCTTTATTTTCAATGTGTTCGCTAAGACCTCCCGTCCCAGGATCGTCTCGTGGTGCCTCGGCAGAAAGGCGGGGGCCGACAAGCTGTCGATGACCCTTCGCCTCAATAACCGGCCGCAGAGCTCTCCCCTGACCCCGACTCACACGGTTTCCACCCCGGCACTTTAGCCGGGGTGACCCCGTTGGGCTCGACGCCCGACAACTGATCCCCAAGAACGAGCTGGGGCAGGCATCGGCACATGCAGGCATCTTTGAACATTGCGGGTGGACGCTACCGGAGGGCCCGCGCGTCCGCTACCGGATGCGGCGGGGCCGGGGGGGGGGGGGGGGCCCCCGCCGCACCAAGGTGGAGGAAGCTGCCTGGCCGCACACACGGCGTAGTAGCATCACACCCACACGCCGCCGCACGATGTGGTGTGGTATGACTGCCAGCAGCCGCAGTGGGAGGAGCAGCCGCCGCAGCAGCAGCAGCAGCAGTAGCAGCAGCAGTGCCGCCACCACCAGCGCCACCACCAGCGCCAGCAGCGCCAGACGACCAGTAACAGTAGCAGTTGAGTAGAGAGGAAGAAAAGCGGGGGCGGAGCAGCAGTGATGAGCACCGTCGTCAGAGCAACGCGGCAGGGTGCGGTAGTGCCAACCCGCGCGGGAATCGACGTGTAATTTACACAGATAGCAGCAGGTGTAGTACTATGCGGTATGGGGGCCGCTGATCCAATGGCGCGGCGTGCGCTCGCGAGTTTGTACTCGCGCCGTCATGTTGTACTCGCTGCCGTGTACGGCACGTGCCGACCAGTGACCGCGCACATGTTTGTCAGGCTGTCTTCAGATGGTTCGAATTCGGACCAAAATGGGAGTTTCTTTCCGACTGTTTTTTCTGAGCTTATTTCTATCCCATGCGCCGCCAATTGGACGCTGGCAGGTGGGACAACAAACATTTCTAGCAGTAGGGTTGCTACGGCGTATGTGTAAATTGCGCGGGAGTAAACTGCGCGAGAGTTAATGTAGGTTTTTTCCAGGTCAAACGTTTCTCCGCCGCCAGTCCGCGGCTGCTCGCATGCCAACTCAGGAAGCGTTGGTGGGCGGCGCTCCGGCGCGCGCGCGCGCGGACGACGCGGTGCGCCGCGAGCGCGGGCGGGGCGCAGAATGGGGTGGGTGAGTGCACCTCTCCCGCCGCGGTTGGTAAACGCGGGCGTGTGACGGTTGCGTGCGCGCGCGCATTTGTTACCAGCCGAGCGCTGCGGCCGCTGCCGTTGCAGCGCCAGCGGCACCGAAACCGTAGGTAACGACTACGCAAGATCCAAACGGCAGCGCAGTGGTCGTAGGAACCGAACAGCGACAGACGGCGCGGTGGTAGCAACCGGACGAAGTGTGTAAACAATTGTAGTATATTGTGGCGGCTGTGGCAGCGGCGGCAGGGCGACGGCGCGGCAGCGCGGATTGTCGTCGACCGTCAACGACAGACAAACAGACAGACAGAGGTGCTGTGGAGGTGCACCAACTGGCAGCACCACGTTCCCCGCCGTGCGCGGGACCCACCAATCCCTATTGTTTGGTGCTGGGGCGGAGCAGGGCGCGGGGGTGCCTTATGGGTGGCCGTGTGGTGGCTCCCGGCGGGAGGGCGGGTCGGGGTGGTGACGGCCTCCAGACAGCGCCAAGCCCCATGCGCCACGATGGCTGTCGCAGTGGCAAAGCGCGCGGCAGCATGGGTCGCGCATGCAGGTGTGTGTGGGTTGCGGCAGCTGTGCTAACTGCGTCGGCGCCCACCGTGCGCGCCGTAACGGAGACGGTCTTGACGGTGGACACCGCTGGTGTGTCTGGCGTAAGTGTGGCAGGTGGAGCCAATAATTACTACAGCTTCACCATCACAAGCGCTGCTGTGTGTTTTTTCGTCAGCCTGACCGCCAGTAGTGGCGACCCCGACCTCTTCCTAGGTAATGATGCCGGCGTCCCAACTACCCTAGTATCCTCCGCGGTGTCGGGAAGCGATTACATCACGGTGACGCCACCCGACGGCTACTACAGCACCATGCCGCAGGTCTTTCACTTGCGCGTTTATGGCTACACTGCCTACAGTACTTCGACCTATACCCTGAGTGTTGTGACCATACCAGTGCTGACTATGGGGGTGACCACGTCTGGTTCTGCGGCGACCGGGTCATACATCCCCTACTTCATATACATCGACACCAGCCAGTCCTTCAATGTGTTCCTCACTGCGCTGTCCGGTGACCCAGACCTTTACTTGAGCTCTGATGGCCCTCCCACGTACACAACAGCCATGTCATCCGCTTCTGTTGGCAGTGACAGCATCTACGTTGCTACGACCGCCTTTACCGCCCCGCTGCGGCTCTTTATTCGTGTAAAAGGCTACACCGCTGCAACTTACAACCTGCAGGTGGCGTACTCTGCGACGCCAACGCCGACCAGCACGCCATCCAACACGCCGTCAAATACGCCGACTAGAACGCGCACGCCCACAGGCACAAGCACGCCATCCAATACTCGCACCGGAACGGTTACACAAACGGGCACACCTTCGAGAACGCCGTCGATTACGCCATCAAACACGCCCACCGCCACTGGCACGCCCTCAAGAACCGCTACCCAGTCGGCGACCGGCACGGGAACGCGGACGCGGACACCGACGGTCACCACCACACCGTCGACATCCAACACAGTAACACCCTCGCGCACACCGTCACAAACTGCCACGTCTTCGCCGTCGGTCACAGCTAGCCAGACACGGACACCGACAGTCACGCGCACATCCACACCGTCGTTCACGCCCACCCCCTCGCGCACACCGTCGCCCACGACGCCGCCGCTCGCCGTGTTTGGCATTGGACCGGGATCACTGCCACCACCCGCCAACGGTGCCGGCGGCATTGGCACCCTCCTCATCACAGGACAAGGCTTCCGCGGCAACGGCGCGGGCATCACCGTCACCTCCCATCCGCCCGGCCTATTCACTGGCCTCACGCTGCTCAACGCCACCGCGCTCACCGTCACCTGCAACGCCTCCGTGTGGTACTGGTCCAACGCCGCCCTCACACTCACGCAGCTGGGGTACACCTCCAGCGCCACCAAACCGACCTTCGCAAATGCCACCCTGAATGCAAACGCCACTGCCGCCACCCTGCCGTATGGCGCGCCGGTGCAGCTGGCAGGGTACCTGCTGGGTGACACGCCCATCGCCGCCGTGGTGTTGCAGCGCGCTGCCGCGCCCGCCGCCACGCCGCCGGTCGGCAATTGCAGCTATGTGGCGGCGGTGGGGTCCAACGGCACACGCTGCATCCCGGTGCTGCTGCCCACCGACGCGTTTGGCATCCCGCTGACGGTGTGGCTGCGCTTCAGCGTGGGCGCGTCGCTGCTGCCCGTGCCCGGTGTCACGGTGACGGTGACCCGCCCAACCGCGCCGTCGGCAGCGACGGCACGGGTGACCACCGTGGCGCCCGGCGCACGCACCACGGTGGTGGCCAGCGTGCCCGTGTACCTGCCGTACGCCAACGCCAGCTGGACCACGGCAGGCACGTCCGTGCCGCGGCTGCAGCTGGGTACCAGCAGCGGCGGCAGTGGCGGCGCGTGGTTGCGGGGTGGCGTGCCGCCGCCGCCCACCACGTGGACCAGCCCGTCGGTGACCGGCGTGGGCGGCGCCGCGCCGACGGGCGACGGCGCCAGCTACCGCATGCGTGTGGTGTTGGGTGGCGGCACCCTCACTGCCACCGGCCCCGCCGCATACACGCCGCCCACCGTGGACCGCGTGCAGCCGGCGCAGCTGGACGCGGTGCCGTGCGCCTCCATCGCGGTGTCGCCGGGTGCCCTGTGTGCGCCGCCCACCACCGTCACGCTGGTGGGCACCGGGCTGGTGGCGGCGGCAACGGGCGCAGTGCGCATCGCCAACGTCAGCATTGCACAGGTGCCCTGCACCACCCTCACACCTGACTACCGGTTCGCCGCCACCAACCACACCGGCAACGGCAGCGAGGCGGTGGTGCTGCGGTGTGCCTGGCCGGGCACCGTGCTGGATGGTGCCGTGGCGGCGGTACCGGCGGCGGTGCTGACACTGCCGCTGGCGCTGGCGTGGACGTGGCAGGCCGCCGACGCGGCACACAGCGTGCAGTACACCGTCACCGACGACGATGACGGTACCGGCATGCGTGTGGTGGTGCGCCCACGCCTGCTGTCCGTGGTGCCGTCCATCGTCACGCCCGGCAGCCGCATGACCATCAGTGCTACCCACCTGGTACCAAGCGGCAGCGGAGTGCCCACCATCACGTTCGGCGGCGTGCCGTGCACCGGCCTGGTGGTGGTGGACACCAACACGGTGGCGTGCGACGCGCCGTCCGTGTCGGCGCTGACGCCGGGGTACCCGCTGGTGGCGGTGGCCGTGTCGGCTACCAGCGGCATGACGGCGCCGGTGGTGGGTACGGTGTCGTACACCTCCGCGTTTGACATGGTGTGGGCGTCGCTGCCGCCGGCCACGCCGGCCGCCGCCACCGTGTTGCTGCCGTCGGGGCGGCAGGCGGGCGGGCTCATGCCGTGGCCCACCGTGCCCACGGTGGTGGTGACGGGTGTGGGGTCGGGGTCGTGCTGGGTGGAGGTGGTCAACATGTCGACGGGCGGCAACACCACGGCGCTGGATCCCGCCGCTGCGGCCGCCGGTTGGGTGGCCAGCAGCGGCCTGCCGGACGGCGCGGATGGCACGCCGAACTCCGCGGGACTGGTGGGCACCACCGCGGTGCGGGTGCGGCTGGATGCCACGCAGCCGCTGGCGGTCGTGGCGTACGACGCCACGGGATTGACGGGCGGCGGCGGGACGACGGCGGCCATCACCGCCACCTGCCTGGACGAGCGCGGCCGCGTGAGCAGCGTGGCGACGCCGTGGTTGGTGGCGCTGGGCGAGGTGGTGGCGGGGTGGGATGCCGGCAGCACGGCGGGGCTGGCCGCCCCCGTGCCGCCGGTGGACCTGCCGGTCGTGAACGCGTCGGTGGCGTGGCTGGGCGTGGCGCTGTCACCCGCCAACGCCACGTACGCCGCCGCGGCGCGCCAGCTGTCGTGCACCGCGGCGGCGTATGCCGGTAGTGCCGGAGCGCCGACGCACGACGAGTCGCTGGCCGCGTTCCTGGTGCGCGCCAGCGCCAGCGTGTGGTCGGTCGTCACCGGCACCGTGTCAGCCACTGCGGAGTGCGACGCCGCCATGCGTGCCGCCCTGCCAGCGGCACGGCCCGCCGCGTGCTGGCACGTGTCGTTTGACGGCCTGTCGCTGGATGGCGTGCCGCTGGCGACCCCCGTGGCGCTGGCGGCGGAGTGTGTGTGGGTGCCGACCGGCGAGCGTGTGCGGCTGCCGGTGCTGGCGGGCGTGACGGTGACGGCGAACGTGACGTGGGCGCTGCCGGCGCGCAGCGACGGCGCCACTGCCGTGTACGTCAACACGCCGGTGACGGCGGGTGCGTCTATAGTGCACAACGTGCCGCCGCACCAGTGGCCGTCCGCGGCCGCCGTGTGCAGCGTGGTGTCGGCGGTGGGCGGCAGCGGCGATGCGGCGCTGACCGCGGCCGCTGCAGCACGGGTATACGGCGTGGACGGCGCGACGGGCGCGTTGACGCCAGCCACCGTGGTGGAGGTGAGCGGCACGCCGGGCGCGTCGCTGCCGGTGGCGCTCACCTGCCGGCTGTGGGGCATCGTCGTGTCGTCGCGTCCACGCACCATCGTGCTGAAGCGGCTGTACCTGCAGGCGGTGGGGCCACAGCCGACCACCTACATCCCCACCGACGGCACCGTGCCGCTGGCGCTCACGCCGCCGCCGGCGTGGCGGCTGGTGGACAGCGACGGTGAGCCAGTGGTGGATGCGGTGTGCAGTCTGGCGGCGGCATCCAACGGCGCCGAGGTGGTGGCGTTGACGTCAGGCGGCGGCGGCAACCAGACAACTGCACAACGGTCGTATGCAGTGACGCCGGGCGCGGGTGGTGCCATGACGTTCGACGCCGCCGCGGTGGTGTCGTCGTTCAGCACGCGCGCTGCCACGCTGGCGGTGTCGTGCACACGCCCTGTGCCCGACGCGCCCGAGCCACACGCATGGGAGCTCACCGCCACGCGGCTGTCCATGGTGGTGTGTGCGCCGCCCGCGGCAGTCACGAACGCCGCTAGTGAGCTGCCGCCGGTGGTGGTGGGCATTGCGGTGGATGGCGTGTCGCCATGTGGGGGAGCCGGCGGCGGTGACGCGCGGTTGGCCACTGCACGGCCGTGGCTGTCATGCGCCATGGTGCCGGTGTCGTCTGGTGCGGATGCCGGTGGGGTGACCGCGGCTGGCGACTTCATGCTGTTTGTGTCGGACGGAACCGTGAGCGGCGCAGATGGCAACAACAGCCTGGTGTTCGACCGTCTGCAGCTCATCGGCAGCCGCGGCGTGTCGTACAACGTCAGCGTGTCATGCAGCCTGGGCTCGCTGACGGTGCCGGGCACCGCCATGTATACGGTGCAGTTGGACCCCTGCCCCGCGGGCTACTTCCCAAGTGGCATGTTCTGTTCCATGTGCCCCACCGGCACGTACACACGCGGCCGCAATGAACGCGTCTGCCTACCATGCCCGGCGCAGGGCGCGGTGTGCGAGGGCGGCCTGCTGAAGCTGCAGGCCAACTACTACCGCGCCGCCGACGAGGCGGGCACGCCCGTCTCCTCGTCGTCGCAGCTGTCGCCGTGCTACAACACGGAGGCGTGTGTGTTCAACGCGTCCACGGAGGCATACAGCTGCGCGGCGGGGTACACGGGTGCGCTGTGTGGTGTGTGCGACGCACGTGCCGGGTACGGCATGTTCGGGTCCGTGTGCCGCGAATGCTGGTCGGCGGCAGCCACGTGGGTGCTATTCACGGTGGTGGTGATCGCGTTCGTGGGGCTCATGGGGCTCGTGGCGCTGAGCCCCTGGATGCAGGCGCACGACGACTCGGCGGTGGCGCTGAAGCTGCTGATCGGGTACGTGCAGGCGGCGGCGTCGCTGACGGTCATCACGGCGGGCGGCGAACAGCTGTTCCGGTCCGCATTCGGGTGGACGTCGTACGCGTCTGCCAGCCCGTTCTCGCTGGGTGCACTGCAATGCCAGCTGCAGTGGGGCGTGCTGGCGCGGTATGTGGCGGTGGTGTGCATTCCCGTGGTGGCGGTCGCGTGTGCGGTGGTGGCGGCGGTGGTGGTGAAGGGCGTGTACGCTGTCACCTGGCACCGCGGCATCCCGGTGGCGCTGGATGTCGCGGCGTGGGCGGCCGGCATGCGCGAGTGGCGCAACGCGCGGCGGCCGATGGCGACATGCGCGTTTGTGGCGTTCGTGAGCTACATGCCCATCATCACGGCGTCGTTCGACACGCTGACGTGCGACGGCGCGGAGGTGGACGGCGCGCGGTGGCTGTACACCGACCTGTCGGTGCAATGTTTCACGGGCCAGCACGCCGTCACCATGGCGCTGGCGGTGCTGGTGCTGATTGTGGTGGGCGCCGGCACGCCCGCCGTGCTGCTGCTGCTGTTGGGCCGGGTGCACCCCACCACGCTACATGATCCCGCGTTTGCGAACTCGTATGCGTTCCTGTACCAGGGCTATCGGGCGTCGCGCAAGGCGGTGGGGTCGGCAGGGTCCATCGTGTCGCGCCAGCAGTCGGTGGCACCGACCACCAGCACGGATGCGCTGACACCGCATGTGCTTGTGGCGCCCGCATTGCCGTCACCACCGCCGCCGCCGCCGTCGCTCGTGGCACTGCTGTCACCGCCCGTGTTGCTGCAGTGGCTGCGCGGCCTGGACCGGTCGCTGCTGTGGTGGGAGGCGGCCGTCATGCTGCGCAAGGCGGGCACCGTCATGCTGGCCACCGTGGTGACGGACAAGTTCTACCAGGTGGTGGGCGCCGTGCTGCTGTTTGCGGGCGCCATGGCGCTGCAGCAGCACTACATGCCGTACGCACACCCGCTGTTCAATGCGCTGGAAGCGTGGGTGCTGCTGGACCTGTACGTGACGGCGGCGGTATCCACCGTCATGCTGCCGGCCATCGTGGCGCCCGCCAACGAGGTGCACACGGCGACGTCGTGGGAGACGGGGCTGAAGACGACGCTGGTGATGCTGAACCTCGCCACGTTGCTGCTGCTGGTAGGCGTGCTTATCCACCAGTCGGTGCTGTTCACGTACCGCACCGCAACGACGGTGCAATGGGTGCAACGGCGGGTGTCAGTCTCCGTCGCGTCACTGGCCGCAGCGCTGGCAGTATCTGTATCCACGACTAGCCAGTCGCTCGACCGACTCAGCGCTGTACGCCAAAGTGTACGGGCAAGCATGGGTACCACGCTGGCGGCCTACGACGGGTACAGCCGTGTGAGCAGCATGCGGCACAAGATGGATGATGATAGCAGTCACCAGGCTGTCGCGCTGCCTGGCCCGATTGCCGACGTTAGGGCATCCGACACTGTCATCGGCAGAAGCAGTACCACCCACCTAGCACAGTCATCCACAGCGCCCACAACACCCATTCGACTATCCATGGGACCCACTAGCACACACAGCAGTTTGCGGCTGGTATTGCGTAATTAGTATATTTCTGGTGGGTCAGGTGCGTGACGTCTAGGGCCCTGAGTGAGTTCCCTTAAGTTACTTTTTCTCACAGATATAACACTTTGTGCATTGTGTTTCCACCGCAAGAAAAGGGAAGTCGCGACGCAAGGATCACGACTTCCTTGTCAAAATTAAATATTGTCAACATGCTATTTATGTATGCAATGGTCTTGCTGTTGCTTTGTTGTTACAAACACTGGTCATAGGAGACATAACTTGGAACTTCAGTCTGGTACAACTTGGAAGTTCATGTCGCGGTTTCTGCATGCGCCCTGCCACCACCACCAGCAACACCAGGATGGTCGCCTGGGCCCACGCCGTCGCCATCCGCGCATAATTGGGTGCTTTGCACGCTACCATATGCTGCGTGCCATAACGCCGACCCGCTTTTATTGAGCAGCCGCTCCCGGCCCCGTGGATTTGTTGCTGCCAAGTGGCTTCGAGTACTTGTCACACCTACCGGTACCAGTGGATGCTGGTGCGTCAGACGTTCAGACGCGGAGGCAGGGCGCGAGAACAAGTCGGTTTCCTGCTTGTCCCGCACTTTCTGTTACACACTGCCAATAACCAGCTTGCATACGGAGGAGTGAGGAGCTATTGCAACTGTGCTCCGGGTGTGACGCCCAGTCGTTGCGCTGGGTCGACGAGAAACGGGGCAGCGGGGAAACACGGTCAGTGACTGGTGGTGGCCTGCGGTGCCTGTCAGCCTCGTTCTGCACTGCAGATACTTGCAACGCGCCGCCCACTTGCTGGCGTATGTGACGTCTCGGTTTGTGTACTCGCTGCTCCTAGAGTGCCAGACACGCTGGGTGCCCTATGGGCAAAGTTGTGAATGCGCCCGGTGGCGCCGCGAGCCGTTGCTACGATGACGGTGTGACGGCGGCTGTGACGACGGGAACGCAACATGGCTACCGAAACCGCCATTTTGTGACGCGTCGTGGCGGGGGAGCCTGGGCGGCCGTGTATGTGCTGGTTGTGGCGTTTATCTCCGCGGCACCTAGCCAAGGTGTGGTTTACAGTGAGACGGCATTGCAGGTCAACACTGAGGGGGTTACCAACGTCACGCTTCTTCGCCTCGCGAACAACTACTATAACTTCACCATCCCAACTGCCACCACCACATTTGTGGTCACTCTGACTGCACTCTCTGGCGACCCTGACCTGTTCCTTGGGACCACAGCTGGCGTTACCACTACCTTGGCCTCTTCTACCGCAGTTGGAAGCGACTCCATCATGGTGGAGCCGTCCGACGGCTATTACGGCACCATGCCGCAGGTCTTCCACTTGAAGGTTTATGCCTACAGCAACACATCATACAACCTCACCGTCGGTGCCGCTGAGACGCTATCCATGGCTACTGAAACGTCTGGATCTGTCGCCGCCGGCACATACAGCAACTACTTCATTACCATCCCCGGCCGGCAAACGTTTACTGTGTACCTCACGGCGCTGACTGGCGACCCCAACCTGATGTTAAGTGTTAGTGGCCCACCAACATACAAGTTTGTCGCGTCGTCGGCTGTTGTGGGCAGCGACAGCATCACCGTCACCACAGCGGCAAGCTACTTCAGCATCGCGCCGCTGCAACTCTACATCCACGTGTATGGCGCGACGGACGCCACCTTCACGCTCATGGTGGCATATGCGGCATCGCCATCGGTGTCAGTGACGCCGTCCAAGACGCCGTCCAACACCCGCACGCCTTCCGTCTCGCGCACAGTGACACCTTCGGCGGCAAATACGCCATCCAACACGCGCACGCCTTCCGTCTCGCGCACAGTGACACCTACTGCTTCAAACACGCCATCCATTTCCTTCACATCGTCCACAACGCGGTCGGTGACTGGAACGCGCACTAGCTCGGCCACGCCTCCCCAAACGCCGACTCCATCGCAAACGTGCACGCCAACAAGGACAGGAACCCCATCAAACACGCCGTCAGGGACTGCCTCGGTCTCGCCGTCGGTCACTGCTAGCCAGACATGGACGCCTTCAGTCACACGCACATCCACACCATCGTTCACGCCCACCCGCTCGATCACGCCGTCGCCCACAACGCCGCCGCTCGCCGTCTTGAGCATCAGCGCCAAGGCACCACCGCCACCCGCCGACGGTGCCGGTGGCATTGGCACCCTCCTCATCACCGGACGCGGCTTCCGTGGCAACGGCACCGGCATCAACGTCACTTCCCGTCCACCCGGCCTATTCACCAACCTGACGCTGCTCAACGCCACCGCACTCACCGTCACCTGCAACGCATCCGTGTGGTACTGGTCCAACGCCGTCCTCACCCTTACGCAGCTGGGGTACACCGCCAGCGCCACCAAACCGACCTTTGCAAATGCCACCCTGCTGGCAAACGCCACTGCCGCCACGCTGCCGTATGGCGGGGCGGTGCAGCTGGCGGGCTACCTGCTGGGCGACACGCCCATGGCCGCCGTGGTGTTGCAGCGCGCCGCTGCGCCCGCCGCCGCGCCACCGGTCGGCAACTGCAGCTACGTGGCAGCGGTGGGGTCCAATGGCACACGCTGCATCCCGGTGCTGCTGCCCACCGACGCGTTTGGCACGCCGCTGACGGTGTGGCTGCGCTTCAGCGTGGGCGCGTCGCTGCTGCCGGTGCCCGGCGTCACGGTGACGGTGACGCGCCCAACCGCGCCGTCCGCGGCGACGGCGCGGGTAGCCACCGTGGCCGCCGGCACACGCACCACGGTGGTGGCCAGCGCGCCCGTGTACCTGCCGTACGCCGATGCCAGCTGGACGACAGCTGGCATGTCCGTGCCGCTGCTGCAGCTGGGTACCAGCAGCGGCGGCAGTGGCGGCGCGTGGTTGCGGGGTGGCGTGCCGCCGCCGCCCACCACGTGGACCAGCCCGTCGGTGACCGGCGTGGCCGGCACCGCGCCGGCGGGCGACGGCACCGGCCACCGCATGCGTGTGGTGTTGGGTGGCGGTACCCTCACTGCCACCGGCCCCG
>Ga0066256_1004401_pt1 | contig 12601 bp, 4 predicted proteins | sample ThiBio_1000_biof_FD_87107 | JGI IMG/M metagenome (GOLD analysis project Ga0066256, IMG submission 87107) | Wastewater bioreactor microbial communities from Cape Town, South Africa - Thiocy_expt_1000_biof (version 2) | ecosystem: Engineered > Bioreactor > Thiocyanate-remediating >...
CATGTGCGTCTGCTTGCCGCTGCCCGCCAGCGCCGCGATGTACGACGTCTCCACCGCCGTGTTGCACTCTGCGCACCGCTGCGTCTGCAGCGCGCGCGTCCCGTGCCCCGCGCGGCAGCCATGAAACTCCACACCCAGCTCCGTCTCCACCCACGGCGTCGCCGAGGTGGCTGCAGCACCGGCAGCCGGTGTGCCGGTGGTGGGTGACGCCATTGCTGCCGCCGCCGCCGCCGCCGCCGCAATGGCAGCGTCGGGGTACACTGACGACGTTGCCGCCATGCCACGCGTCAGAATTGAGGACCTTGGTTGCCTCCTCGCTGCCTTGGTTGCCTGCCTTCCAACGCCTCACTTCGTCTCTCCCTCTCCCTCTCCCTCTCTTCTCTCCCTCCCTCCTCGTCTCTCCTAGCCTAGCCTCTCTCCCTTCTCGCGCAGCTACTCCCTCTCTACTTGCGTCCCCTCTCGCAGCTACTCGTCTCTACTCGCCACTGCCTCTACTTGCCTCTACTACTCGCCTCTACTCGCCTCTACTCGCCTCTACTGGCCCCTACTCGCCTCTACTCGCCTCTACTAGTCTCCACTCGCCGCTACTGGCCGCCTACTCGGGTCAGAGGGGTCACCCAGTTGCGGCAATCAAAAGGGGCAATGCGGAGGTGTTACGACGCGCTAATGTCACCCGCCAGGCTATATGCGTCACTGCCGTCCTAATTTGGCCACTTGCGCGCCGCGCGGTCGTGCCGTTGCGAGATTTGCATGTGCGACGCGGTGCGCGGGCATGGCGGGCAACGAGTAGGAGAGGAGAGGGAACTTTAACGCAGCATTTCAAGGCAACGCCAGCATGCTAAGTCGCTGATTACGGGCGGTGGCACATGTACATAGACGCTTTTGTGTGATGGTATGGTGCATGTGTGTGCTGTGTGCGCTATCGCCGCTGATATTGGGCTGCCAAGTTGAGTAGGGAGCAAGAGAGACTGGGAGAGGAAACCGCGGCTGGTCGCGGTGCAGCGGTGCACGACCCCACTGTCCTGGCACTGCCGGCGGCAGCGCAGCGGCAATATCCGCTCAATCACGTCACCGCCCGCGCCCCATCGTGCTTTATCAAGGAAGCAAGTCGGCAGGCGGGGTTTACTGTCGCTGGGCAGCCTATATCAGCGATTCGGCGGCTGGATACCCCGCTTGTCAGACGGCAACCATGGCACCCGGTGTCGACGGTGGCCAGCGCTGCCGTGCCGCGGCCGTGTGCGCGGTGGCATGCGCGGCAGTGGTGGTATGTGTGGCCATGGGGACGCCGGTGAATGCGGCTGGCGTCGGCAGTGGCAGCCAGCCTCAACACGCGGCGCCGCCGCGCTGCACCGGCACCAGCGGGTGGGCGGGGAACGTGAGCGTGGTGAGCGTGACGGCCGTGAATGACAGCGCCACGCTGGTGGCGGTGGCGGCGGCGGCGGGGTTGATGAACCGCGCCGGCGCGGTCGTGTACAGCGTGGCGTCGTCGTATGATGCTGAGTGGCTGGCGGCGCTGCTGCCCAACGCCACGACCGTGGCCACGCCGGTGGCAAGCCTGCTGGCGGCGGCGTTTGGCGCGTACGGCGCGGTGGTGTATGACGGCAACGCGACGGAGCTGCTGCCCACGGTGGTGACGCTGGCAGGCGCGCTGGGTGCCGTGCCTGCCACCCCCGGCCTGCTGGCGGCGTTTCCCGGCACGGCCGTCGTGTTCAACGCGGTGGGCGTGTGGGCGACGCCGGAGGCAGCGGTGTCGTACGCCGCGGGCACCGTGCTCAATGCCACCACCTCGTTGGCGTTCCAGGACCCGGCGCTGCTGGCGGGCGGGGCGCTGGTGGACTGGCTGGTGAGCCGGTCCATCTTTGTGACGTACCTCAACAACTCGTGCATCCCCAACACCACCGACCACGCCATCGTGGCGGGCCTGGTGGCTGCCGCGCCGTGGCCCACGCCCGTGCGCGTGTACGGCTACAACGCGATGGATGTGGTGGCGGGCGGCGACCTGTTTGAGGCGGAGACGGACTGCATCAACACGATGGGCCAGATTGCGACGGCGTCCGCCACCAACCTGGCGTTCTGGTCGCACCTGGCGCCGTTTGACCCTGACGCGCCGCCCGGCAGCGCCACTGGGCTGCTGGTGCAGCCGACGCCGGCGGGTGTGACGTACAACGCCTCCGCCGTGTACGTTGCGCTGGTGTACGGCGACATGGACAACATTGACTTTGTGCAGACGTTTGGGCGCGACCACATGGCGTACCGCGCCGCCGTCTGCGCGCCGCCCGCGTCGCCCTGCTTCCCGCTCACCTGGACGCTGTCGCCAAACCTGGTGGAGCTGGCGCCGCTCATGATGCGGTGGTACTATGACACCGCCGCCACCACCGGCGGCGCCGACTGGTTCATCATGCCGCCCAGCGGCACGCTGTACTCCTACCCCGGCCAGATGCCGCCAGACGTGCAGGCGGCGTACGTGGCGGAGCAGAACGCGCAGGCGGCGCTGATGGGCACCACGGGGTCGGTGCACTGGGAGTGGGTGCTGACGTGGGAGGCGGCGTGGGACGCCTACTTCCCACGCTATGTCGGCACCAACGGCACGCGCGCCTTCTTCCTCAACAACGTGCCCTGGGTGATCCCCATCCTGGACATGCTGAACGAGACGTACCGCATCGTGGGTGACGCCGCCGACCCCGCCACCGCCGTCATCGGCTTCCGGCCGGCATTCAATTGGCAGGAGGGCGGCGGCGGCGGCCTCGGCTTCAACGCCTCCGTCATTGCCGCCATCCTTTCCGCCCTGCCGCCTGGCACCATCACATATGTGTACGTCATCCAAAACACGGACATTGCCTCCCTGTTTGACATGGCGGCCGCCCTCTCACCGGACGTCCACCTCGTCAGCTACGGCCAGTTGACTGACCTGGCGTTCCAGCGCGAGGCTGCCCTTGCCGCCGCCGCCGCTGGAGCAGGAGGCACGACGGCTCACCCGCCCACCACCCTTGATTCCCACCCCTGATTTGGTTTTGCCTGTTTGTGGCGCCGCTGCCGCTAACACGTTGTTGTTTGTGCCCAACGATGACCTCCTCCATTTGAAGTGCCGCGGTGCCCCCTAACATATTGGCGTTACTCTTCCTTTGCTGCAGCAGCGGCTGGTGGCGGCGGCGGTGCAGCGGCTCGCGCACGACGCGCCGCGACGGCAGCCTCCGCGTCGCGGTAGATGCGGTGCAGCAGGGCGTCCAGGCGCGCGGTGTACTCCACGTCGCTCTCGGTAGCGCGCTGCGTGAACTCGGAGGGCGCGTCAGCGTCGCCTGCAGGCGCTGAGGCGGCGGCGGCGTCACGTGCGGCAGCTGAGGCGCGGCCAGCCGCGCGTGACGCGGCGGCCGCCGCCACCGTACCAGCGGCGTACGTGGCCAGCTCCGGGAACGTGGTGTCGGTGCGGCCGTCAAACGCCCACGCCAGGCGCTCGCGGTCCAACGGGTCAATGTCGCCTAGCAGCGCCGACACGGCGGCATCTACGTCGGCGGGGGAGGTGGCGCCAGCACGTGGCGTCGGCGCTGCCGGCGAGCGCAGCAGTGTGGATGGGTCAGGCGCCACATAGTCGGCGCGCGGCCCTGCCAGGCCCGCTGCCGCCAGCGCACGGTCCGGCGTCATGTACGTGTTCAGCAGCGGTCGCACCGCCCAGTCCATCACTAGGTCGGAGCCAGCCTCGCACGCCGGCATGGTGGCTGGCACCGCCGCCAGCCCCGCACATACCGGCGCCCAACGCGCCAACCCCGGCGCCCGGCCCTTGGTGGCCGCCTTCACCGCGCCCACCACCGCGCCCACCGCCAGGCTGGGCAGCGTGATGCGCGCCACCCACTCGCGCATCGCATTGTCCACTGCCATGCGGTTGCTCGCCTGCGTGCGCAGCGCTGGCATGATTTGAAACTGCATGTGAGGGTGGGTGGTGGGGGGTGGGTGATGGGGGTGTTGCGGTGCATGATGCCAAGTTCCCAAAACAACGTCGCAGCGTACCTGGCCAACCACGCGGGAGCGGTCAACGGTGGATGCAACCACATACAACATGGTGGTGGCCGACAGCGGCGTCTGCAGGGAGGTGGGGATTGTTGGAGGTATTACGCGTCGTGTCACACAAGCAACAGCAACAGGGGAAGCGCGGCAGTGGCAGCGGCAACAAACGTACGCCCACGGCTGGGAAGGCGGGTGCCACCGCCTCTGCAATCGCGTGCGCTGCGGCCAGCGTCTTGCCTGGCAGGGAGGACCAGAGGTCAGCGGAGGGCCGCAGCTGCGGCGGCACACGCAGCAGCGGCGGGTTGCGCTCTATCTCTACTGCCTGCTCGTGTGTGGTAGGCGGGTACCCCCCTGCTGCCGTAGCTGGCGACGGCGCCTCTGGCGCCTGCTGCCCCGATGCCGCCGGCGCGTCTGCCATGGCGGTGCTGGCGATGGTGATAGAGTGAGGGGCGAGGAGTGGGGTGGAAGAGGGAGAGGGTGCTAGTGGTGAGTGTGGTGCGACCCGTGCGAGTGGTGTCACTGTGGTGCGAGTGGTGGGTGAGTGTGGGATGTAGTGTAGTGGGTGGAGAGGGTTAGTGGTGATAAACACGATGAGGGAGTTCCACCGTCACGCAAATGAACTCCACGTCTGACACTACACACACGAAGCTACCACGCCACACACGCGTGTAATTGCCGATCGCTCCCTGGGCGTTAATTATTGACACGCGGCGAACGAAGGAGACCGAAGTGGTGGATACGGCGCCAAGGATACGAGACTTTGACACGCAAATTCACGCTCAAAATTACGGTACATTGCCAAAGGTTTTTGAACGATACAACACGCACACGCGCCTACCAGTACGCCTAACTATATAGCTATGTGATTAAATTTATGTAAAGTGGCCGATTAAACCTGCTGCACGCCTGCAAAAGCGAGTGGCGCCAACGGCGACTGAGCGACTCGTCGGCGAGACGCTTCGCACAGCAGGTGCGAGAAGTCATGTTGAGTAGGCGTGAAGAGAGGGGGGGAGTACTAACCGGTAGGAGGGAAGAGAGGCCCTCTGAGTTGCTGCGATACGACATGGTTTCTTGTGGACGCGACGTGCAATTTTGATTTTGAGGGCGGCAACGTTGCAATTGACGCAAGGTATGTAGAACCAGGTGCCCGGTGTTTGCGTTCATACCGTGGTAGCCATTTTGTGTTTTCAGATATTGAGCCGTTTGCCACCCTCTCACCGCCCAGTGGCCCACAACACCACCACCACCACCACCACCATCCACTCCCTCCCTCCTCCCCCAACCCCAGCCTCCCAACAGCCAGAGCCAAGATGCGCGTGTTTGCGCAGGTGGTGGGGGTGGCGACGGGCGACTCGGCGCCGGCGGTGCTGGTGGTGACGGATGGCGCGCGGTACCTGTTCAACGTGGGCGAGGGCCTGCAGCGCTTCTGCATGGAGCACAAGGTGCGGCTGGTGAAGGTGGACGGCCTGTTCTTCACGCGGCCCACCACAGAGACCATGGGCGGCCTGCCGGGCATGCTGCTGACGCTGGCGGACATGGGGAAGCGGGTGCTGGGCGTGCATGGCCCCACCGGCCTGGCAGACTACCTGTACGGCCTGCGCCACTTCATGCGGCGGGACGACGTGACGGTGGCGGCGGTGGAGGCGGGCGGCGAGCCTGACGACGACGCCTTGGCGCCCCTGCTGCTGCCTGACCTCCCAGTGCATGGCGTGCGGCTGCGCGCGGCGCAGGCGGTGCCGGCTGCCATCCCCGCCGTGGAGGCACTGCTGGCGGGCCAGTACACCGGCGCCGCCGTGGCACACGCGCTGGCGGGCGTGACGGCGGTGGATGACAATGGCCTGGAGATTGCCGCCGCGGCATTTAACCCGCTGCGCGTCACGCGCTGGCCGCTGCTGTCCAACCCCGGCCCGCGGCCTCCGCCGCCCCCGGCGGCAGCGGCGGTTGGTGGGAAGCCGGCGGCGCGCCCAGGTGTGGTGACGCCGCCCGCCACCCTGCCTGGCGCCATGGACCCGTCACGGTGGGTGGAGGAGGGCCTGGGCTCCGCTGCCATGTACGAGTACGCCATGTGCTACGTGCTGGAGACGGCGGCGCTGCCTGGCAAGTTTTACCCTGACCGCGCCGCGCGCTATGGCATCAAGCCCGGCCCCGTGTTTGGCCGCCTGACACGCGGCGAGAGCGTGGAGGTGACGGTGCCGCGCGCTCTGGCAGTAGAGCTTGGCTTCCCAGTGCCACCTGCACCCCCTGCTGCTGCATCGCCGCTGCCACCCGCGGCGGCCGAGTCACCTGCCGCAGCGTCGGCAGCGGCGGCAGGTGGTGCTGGCGCGGAAGCAGCGAGTTCCGGTGCCGCCGCCGGTAGCAGTGGCGGTGGCGGCGGCGGCAAGGGGGGAAAGAAGAAGGGTGGCGGGAAGGACGCAGCCAGTGCCGTCATTGTTGACGGCGTGACCATCACGGTGTCACCTGACATGGTGAAGGACGCTGACCAGCCGGGGCAGCTGTTTGCCATTGTGGATGTGCCGACGCCCGCGTTTATGCCCACCTTCTTGGCGTCACCTCGCCTCACGGCGCTGGCGGCACAAGAGCCTGCTGGGGACGGCGGCGCCGCGCCGCTCCCGCGCGCCACCGTCGTGTTCCACTTCAGCCCGCCCGCCGTGGTGAACCTGCCGGCGTACCAGGCGTGGATGCGCGGGTGCGGTGACGCCACCACCCACGTGCTGTGCCACTCCGCTGCCACGCCGGCTGCCGCAGCGCCACCGCCGCCGCCCGTCGCTGCCCTGCCGCCTGGCGCACCCAGCCCGCTGGCAGCGCTGGGACCGCTGACATGGTCCCTCTCACCGCAGCTGCCGCCGCTCCTCTTCCGCGCCCAGGCGCTGCAGCTGTGCAAGATGCACATCCTGGACCCCGCCGCCTTCCCCCTGCCGCACCCGCTGGACGTTGGTACCGCGCGCGCCGCCGCCGCGCTGCGTATCCCCGTGCCGCCCGGCGGCAGTGCCCTAGTGGAGCTGATGCGTGCACACCTGGCGATGGGTGCGGCTGGGGAGGCGGCGGTGGCAGGCGCGATGGCGGCTGCTGCCGCTGCCACCGCCGCCGCCCTTGCACCCGCCACCGCCGCACCCACGGCGCCTGCCGACCTTGCTGCCGCTGCCGCCGCCACTGCGGCGCACCGCGACGTCATTATGCGTGACTACGCCATGCGCGTTCGCCTGCCTGGCGTGCCTGCCGCACCCTGCGTGCATGCCGTCCCCCTGCTATCACACTTTGTGGTGCCGCTGGCGCGTGCGCGCGAAGGTGTGGATGTGGCGGACGTGCCCGCCGCACTGACCGCGTGGGAGCCGCTGGCCACCATGCTGGCAGACACCGAGATGGCGCCGTTCGTGCGGGAGGCCATGGCACGGAATGGCGCCGCGGCTGGCGGCGACGGCGGTGAGGGGGGGGGGGGCAGCGGTGTCGACCGTGTGCCCGCCGCAGCAGAGGTGGTGTTCACCGGCACCTCGTCTGCCGTGCCGTCCAAGTACCGCAACGTGTCCGGCATGTTTGTGCGGTTGGATGACCGCGGCAATGCCGTGGTGCTGGATGGCGGCGAGGGGACGTACGGCCAGCTGGCACGGCGGTATGGCGAGGAGGGCGCGGGCGACCGCCTGTGTCGCCTGCATGTCATCTGGATCTCGCACATGCACGCAGACCACCACCTGGGCATCATGCGGCTGATCAAGGAGCGCGCGGGTGCGCTGGCGCGCGGCGGCCGGCGGGCGCCGCCTGTGCTGGTGGTAGGCCCCACACGCCTGTACCTGTGGCTGTTGGAGGCGTCCCGCCTGGACGCGTCGCTGCTGGGCGCGTGGCGGTTTGTGGATGCCGAGCACTTTGTGCAGGTGCCCGCCGCCTCCCTCACTGCCGGGCCGGTGCGCGGCCCAGAGCGCCTGGACGTCAGCACGCGTGTGGCAACGCGCGGGGCTGCCAGTGCGCTTGCCACCGGCGTGGCGCGCTCCTCCCCTTCCGCCGCGCCGCCGCCGGCAGGTCCGGCAGGGGCAGCAGTGGCGGCGGCGGCGGCACCGCCTGCACCGTCCCCAGCTGCGCGGCCGCTGCACGCATCGCCGTCTGCCGGCGCAGCCGCCGGTGCCAGTGACGGCGGCGGCAGCAGCAAACGTGCACGGGTTGAGAGCCCCTCCGCGGGTGCGGTGGCCGTGCGGGCTGCTGGCGGTATCGTTGACTCGCCGGTGACACCCAGTCCGCTTGCCGTCGTGGCAGCACGCCGCTCACCTGCCGCCGTCGCCGCCGCCGCCACCGTTGGTGGTGCTGCGGCGCTTGTTGGCGGCAGCTTGGGTGCACTGCCGCCGGCAGGCATTGACCGGTGTGAGCCATTTGGCGCAGAGGCGGGACGGCACGTCATCCCGCTGCCGCCGCATGCGGGCAGCCATGCAGCAGACGGCGACGATGACAGCGCGGGCGACCACCTGGCGCGCCCCGCGTTTATCGTGGCGGCGTTCCGAGCTGCCGGCATTCTGGCGTTGCGGGCGGTGCGCGTGCAGCACTGCTTCAAGGCGTACGGCCTGCAACTGGTGCTGAACGCTGGCGGCGGCCGTACCGCGCCCTGGTCGCTTGTGTACTCGGGCGACACGCGGCCGTGCGTGGAGCTGGTGCAACTGGCGACGCACGCCGTCATGCCGTCGCCCGCCGCCATTGCCGCCAACGAGGTGCTGGCGGCGGCGGGTGCCGCGCCACCCGCCGCGTTGCTGACCGCCGTGCAGGCGGCACATGGCGCCGATGTGGTGATCCATGAGGCCACCTTTGAGGATAGTGCAGAGGGGCGCCTGAATGCGCGATACAAGAAGCACTCCACCGCGGGGGAGGCGTGCGCCGTGGCAGATGCGGTGGCGTGCAGCCGCCTGCTGCTGACGCACTTTAGCGCGCGCTACCCCAAGCTGCCCGTCCTGCCGTCTGCAGAGGCAGGCGCCGGCACCACATCACCCAGCGGCACGCCGCGCGCGCCGCGCGCCGTGTGCATTGCGTATGACCTCATGAGCGTGCATGTGCGCCGGGTGGCCAGCCTGGGCGCCCTCATCCCTGCGCTGCGCGTGCTGTTTGCAGAGGAGGCGGAGAATGACGACGACGGCGTGCCCGACGGCGCGGGCACCGGCGGCGGCGGAGGCGCAGAAGAATAGGGCCTGGTCGTGGGGCTGGCCAATTCAATGCAAAGCAACACAAGGATGGTGATTAATTACGCAGGCAACTCAGTAGTGACACTATCGATGCGTACCCCATAAATATGATAACACACACGATACAACATGACAACAGGAGGCACAGGAGGGCGGGGTACTACGGCACAATGCGCCGCCGGAACGTGCCGCCCGGGCTTGTAATCATTGCAGGGGCGGCAGTGGCAGACACGGCAGCAGACGCGGGCACGGCGGCGGCGTAGGGGCCACGCGGGATGGATGCCAGCAGGGAGGGCAGGGCGGCACGCAGGGAGGAGGCGGGCGCGCCGTCACCACCGGCGGCCCGTGGTGTGGTGAGGGGTGACGGTGGCATCGTCACTGGTGCAGCGGAGGCGGGGCGCCCCTCCCGGCACCAGGCCGCCTGGGGACGCCATGGGTGGCGCGGGCGCCATGGAGCCCATGGGCATGCGCGCCGCGAGCGGCGCAGGCGGTGCGGGTGGCGACGGCGCGGCACTCAGCGGCGGTGACAGCGAAGGCGGCGACGTCGTCGTGGCGGCGGACGTACGCGGTGGAAACAGCACGGCAGCGTCGGTCGGCGGGGCGGCGGGTGCCGGCGGCGGCGCCGGAAGCGCGGTGACGCGGGACAGGGGCACGGGGACCGCGAAGTCAAATATGGCAGGCCGTACGCCAGCGCGGGCGGTGGGCGTGGGAGTGGAGGGCGCCTGGCGTGACAGGGCGGCAGTGGCAGCCACGGCAGCCAGGGCGGCGTCAGCAAGTGGCGGAGGTGCATACGGGTGCCGGAAGTACGCCGACGTTGGCACGCCAAACACGGGTGCGGCTGTTGAACCCGCCGCCGGAATGGAGTCAAGGGCCGGAGCCAGCAGTGCCGCTGGCGTTCCTGGCAACGGCACCGCCGCCGCCACCATGGCACTGGCAGCAGCCATGGTGGTTGGCGCCGGCAGGCGCGCTGGCGACTGCACGTCCGGCGCAGCACGCCGCTCCAACCGCGCCGCACCTGGCGGCGTAGCCTCCGGGGAGGACACGATGGGTGGCGGCACGACAGCAGGCGTGGCAGCAGCGGCTGATACTGCTGCTGCTGCTGGTGTGCGCGGGGCAAGCGCGTGACTCCGCGGCGCTGGCGCGCTTGCCAGCGGCGCAGTGGCAGGGATGGCCGGCGGCGCGCGCTTGGGGTGCTCCGCCTTCCATGCTGCAAACCGGCGCTCCACGGCGCTCAGTTTGGCGTTGGACGGCGGAGGCGCCGGCGGCGGCTCGGCATCTGGCAGTGCTGGCGCAGCATGCACCGGCGGGTGCACGTCGGCGGCGACGGTGGTGGGCAGCGCTGGCGCAGCATGTACTGGCGGGTGCACGTCCGCGGTCATGGTGGTGGGCGGTGGAATGCTTGCGGGGGTGGGGTCTGCGGCGGCGCGCAGTAACGGAGTGGTAGGCGCCGCCCGTGGCGGCATGCCAGCAAGCACAATCTCGTCATACAGCGCCTGCCGCACATCGGCGGCAATGGCGCTGCGGGTGGCGCGCAGCTGCTGCTGGATGGTGGTAGACACTGCGGCGGGTGGAGGAGCGGCAGCCGACAGCGGGTTGGACCGCGGCGGTGACGGCGGTGAGTGCGGTGGGGGCGACGGCTCACCATCCTCCTCCGGCACCAGCGCCACACCAACACCACGCAGGCCGCTGTGTGGCGACGGCGGCGGCAGCACGGCTGCTGCTGCTGCTGCATGCCGCGGCGATGGAATCAACGCGCCACCGCCACCATCAACGCGCGGCGTGGGCGCTGGCGGCGCCGTGGCGGACGTCAATGCTGCAATGTCATCCTCCCACGCCGCAATCTCCTGCTCCACGCGTGCGCGCGCCAGTGCCAGCTCCGTGGCAGCCGCCGACCGCATCACCGTCGCATCCGCGTATGCTGCAGCGGCGTGGTGCGACGCGTTCCAATTACCTCCACTAACACCGCCGTCGCCACCGCTGCTGCTACTGCTGCTGCTGCTGCCGCGGGGGGCGCTGCCATGCTCGTCGCGGTCATCGTCGGGCAGCTCTGCCGCGTGCGCAGCGGTGTCGCCGTCGGAGGCGGGGTCAGTAGGCAGGGCTGGCACGGGCAGGCGCGCTACTGATGATGGCGTGGCAGCCGCACCGCCGCCACGCGGATGCTGCACCAGCCGTCGGGGAATGGGGATGTAGGACGGCAGGGGCGATTGCGCGCTGCTGCTGCCATCTGCGGCAGCGCCACGGGGTGGCACGTCAGGCAGGCTCAGTACTGCAGTGGGCGGTTGCGCGTCCAACACCGCTGCCAGCCGCACAAACGATGGCGACGCGGCCACCTGTGCCACGCGCGCGTCGGTCGTGCCTGCCCGCCGAATAGCTTCCACCAGCACGCTGGCATCGCCGGGCAGCAGCGTAACGGCAGCAGGCGCTGTACCGTGAGGGGAGGGCGCTGGCGGCGACGGCGCTGGTGGCGGCGGAGTACTGGCAGGAGCCTGTGGCGGGGTTGGTGGCGGCGGCGCCGCCGTATATGGTGCAGCATCCAGCAGGCTAGCTGCCCACTGGTGCAGCGAGTGCAGTTGCAGGGGCTGAGACGGCGGCGACGGCGCCGGCGGCGCTGGCGGTACCGGCGCCGGTGGCAGCGCTGAGGACGCCACAATAACAGACGCAGGCGCAGGCGCTGGCGCGGGCGCGGGCCTTGGCGGGGTGGTCCGCCGCCGTGGCTCTACTGATGGCGGCGGCGTGCCCAACGCGGCGTCCTCCCGCGCCACGCGCGCATCCAGCATGTCGGCTTGCGCAGACAGCACGGAGGCAACACTGTCAGAAAACACGGCGTCGCCAGCACCGCCGCCAACAATGGCCGCCAGTGTGGCGCGCGCCGCTGCAGCTGCGGCAGCCGCGGCCGTGGCAGCTGCAGTTGCAGCGGCCTCTGCGCTAGGCACCGGCGTCGCCGCCCGCCGCGGCGGCGTGCCAGAGCGCGATGACGCCCCGCTCCCGCCACTCCCGCCACCCCCCCCGCCGCCGCTGCCACCCGGGGACACGAACTCTAGCGCCGCCACGAGGGCGGCAGTGGCGGCGCTGGCATTCGGCAGCGGCCGCCGCCCGACTCCGCCGCCGGTGGGTGACGCCACCAGCGACGACGGCATGCCGGTGGCACGGCGCGCCTTGGGCGGTGCCCCCGCCCGCAGGTATGACGCGGCGGCATGGTTGCTGCTGGCCGCCGTGCCGTTGACCAGCACCGTGTTGGTGGCAGTGTCAGCGCCAGCAGCAGCAGCAGCGGCAGGTGTTGTAGCAAACGGCAGCCTGTATGCCGCCATCCTGCGGGACCAGCGCAATCGGTGCTACCGGCGGTCCCGTACAGTGTGGTATTGCCACTGGTGCACAGCTGGGGCCCCACCTCGAGGTGCAGGCTACTTCTGCAGGAATAGGGGCAGCGAGAGAAAGGTAACGATGATGCG
>Ga0066256_1004403_pt1 | contig 12600 bp, 4 predicted proteins | sample ThiBio_1000_biof_FD_87107 | JGI IMG/M metagenome (GOLD analysis project Ga0066256, IMG submission 87107) | Wastewater bioreactor microbial communities from Cape Town, South Africa - Thiocy_expt_1000_biof (version 2) | ecosystem: Engineered > Bioreactor > Thiocyanate-remediating >...
CGCGTCTTGAGGCCGGAGGCGGCGATGCGTGTGTTGCCGTGCATGGGGTCGCACGTCCACACGACGGGCGACGCAAAGCGCGCCGCCTGCACAGCGCGGATGAGGGGCGGCAGGTGCTTGCGCACGCCGCCCGCGCCCAGGCGCGTGATGAGCACAATCTTGCCGGGCATGGCGGCGGGGTCGGGCCACAGGCGGCGGATGACCGCCACCACGTCGCCCACATCCGCGCCGGGCCCCACCTTGATGCCCACCGGGTTAGCGATGCCGCGGAAGTACTCTACGTGTGCGTGGTCCAGCTGCCGCGTGCGGTCGCCAATCCACAGGAAGTGCGTGCCCAGGTTGTAGTACATGGGCGGCGGGCACGGTGGCGACGGTGGCAGCGCTGCCGGCGGCGGCGGCAGCGGCGGCGAGGATGCGCCGGCGCCCGACCCAGCGCCGCGCGCACCCTCCTCTGCGTCTTTGGTCTCCTTGTATCCACCGCTACTCACACTGCTGCTGGACGACGAGCCGTCAGTGCGACGCGCCGGCGGGTGCACGGGCGGCGGCGCGGCGGCCAGGGAGCCGCGCAGGAGGTGGAGGCTGTGGTGCGAGGCACGGGAGGCGGGTGACACATGGTAGTACCGCGCAGCGGTGTCACCCAGCACGGCGGGTGACAGCAGCGGCGCGGTTCTACCAACGCCGCCGCCGCCGCCACCACCACCACCGCCGCCGCCCGATGCTACTGCCGCCGCAGCCCATGCGGGGACGCCGACGGCGCGCGTCAGCGCCTCCTCGTACGCCAGCTGCAGGCCCTCGTGACTAACAAACATGTCCACGCCGTGCAGCGCGGGGTCGGAGCCCAGGCCGCACACCTGCATAAAGTCCAGCGCGGAGTAGATGCGGTCCACCATGTCGCGGTACCGGCCGGCGGCGGCGGGGTCGTGCACAAACCCTAGGTCCCACGCCGCCGCGCCGCGCAGGTCAGCAAACCCCGCCGCCAGCAGGCAGCGCACGTAGTTGAGGGTGGCGGCGGCGTGGAAGTAGCCGGCGGTGAGGCGGCGCGGGTCGGGCGTGCGCGCTGCGGGGTCGAAGCCGTGCACATTCTCGCCCCGGAACGCTGCCACCTCCACGCCGTCCACCACCTCCGTGTCCTTGCTGCGCGGCTTGCTGTACTGCCCCGCCAGCCGCGCGATGCGCAGCGTGGGCACGCGCGCGCCCCACGTCAGCACCAGCGACATCTGCAGCAGGATGCGCAGCTTCGCCTCGATGGCGCCCGCGCCGCAATCCGCAAACCGCTCCGCGCAGTCGCCGCCCTGCAGCAGGAAGCGGCGCCCCAGCGCCACCTCCGCCAGCTGCGCGCGCAGGCTGTCCACCTCCGCCGCCGTCACCAGCGGCGGCAGCCGCGCCACCTCCGCCACCGCCTCCCCCAGCGCGCCCGCATCCGCGTACACCGGCTGCTGCACGATGGGCAGCCGCCGCCACGACGCCGGCGACCATGTTGTGGTACCGGGTGCTGCCGCTGCAGTACTTGACGCTGCTGATGACGCCGCGCCGCAGCTGCTAGCCGCACTGCGGCTGGGTGAGCGCGGGGTGGCGTCTGCTGCTGGCACAGCAGCGGCAGCAGCGGCGGCGGCGGCGTCAGCTGGCACGGCAGCAGAAGCGGCGGCAGCGGCGGCGGTGCCTTGCGGCAGCGCGGCAGCCGCCATGGCAGCCATGGCCTCCGTTGTCGATGCGATGGCGGTGTGGCGGCGGTGGTGTGTGGATGACTGTTGTGGCCACCACTACTGCAGTGATTGGAGTGGCGGCAGCTTCGCCAGCAGCAGCAGCAGCAGTGACAGAAGCAAGAGTAGTAGCACCAGCAGTAGTGCTAGAAGCAGCAGCGCCAACGATAAAGCAGTAGTAGTAGCAGGGGACCGAGGTAGCGATCAGTGTGTGGCAGCAGCTAACCCTCCACTACCACTACCACTACTGCCGCTGCTGCTGTCACTCACGCAGCTGTCCACTGGCGCGGGTACCACTCAGCCCACTACCACTGGCACTTCCAGCGCTACTACTATCATAGCAATATTGGTACAAACTAACAACAAGTATCACATGCACCACACCTATCACTCCCCCTCACTACCCCTCTCTCTCTCCTCTCCCTCTCTCTCCGCCTACTCCCCTCCCACTCACACCACGCACGTCATTCACACAAATCATCAACGTAGCTTATGATCAAACTAACTTCACAAATACATAAACCTCACCCACACAGTCGCATACCCCAAGCGACGCCGCCACAAATACGCGGCGGGGGCGATAAAAATGAAGAAAAGGCGGTGTGATGCGGCGGCCACTGCACTTGCGCACCCCGCCCTGACGCTGCACCACCGCCGCGGACAAACTGCAACACCCCATTCCGCTTACCAACACACACTAGCGGCAGCTCGTCGTGTAGGTAATGAGGCATGGTATGCGGCACGGGTGCCGTAGTGTGGTTATTATGCGCGACGGGCCTAAAATACGGCGAAGAATGCAGGCGGTTTTGAAGCGCGCTGGTCGCGGTCCGTCACGGTTCAACTCAACTCCTCCTGCGACGCGCCGGAAATCGCTGAAATTCGACCCCACAACCTGCCTATTTGGGCTATTTTTGCCCATCCAGCAATGAATCATAATTGTTTTGCCCGGTATCCGTCAACAACACTCAACAATAATGTGTATTACCATTGTAATTGCAACAAAACGGCACCGCCGCCGGAGTAGTCAGGTGCGGCTCGACCGTTCGACAGCCTGAGGCCAGCACGTCCAAACGTCAGCGCGGCCAGCACGCGTGCATGCGGCGTTGTGTAGCGGCGTGGCCGCCACCGCCGCCGCCGCCACACGTGCGCCAATAAATGCTGCCGCGTCGCACGGGGCTGGATTGCGCCAATACGCCTGCACACGTGGAGGTGTGGTCACTGCACCTGCCGTTGTTCCATAGAAAGCCGACTGGTGAAAGTGCAGCGGCACGGTGGCCGCACCCTGTTTCCTGCCCCTTCCGTGACGCGTGCCGCACCTCCGCGTGCAACCGCGTCAGCGCCAGCGTCTGCCACACGGGATTGCCGCCGCCACAGCCTGCGCCGCCTGCTGCACGCGGTCGCGTGTCTGGCCCCCACACGCGCGGGCGGCAGCGCGTCGCCGCGGCAGGCAGCAGGCTGGTAATCCCTGTGTGTGACGGTGGTGTGTGTGTGTGTCAGAGGAAAGGGATGCGAGTGCAGTTGCCTGCCGCGCCAGTTCCTGTTCAGGTTTTACCCCGGGTCCGAACCCTGCGAAGTGGACACCGCCGCAGCAGCCTGGTGTCCGGTCACCGGTGCGGCCGTCCTCCGTGCCGCGCCATTTTACAAACACGCACACGCGCGCCAGATTTCGTCGCGCCACAAACCACAACGCGCCGCCTTTTTGAACGCGCACTCGCGTCGGCAATGGGGTGCCATGCCTCTGTCGCCGCACGCGGCGGCGCCGCGGTACGTGCACCCTTGACCGCCGCGTCGTGTGCTGGAGGTTGTTCCCGTGTGTCGCGTGTCGCGTGCACCGCCGCCACCACCACAACGCACCGTTCACACACGGCGCGCCGCCGCTGGCACGGACCACGGGGGCAGTGACGGTGGTAGAGGTGGTCCTGCGGTGGTGGCGGTGAGGGTTGCCACGTCGGACGCGACGGGTTGCCGTATGATGTCGGGGTGTCTCCGCCACCTGTTGCCGTGTCAGTCGGTACCAGGTACCACCGCCGCACTGGCTGTCGCTGACGGGCTGGCCGCACTGGTCACTGGTCGCTGACGCAGCTGACGCTGCCTGCTGCCTGCTGCCACCAGACACTGCCACTGCCGCTGCCATCGCTGCTACAGCGGCGCCAGGTGCAGTGAGGCGCTGGTAGAGTCCGATGCGCGCGAGGAATGAACCTGCGCGCGTGTGTGCGTGTGTGTTGTGACGGTGTGTTGGTGTGAGACCCGCTCCGTCACCACGCACACGCACACACGGTGGCACGCACTCCGTTACAACAACCTGGTACACTGACTGGTACACACGCGGGCGGGCGGGTCAACCGACCGGGTGGTCGGCCGCCGACTACGCCAGTTGCCAAGTGTAGTGACGGCGGGGTAGGTGGCGCTGTGTGTTGTTGATCTTGCTGTCATCCGGTGTCACGGTGCCGGAGCAGCTGCGCGCGCGGAGTGGTACACCCTGTGCAACGCCACCGTGACACTCAGTGACGTGCCCTGCGCGCGCGCGCGCGTGCCCACGTACTCCTCAACCCCCTCTCATCACCTACCCACGCCACCCACCCACCACCCACACACACCAGGATGAACATGTGAAGGCGCGGTACCGACCGCGACAGTCGTCGGGTGGCGGCAGCGGCGTCGTGGTCAAGAATGCGGCGCCGTGGGTGGAGGGCGCCAGCGCAACAGCTGGTGGTGGCGGCAGTGGCGGCGGCAGCGCGCTAGCGCCAACACATACAAGCGGCGTGGCAACGGGGAGCACGGCGGCGCTGGGCGGCATGTCGTCCGCCATGTACGGCACCAGTGCCGTCGGCGGCATCACGGTGGCGGGGCTGAGCACAACGGGTGGCGGCGCGCTGTCATTGCTGCCGTCGCCCTCCGTGTTGTCAGACGAGGTGGTGGCGGGCGACTCGCCAGTTGCAAGTGGCGTCGGCATTGGTGCGCGGGCACAACAGCAGCTGTCTGCCACCTCGCCACTGTCGTTTGTGCCCGTGTCGCCCGCGCGCCCAATGCCCGTGGCAGCGGCGGCGGCAGTGGTGGCCGGCAGCAGCAGCGCCAGCATCCCGCGCCTCGGCCTGCCGCCATCGCACCCTCCCATTCCTGCTGGTGGTGGCGGCGGTGGCTGCCCGTTTGCGGGTGGCAGCGGCGGCGGCGCCATGGATGCTAGCGCGTCCACCGCCGCGTCGGCGGGCGTGGTGTCGGTGGGGCGCGCCAGCGCCAGCGGCGCCGGCGCCGCCATCAGTGCAAGTGGCGGCGCCGGCACCAGTACCAACACGGGCGGCATCCTGCGCACCATGTTTGGGCGGTTTGGGTCGCGCGCGGTGGGCCCGGCGGGCGGCAGCGTGGGGTCGGTGGCTTCCACGTCGCGGTGCGGCGCGTCGCCGCCGCCCGTGCCGCTGCCCTGCGTCACGCCCGAGTCGTTGCGCCTGCTGGTGGGCGCGTCGCCCGCGCCCGCCTTTGCCGTCAGCGCGGACGGCTGTGTGCTGGTGGCCAACGACGCCGCCGCCGCGCTGCTGCGCTACCCCTCCGCCGCCGCGCTGGACGGCAAGTGTGTGGAGGACTTTATGCCGGTGGCGCTGCGCGCGTCGCACGTGGCGCAGCGCGACTCCATGTTTTTTAACCCCACGCTGCGGCCCATGATGGCGCGCACCAACCGGCGGCTGCGCGCGCGCACGGTGCAGGGCCTGCGCGCGGACGGCACCGAGGTGTCGCTGGACATCGGGCTCATGCCCATGGAGTGTGAGGGCTCCACCGTGGTGGTGACCACGCTGCTGGACGCCGACGAGCGGCGGCGGGTGGCGGAGGCGGTGGCGCAGCGCGACGCGGCGCTGGCGGCGGCGGAGCACCGCAAGATGATGCTGGCGAGCCTGAGCCACGAGCTGCGCACGCCGCTGATGGGCGTCATGGGCAACCTGGAGCTGCTGGAGGGCACGCCCATGTCAGAGCTGCAGGCGGACCTGGTGGCGGCGGCGCACACCTGCGCCGCTGCCGTGCTGGACGTGGCGCACCACATCCTGGAGCACGCGCGGCTGGAGGCGGGCGCGGTGGCGCTGGAGCACGTGGAGTTTGCGCCGCGCGTGCTGGCGGACGCGATCGGCACCGTGCTGGCGCCGCGCGTGCTGGAGAAGGGCCTGGCGTGGGTGGCAGAGGTGGCGCCCGACGTGCCTGCCTGCGTCCTGGGCGCCCCCTCCCGCCTGCGCCAGGTGCTGCTCAACCTGTGCTCCAACGCTGTCAAGTTTACGGCGACGGGCAGCGTCACGCTCGCTGTTGCCTACATCCCGCCGCCGCCCGAGATTGGGGACCCGATGTCAACACCGGCGCACGGACCAGCAGCGACACCCGGGTTGCCGCCCAGTGGTGGCGCGTTCCTGCCGCCGGTGGCGGAGGTTGCTAGCGGCGGCGTCACGAGTGCCAGCGGGCTGGGCACCACAACGGCGCGCCACGACACCGAGTCCCTCACCGCCGCGGTGCGCAGCCGCGCGGCGGACGGCACCCGCCGCGGCCGCCTGCAGTTTGTTGTCACCGACACCGGCATCGGCGTGGCGCCAGAGGCGCTGCCACGCCTGGGTCAGCCATTCCAACAGGCGGATGCCTCCACCACGCGTACGCACGGCGGCACGGGGCTGGGCCTGTCCATCTCCAAGCTGCTGGTGGAGCTGATGGGCGGCAAGCTGGACATTGTGAGCACCGTGGGCACGGGCACGCGCATCGCGTTTTCCGTGTACGTGGACGCGGTGCCGGAGCCCATTGTGCTGTCGGCCGACAGCAATGGCGCGGGTACCATGCTGTACACCGGCCGCGGCGAGGGCGGCGTGCCCACGCCGGCGCGGCCGCAGTCACCGCCGCCACCGCTGTCCCTGGCGGCACCACCCTCACGTGCGGGCGATGAGGTACCTACCGACACGCCGCCGGGTCCCGCTGCGCTCTCCCCACCCCCCGCGCTGCACCTGCTGCGGTCCACCAGCGTGAGCAGCCCGGCAGCCGGCGGCGCTGGCACGTCGTTGGGTGCCGCGCTGGCCCGGCGGCGCGCCAGCGGCGCCCCCGTGTTTAGTTCCTCCCTTGTTGCCGGCATGCAAGCGCTGCCGCTGGGCGCCTCACAGGCCTCCGTGCCCGCCTTCTCGATTGGCGGGCGCGGCACCACCAGCACCGGCGGCGGTGGCGGCGGCGTTTCTGGTGGTGGCGGTGGCGGGTCTGGCGGCGGCGGAGCTGGCTTTAGTGCTGGCAGCAGCGGGAGCGTGATGCGCATGGCGTCGCTGGGTAGCAACATGGGGTCTGGCGCACTGTCGCCGAGCGCCATGCCGACGCCGCGCACCGGCGCGCCCCGCGTGCTGGTAGTGGATGACGACGTCGTGTGCCAGCGCGTCACGTCCCACCTGCTACGCAAGATGGGCTGCGCCACAGATGTGGCGCCCGACGGCATCGCGGCGATGGAGATGCTGGCAGACGGTGCCGGGACGCCAGAGCTTGCGGCAGGCGGCGGCGCCATGGTGCGCCGCGTGGTGGCGTGGGACGCCGTGCTCATGGACGGCGAGATGCCGCGGCAGGACGGGTGGGAGACCACGAAGGCCATTCGTGCGGCGGGGTACGTGACGCGCGATGGGCGGCCGGTGCCGGTGGTGGCCACCACCGCCAACTCGTTGGTGGGCGCCGCCGCGCGCTGCCGTGCCGCCGGCATGGATGACTGGCTCATGAAGCCGTACACCATGGCGCAACTGACGGACTCGCTGCGGCGGCTGCGCGTGCTGCCAGACGCGGCAGACCTCACCGCCAGTGCCATCAGCCCGTCGATGGTCGCCTCCGGGTCGCCTGCAGCGTTGTCGCCAGTCATTACTGCCAGCGGCGTGCTGAGCACGATAACCCCGCGTGTTATGATGGGACGCAGCCGGTGTGATACCGGCGACAGCAGCGGCGCACGCGTGCGTACCGGCACCAGCACCCCCGGTATGGCCAGCCCCATGGGTGCGCGCTCGGCGAGCGAGCTGACCGCGCTGGCGACGCTGGTGAATGGCGCGCCAAGTGGCGCACACCACGCGCCCGGTGCAGGCTCCCGCAGCCGCCTGGCGTCTATGCCCGTGTCGGGTGTGCACGTCACTGCCAGCGTGGCGTCGCGCCACGGCGGTGAGTGCAGCAGCTGCGAGGAGCTCGGCTCCCCCATTGGCGGCTACACGCCGACAGCCTGCGCGTCGCCCAAGCACGTCGTGCCGCGCAAACCGCCGCAGGTTGGCTACGTGTCGCCCGTGGCCGAGTGCAGCGCCAGCGGGGGCGTCACTGACGCCAGCCCCTCCCTGCCGGGCGCCGTGTGATGGCCACGATTACCGGTATGATATCATATTTGTTCACGGGATTCATGGCGCATGAACGATGGTGAGAAGCGCTGGAGTGTGGCCAGCGACTTCTGCATGTCAGCGGCGGCGAATGGCGTCGCTACACCAGTACCGGTACCGGTAACAACCCGGTCCCCCGTATTTGCCTTAGAGCATTCACTACTGTACAGCCGGCATCGCGCTGGCCTGTGTACCTACCTTCCTTCCTTGCTTCCTTCCGACGGTCTCCCTATTTGCGACTTACTGCCAACCAACCGTAATCTGGATGGTTGTCCATTCGCGCGACGCCGAAGTGATGGCGCCGACGCTGCATCCCCATTATATCGTGTCATTCTGGCCCGCCACCGCCGTCGTATTTGACCCGAGTCTGCCTGCGCACCATCAATTAGTCTTGTATCACTATTTGTTATCAACAATTTGAAGCTTGTGCATACCATATTACGAAGAAGCTGCTGGCGCGGCAGGCGCGGTGGCGGCAGCGGCGGCCGCGGGATCGGGCACAGGCCGCATGGTCAACATGGCGGCCGCCACCGTGCGGCTACCCTCAACGCGGTGCGTCAGCGACACCACTGTGTCGTGTGCCTGCATAGGTTGGGGGAGGGTGGGGGGGTGGAAGCGACCCGCCGCTGCTGCAGATGCGCCCGGCACACCCCAGCGAACGCACCTGCCCCAGGGCCGCCTTGGCTTCATGCACGCCGCGCTGCGCCTTGGCGGACGCGGCCGACGCGGCGGTGGCGAGCGCGGTCTCGCGCCCAATCAAGCTGGAGCCCGCGCCGTCTGCGGCGGCACGCAGCTCGCGCAGGCGGTGCACCAGCTCGGGGTTGTGCAGCGGCGCTCCTGCTGCCGCAGCTGCGCCGTCTGACGACGTGGAGCTGGAGGAGTGCGGCGACGCGGAGCGCGCCGGCGCGGCAGTGGTGAGCGTTGCCGCGTGGTGCGCGGCCAGCAGCGCGGTGGCGTGGGATGCCATGATGTTGGAGGGGTGGGGGCGCGATAAGTAGGACTGAAGGAGTGAAGGTGAGCGAGAGAGGAGGTGGGGATTAAGAGGGTGGTAAGATACCTGACCGCAAATGTCACACACGCTTTGGTACCACCCAATAACCTGGCAGTAGGCTAAACCTATGATAAAAACCCTATTGCACACAAGATTTCTGCACCAAGTCGCCTGCCTTGCAATTTGTACTTTGTGAAAGTGCCTCTCTCGCCCTCCCCCGCACCGTTTTTTCAGCGGCCTACTCACCATGGTCCCACATTCAGCGTCCTTTGCCGACGGCCTTTGACACTTACAAGGCCAACTCAGCTGGCAGCTATGACACACATGAGTTGTTAGTACCGTAATGGCAGGCGAGAGTGTTGGAGGGCGCGTGGAAAGCGCGAAAAGTACGCAGCAACAAGATAGGATGTGAGTCCGAGTCGGCGGGTGTCGGGCGGGTGCCGTGCCCGCCACATCTGTACAACACGCAATGGCGGCGAATGGCGCTTACCACGGTAATACCACCACGTCCGCTGGCCCACACAATGAAAATACAGTACTGCTACGCTGGAATGGGAAGTACGGCGCCCGAGGCGGCGAGGGTGAAGGGGTCGTAGTCAAGCATGACGCGCGGCACGGACGCGAGAAGGGCGGCGCGGCAGGCGGGCGTGATGGTGCGCTGCGTGCACTCGTTCATGACCAGCTCCTGCAGGCCGGCTGCCAGGAGGGGTGGAAAGGCGGCGTCGGTGATGGACAGTTGGCTGCACCAACCCATGTCCAGCGCCGCCAGGCCGCCGCCGGCGGTTAGCGCGGTCAGGCCGGCGTCTGTCAGGGTGGTCTGCGAGCAGCTGCGCATGGCCAAGCGGCGCAGGCCGGCGAGGGGCGCCAGGCCAGCGTCGCCTAGCGTGGCTTGGTTGCAGCCAGAGATGTCAAGTATACGCAACGGACCGCCCAGCGGCGCCAGCGCGGCGCCAGTGAGGCCCGCCTGGTTGCAGTAGAGCATGATGAGGGTGTGCAGGCCGTGCAGGTGGTCAAACGCGCCGTCCGTCAGCTGCGTGCACCATGACACGTCCAGGTAGCGCAAACCGCTGGTGCCATCACACCGCAGGGCGTCATTTGTGATGGTGCGCTGGTTGCAGCTAGCCATGACCAGACGTTGCAGCCCGCCGCCCGCCAACAACGCATGCACGCCGGCGTCGGTGATGGTGGCCTGGTTGCACCCGGTCATGTCCAGCTCACGAAGCGCCCCCGTGGACGCCAGTGCCATCAGCGCGGCGTCAGTGATGGTGGCCTGGCGGCACCGCGCCATGGTCAGCGACGTCAGCGCTGGCAAGTGCGTGAAGGCGGCGTCGGTGATGGTTGGCTGCCGACAGCCTGTCATGTCCAGGCGTTCCAGGCGCCGCAGCGCGGCAAACGCGGCGTCGGTGATGGTGTCTTGGCAGCACCCTGCCATGGTGAGGTTGCGGAGGTGCGGGAGGGCGGCAAATGCGGCGGCCGTGATGCCGGCCTGCGTGCACCGCGATATGTCCAGCGACGCCAGGTGCGGCAGGTGGCGGAACGCAGCGTCCGTGATGGCTGGCTGGCCCCAGTCCGCCATGGCGAGCACGCGCAGGTGGGGCATGACGGCAAAGGCGGCATCTGTAATGCCGGCCTGGCAACAGCCCGACATGTTCAGCACACGCACCGCGCGCAGGTGCGTGAACGCGGCGTCGTCGATGGTGGCTTGCCGGCAGCGCGCCATGTTCAACACCGTCACGCCCGCCAGGTGGCGGAAGCCGGCCGACGTGATGCTGGCCTGGTTGCAGCCGTCCATCGCCAGCTCGTAGAGACCGTCGCCCAGGTGCTCAAATGCGGTGTCATCGATGGCGGGCGAGTTGCATGACGACATTAGCAGGGTGTGGATGCCGGCTAGGTGGCGGAACGCGGCAGATGTTATTGCCATCCCGCCGCCGCTGATGTTCAGCACGCGCACGCCCGCCAGGTGCGCGAATGCGTCGTCGTTGATGCCAGGCACCTCGTAGCAGTCAGACAGGTCCAGCACGCGTACACCTGCCAAGTGCGCAAGACCGGCGGCGGTGATGGCGTTGCCGATCAGTCCTCGCATGACCACCCGCCCCACACCCCGCAACGGCGCCAGCGCCTCATCCGTCATGTCCGTGCCTAACTGCACGCCGGCGGCCGCCGGGAAGCAGGCGCGCCACCGCGCCGTCGACGCGCCACTCACCACCGTGACACCGTCATCCCACGGCACACTTCCTACCAGCGCCGCCAGTGTCGGGTGCAGCCGCCGCACCACCGTAGCATCCACCGTGTTCAGGCACGCGAGCACGTGCGCTGCCGCCACCGGCGAGCCGGCCAGCAGTTGCACCAGCGGCGCCAGTGTCGCTTCCATGTCGTGGGTGGCGGGGATGCGCTAGGTTATTTTTTGGTCCTGCACGTGGGTACGCAAGGCGGGCGGTTGTGTTATTGCCAGGTTGTGGGCACGCGTGGTGCGAGGTGCAAAGGCACACGACATGCCTGAAAGCTGGAGTTTGTAGAGGCGACTTTGCCGCCAGATATCAACAGCACCAGCTCTTCCACCGCACGTACAGTTGGTTCTTCGGGCGTAAGCTTATTTTTAAAGGTGATCCATTGTATTTTGCACACGACTGGCGCGCCGCTGGTGCCAATTTCTTCTTGATATTGTTCCTTGCCGCCACGAACGCAGAACGGCATGACTGCTGCGAACGCCATTCGCGCTTCGCGGCCGGCAGCCTTCAACTTGCAGAAAAATGAATACTACGACACCCCACCGTATACTATTGGTGAAAACAAATAGATACTAATACCTTGCTACTGTCACCGTCGTGTTGAAGCGATTGATAAAGCCACTGCTGCGTAGTGTGCTTGATACAGCCCGGTTCGCTGTTGGCCGCAGTGTGACGTGGAGGTAGCCGTTGGCAGCCGTTGGTGGCCATCCACCACCTACAATCCGACTGATCGAATTTGCAACGCACCGCATACCGTGCATGCATTAGTGGCGGAATCGGCTTATTTTGATGGTTTGGGTTTACTCCGACCGCGGCGACTGCGGAAGTCGTGTGGTCCATCCACTCCATTTGTGACAATTCCCACCGCCTTATCAGTCCACCACCATGGCTGCAGCAGCAGCAGCGGCTTCGGCGTCCAGCGGTGGCGGAGGGGGAGGAGGAGGAGCAGCAGCAAGCGGGCATGTGAGCGTGGCGACGGCGGGGATGCCCAAGGGATATGCGCCACGCGGCGGCGCGGTGGCAGTGGGCGTCACGTGGCACGGCGGCCCGGCGGTGGTGGTACAAGGCGGCGCTGACCGCACGGGGGAGCACTACGCTGACGCCTGCCTGTATGAGCCGGGCGGCTCCCGAGCGCGGCGGCTGGAGGCGGATGCCGGCGATGTAGCCCTGCCGCTATGTGGCGGCCACACCGCAGTGACGCTGCCGCCTTGCCCCTCTGCCGACGGCGCCGCCGCCACCGCGACGTCGTCGTCTGGACGTACCCGGATTGTGCTGTTTGGCGGCATCAACTTTGTGGACGAGGGGGTGTACGACGAGGTGTTTGAGGTGTCGCTGGCAGG
>Ga0066256_1004404_pt1 | contig 12598 bp, 2 predicted proteins | sample ThiBio_1000_biof_FD_87107 | JGI IMG/M metagenome (GOLD analysis project Ga0066256, IMG submission 87107) | Wastewater bioreactor microbial communities from Cape Town, South Africa - Thiocy_expt_1000_biof (version 2) | ecosystem: Engineered > Bioreactor > Thiocyanate-remediating >...
GGGGGCCGCGGCGCCGGCGGGGGGGGCGGCGGGGCCGGCGGCGCGGGCCCCGGTGCCGGCGGTGGGGGCCCCGCTGCCGGGGGGGGGGGCCCCGCTGCCGGCGGGGCGGGCCCCGTTGCCGGCGGTGCGGGCCCCGCTGCCGGCGGTGCGGGCCCCGCTGCCGGCGGTGCGGGCCCCGCTGCTGGCGGCGGAACACCCGCTGACGGTGCTGCCGCCTCCACCGACGGTGCAGCCGGCGCTGTCGCAGCCGGCGACGGTGCAACCGAAGGCACCACCGCCGGCAGGGGCGCGGTGACCGCCTGCGCCAGCGTGAGGCCGGACGCGTTGCTGGCGGCCGCCGCCAGGATGGCGTCCAGCTGCGCGGTGAGGGCGGCGGAGAGGGCTGTGGCGTTGAGCAACGCGCCGCTGTCGCTGACGTTGAAGCCCAGCACGTTGGAGGCGTTGGCGACGGCGGCCGCCAGGTCGGCTACCAGCGCGTCCCGGATGCGCTGCCGCTGCGCCGCCGCATCTTCCGCCGCCGCCGCCACGCGCGCACGCTCGACCGCCACGGCTGCCTCTGCCGCGTTCCGTGCCGCCACCACGCGCGCTGCCGACGCTGCCACGTCCGCTGCCTCCGCCGCCGCCTGCGCCGCCGTCTCGTTGGCGGCGCGCTCGCGCAGGGCCGCCTGCCGCGCCAGCAGTGCTGCAGTCTCTGCCTCGGCTGTCGCGAGCGCCGCCGCCGTGCGGTCGCGTGCCGCCGCCACCGCCGCCGCCAGCTGCTGCGACTGGCCCGCCAGGTCCACCTTAGCGGCCTGGATGGCGGCACCCACCGTCGCCTCCACGCGCTTGCGCGCCGCCGCCACGCGCGCGGCAGCGTCCGCGTCGGCGGCCGACACGGTTGCCGCCAGCGCCGCCAGCTTGGTGGCAGACGCCGCCGCCATGCTCGCCTCCGTCTTGCGCGCGGCGTCAATGGCGGCCTGCACCGCCGCCGCCTGCGCCAGCCGCACGCGCTCAATCTCGGTGGCAGCAGCGGCACGCGCGGACAGGACGGCGGTGTTGGCGGCGGACTGCGCCGCCGTCTCCTGCGACGTCAGGTCGCGCAGCCGGCCCTCCAGCACGGCAATCTGCGCCGCCAGGTCACCCATCTGCGTCATTGCCTTGGTGCGCGCCTCCTCCACCGTCGCCGTGTACTCCGCCGACACGCGCGTCTTGAGGGCGTCAAACGCCGCCGACACCTGCGCCTGCTGCGCATTCAGCACCGCCGTCATGCCTGCCGTCATGCTTGCCTGGTCCGCCGCCAGTGTGTGCAGCGCGGCGGTGGAGGCGGTGCGCGCCGCCTCCACCTCCGCCGCCGCCGCTGCCACCGCCGCCGCCTTGTCCGCCCGGATGCGCGTCACGTCTGCCGCCGCTGCCGCCCGGATGTCGCCCGTCGCCTTGTCAGCGTCGCCCTGCGCCGCCAGCACGCCGGCGCGCACCGCCGCAATCTGCGACGCCGCCTCCGCCTTGGCCTTCACCAGGCCCGCCAGCTCGCCGTCCAGCGCGCTGCGGATGGCCGACTTCTGCGCCTCTGCACCCACGCGTGCCACCTCCAGCTCGCGCGCCAGCGTGGCGGACAGCGCGGTGCGCGCCGCCGCCATGTCCGCCAGCGATTGCGACCGCGCCTCTGTCTCGGCGTCCGCCACCGCGGTGCGCGTGCGACTCAGCTCCGCCGCCAGCGCCGCCTCACTCGCCAGCGCCGCGCTGCGCACCGACGTCAGGTGCTGCTGCAGCGCCGCCGTCTCGGCCGCCACGCTGTCACTCAGCGCCGCCAGCCGCGCGCGCAGTGCCGCCTCTGCCGCCTGCTCGTCCCGTATCGCAATTGAGCGCGCCGCCTCTGCTGCCAGGCCGATGGTGGCGGTGGTCTCATTAATGGTGGCCGCTGCCGCTACTGCCGCCGCCCGCGCGTCCGCCGCCGCGCGCCGCTTCACGTCCGCCGCCGTCGCCAGCGCGCCCTCGCCCTCCCGCTGCGCTGCTGCCGCCACCGCCGCCGCGTGTGCCGCCGCGTCATCGGATGCCGCACGTGCAGAGGCAGCGCGTGCCGCGGCCACCGCCGCAACCTCCTCCGCCTGCCGCGCCGCCGTCACCGCGTCACTGGCGCGCCCCTGCTCCGCCACCACCGCCGCGTTCAGCGCTGCCAGCTGCTGCCCCGCCACGCCGCGTGCCGACTCAACCTGCGCCGCCAGCGCTGCCACGGCGGCGGCGGCCTCTGCCCGCGCGTTTGCCACCGCGCCGTCGCGCCGCGTTACCTCTGCCGCCACCGCTGACGCCGTGTCGGCGCTGGCATGGCCCACCGCCGCCGCGCCCGCGTCGCGCACCGCCGCCAGCGATGCCTCACCAGCTGACCGCACGCGCTCCAGCGCCGACGCCTCCGCTGCACGCGCCGCCGTCGCGTGCGCGTCAAAGTCAGAGCGCGCCGCCGCCTCGCCCGCCGCCAGCGACAGGATGCGGCCGCGCACCGCGTCGGCAAACGCCGCCAGCTGGTGCGCCTGCGCCACCGCCAGCGCATGCGTGTGGTTGCGCAGCGCGCCGCTGATGCGCACCTCCTCCGCCGACGCTGCCGTGGCGGCACCACTGACGGTGGACGCCAGGCCCGCCAGCCGCGCCGCGGTCGACGACTCGCCCGCCGCCACGCGCGACGCGGACGCTGCGCCCGCCGCCGCCTCGCGGTCCGAAAGTGCCGCCTCAAACACGGCGTGCCGCGCACGTGCCTCCGTCTCGTCGCCCGCCAGCGCCGCCGCGATGTTGGCAATCGCGGCGGCTGCCGCGTCCTGCGCAGCCGCCCCCCCCGCCTCCCCCTCGCGCCCCGCCCCCGCCCCACCCGCCCCCCCAGCCCCCCCCACCCCCGCCCCGCCCGCCTCTGCCTGCCGCCGCACCGCTGCCAGCGCGTCGGCCGCCGCCGCCGTCGCGTTGTGCACCGCGTCCAGCGTCGCCGCCAGCTTGCCGTTCTCCACATCCAGCGTGGCGTCGTGCGACCGCCGCAGCGCGTCCTCCGCCGCGCGCAGCCGCGCCGCAATGGCGGCCTGCTGCGCCAGTGCGCGCGCCTGCGCTGCCCGGATGGCGTCCTCCGCTGCCGCCTCCATAGCGCGCTTGGACGCCGCGGCAGCGTCGGCGAGGGCGGTGAGGCGAGAAGACACGGCGGCGGAGGCGGCAGTGAGGGCGTCGCGACCGTCCGCCAGCAGGGCGGTGAGCGCGGCGCGCTGCTGCACCGTCAAGCCCGTCAACGACCGGCTGTAGTTGGCGGACAGGTCGCCGTACAGCGTCTGCAGCCGCGTCTGCTCCCCGCGCGCCGCCGCCTGCGCGCGCAGCGTGGCGTCCTCCAGGCCCTGCAGGCGCGCCACCTCAGCGGCAGTGACGGACGCGGCAGCGGCAACGCGCGCGTCGCCGTCCGCCCGTGCCGCCGCCACCGCCGCCGCCTCCTCTCGCTCCACAGCCGCGCGCGCCGCCGCCGCACGCTGCCGTGTCGCCGCCTCCTCCGCGCCCAGCGCCGCACGCAGCTGCGTCAGCCGCGCCTCGCCGTCTGCGTGCACCGCACCCAGTGCGCGTACCGTCGCCGCCTCTGCGTCGTTGATGGCGGCCTTGGCGGCGGCGCGCCGCTCTGCCAGCGCTGCGTCCACCTCTGCCATCTGGCGGCCCACGTCTGCCACGCGCGTCGCCAGGTCGGCACGGCGCGCCGCCACAGTGGATGCAAAGTCCTCCTCCAGGTGCGCCAGCGCGGCGGTGGCAGAGGCGCGCAGCGCCTCCAACTGGCTCAGTGTGGCGTTGGTGAGTGCGCGCTCCGACGCCTGGCGCGCCGTCAGCTCAGCAACTAGGCCTGCCTCCGCCTCTGCGCCCGCCGCACGCGCTGCCTCCAGCCGCGCGCCAGCCTCCTTGCGCACGGCAGCCAGCTCGCTCTCGGCACGCTGCCGCGCCGCCAGCGTGGCGGCGCGACCGTCCGTCTCTGCCGCCAGCGCCGCCGCCGCTGCTGCCGCCGCCGCCTCGCGCACCCGGTTGGCGCCCTCCGCGCGCACGCGCTCCGCCTCCGCCGACGCGGACGTGCGCGCCGCCGCCAGCTCCGCCGTCGCCGCCGCCACGCGCGCGCGCTCCTCCTCCAGCGCGCGTGCCGTCGCGCTGCGCGCCGCCGCCTCCTGGCCTGCCAGGTTGGTGCGCAGCGCCTCCAGGTGCGCCAGCGCCGACCGCTCGTCCTCGTGCGCGCTGTCCACCGCCGCCTGCGCCGCGCGCACCGCGGTGGCCACACGTGCCGCGTACTCCGCCTCCAGCCGCGCCGCCGCCGCGCTCAGCTGCGTCGCCACCTCCTGCAGCTTGCGCACGGCGGTGGAGCGCGCGGCGCCCACTTCTGACGCCTCCGCCGCCGCCAGCCGCGCCAACCCGTCGGCGTGCGCATGCCGCATGGCGTTCACACGCGCCACGGCGTCCGCCTCTGCTGCCACGATGCCGGCGTCGTACTGCGCCGCCCACTCGGTCAGCTGCCGCGCCCGCGCCTCCAGCGCCGCCACGCGGCGCTTCACGGTGTCGTCCAGGCGGGCGGCAAGGGAGGCGTCCGCCGCCAGCGCCGACGCCGCATCTGCCGTCGTCTTGCGCTGTGCATCCAGCGCCGCCAGCTCGGACGCCAGCGTGGCGCGCTGGCGCTCGCCGTCGCCGCGCGCCGCCGCCAGCTCCGCCTCGCGCCGCTGCATCTCCGCTGCCATGCGTGCGTCAAAGTCCGCCTTGGCAGCGTCGCGCGCCGCGCTCGCCGCCTCGCGCGCCGTCTTCATGTCTGCCGCCAGCTGCGCTGCCACCGCCGCGCGCTCGCTCGCCGCGCGCCCGCGCGCCTCCTCCACCGCGTCGTGCATCGCTGCCAGCTGCGCGTTCACCTCCGCGCGCCCCGTCGCCTGCGCGCGCTCAATGGCGGCCGCCACAGAGCCCTGCACTGCTGCCAGCCGTGCCGCGGCGTCCGCCTCTGCACGCTTGGCTGCCTCCACGTACGCGGCGGCAGCGCGCGTGTGCGCCTCCCGCGCCGCGGTGCCCTCCGCCGCCAGCGACGCGGTGGAAGCGGTGAAGGCGGCGCGCTGTGCCGCCAGCCGCGCCGCAAACTCTGCCGCCTGCCGGTTCACCGCCTCTTGGCGCGCCGCCAGGGCGGCCACCGAGGTGTCCAGCGAGGCGCGCTGCCGTGCCAGCGCCGCCGTGTCCAGCGCCCCGGCGGGCGTCATAATCGGTGCGGCAGCCGCTGTCGCGGGCGTGAGGCTGCCCGGTGGCACCACTATGGCGGGCACAGTAATACCCGGGTTGCCGGGGGCAGGGGCGACGGGCACGGGAGCACCAGCTGGCACGCCCAGCATCGCCAGCAACTCAGCGTCGTCGTCATCGCCGCCGTGCCGGCTGCCGTCAGACGCATGCTCGCTGCCGTCAGCCACCGCCAGCAGGCGGCGGCCGCGCATGGCGCCGCCGCGCTCCCTGGCGCGGCGCTCGTTGCCGGCCTCCATGAACACGACGTTGCTGTCGTGCGCGCCCGCCGCCGCCAGCATGGCCAGCGCGTCACGAATGGAGGTATCGGCAGCATGTTGCGCGGCGCCAGCGGCAGCCAGCGTATCTGAGGTGCGCTGCATGAACCGCGCCGGGCCGCCGCCTGCTGCTGCTGCCTCTGCCCCCGCCTCGGGCGCCGCCGGTGCAGCTGGGGCCGCTGGTGCAGCTGGCGCCGCCGGCGGCACGGCCGGCGGCAGCGAGGTGAGGGGCGCCAGCGACGGCAGGAGGGACGCCGTTTGTGAGGGCGTCACGGTGGGGGTGCCGGATGGCGTGATGGATGCCGTCGGCGTGGCCGTGGCGGTGGTTGAGCCGGTACCAGACAGCGATGCCGACAGGGAGCCGGTGGGGGTCGGGGTGGCGGTGTTGGAGCTGGATGGCGACTCGCTGGCGGACGCCGGGATAAATGACGTCGATGGCGTGGGGGGCGCCGTCGCTGACGTCGTGGCGGAGAGCGACTCGCTGGGCGTGGCGCTGGCAGACGCCGGGATGAAGGAGGTGGAGGGTGTGGGGAGCGCCGTCGCGGACGTTGTGGCGGACGCCGGGATGAAAGAACTTGACGGCGTGACAGAGGGCGTGCCCGTCTCAGACGCGGAGGGCGACTGCGTGGGCGTGCCGCTGACCGACGCCGGGATGAACGAGGTGGACGGCGTAGCAGCCGCCGTGCCCGACTCTGACGACGAGGGCGTGTGTGTGGGTGTGCCGGACGGCGACGACGACGTTGACGGCAGCGCGCTGGCAGAGGCGGCGGCCGGCAGCGGTGTCGGCGTGGCAGTCGAGGTCGCACTGGGGCTCAACCAAAACGCGCCAGCAGGTGCCGCGGGTGCCGGTGCTGCAGCAGCGGGTGCGCCAGGCGGCGCCGGTGCGGTCGGTGGTGCAGACAGCGCCGCCAGCAGCTCTGCCAGGCGGCCACGCGCCGCCTCTGCGGCAGACGTGTCTGCCGCGCGGCGCGCCTCGGTTGCAGCAACCAGGGACCCCAGTGACGCAGCGGCCGCCACGCGGCGCGCCTCGGCGGCGGCAAGTGCGGCGGCATGGCTGCGCCGCGACGACACGATGGCGGCCACCGCGTCGGTCAGGATGGCGGCCTTCTCCGCCTCTGCCCGCGCTGCCACCTCTGCCGCCACTGCCGCGCCCGCCACGTGCTCCCGCACGCGTGCAACCTCCGCCTCTGCCGCGCCCGCCGCATTGTCGCTCACAGCGTCTGCCGCCGCGCGCAATGCGGCAGCAAAGCGACGCGTGCGCGCAACGCCCACTGCCGCCGCTGCCTTGCGCGCATGTGCCAGCGCAATTACGCGACGACGGGAGGCAGCTGCGGCAGCGTGCATCGCCGCTGCCGGCGTCAGCTGCTGCACCACCGCGCCGTCGCTGCCAGTCTCGCGTGCCACCGCCGCCTCAAACGCGCCGTTCAGGCGTGCCAGCAGCGCGTCCACGCGGCGCAGCGCCGCCACCACGTCAGCCTCTGACACGGGTGGCGCCAGCTGGCCACCCGCCGTGAAGGTGCGCAGCATGTGCACCAGCGCGTCCTCCTCCACGCCCGCGCCCACCTCCAGCAGCGCGGCGCCGCTGCCGTCGCTGTTCTGCGGCAGGCCAGCCAGCGCCGCCAGCGCGCCGGTAGCAGATGCTGTCACGGAGGCGCTGCCGGCATTGGCGGCGCGCAGCACCGCCACACTGTCTGCCGTGAACCCCGGCGGCGGCGGCGCGCCGCCCGACGGGAACGCGGCAGCCAGCGGCGCGGCCGGCGCGCCACCTGCCGCGCCCACCAGCTCCACATCCAGCAAGTGCTGCACCAGCCAGTCATGCGGCACGCCGTCCGCGCAGCCGCATGCAGACGGGCTGGCCGGCAGCGCCGCGAGTGACGCTGCCAGCGCACCACCGCCGTTGGCAGCCGCCGCCGTCGCTGCCGCCGCAACGCGCGCCTGCGCCGCCTCCAAGCCCGTGCGCACCACGCGCAGCGCCAAGATGGAGGCGCCAATGTCTGCCGACGAGCGGCCCGTCACAAAGTAGTCTGTAAAGCTGACGTAGCCGCTGTCCAGCGGCAGGTCATCAGGATGCGCCGCCGCCGCCGCTGCTGGCGGCGCGCCTGCGCTTGCATCCGCTGCCGCTGCCACTGGTACAGCAGGTGCGCCGCCGTCGCTGGCGCCGCAGCTGCACACCGCGCCCGCCGCGCGCTGCACGTCCACCGCCGCGGTGGTGGTGGTGGTAGTCGTTGACGTGCTCACCGTGGCGCCATCCTTGCCACGCGTCACCGTCTCTGTCTTGGTCTGCCGCACTACCGCCGACGCCTTACCCGCAACCGGCGGTTGACCAGCAACTGGCGCAGCAGCAGCAGCTGGCAGCGCAGCTGGTGGCGGGCGTGGTGCGCGGATACGGGGCCGAATGTACCGGTTGCGTGCTGGCTCTTCCACCAGCCCCACCGGTGCGTCTGCCGCTCCCTCGCCTGCTCCTGATGCATCGCCGTCTTGTGCCAGCACCTGCGCAGCGTGTGGGTGGGCGGGATATTACATGGTGGCAAGTAGATGGCCGGGTTGGCAGCAGCCTGATAAGGAGAGAGGGCAGCCTGATAAAACCGCCTTTGAAACTCGGTTGGCGGCACACTGTGCACATGAAATACAGGCGTGGCGACACGCAGGCGTGCCGTGGCTTGCATGCCAGCGACCATGTGTGTGCCCATGTGTGCGTGGTCGCCGCTGTTGTGACCGTGTCGCCCCGCCCTGTCCCCACATATCACGCTCCCGTGTCATGGTGGCACATCCCAACGCACCTTCTGGTCAGCGCCAGCGCCAGCAGCAGCGCCGGTACGTGACAGTGCCGCAGCATGCAGCGGCGACAGCACCAGCGCCGTGAGCGCGGTCAACGCGGCTAGGCGTCGCGCCGCCATGCCTGCTTGCCGCGTGTTGTATAGCAGCAGGTGGGAGAGAGGGTACGGTCACAGCCAGGTAGCTGGCGCCAGCAGCTACCAGCTACAAGGTGTGCAAACCTATCAACCCGGCTGCCACGCCACCCCGTCACCAGTGGCACCAGTGGCACCTGACGTGCGTGTGCTGCCGCCGGCAGCTGCAGCGGTGTTAAGTGGCGCTTTAGTGGCCTGTGAGGGGAGTTGGCAGTCCCGCACAGTAGCCACAAGAGGAGGAGGAGAGAGAGAGGAGAGGTAGGTTGCCGGTCACTGCCACCTGGCGCGGCGTCTCAAATGAATTGGTGAGATTCAGGGATACAGGGTGCAATACACAATATAGGGGCGCCCCGCCGCCGTAAAGAAATTGGCTGCTCTCCACCCTGGCGGCAACGACACGCTTGCATACCTCCCTGGCCGCTCCCTCTCATGGCCGCTTTTCAAAGTCTGGCTGCTGCTCGCTGCTCTCGCCTCCGATCCATGGCAACCATGGCAGTTCAAGTCAAAACTCAAATCGGAGCAACGGTGCAACGCATGTGACATTATGGCTAACAGCGCCGCACACCACCCACACACGAGCTGCTGCTGTAGTGCGGGTACCGGGTCTACTCGTACGGAGCAGGCGGCGGGAGGTCCCACAGGCGAACCGTGACTTCATCAAACTCGGTAGTGCTGACAAGGCGGCCGCGGCCGTCGCCGTCGCCGTCGCCGTCGCCGTCCGGCTCCGGCAGCGCGGCCAGCAAGTGGACGGGATGCATCAATCGACCCCACACTACCGCTGGCACGGCGGACGCGGCATGGCTGGCGGCAGCGGTGGCTGCCGGGCGTGTGTCCCACAGCCGGATGGTGCCATCGTCAGCCCCGGTTGCCAGCCGGCCGTCAGGCAGTGCAGCCAGGGCGGTCACCCTGCCGACGTGCCCGGTCAGCGTGCCCACGCAGGTGCGTGCGGCTACATCCCACAGCCGCACGCTCTTGTCGTACGACCCGCTCGCCAGCCGGCCATCCGCCAGCACCGCCAGCGACGAGACTTCGCTGCGGTGTCCAGCTAGCGTTGCCACACAGGTGCGTGCGTCTACATCCCACAGCCGCACGGTGGCGTCATGCGACCCGCTGGCTAGTGTGCCGTCGGGCAGGCCCGCCAGCGCGCTCACCCTGCGTGTGTGTCCCCATGCCGCCACGTCACCCGCCGCCTCACCTTCGCTCTCCACCTGCAAACTGCCATCGGCACACCCAGCGGCGAGGCGGCCGTCGGCCAGCACCCCAAGCGCCGTCACCCGGCTGCTGCAGGTCAGGGCCGTGTGGTCGTGTTGCAGGGTAGCGCTGCCCAGGTTCCACACCTCGACGCACCCCGTACTGGGAGCACGGCGTGGTACGACGCCGACAGCCAGCCGGCGGCCGTCAGGCACCCCTGCCAGCGCAGACACATCGCCGACCACTGCCGCCACACCAGCCGGCGTTCCCCCATCCGCCACATCCCACAGCCGCAACAAACTGCCGCCGGCGTTGCACGCCAGCCGGCCATCGCGCAGCACCGCCAAGTATGCAATATCGTGCCAAATCTCGTGCAGCTGGCTGAGGATTGGCACAGCACACCCACGCGCGCGGCAGGACATCAGCACGTCGCGCGACAACTCGGTGCTGCTGCAGTGCAACATGCGCAGTGACGGCACGTGGTCCAACGTGGCCCCAGGCGTCAAGCCACGGCAATTTACGACCTGCAGCTCCTCCAAGCTCGCCGGCAGGCTGCCCACCAGCGCGTCGCCAATTTGTGTGCCACGCACGTCCAGCAGCCGCAGCGCAGGCAGGGGCGGCAGCACAGCAGCAGATGTGAGCCCGAGGCACCATGCAATGTTGAGGGACACCAGGGAGGGCGGCATGTTTGCCAGCGTGTCGTCGCTCATGCCACAGCGCCTGACGTCGAGGGTACGCAGCTCGTGCAGGTGCGCAAAGGACGCTGCCGGCGCCGCCAGACTCGCACAATGCGCAGCGTGCAGTTCCAGCAAACTCGGCGGCAGGGACGCCAGCGTGCCGGCATCCAGGGCGCTACTGCTGGCTCGCAGCACCTGCAGCTGGCTCAGGTGCGCCAGTGACGCGCCGGCACGCCAGCCTTTCGTGCCAGAAATGTCCAGCTCCCGCAACGACGGCGGCAGGCCGTCCGTCCGTTCGCTCACAACCGCCGTCGACTGGCAGTCCAGCGACGCCAGCGCCGGCAAGTGCAGAAAACTGGCAGCCGCAGTCAGGCTGGAACAATCGCGTACGGTCAGTGCGCGCAGCGAGGGCGGCAGGCGGAGGAGCAGCCCGTCCGTGACTTGCGGGCTGCCACGAACATCAAGGCACGTGACGCCGGCCAGCAGCGCCGCCAGTGCAGGCAACCTCGCTACCTCCTCGCTCACCACCAGCCGCGCGCCCACCGCGCCCGGCAGCGCCGCGCGCCACCGCCCGGCATCCACCACTGGGGTGTCTGTGTCAACCCACGGCACGCTCGCCACGACGCCCGCCACTGCCGGGTGCAGCTGCCGCAGAGGCCCCGCATCCGCCGTGTTGAGACAACCCAGGATGGTGAAGCTCGTCACGCTGTTGCCTGCCAGCACGCGCACCAGCAGCGGCACCTCCTCTGCTGCCGCGTATACTGCTGGTACCTGTACCGGTACTGGTACCGCGCTGCCACCAACGGTGGTGGGAGCGGATGGTGCGGCGGATGCCATGGCGGAAATGTGTGAATCACGCAATGCACAACTTGAACATTAATGCCAATCCACGGCAATACACCATGCGCACCGATTGTGCGTGAATGTGCGTGTGCGCGTCGTGTGTACAACAATTACACATGTGCGTATATTCTCTCCTAACAGCACCAAACTCGCTGCTAACGGGCGCACATGGCAGTAGTCGGAGCAATCGCAAGCAAATTGAATGAGATACACACCGGCGGCACGTGCTGGCGGCAGTGCACGACAACGGTACAATACAGCGGCTGCGCCAACGTGGGTGGCCGAAAGAAGACGTGGTAAGACATACAGTCCGCTCGCCGCCGCTGTGGTGGCGAGCACAGCGTGCGCCGACAATTGCGCGTGCGGTTCTATCTCTCACAAACACACACACACACGCGCGCGCACGCAGGCCCTCTAATGATGCAAGTGTGAGAAGGGTCGGAGATAGGTGGCCAGGTCGCCTGCGGCCGTGGCACCGGCATCACCGCCAGCAAGGCCGCCGCCGCCGCTGCCGCTGCTACGGCGCGGGCCGGGTTCCACACTGGCAGACCGACGCTGGGCGCCGGGCGGCGGTGCAGCAGCACTGCGCTGCAGCCGGCGTACAAAGCGGTTTGCGGAGGCCTCCTGCCGCGCACGCATCCGCGCCACCGCAGTCGCGGGGGACGGGTCATGCGACCACGTCACCGGCCGCGGCGCGGCGGCGGCTGCGATCGGTAGCAACAGTGCATCCCGCCCCTCGTGTGGCGGAGGGGGTTGATGGAGCTGCGTGGTGGCGCCGGCCGGCGGGGGCCGGGCGGCGTCGCGCGCAGCTGGCGGCATGTGCAGCGTGCGGCCGCCCATGGAGTATTGCTCCCACCCAAGGTGCAGCGGCCAGGGTTCCGCCGCCGGCGGCGGCGCCCCCACTGGTGCTGGCGCCGCGCCACCGCGTGGCGGGGGTGCAAAGTGGGTTGGTGAGCCGCCGCCGCTGCCGCTGGATGACGAGCCGGGTGGCGGCGATGACGGCTGGCGGAACATGCCGTCGGGCGACACCACGAGGCCCAGCATAGAGGTATAGCGGCGGGGGGATGCGGGCGGCAGCACTTCACGTGGCGATGGCGACGGTGGCGATGGGCGACTTGCAGCTGCCGATGGGGCCGGTGGCGGTGCCTGTGCCCCGCTGGCACTCGTCGCTGGCGCAGTGCCAGCGGAGCCAGCGGCGGGGATTCGCCCGGCGGAACCAAACGAGCCCCCGCCATTGCGGGGGGGGGGGGCGGGGTCGGACCCCCCCCCGCCCCCCCCTTCCCCCCGCGGGCCCCCCCCCCCCCCGCCGCGCCGGCGGGGGGGGGCCCCGCGCCCGCTGGGCGTGCCCCCTGCACTTGCGGCAGCGCCGCTGGCCCCCTCGCCCCCCCCCGCCATGTTTGAGATGAGCGCCTCCAGGGCGCCCGCGGCAAGCGTGGGGTGCGACGAGTGGCGCACCCGCCGCGCCGTGGGCGACCGCGCCACG
>Ga0066256_1002373_pt2 | contig 12596 bp, 10 predicted proteins | sample ThiBio_1000_biof_FD_87107 | JGI IMG/M metagenome (GOLD analysis project Ga0066256, IMG submission 87107) | Wastewater bioreactor microbial communities from Cape Town, South Africa - Thiocy_expt_1000_biof (version 2) | ecosystem: Engineered > Bioreactor > Thiocyanate-remediating >...
GTGTTGATTTTTTTTTTTTTTCAAGCAGAAGACGGCATACGAGATCGTGATGTGACTGGAGTTCAGACGTGTGCTCTTCCGATCTCGTGATCGTGCCGCCCGTGGACTGCAGCAGTGATCGCGTCCGCTTCACCATCACGCCGCCATTGTCGCCCACGTCCGCAACGGATTGCGTCGACAGCTCGCGAGTCCGCGGCGGGAAGTCCGTGTCAAGGCGCTCGAGCACCTCCATCACTGCCCGCCCCAGTGCCTCGTCATCCCACGGGAAGTCGACCTGTCCGACTCGTCCGATTCGACGACTTGTCCCGACAAGTGTCGTCAATGCGCCCCGCGGAATCCCGAGCACGCCCTCGAGCGCGGTCACGATCGCCATCGATCGAGCACCCTCGGGCTGTCGCGTTCCTGAGCGCCAGGAGCTCAGCGTCGCCACCGAGACCTTCACACCCCGGGAGTCGAGGCTTTGATGGAGCGCGGTCAGCGTCGCACCTCGGATGTCGATCGCGCGACGCAGCCCTTGTGCGAAGGGGTGTGAACGGGGATGAACTCCCGACTGCTGCAAAGCCATAGGCCCATCCTCGATGATCAGGTGCTGTGTAGCGGATCAGGTCTCTTCGGAGCATGATGAGGGCCGGGACGGCTGAATGGCTCCGCCCCGGCCCTCATCCAGCAGCGTCAGACCAGGACGAACCCGGCCGTGAACGTCGCAGCGATGTCCTTGGCAGGGCCATCGAGATTGACAGCCTTGCGGAACTTCGCCTCGGCGGTGTATTCACCACTGCCGCCCTGGCCCCAGCCGCCCCATCCGGAGTAATACACGTCGCCGTTGGTCAGACGGGCGTAGGTGCCGTAGGTGCCGATCTCGAGCTGGGCGACGCCCTGCAGCGGAACCGCGGTCGGTGTGTTCGTCGCGCCGCTGAATCCGGCCTGGCCGAAGGCGTTGTATCCCCAGTACACGCCGGTTCCGTCCGTCCGCACGGCGCCCGCCGCATAGGTGTAGCTGTTCGAGTACACCGAGGCGTAGACGTCCGTGTCGTTGCCGATCCGCGTCGGGGTAGTGCGCCAAGTGAGATCCGCGCCCTGGCCCAGGCGATTCCCCGCACCGGAACCCCAGCCCCACAGGTGCCCGTTCTCGTCGACGACGTATGCGGCCGCCCATCCTGCGGCGATGTCGGTGATCTTGACGTTCCCGGGGAAGACCACCTGCTCGGGCTGCGTCGTGTAGGCCCCGATCGCCTTCGAGGCCAGTCCGAGCGAACCCTCGTAGTTGAATCCCCACGACCAGACGGTGCCGTCGTCCTTCAGGGCGTACCCGGTCCAGTCGTTCATCACGAGCTTCTTCACGCCCGACTTGAGCGAATCGTGGATGAGCTTCGGAGTGAAGACGCCGATGGGCGCAGTCGAGCCGCCGGTGAGGGTGCCGAAAGTGTTCCAGCCCCAGCCGTACGCGCCGCCGTTCGAGTCGATGGCGCCCTGGTTGTAGCGGCTCCCACGGGAGAGCGAGGTGAAAGTCTGCCCGGCATACGCCGTGACGATCTTCGCAGGCGTCCACAGCGTGGACTGATCGGTGCCGCCCTGCGCATTCGCGCCCTGGTAGCCGCTGCCCCACGAGAAGATCTCGCCCGCGCTGGTGAGAAGCGCGGCGCCGTAGTCGACGCGCGCCGAGATCGCGACGACGTCGAACTCCGGATGGTTCACGTAGGTCGGCAGGGGCTGGAACCCGCTGTTCCCGTTCCCGAGCCCGCCGGCGTTCGGCGCTCCGAAGCTGAAGACTGGTCCCTTGATGGTGATCTCGATGTAGGTCTCCGCCGTTGCGGTCTCGCCGCTCACAGTGGTGGAGGCGCTCAGCTTGACCCAGCCCCACCCCGGACCCGTGCTGATCGGGGCGACAACATAGGCGCCCGAGGCATCCGTGGTTCCAAGCGTCGCGATCTGCAGTCCGTTGGGGAGCTTCGCTGACGGAGCCTGCCCATTGGTCGCTGCGGCCGCCGCGACCGCCTGCGGGCCGGCAGTCAGTGTCGTTGCGCCGCTCGGCAGTGCCGGAGGAGTGGTGCCGGCGGGGAGGGCGGAAAGCGAGAAGGGGATGTTCGCACCCGGCACCGGGGCCGTGTTGCCGCCCGAAGTCCGCTCGACGACGGCGGTGACTTCGGAGTAGGAAGCGTTGTCCGGAGTGGTCTGGTAGCGGGACCGAGTGAATCGGATGGAGAGACCATCCACCACCACCGACGCCGCCGCGAGTGGCACGGCGACTGCGGCGGACATGACCGGCACGGACCATGCCGCCGCCTGGATGACCGTTCGCCGGGTCGGTCCCGCATTCTTGAGCGGTTGGGTGGTTTGCCTCGCAACGTGGTCTTGCATGATTGATCGCCCTCCGGGGGAAGCGCCGTTGGTGACCCGCAGCATCCTGCGCGTCTCCAATGGTCGTGCAGTAGAGGATGCTCTCCGGTTGTGGGGACGGTCGGGGAGCAGCGGATCCCTGTGTGTCAGCTGAGCCGCCGTTCAGAAGCTATCGGGACGATCGAACAACGCGGGAGGCGCGTCACCCGATGCGGGAGTTTCTGAAGGGGATGGGGACTTTTCCCAGAATTCCATACCTGTGCTGGTCGCCGGATGCGTCGGTGTGATCCCCGCTGCCGCAACCGAAAGCGCCGGCCCCGCGAGTGACCGGCGCTTCCGGTTCGGGCTGATCGCTCAGCCCCGACGCGGGATCAGCCCGCGGCCGGCGGCGTCACCGAGATGAGCGCCGCGGTGTTGTTCTGCATGGACTTCTTCACCGTGATGACGGTGCCGTAGCCCACACCCGAGTCGGCCGGGTTGCCGCTGCCGAGCACCGTGCTGCCGACCTTGACGCCGAACAGGTCGGTGGCCGGAGTCCCGTCGGGGTTGACGATGCGCGTGGTGTACGGTGCACCGCCGACCGAGGGCACGACCACCGATGCGTCGCGCAGGCGGTAGTACAGCGACCCGTCACGCAGCTCGAGGCCGGGGACCCAGCCCTTGTCGTCGGTGAAGCTGCTCACGGCAGGCTGCGGGGCGAGCGTGGTGCACGCCTCGTTGTAGGAGGCGTCGACCAGGCAGTCCTTGAACGCGTAGGTCGGCTGCAGGCCGAAGGCGGCGTTCGAGGACTGGGCGCGGCTGGAGATGTTCTTCAGCAGCGACGGGTCCAGAGCCGCCTCCGCGCCCGTGCGGCGCAGCGGGTCGAAGTGGCTGTCCACCAGGAGCAGGCCGCCCTTCGCGCCGTAGCTCGGCAGGCTCGTCAGGTTCGAGGTGACCTGGTTCGAGGTGCCGTACATCGCGTCGCGGTACCAGATCAGCGCACCGGGGGCGTTGTAGGGGACCTTCTCGACCTTCCAGGCCTCATCGCTGTACACCGTGGTGTAGCCGTACTTCAGGCCCTTGTCGAAGCCGTCCAGGTTGCGCCACTCGACCAGGTAATACTGCGCCTTGACCTGGGTTCCGCTGTCGTGGTGCCACCCGGTGCCGGTGGTGTCGGCGAAGGAGGCGACGGTCGCGGTCCAGCCGTTGTCGCCGTTCTCGACGTCATCGCTCCAGACGGTGTTCCCGTCGCTGGTGAGCGCGAAGTCGTCCGAGAACCAGTTGCGCTCCTGGAACGCGGCATCCGTCGCCTGACGCAGACGCAGCTGGATGTCCTGGCCCGCGTACGCCGACAGGTCGACGTGATCGTGCCGCCAGCCGTTGCTGGAGCCGGTCAGGCCGTACTTCTTGCCGCCGAAGTCCTGCATGCGGCCGTTCGGGTCGCTGTAGCCGTCATCGGTGGAGACCAGCGCGCCGGACTCGTCGTAGACCTTCTGCTCGGCCCAGGTGGAACCGCCGTCGGTCGAGACCTCGACGTAGCCGTAGTCCCAGTCCTCCTCGATGACGTAGTTGTTCCACATCGAGAACTGCGCGTTCGCGGGCACGTTCTCGATCGAGCGGGTCAGGCGGACGTCCGCCCAGTCCTGGTCGGCGCCGGAGTACCACATCTCGGATCCGCTGTGCGGGGTCGCCAGCACGATCTTCTTGTCGGGCAGGTCGACCTTGATGCCGTCCTGCGTGCCCTTCTTCGGGCGCGAGGTCTGACCCACCTTGATCGTGGTGGTGTCATCGCCCGGCTTGACGACCTGCGGGTCGGCCCAGCCGAGCACCCACTTGTCCCAGAGGCCCATGTGCGTGGGCATGGACTGGAAGATGGGTCCGGAGTGCGAGCCGGAGCTCATCAGATCCCAGAAGTCGATGTCCGAGTTGCCCGCGTTGGACGTGTCATACAGGTCGGGCAGGCCCAGGTCGTGACCGTACTCGTGCGCGAACACGCCGACGCCGGAGTTCTCCGGCTGCACGATGTAGTTCGACAGCTTCAGGTTCGTCCCCGGGATGGTGGCGCCGCCCGCGACCGCGGAGGAGTGCGCCCAGATCGCGTAGGTGCCCTCGGCGCCGCCGCCGCCGGACTTGTCCTCGCCCGCGTGCACGAGCACGACGTGGTCGATCACGCCGTCGGGCTCGTTGACGTTTCCGTCGCCGTCGCGGTCGCCCTGGTCCTCGATGTCGTAGTCGGCCCAGGGGAAGTCCGGGTTCTGCGCTGCGAGCGCCGCCACCGCGTCGATGGGCAGCTGCCCGGGGCCGAGCGGGTTGTCGGGGTGACCCTGCTGGTCCTGCATGGGCCCGGCCTCCCACTCACCGGCCTCGTTCCTGTGGCAGACCGTCGCGCCGTAGTAGCCCTCGGAGTGCGGCACCTTGACCCAGGGGGTCGCCTCACCGGTGAGGGTGTATGCCCCGCGGGACATCTCCTCGTACATGTTCTTCATGGTGTAGCCGGAGATGTCGAAGCCGGGCTTGCCGTCGGGTCCGGTCAGATCCGTGCGCACGCGCTCGGTGATGCCGTCCTCGGTGAAGAGCATCTTGTTGAAGTGCTCGCTCGAGAAGTCGGGCACCCACATCGTGTTGTTGTCCGCGTGCGCGGCATCCGCCGGGTTCGGGATACCGTTGTGCAGCGTCGGGCCCTGCAACGCGCCGGGCTTGCAGGTGGTCGCGCCGAACTCGGTCGGCACGTACAGGTCGCTGAAGTCCTCGCTGCCGTCGAACTCGACCAGGATCGTCAGCAGCTTCGCCTGCTGGGTGGTCTTCGACTTCTTCAGGTTCTTGGGGCTCTTGCCGGTCTTGATGGCCTTCGCCTCGGTCTTGGCCAGCTGCTGCGCGGCCTTCGGGTTGCCCTGCGCGAACTTCTGGTCGGTCTGCTTCGCCTTCTCGAGCGCATGAGCGCTGAGGGGCGTCTTGAGGACCCCCTTCGCGGTGGCGACGGCGGTGTCGTCCACGTGGTCGAAGGCCTCTTCCGCGCGTGGCGCGACGTAGTTCATGTAGTACTCGTCTGCGCCGATCGTGGCGGTGGGCGGCGGCGCGTCCGTGTTCGTCGGCGCAGCGGTCGCGCTGCTGGAGCCGAAGGCCACCAGGCCCGCGGCCGCCAGGGCGAACGCCGAAGTCGTCGCCAGGGCGCGTCGTCGCGCTCGGGCATTCCGTTCTGACATCGAATATCTCCTTTCGCACGGCGGCGCGAAGGGTCTTCGCGGCACCGCGATCGGCGGGCGCCGGGTGGACGCCCGGGGACTGTCTATCGTGCTCAGCCGGTTCAAAGGAAGTGGTGCGTGTGAAGAATAGACATTCGTCTATGCCGGGTGTCCGATGCGCCAGATAGTAGGAACCCCTAGTAATTGCCCTGTGTGCCGACTAGCATGATCACTGTGCCAAAGAAGGCGCAGAGGAGTGTCAGCACAATGACTCGTTTCATCCCCCATTTCGTAGGCGGAAAGTCGCTCGAGCCCACCGGCGGGCGCGTCGCCGACGTGTTCGATCCGAGCACCGGAGAGGTGCAGGCGCGTGTCCCGCTGGCTACGGCGGACGAGGTGCGCGCGGTCATCGAGAACGCCGCCGCCGCGCAGCCGGCGTGGGCCGCCACCAACCCGCAGAAGCGCGCCCGCGTGATGATGCGCTTCGTCGAGCTCGTGCACCGGAACATGGACGAACTGGCCGCCCTGCTCTCCAGCGAGCACGGCAAGACCTTCGAAGACGCCAAGGGCGACATCATCCGCGGACTCGACGTGATCGAGTTCTGCATCGGCGCCCCGCACATGCTGAAGGGCGAGTACTCCACCGAGGTCGGCACCGGCATCGACGTGTACTCGATGCGCCAGCCGCTCGGCGTGGTGGCCGGCATCACCCCGTTCAACTTCCCGGCCATGATCCCGCTGTGGAAGGCCGGTCCCGCGATCGCCAGCGGCAACGCCTTCGTGCTCAAGCCCTCCGAGCGCGACCCCTCCGTCCCCGTGCGGCTCGCCGAGCTGTTCCTCGAGGCGGGGTTGCCCGCGGGCATCCTCAACGTCGTCCACGGCGACAAGGTGGCGGTCGACACGATCCTCACCGACCCGCGCATCCAGGCCGTCGGGTTCGTCGGATCCACGCCCATCGCGGAGTACATCTACTCGACCGCCGCCGCCAACGGCAAGCGCGCGCAGTGCTTCGGCGGCGCGAAGAACCACCTGATCGTGCTGCCCGACGCCGATCTCGACCAGGCCGCCGACGCGCTGATCGGCGCCGGCTTCGGCTCGGCAGGCGAACGCTGCATGGCCATCTCGGTGGCCGTCCCGGTGGGCGAGGAGACCGCCGACGCCCTGGTCGCGAAGATCTCCGAGCGCCTGGGCGAGCTGAAGGTCGGCCCCGGGATGCAGGACGGCGTCGACTACGGCCCCCTGGTCTCCGCCGCGTCGAAGGCCCGCGTCGAGGGCCTCATCCAGGAGGGCGTCGATGCCGGTGCCACGCTCGTCGCCGACGGTCGCGGGCTGGTGGTCGAGGGCTACGAGAACGGCTACTACCTCGGGCCCACCCTGTTCGACCACGTCACCACCGACATGTCGATCTACCGCGAGGAGATCTTCGGCCCGGTGCTCTCGGTGGTCCGCGCGGCGGACTACGAGGAGGCTCTGGCCCTGGCATCCGACAACCCCTACGGCAACGGCGTCGGCATCTTCACCCGCGACGGCGACGCCGCCCGCGACTTCGCGGCTCGCGTGAACGTCGGGATGGTCGGTGTCAACGTCCCGATCCCGGTGCCGATCGCCTACTTCACCTTCGGCGGCTGGAAGGCGTCCGGGTTCGGCGACCTGAACCAGCACGGAGCCGACGGCTTCCGCTTCTACACGAAGACCAAGACCGTGACCAGCCGCTGGCCGTCGCATGGCGTGCGCGAAGGCGCCAGCTTCGTCATGCCCACGATGTGACCCCCGCCACCGCCGCACACATCCCCGAGATCCGAGGACCGAGAGAAATGACCATGATCGACAGCACCGTCACCGCCGAGGAGCGCGAGGCGATCCTCGGCGCCGTGCGCGACTTCGCCGAGACCGAGCTCGCGCCCTACGCCGCCGAGCGCGACGAGAAGCACATCTTCCCCCGCGAGACGCTGAACAGGGCGGGCGAGCTGGGCCTGGGCGGCATCTACGTGCGCGAGGAGTTCGGCGGCACGGGCCTGGCCCGCGTGGACACGGTCGCCATCTTCGAGGAGCTCGCCAAGGGCGACCCGGCGGTCGCCGCGTACATCTCGATCCACAACATGGTGGCGTGGATGATCGACACCTACGGCGACGACGCGCAGCGCGGCAGGTGGCTGCCGGCCCTGACCGCCATGGAGCAGTTCGGCGGCTACTGCCTGACCGAGCCCGGTGCCGGATCGGATGCCGCGAACATCGCCACCAGCGCGGTGCGCGACGGCGACGACTACCTGCTCACGGGCGTCAAGCAGTTCATCTCCGGTGCGGGCGAGGCCGGCGTGTACGTCGTCATGGCGCGCACCGGCGGCGCCGGCTCGGGTGCGCGCGGCATCAGCGCGTTCCTCGTCCCCGGAGATGCGGCCGGCCTGAGCTTCGGTGCGCCGGAGAAGAAGATGGGCTGGCACGCCCAGCCCACCCGCCAGGTGATCTTCGACGGCGTGCGGGTGCCGGCATCCGCCATGCTCGGAGACGAGGGCAAGGGCTTCGCGATCGCGATGTCGGCGCTCAACGGCGGACGCCTCAACATCGCCGCCTGCTCGCTGGGCGGTGCTGCCTGGGCGCTGGAGAAGGCCGTGCAGTACGTGCACGAGCGCGTCGCGTTCGGCGAGCCCCTCTCCGAGAAGCAGTCCATCCTGTTCACGATCGCCGACATGCGCACCGAGCTGCAGGCCGCGCGCCTGATGGTGCGCGACGGCGCCGAGGCCGTCGACGCGAAGGCGCCGGATGCCACGATGCGCTGCGCCATGGCCAAGCGCTTCGCCACGGATGCCGGATTCGAGATCGCCAACAAGGCCCTTCAGCTGCACGGCGGCTACGGGTACCTTCAGGACTACGGGGTCGAGAAGGTCGTGCGCGACCTGCGCGTGCACCAGATCCTGGAAGGGACGAACGAGATCATGCGACTCATCGTCGGACGCGAGATGCTGCGCCCCGCAGGTTCCCAGCAGATGCGGAGCGCATCATGACTGCGGCGTCTTCCAAGACCAGAATCGCCTTCCTGGGCCTCGGGCACATGGGCCTGCCCATGGCCGTGAACCTGGTGAAGGCGGGTCATGAGGTGCACGGCTTCGACCTCGTGCCCGCCGCGATCGATGCCGCGCGCGCCGCGGGCATCCCCGTCGCGGGCAGCGGAGCGGATGCCGTGCAGGACGCCGAGGTGGTCATCACGATGTTCCCCGCGGGCAAGCACGTGATCGCCGCCTACCAGGACGAGCTGCTGGCCGCTGCCGCGCCGGGCACCCTGTTCATCGAGTCGTCCACCATCGCCGTCGACGAGGCGCGCACGGCGCATCAGCTGGCGATCGACGCCGGGCATCGCAACATCGACGCCCCCGTCTCGGGCGGCGTGGTCGGCGCCGAGGCCGGCACGCTGGCGTTCATGGTCGGCGGGGCGGACGAGGACTTCGAGGCGGCCCTTCCGCTGCTCGAGGCCATGGGCAAGCGCATCGTGCACTGCGGCGGGCCGGGGCTCGGCCAGGCTGCGAAGGTGTGCAACAACATGATCCTGGGCATCTCGCAGATCGCGGTGGCCGAGGCGTTCGTGCTGGCGGAGCGCCTGGGGCTGGAGCACCAGGCCATGTACGACGTCGTGTCGCAGGCATCCGGTCAGTGCTGGGCGCTGACCACCAACTGCCCCGTGCCGGGCCCCGTTCCCACCAGCCCGGCGAACCGCGACTACCAGCCCGGCTTCGCCGGCGCCCTGATGGCGAAGGATCTGGGGCTCGCGCTCCAGGCGATCGAGCAGACGTCGACGGATGCCAGGATGGGCCGCCTCGCGCACGAGATCTACGCCGCATTCGCGGCGGGCGAGGGCGCCGGACGGGACTTCTCGGGGATCATCACCGACATCCGCAAGGGTGACGTCTGACCCTTTCCGTTGCGGAACATCTCCGGTTCCTGAGCGAGCGGAGCGAGACGAAGGGCCGACCTGGAATACTGGTCGTGCCGCAGTGCTGCGGCTGAGGGGAGTGACACATGGCCGACTACGAGACGATCCTTGTCGAACAGCGAGGACGGGTGGGCTGGATCACCCTCAACCGGCCGGAGGCGCTCAACGCCCTGAACGGTCAGGTGTCCGAGGAGGTCGCGGACGCGGCATCCGCCTTCGACGCGGATGAGGGTATCGGCGCCATCGTCGTCACCGGCTCCGAGAAGGCCTTCGCCGCGGGCGCGGACATCAAGGAGATGGAGTCGAAGACCGGTGCCGAGATGATCGCCACCGACCACTTCGGCGCATGGACCCGCTTCGCTGCCGTGCGCACCCCCGTGATCGCGGCCGTCTCCGGCTACGCGCTGGGTGGCGGATGCGAGCTGGCGATGATGTGCGACATCATCCTGGCGGGCGACAACGCCGTGTTCGGCCAGCCCGAGGTCAACCTCGGGGTGATCCCCGGCATGGGCGGCACGCAGCGGCTGATCCGCGCGGTCGGCTACTACAAGGCCGCCGAGATCGTGCTGTCCGGCCGCATGGTGAAGGCCGACGAGGCGGAGCGCATCGGCCTCGTGTCGCGCGTGGTGCCGGCATCCGAGCTGCTCGACGAGGCCGCGAAGCTCGCCGAGACCATCGCGTCGAAGTCGCTGCCGTCGATCTACGCCGCGAAGGCGACTCTGGATGCCGCGATGGAGACGTCGCTCACCGACGGGCTCGCCGTCGAGAAGGCGACGTTCGCCGCCCTGTTCGACACCGCGGATCAGAAGGAGGGGATGGCCGCCTTCCGAGAGAAGCGCCCCCCTCACTTCCAGCACCGATGAGCGCCATGACAGAGGTGCTGCCGGACGACGCCGACCTGACCCTCTCCGTGTCGGACCGTCGTGAGCTCGTGGAGTGGACGATCGCCTGCGCCGAGCGGATGCTGCCGCTCTTCCTCGCCGAGAGGCCGGACGACACCCGCCCGCAGAAGGCACTGGACGCGGCGCGTGCGTTCCTGCGCGGTGAGCTGAGCATCGAGGCCGTGCGCGAGAAGGCGTTCGCCTGCCACGCGGCCGCGCGTGAGGCGGACGACCCGTCGGCGCTCGCCGCCGCGCGGGTGTGCGGTCAGGCCGCCGCGGTCGCGCACATGGCCGGGCATGCCCGCCAGGTGCCGCGGTACACGGCCAAGGCGTTCCCCGGCGACCGCTCACGGCGTGACGAGGAGCTCGCCTGGCAGCGCATGAACGTCCCGGAGCGCTTCGACCACTACGTCTACGACGGCGACTGAGCGCGGCGAGCGCTTGTGTCCCGCCTGACGTCTCCCGCCCGGAGCTCGCGCCCGGCGAGATGGAAAACGCTGGCTCCGCTCGCCTCCCACCGACGTTCTCCATCTCGCACCGCGAGCACCGGATGGAATGCGCGGGTCCGGATGCCGTCGTACCGACGTTTTCCATCTCATGAGCGGCTCGTTGCGGCCGGAGGCCGCGTCCGCGGGCGACTCCACCTGAGCGCAGGCGGCGATCAGCCGCGCAGCTCCTCCAGAGCCTTCGCCAGACGGCGCTCGCGGGTGGCGTCCTGCTTCGCCTCGGCGATGCCCCGGGCGATCTCCTTGCGGCGGGTGAAGGAGAGGGCGTCGTAGGCCGCCTTGGCGGCCGGATCGGACGCCAGCGCCTCGGCCAGGGCATCCGGGACCTCGACCGTGCGCTCGGCGGCATCCGCGGCGATCACGACGTCGAACTCGTCTCCCAGCTCCACGCCCATCTCGGCGCGCACCGCCTTGCTGAACCCGATCATGTTCTGCCCGCCCATGCGAGCCAGACGCAGTCGCGCCGTGCGGCCGCCGATCGCGACGACGACGGGGAACGCCTTGGCCGTGCTGAGGAGCGCCACCTCGTCGTCGTCCAGCACGATCGCCCCCGCGGGCCCCATCGGCTGCAGGATCTTGTGCGCTCTCAGCTCGCTCATGCGCGCCAGCCTAATCGCCGCCCGGGTCGCATGACACCCCGCCTTTCCGGCCGGCGGTCAGCCGAAGTGCGCCGCGATCGCGTCGTTGCGCTCGGTGATCACGGCGACCAGATGGCGGCGCATGACCAATGCGTCCACCAGCCGGCCGAGCGGACCGAAGGGGGAGCGGAACTCGAGGGTGTCCCGCATGAGCGTGCCGCCCTCGGTGGGCAGGAACTCGTGGGTGTGCCGGAACTCCGCGAACGGACCCCTGGTCTGCCGGTCGCGGAACCGGCGCGGTCGGTCGACGTCGAAGACCACCGACGACATCCGGAAGCGGATGCCGAAATGCCGGGCGCTCCAGGTCACCTCATCGCCCTCGCGCATCGTCCCGGTGGTGACGCCGGCGACCGCGCGCTCGCCGCGCGAGCTCTGCGAGGCCAGGTGCAGTCCGACGTCGAGGGAGATGTCGAACACGTCCTCGGGCGACGCGGCGATGATGCGCTCCAGGACGAAGGAGGCCATCAGAGCGGGTCGGGGACCGGGCGCGGGTCGGTGAAGTCGCCCGCGTTCTTGCGCATCCTGGCCACGATGCCGACCAGGGCGCTCGCATCGTCGGCGTCGATGCCGGGGCTGCGGAACACGTCGGTGTTCAGCGCGCGGGTGGCGCGCTCGACGAGGTCGCGCCCGGTCTCGGTGAGGGTGAGCAGTGCGGCGCGGCCGTCATGGGGGTGCGGCTCGCGCAGCACGAGACCGTCGCGCACCAGCCGCTCCGCCGTGCTCGTGACGCTGGTCGCGTGCACCTGCAGGCGTGCGACCACGCTCGACAGCGGCAGCGTGCCCGACCTGCTGAACGCCAGCAGCCGCAGCACCTCGTACCGCGCGAACGTCACGCCGAAGGGCTTGAGGGTGGCATCCACCCGCGCCAGCAGCAGCTGCTGCGCCCGCATGACGGAGGTGACGACGGCCATGCCGTCGGCCGCGTCGTCCCAGCCGTGCGCGAGCCATTGCCGTTTCGCTTCGGCGAGCGGATCGATCGACAGGGGGCGAGGGCGAGCCATGCGTTTCTCCTATGTCAAGGTTCAGGCCGCGAGCGGGAGGCTCGCGGGGGTTTCGATGGGTTGCTGGTCAGCGTGGAGTGCGTGGAAGACGATGCGGGCGAGGCGTCGTTTCAGGCAGCGGAGCGCTTCGACGGTGGAGTCGCCGGA
>Ga0066256_1004405_pt1 | contig 12591 bp, 14 predicted proteins | sample ThiBio_1000_biof_FD_87107 | JGI IMG/M metagenome (GOLD analysis project Ga0066256, IMG submission 87107) | Wastewater bioreactor microbial communities from Cape Town, South Africa - Thiocy_expt_1000_biof (version 2) | ecosystem: Engineered > Bioreactor > Thiocyanate-remediating >...
GCCGCGCCGCGGCCTGCCTCCGCGGCGCCTCGCCCCCCGGCTCCGGCGCGCGCGGCGGCGCACCCTCGGGCCGGCCCGCACGCCGCCCTTCGCCGCCCGGTTCGACTACTATTTTAGATTCACGGGCCATCCAGGGCACAGCCCGCCCGCCCCCCCCCCCCCCCCCCCCCGCCCCCCCCCCCCCCCCCGCCCCCCCCGCCGCCACCCCCGCCGCCAAACATCTCGCCCGCGCCATCGCCAGCATCGTCTCCGCCCAGCGGCGCAGCTGCCGCTGCCGCTGCCGCTGCTTCCGCTGCCGCTACCGCTGCCGCCGCTCGCAACCAGCGGTGCCCGCCGTCCACCAACGTGGATTCATACATGTCGTTCAACGCGTCGTCCGCCGCGGGATAGGGGGCGTCCTCCCCCTTCATGTGGGAGTCTCCAAAGGGCAGGCCCTCGTAGCCGCCGACCCAGCCGCCGCCGCCGCCGCCGCCGCCGCCGCCGCCGCCGCCGCCGCCACCACCACCACCGTCGGCCCCGTCAAAGGCTGCTGCACCGGCACCGCCTGCAGCGGCGGCATCGTCCTCGCAGGTGTCCGCCGCGTGCCTTACAACGGCGTATGCGGCGGCTACAGCGGCAGTGGTGGCGTACTCGGCGGTTGCGCCGCCGCCCGTGCCGTCGTCCCCCGCAGCTGTGCCGGCGCCCTCGGCGTCGTTGCCCATGCCGTCGTCTCCAGGAAAAGGGAACGGCGCGTCGCCGCCCGTGCCGTACAACTCGTCGCCCTTGCCTTCCATGCTGCCGTCCCCCTGCGTATGATGATGGCGTGTGCGTGTGCAAGTGCGAGGCGGTGCGTCCACGTGGCGTGGTGGTGAACCTGCTGCCCCACCGCCGCCGTCGCTGGTAGTATGCAACGCCGGCCAGTAGGCGGTGACACCCACTTCCGTCTCCGTCGTGCGCGAGCCACGGCGGGACGTTACTGGCACGGGTGCCGGCGGTAGTGCGTGTGGGGGCCGCGGTGGCAGCGGCAGAGGTGGTGACTCGCGCCTCGGCACCGGCGGTGCCGGCAGCGGTAATGGCGGCCACGTTGGCGGCGGTGGCCGTGGTGATGGCGGTGGCGGCCACCGCCACGCTGGTAGCGGTGGCAGCGGTGGCGGGTCCGCCATGGAAGCGCCGGCGGCGGGCATGAGTTGTTGGGTGTGTCAAAAAGAGTGTGCACGTGCATGTGGCGTGCCATGGTGGCCGCCAGGGGCTCATGCAATCAAATTGCAGCTTAGGCGCGCCGCTGTTTGGTGCTGGGGACACCGCAGCCGTGCGCACCACCGCGATGGCACACTGGCACAGCCTGGTGCGCGCGAAGGGGTCCGGCGGTCCGCCGAATCATTTGACTCGAGTCGGATGGTAGAAATTCTTAGAAGAAAAACATGGCCGCCAAACCCAGACCCGTGCGGGCCGCCTCTGCGCCGTGACGCAGCGTGACACAACGTGACAACGGCAACCCAGCAACCCCCTGCCGCCGCAAGTTGTGCCATATTGGCCCCATCGCGCCAGCATATCTGTCTGGCATGCACCGCGCGTGTGCATGCCATGCCATTGTTGCCGTACGGCGTATGCCCCACCCTGGCCGCGTGGCGATGGCGGATACGGTATACCCCCCACAGCAGCGCGCCGCTGCCAAACCAAACGTACCATGTCATGCGGGCGCCAAGGCGGCGGGGCGTGGCTAAGGGTCGGGCACGCCGCGATGTCGTTGGGTGGCGCACGGTGGCGGCACGGTGCGCATTGAAGTCGGTGCCGTGAGATGGAAACGGTGCGTGCTCAACAGCGTTTGAGTCTTGGGACGCGCCGGTGGACGTTACTTACGGGTAAACAACGCAGGATACCGTGGAAGAAAATCGGGAGCCGGCGTGTGAATGCGGTGGAAAAGGTGGTGCGTTGCGCAGGTGTGAGAATGGACTGCGCGGTTGTGGGGGTGGGTGGGGTGTGGTACGGTGCGATGCGCGCTGCCGAGGGTGGATATGCCCGCCGGTTGTTGCGCTGTTGCGGCCTTGCCTGCGGCCAGGTTGAAGTGGAGTTTCGTCACTCGGTGGCGGCTGTTGCGCCCTTCGGCGGCGCCTGCACTGCACGGCACCGCCGGTGGGGCGATAGCGAGTCAGCAGCTGGCCAGACGGCAGCATACAGCACCAGGCGTGGCGGTGGTGAGTACCAAACTGTTTGCGGCCACAGAGCACCGTGTCACAGCCGTGCGCGCGGGACGTGCACGCATGATGGCGCTGGCAACGTGTGCCGCACAGCGAGTCGGCGGCGGCGGCGGCGGGCGTGAATGCGGCACGGCGCCAGCACGTTCGCTGACGCCCGCCTGCAACTCCTGCCGACGCCACGGCTGCCGCTCGGCAAGGCAGCTGGCGGCGGCGGCAGCTGTGCCACGCTGATAACCTGCGATCCCACAGCACCAGCAGGCGGCAGTACAGCATGCGTGGCAGCGGCAGGCGGCACACAAGCCCACACGCACATGAGTGCAGAGGATAGTATGTGGGCCCAGTGTCCGTGTGTGTATGCCCGCTCCACGATGCTACCACGGCACCGAACCGGCCGCCGCCACCACCTCCAACGTTCAACAGCGCAAGCGTCCACTGTCACACACGGCGCCGTGGCGCTGCCGCAGCGCCCACACCGCACACAACGCACCCCCCACGCGGGACGCACTGCTCTGTACTGTATACTATTGCACCCACCTGCTGCCACCGCCGGCCGGTGCCCGTGTCGGCGCCACCTTACCAGTAGTAGATGTATGTAAGCGATCGTCTACCCAGCACATACCACGCCAATCGACCACGCCGCGGCGGCAACCAGCAGCCGCCACGCCGCCGGTGGGCGATCGCCCGCACGGCAGCCCTGTAGTTGCCCATGCAGCTGTGCCGGTGCCCTCCACCTTCACCTCCCCACCCTCACCTACCCCCCTGTAGCACCACTCGGTGCCACAACAGTGCCGTTGCTGCCCCGCCGCCACACCGGCTGCCAGCCCCGTATGGCACCCGCAGCCGTCCCAGCCGGCGGCACACCAATCCATAGCAGCCCCTACACCCACTGCCATCTACCCCACCCCTTACCACCGCTTGCCACGCCGTGCCATGCCCACATACCACCCCATTCCCACGTCGTCGCCCCACATTCCCGCATCTCCCGCCCCACATTGCTACGTCCCACATGTGCCACCCCCGCCAACGCCCCACCACCAACCCGCCACGCGCGCAGCCATCCCACATACCTACGGCACCTTCCCCACAAAAAAATTTGACGCGCCAGCGCCGAATTGTTGTTGTCACTATTGGTACTTACCCCCTCTCGCTCTCTACTGCCGCCCGCGACGCGGGATACTCGTGTTTACCCCCGGTAAAAAGATGGTTACACATCACGCCACGCCAAGAAAAGCTGTGCGGGAGCGCGGAATGATCGGACGGTGCTTACCGCATGCGTAACTTTTGATGCGACGCGCCACACACGGATTTCTATGCCTTGGCGTCGGTACTCTCTCTGGACGCCTACTGGTTTTCGGTCCGGCGCAGCGCATCTCGCGCGCTCTCTCCACGCCCGCAGCAGTCGCAGCGCAGTCTCCACCGGGTCGGAGTCCCGGACACGGCGGTGGTCGATCGTGGACAAACAGAGTGAGCGGACCGACGAGAGAGGCGCGGGGATAGAGTAGTGCAGTGGGTGCAAAGGGGGCGTTGGCTGGCGGCTGTGGAGGGAGACCGGCGCGGCACGGTGTGCGTTGCGCGCTGTTGTTGACGTGTGTGTAACGCAGGAGGTGTGGCTCGGATGGCAAAAGCGACAGGAGAAGCAGCGGCGCAACGAAAATCAGCACAACAGGAGGACATAGAAGTACTATGTGTGTTCAGCAAAGGCGCGGCGTCGCCTGGGCACCGGCTGGCGTGCCGGCGTCGGCCGGCGTCGTGTGGAAGTGGCGGCCACGCAGGATGGATTGTGCAACCCACGTCCACGTCCACTGGCGGCGCACGAAAATTATAAAGCCCGCAACGCGGCACGCACCTTGCATGGGCAACCACGCAACATAGAATGTGTCTTAATGTGGGCGTCAAAAAATACGGATTTTCTTCGGTTGCTTGCGCGTGCGTGGCGTTTAGCATGGTGCTGGCGGAGCGACCCGCCAGGCGGCGGAGTTGCGGCCGCACTTCAAGCTGGCTGTTGAAACGCTGGCGAATAGATGTAGTGTTGAGCCGCTGCACACAAATTGCCACACAATATGTGTCTAGGTAGTGCGGTGTTGTTGGCAGCGCACTTAAAAGTTGGGCAGCAATGCACGTGTCAATGCAGCACTCATTGCAACATGACATCGTAACCAGGCACGCTGGCGGCGCATGGCGCTGCTGCAGCAGGCAGGGCGCCACACGCCACACACCGTATTCCAGAAGTGGCACGCAAACACACACACACACACGCAGGCGGGGCCATCATTGCCAGCCTTTCGGGTCCACAGCCTTCGCGCACAGCGCACGGCACGGCGCTGCCAACTGGCATTGCTGAACTGCGGCCGGCAGCCAAGCACACGTAGTGACATGCACACACGCAATAATATGTAAAGCCCGGTGCGGGCACACCGCACCGGTACCAAGCACCACCGCGCCGCGTAGTATCGCACTGGTGCTTACGACGCGACGGGCGGAGCCATCTTGTTGTAGGTCGCCAACGCCGCGGCCCGCGCTTTGGGGTTGGTCTCCAGCGTGGGTGGCGGTGCGGCGGCGGCGGCAGGGGCAGCGGCACCGACGGGGGCGGGGGCAGCAGCATCGGCGGCGGCGACAGGCTGCTTGCCCGCGCTGCCGCGCCGGCAGTACGCACGTGCCACCACCGCAATCACAATCACCAGTGCCACCGCGCCACCCACGGCGCCACCCACCACAGCACCATTGACTGATGAACCGTTGTCGGCGCCGCCAGATGAAGTGCCGCCACCGCCGCCGCCAGCAGGCGCGTCGCTGCGTACCAGCCCCGCATCCACCACCACGCCGCCGCGCGGCAGGCTGGCGGACACGGTGCTACTGTCCACGCCGGCGCTGATGGCCAGGTTTGCAATGGCGGCTGCCGTGAATGCGGTGGTGGCGCCGTTGACGGCAGCGCCGGCTAACGCGTCAACAGTGGCCGTCGCGCCCGTTGCCACGGCATCCGCGTCCGCCTCGGTGGCATTGCCGCCGCCGCCGCTGGTGCACGACGGCGGCGGCACATACACACCCAACACCACCGTCATGGCGGCACCGCCACCGGCCGTGGCGGTATCCGACAGGGTACTGGTCGTGAGGTCTGGCGCGCCACATGCGTTCGCCGTGTTATTGTTGCCACCCAGCCGCCGGCGGCGGGTGGGTATCGACGTGGCGGTGACGCCGTTGCCGCCGTCGGCGGCTGTGCGGCCGGTGGCGGGCGAGGACCACGCCAAGCGGGGCCCACGGCCCGGAACATGGGCCACAACCGCCACGATCACCACCGTGTCCAGCGGCGCGCCCACCAGGCTGCCGGACCCGGGGCGGATGCCCCCAACCGCGCCGCCGCCAACCCACGCCGCCCCCATGCGTGACACCGTGTCGCCGCCGCCGGACGGCGACGACACGTTGAACACCATGGGCACCTGCACCAGCGTGCCATTGCGCACGCTGCCTGGTGCGCTGCCATTGCCGCCGCCGCCGCCGCTTGATGAAGTGTTGGCGGGGTACAGGTGGAACAGGGGCGTGACGGCGCTGTAGGTGTCGGACAGCAGCACGGCGCCGCTGGTGCTATCCACAACCTCCACGTCCACGCGCAGGCCCAGCGCGTAGCCATCAGTGCCATTCTGGTGGTCGGGTGGCAGCAGGTTGCAGCCAGCCGCGGCAGGCAGTGTGAAGGTGAGATATGTGGTGCGGTTGGCCGCGTTGGCAGCAAACGCGCCAGCGGCGCGCAGGGGGTCTGTGACGCGCAAATTAACGCACGACGCATTGAGCAACGCCGCGGATACCGCCGGCGTGTTGTCACCCACCCGGATCACACCCAGCGTGTATGTCAGGCGCGATGTCACAGCGCCATCCCACAGGAGCCCACCGGTGCCCAGCAGCTGGTAGTTAGACCACCCGTCCGTCACGTTGAAGGCAGTGGCAACCCCCACGTGCACTTTGCCACCCAGACGCACGGCGGGGATGCCGTTGTCATCAAACGGGACGCTCGCGCCAAAGGGTGTCGCCGCGTCCACTACGCTGACCAAGCGCAGCTGGTGCTGGTTAACGACCAGGGAGGCAACGTCCGGCGTCGGGCTCCGGAGGTGGAAGGATTGGGTCCAGAACGTGTGATTGCCTGCAAACACCACACTGCCGTTTGCCATTGTTACTCGCACCCCGACGCTCATTCCCACGGCATACCCGCGCGTCCCGTTTTGAGCCGAACGCGGTAGGAGCGCAGGTAGCGCGTCCGGAAATGAGACATCAAAATACCTACTGCCTGCCGTCAGAGCAGTCACAATGGGCGAGGCATCCAGCTCTGCCACAACCTCAATGCCAGCAATCGAATCACCATACCACCTACCTTTCCAGACGGCAGCGAGCACGAGAGAGGTGTAGTCAACGTGCGCGCGCACCGAGCCGCTCCACATTTGGGAGTCGGGCTGCCAAAGATGGTACCGGTACACGGTGCTGCCGTCCGTCACTGTGGCAACTTCAGTGAAACTCGGTAGATTGGGTTCACGGTCACCGTTCCAGTAGGTATATAACGGTATGGCGCTGTCCACCGCTGTCCCCAAGTACTGCACTTGTCCCATCTCATCCCACTCATTACCAGACCGGTATACGTCAAACTGCGCGGAGCTCATAGAGGCGGTCACATCGCGCAACGAAGGAGGAGTGACGACGGCAGGCTGGAAGCGGAAGCGATTGGACGTGGTGTTCCTTGCAGCAAAAAACAACACCGCACCATTGACGCCACGGATCGTGACGTTTGTTTCCAGTAACACGGAATACGAGAAGTTCCCCGCGCCCGCAGGGAGCAGGTCACAGACAACGGTGGGCGGCACAGGGAATGAAACAGCGAGGCCCCCCACCTTCGCCACGAAGCGCGTCGGGTCAGCCAGCGCGCCGGCAATATCCAGTTCAGTGCACTTCTGCCAGCTCGACCACGTACTGCCTTGCCGCTCCGCGCGCATCAACCAGGCGGCAAACGTGCGCCGCAGCGTCATTGAGCCGGCTGACCCGCCATCCCAATCCCAGAGCACTTGTGCCATCACGCCGTCAGTGGGTATGGCAACGATTCCCCACCCAACGTTGAGTGCACCACCCAAGCGCACGACCGCCATTCTATCCAAATCAGCCTCCAAAGTGTAACCCATCATTGCCGCCGCTACGCCCATTTTGACGTTTTGCACCCAATGGTAAACTTCCAGTGGGTGTGACACGTGGAACCTCGGGCTATCCCAGCACGCCGCTTGGTCAGTGACAAAGCAGGCACGCAGGACATACTGCGCCGCGGAGGTGCCCCGCATTGCAGCCGCCTCCCAGGCATCGTAATAGTGATACACCGTCGGGTACCCTGCCATGGAGCCGTTGCGCGGCGCCAATGTAACCTGCGCAGTCGTGACCGCACCCGACCGGTGGTACGCGTACATGCCAAAGTCGGTCACCACATAATTATACGCTCCGCCACACAGTACGCAATGCAGGCGGAGGGTGAAGCCTGCTCTGGCATCGCGGCTGTTGATGCCCACTGGTACCGCAGCTTGGCGCCATGACACGTCCAAGGCGGTCGGTTGCGCTGGCGTAGGTGTCCGTCCACGGCGACGTCCACGTGATGGGCGCCGTGCACCGCGCAAGTGACACACGCTTCGTGACCAACCCCACAAGCCAGTCTGCTGCCGTCACCACCGCGCCCCTCCCCGCGGCGCATGTGGCTGCGTTCACGCTGCACATCGGCTGCGACAGCGGCACACCTGCGCCGCCGCCCACCACCTCCGCCGCCGTCCACAGGCGGCACGGCGCCGTGTCACACGGGCACGTCACCGACTGCCCATTTACCATCACGGCGTCCGAGTGCCACACCGCATCCACGCGCGTTAGTACCACCGCCGCCGCCAGTAGCGCGCCCATCACGAGCGCTGCCGGCGCCATTGTTGCCGTCCTCCCAGGTCTTTGATGCTGCACTAACCGGGTACGGTAACGGTAACCGGTGAACGCATCACAGGTTTGCTATGCGGCGCGCAGCATGCAATTGACACCCAACGTACCTTGCAACAGTGTATGCCTTGTTATGGTACGGTCGTGAGTTTTTGCCGTCGCCGCCGCACGCCTGCCGCGCGCTGCCTGCTCGCGAGACTCACTGCAGGAGCGGAGCAGTTGATGTTAGTAATGGAAAATCGTACTTTGCGCCGCTAGAACGAGTGAAATTCTCGACTCCGCGCCATGCTGTAGGTAGCAACGACTGTGCACGCGCGCGAATGGGTGTTTGGTGTACTTGTAATACTGATTGTGTGTTGTTACCCTCGCCCTGCAGCGGGGCCCGCGCGATCATTCATGTTGATTGAGAAATGATGGTCGTCGGCCAATAACGTCAGGCGGCATGGCACCCAGACTTAGTGGCCTAGTGCAGGCATGGTTTCAATTCCGAGGTGTGTTACTGGTTAAGGTAATGCCTGTGGGTGGTACAGGTACGATGGGCAGGCTTCAAAGCCTTCAATGATGGCTACCGGCTTTGGCGGCGGCGGCGCCCTGCCAGGCAGTTGGTTTCAGTTGAAGTCGGCCACAACACCGGATGCGGCAGCTGGCACTCGCCTTACTCCGCCAGGTACACGTCACCGTCACCATGGTGGCCAGCTTTGTATCTCTTCCACGGCGGGTGTGCCGGCAGCGCTGGGGCCGCCGGGCTGGGGTCGGGGCGGCCGCGCACAAGGTGCGTGCCAGGCGGGATGCGCCAGTATGCCACCGCGCGCTCGCCATGCGCCTCCAGCGGCGTTGCAGCCCAAATGGCGGCCGCGTCCGGCAGGGCGCGGTACACGTCGGGTACGTCACCGACCAGCGCCGGGAGGTGCGTGCCGGCCGCAACACCTGCCACTTCCGCCATAGCCAGCGGGATTGTGGCATGCATCGGCGGCGCGGGTGTAAAGGCGGGGCGCAGACTCCTGGACGAGCCGTCCCTCAGCTGGCTGTACGTGAGGAAGCCGTGTGTAGGTGACGACACCAGCGCCCTTGCGGGCGTCACGTACGCTGCAGTCAGGAAGCGCGGCACGTCGCGCTTGCTGTACCGCGCGGTTGTAGCCGAGTCGCCCAATGACTTTGTGCGCGTGCGAATGTGCAACACGTAGTGCGTGTGCGCCGTGTTCTCTGCCACGCCCGCCAGCGCCATCGGCCCCCAACCGGCGTTGCCAACGCCCATCAGCGACGGCATGTATGGGCGCCTCGTGTCACCGTCGCACTCGGCCCATGCAAACAACCTGATGTTGCTTAGCACCTGCATGCGTGGAGCGGGGGCAGGGGGCCAGGCCGTTTACACACACAACCATGTACACACACAAGCGCCACCTCCATAACTTCGGTACCACTACGCACCTCCTGACACGCGTCCACAAGCTGCACGCCGGTGGGCAAGGGCGCCCGCACCACCTCGTCCTTCAGGATGTATAGCAGCAGGTCGTACTGCGCGTTGTCCTTGGCCCCACGTAGCAGGACGGGCGCCGACCGGCGGCCCCCCTTCAACTCGACCGCCCACCCGCGGCGGCGGTCAATCCACAGCGCCATGGGGATGGGTGCCCGGAAGTTGATGGCGGGGATGCCCTCCGCCGCCGCTTGTGCGCTGATGGCCTCCATGGCAACCAGCGCCGTCGGGGCCACCTCTTTGGGCAGCATGTCGCCCGGCGCCAGCTGCGGATCCGCCGTAGTCACGTAGGCGCTTTCAAAGCAGTCGCCATCGGCGTCCGTCACATGGCCGTCAGCGTACGCGCCCGCAAACGCGGCCGCTTCCATGCCACCACCGCCGCCGCCACCACCGCCGCCGCCGCCGCCAGCGTTGTCTTCGTCCAGCGCCGCCGCCGGTGCCGCTGCCGCTGCCGCCGCCGCCGCCGCCGCCGGCGCCGGGGGTGCAGCGGACGCAATGCCATCGCCGGCTGCATCACGCGGCCCGCCGTGGCCACCACCGGCTTCTTCGTCAGCCATGGCCCGGTTTGTTGGTTCAGAGCCGCTGCATAGTGCGCAGGGCGGCGCGGAGTGTGATGTGTGCCACTGTGCCGGGCATTGTGGCGGTGGAAAATCAATAACCAGCGCCAATTGCGCAATAAAAACGTACCTACAACACCGTAAAATACCCGCTTGTATTGGATCGCATGCGATACCTTGCATCCACCGGCTGGTGCGTTGTAAAATTGACCTACTCGACTGCTGTGTGTTGTGTGGTCTAGCCCGCCAAGACTCTGGCGCTGTGACGCAGCGAACGAGGCGGCGGCAGGAGTTGTGCAGCGACAACACTTTCGGCGGACGGCTGCCAGGCGAGATCCAAGCGGGCCGCCCGCGTGCCACGCGGCAAAACTCAGCGCGAAAGGCAGCAATCAACGTACCGGTAACGATTACATACGGTTCACCCCGCCAGGTGCGTTTGGGCCGCGTGTGTCCCGTTTTTCGTGTTGGTGAACCGGCGCGGCCGTCGTTTGTCAGGCTGTCACTGCACTACACAATGCAGTGGCGGAGGGGGGTGGTGGCGAATGGCACGGCCACACGCCCGACACAGCCGTGCAAAGGCATAGCGGCGGCCGGTCAACGCTACACTGTGGGTGTGGGTGTTTGGTTCCAGCGTTAGAACGCGCTGGCGGCCCGTGCCAGGCGCTGTGTCACACGGTGTTCTTCCCCCACACACTGCCATCATCACCATCGTCACTCCACGTGTGTGCAGACACCAACAAGAACAAGTTGACACTCACAACCCAAGCAGCGACGACAACACACCACCGCCATGGCGACTGCTGACAACAGCCAGCACGAGGGCGGCATGGGCAGCGCGCGGTCGGATGCCGGCGCGGCGGCGCACACCGTGCAGACGGGCGTGGCCGGGGTGATTGCGCCTGTGACGGTGACGCCGACGGCCGCACAGACGGCGGCGGTAGCGGCGCACGCTGGCAGTGGCTGCGTGGGCGGGCCGGGTGGCCTGATGTCCACCCGGTTTGCGGACGGCCACATGGCGGACTCCGACCGCCACTTCTTTGACAGCCGCTTCGTCTTCCACAGCGCGTAACCTACTGTGGCTGCCTTGGTTGATGGATGCCAACATGTTGACTACTTGTCCCGCTGTCCGAGTGGCCCGGCCAGCCCCCCCTAAAACATTCATTGCTTGAAGTGCCAACCAACTGATCAGTGTGGTCTATGATATGTGACGCCGGTGCGCAGGCGGCGTTTGAAGGTGGCGGCAGCGCGCAGGAACCGCAAGACATGTCTTGCGGCACCACATAGGGGCAGGGCGCAGTACACACACAGTCACAAGTCGTGCCGCTGGCGAGCTTGCAGTTTCCACCGCCACACCCACGCCATAACAATGAAAGACCGCGCACTACTGTGTGGCAAACACAATTTGTTGTTGGCACGATTGGGCGGCCGCCATTGTCAGTAGCGCGCAGTAAGGAGTACGGTTGTGCGCCCTGCCGGAGCCAGTACCACTTGCGCGTTGCTGCCGCCCACTCGCACACTCGATCGCGCGCACAAGCACACCACGAGCACACGAGCGTCATGGAGTCGCCGGTGATGCCGTCCGCGGATGTGGCGCCGCAGCCGGCTGCACGGTGGGCAGCAAGCGCCGCCAACGCGTTTGCCCTGCTGCGGCGATGGGCAACGCCTCACGCACCGCACCCAGCGCCGCGCGAGGCGGTGGAGGCGCTACCGGCACACGAGGCAGACAACGCGGTGTCAGTGGAGCGTGCCGACATCGCGGAGGCAAAGTTGCTGCCGGCGGCTTCCCATGGCGCGCCCGTACCGCCCCCACACCACCTCGTGCCACCGCTGGGTGGTGGTGGTGAAAGCGCAAGTGGCGCCGCTCCCGCCACCACCGCCACCGCTGCGGTGGAAGATGCTGGCGAGGCAGCCGTCACTACTGGCGTGAAGCGCAGCCGGGCTGCTGCAGCAAGCGGCGCGTCGCCGGCGCGCGATGCGGCGGCGGCTACCTCCGGCATGCATGGTGCCGGTAAGAAGGGCAGGCACTGTGAGCACGGTCGGCGGCGCTACTTTTGCAAGGAGTGTGGGGGCGCTGGCATCTGCGCCCATGGCCGCCAGCGCTACGGCTGCAAGGAGTGTGGCGGAGCTGGCATGTGTGAGCATGGTCGCATACGCTGCAAATGCAAAGAGTGCGGCGGGGGCAGCATCTGTGAACATGGTCGCACGCGCAGCCGGTGCAAGGAGTGCGGTGGCGGCGCCCTGTGCGAGCATGGCCGCATACGCAGCCAGTGCAAGGAATGCGGCGGTCGCCCCCTCCGCGCGCATCGCCGCCGGCCTCGGCTCCGCCACGACCGCGCCCGGGGTCACGGCGCCGCCCGCGGCCGCGAGCGGCGCTTCCGAGCTGAGGGGGGCGGGGGTCGGCGCCGCCGGGGCGACCGCCCGCGCCGCCGTCGGCGGCGCGGTGCCGGCC
>Ga0066256_1000913_pt2 | contig 12590 bp, 11 predicted proteins | sample ThiBio_1000_biof_FD_87107 | JGI IMG/M metagenome (GOLD analysis project Ga0066256, IMG submission 87107) | Wastewater bioreactor microbial communities from Cape Town, South Africa - Thiocy_expt_1000_biof (version 2) | ecosystem: Engineered > Bioreactor > Thiocyanate-remediating >...
GTGGCGCCGCTGTCCGTCCCCACCGGCATGTTGCAAACCTGGACCGCCGCGCTCGCCATTGTCAATATGGGCCTGATCTCGGCGGTGATGGCGCTCGGCGTCAACATCCAGTGGGGTTATGCCGGGCTCTCCAATGTCGGCACGGTTGGCTTCGTGGCGCTCGGCGGGCTGGCGACGGCGCTGGTGTCGCTGTCGCCGGTGGCCGGCGCCTGGCCCGCCGGCGGCTGGCGCATTTTGGGCGCACTGGTTTTTGGCGCGCTGGTGATTGCTGCGGCGGTCTTCCTCTATAAACGCATGGCCAAAGGCTTTGCCCGCATCGCGGCACTCGCCGTGCTGCTGGTCGGCGGGCTCTTCGTCTATCGCACGATCCTCGATCCGGCGGTCGCCGCCGTCGAGGCGATCAACCCGGCGGTGCAGGGCAATATCGGCGGCCTCGGCCTGCCGGTGCTGCTCGCCTGGCCGGTCGGCGGCCTGCTGGCCGCCGGCGCCGGCTGGCTGATCGGCAAGACGGCGCTGGGCCTGCGTTCCGACTATCTGGCGATTGCCACGCTCGGCATCGCCGAAATCGTCATCGCCGTGCTCAAGAACGAGGACTGGCTGGATCGCGGCGTCAAGAACATCGTCGATATCCCCCGGCCGGTGCCCTATGAAGTGGATCTGCAGGCGAGCGAGCGCTTCCTGTCCTTCATCTCGCATTTCGGCGCCGATCCGGTGGCGGCCTCGGCGATCACCGTCAAGCTGATGTATGCCGGCCTGTTCCTGGTGGTTTTGCTGGTCTTGATCTGGCTTTCGGAAGCAGCGCTGCATTCGCCCTGGGGGCGGATGATGCGGGCGATCCGCGACAATGAGCTGGCGGCAGCCGCCATGGGCAAGAATGTCACCCGTCGGCATCTTCAGGTTTTCGTGCTCGGCTGCGCCGTGCTCGGCATTTCCGGGGCGATGCTCGCCACCCTGGAAGGACAGTTGACGCCCGGCGCCTACCAGCCGCTGCGCTTCACCTTCCTGATCTGGGTCATGGTCGTGGTCGGCGGTTCGGGCAGCAATCTCGGCGCGGTGCTCGGCGGCTTCCTCATCTGGTATCTCTGGGTGCAGGTGGAGCCATGGGGCAACGGGCTGATGCATCTGGTGACGCTCAGCATGGGTGACGGGCCGCTGAAGCAGCACCTGCTCGACAGCGCCGCCCATATGCGCCTGCTGGTGATGGGCGTCATCCTCATCGTCGTGCTGCGCTTCCGCCCGCAAGGATTGATCCCCGGCAAGTGACCGGGGATCGCGAAACGGAAAGGCCGGCATTGCGAGGGCAATGCCGGCCTTTTTCATGCGCGAAAGTGATTTTGGCTTAGCTGCGGGTCGAGGCGGTGATTTCAATCTCGACCTTGGCGCCGGGGGCGGGCAGCTGGCAGATCAGCAGCGTATTGGTCGGGCGGATCTCGGCAAAGACCTCGCCGAGAACGGTGGCGACATCCTTCAGGAAGGCGCCGTCGGTGATGTAGACGCGGCAAGCGACGGCATTTTTCAGGCTGGCGCCCGCCTTGGCGAGTGCCGCATCGATGGAGGCGAGCGCATTTCGCGTCTGGTCGGCGACACCTTCGGGGAAGGCATTGGTTTGCGGATCCTGGCCCATCGTGCCGGAGACATAAATAGTCGGCCCGTCGATCACGGCCTTGGCATAGCCGGCGAAGTCCTCTGACGGCGCGCCGGAAAAGATGCGGTTCTGCATTGGGTTCTACTCCTCGGGTTTACAGGGGGATATGCGGATGGACGCGGATCAGCCTCTGGCGGCGGTCAGGATGAGCGCCATGTCGGTCCGATCCGCCTCTGTCGGCGCGATGCCCGCCGCATGGAGATAGCCGGAGAGATTGGCGGCCATGACGGCCGGAAACGGCCCTTCCGAAATGCCTTCGCAAAGGGCTTCGGCGTGTTGCGTCAGCGCCAGCAATTCGCCCTGCTCGCATTCGATCTCCGCCGTCAGAACCCGCTGATACAGGCCTTCCATGGTTGGATCGGACGCGGATTCGGCCTTCAGCCACATCCTGGTCTGGCGGATCGGTAGTACGGCGGAAATGCGCCAGGTCGCCGCCGTCGCCATCAGGTTCGGCAGATGCGGAGCGAGCGGCGCCTCGCAGACAGAGCCGCGCCACAGGCAGAACAGCATCAGGGTCACGTCGATGTCGTACAGGCGCTGAAGCCGCATGCAGGCCGGCGCGACATCCGGCGCGGCGTAGAGGCGGGTCACGAAATTCCAGGCGGGATGGGCGGGAAGCGGGCTCATGGCGTCCCCCAATGGTTGGCGATATCACGCGCGGCGCGCTCGCCGCTGGCGGCCGCGCCGGTGATCAGCGCCTGCGCCAGATAATCGCCGCAGAAATAGACTTTTTTCGGGGATGCCGATTGCCGCTCGCGAAAGTTGGACATCGACCGGGCATAGCCGGGATAGAAGACCGGCAGCTTGCGGGCGATCCATTGATTGTGCAGGTCGGCGCAATCGCGGTCGAGGCCGGGGTAAAGAGCGCGGACGCGGTCACTCACCAGTTCGTCCAGCCGATCGGTCATGCCGCGCTCGATCGCTTCCCGCACTGCTTCCGGCGAGAGCTGGGCATAGAGCTGCGCCGCTTCGCCGGTCGTCTCGTTTCCGGGAACCTGCTGCCAGGTCGCAACCGGGCCGGCGGCGGCCCGGGTAAAGAATTGCATGGCGGGCTCGACCTGCCGGTTCAGCCGGTAATGGACGATGCCGAGGGAATTGTAGCGCACGCCGGCGAAGAAGGCGCGCGTCTCGGGATCGAGATCGGCAAACAACCCTGATGCAAGAGAGCCTTCGGTGGCGCAGACCACCAGATCGGCCTCATGGACAAGGTTTTGCCCCTCCCGTTCCACATGGATGCGGCAGCCGCTGCCGGAGGTCTCGATGCGGGTGACACGGGTATCGCAGTCGATGGCAAGCCCATCGGCCAGCGCCTGCGGCAGCCGGCCCATACCACCCTGGAAGACATGCACCGTATCCTTGCCCACGAGATGCGGCGCAGTCGAGGCGAAGAAGGCGGCGGAGACCTCTTCCGGGTTCCAGCAGCGTGTGCCGCGAAACACCGGCGCGACCATGCGTTCCAGCACATTGGCGCCGAGACGGTCGCGGATGTGATCTGCGAGTGTTACTGCATCCGCGGCGGGCGTCGAGGCGGCGTCGTCGGGATCGGTGCGAGCGCGCAGCGCCGCAAGGCCGAAGGCGACGAAGCGCAGGCGCTCAGTCAGCGACAGGCCGGGCGTCAGAAGGCTGCTGAGACCCGGCATCAGTTCCACCGTCCAGCGATCCGCCGTGCCGACGCATTCCGCCGACAGGCGGCGCACCGGGACCAGCGCCGGTGTCAGGCCGATCTCGTCGAGCAGGGCGTTGAAGGGCTTGCTGAAGGCGTAGACGAGCCGCGCTCCGGCATTGAAGCGGATGCCGCGCACCATGCGCTCGCCGACGCGCCCGCCTGGCATCGGCCCGGCCTCCAGCACCCGCACCTCATGCCCCTGCTGTTGCAGCTGCCGCGCGGCGGTCAGCCCGGCAATGCCGGCGCCGACGACGACGATGCGCTTGCCCGGCGCCGCCATGCCTATGCCAACCATTCGGCGAGAACGATATCGCTCTCACCGGGCACGCGCTTGCGGGCGAATTCCGCCTCGCGGCCGAAGGGCATGGTGGCGTCGATGCACAGCCGCCCCCAATGGTCCTTGTGCGGATCGCGGTAGAAGCCGGGAATGTCTTCCAGGATCATGGCGCGCGTATCGGCGCGGCCACGGGTCATATAGGCCCACATCACGTCGTCGAGATCGTAGATATCGACATCCTCGTCGACGACGATCACCACCTTGTTGTAATCGAGATGCGAGCCGAGGGCGGCGAGGATGGCATGCTTGCCCTGGCCCTCATAGGTCTTGCGGATTTTTATGATCGAGATCATCACGTTCGGCCGGCAGCAGACATCGAGGATGCCTGGCATCTGCGACGACACATGGCGATAGACACGCGCCGCCGTCACCGCCTCCAGCGGCCGCAGATCCTCTGGCGAGCCGCAGAGCAGTCCGTGGAAGACGGCATCCGGCCGGTAGCTGACATGGGTGACCTCGAAGACATGATTGTCGCCGACGCCGACATAATTGCCCATGAATTCGCCGAACGGCCCTTCCGGCCGCTTGACGTTCGGCAGGAAACGCCCTTCCACGACGATATCGACCGAGGCGGGAACGTCGAGATCGATGGTCTTGCAGGGGCGCATGGCGATCTTGCCGCCGGTGATCTGCGCCGCCATCACCAGTTCCGAGGCTTCGTAGGGCAGGGAGGCGCAAGCCGCCATGAACAGCTCCGGCGGGCAGGAGAGCAGCAGTGCTGCCTCCAGCGCCTCGCCTCGCGCCTCGGCCTTGGCCTGGTAGCGGGCGAGATCATGCGTGCCGCCGAGCCGGACGCGCAATTCGCTGTCCGAGACATGCATGGAACGGTGGAAAGAGAGGTTCGGCACGCCGCTGTCCGGCTCGCGCGCCAGAAAAATCGCCGAGGTGAAATAGGGGCCGGCGTCGCGCTCGTGATAGGTGATCGCCGGCAGATCCGACAGCGTGCCGTCGCGAAATTCGGCCGCGACCGAGGCGGGGGCGGCTTCGAGCACATCGGCATCGCGGCCAGCAAGACAGGCGTCGGTCAGTTCGATCCAGCGCTGGCAGAAGGTCTTGTCGCCGGCGCCGATCAGCCGGCGCAGGCGCTCATGGCTGCCGAACAGGTTGGAGACAACCGGCAAGCTGCTGCCCTCGACATTCTCGAACAGCACCGCCTGTTCGCCCGCCTTCTGCACCGCCTTGGTGACGGCGGCAAGCTGGTGGCGGGGATCGACCGGCCGGCGCACCACGGCAAGCTCGCCGCGCTTTTGAAGGTCGTCGATGAAATGGCGCATGGTCGTCTCCCTGTTATCCGAAGAAGTAAAGCCGCTTCGCGCCGGCGATAACAACCCGCGCTTTTGTCCCGCCCGTCCAAAATTTTTGGATATCGGCAATCCCAGCGCCATCGCTCTTTGCAGCCGGTCTCCGCTTCGTCATTCTCGGTAAAAAGCCTTTGTTTGCTGCATGTCACGCAAAACTGCCAAACACTTTGGCGCGACATGCTTTGTGAGGAATTCCGTCATGACCCGCACGCTCCAGATCCGCAATCCGCGCACCGGCGAGAACGATTACGCGATCACCCCGCTCGATGCGCCGCAGCTTGCCGCGCGCTGCGCCGAACTGCGCGCCGCCCAGCCCGCCTGGCATGCACTTGGCATCGAAGGCCGCGCCAAGGCGATGCTCGACCTCTGCGATGCCGTCGACCGTCATTACGACGCGATCCTCCAGGCGCTGAGCGCCGATACTGGCCGCTATGAATGGTCGGTCAACGAGATCGAGGGGCTGAAGGGCATCACCCGCATGCGCTGCGCCACGGCGGCCGAGGCGCTGGCGGAGGCACGCGGCACCTCCTCCGATCCCACCCTGCGTTTCCAGCAGCAGCATGTGCCCTATGAGCTCGTCGGCATCATCTCGCCGTGGAACTATCCGCTGATTCTCTGCATGATCGATGCGATCACCGCGCTGCTCGCCGGTTCCGCCGTGGCGATCAAGCCATCGGAGGTCACGCCGCGCTTCATCAAGCCGTTCCGGCAGGCGATTGCTGAAGTGGAGCACTTGCGTGACGTGCTCGACGTCTTCGAGGGCGATGGCGAGACGGGTGCTGAAATCGTCGATCTCACCGATACGCTCGTCTTCACCGGCTCGGTGCGCACCGGCCGCAAGGTGCAGGAGCGGGCGGCGTCGCAGTTCAAGACGGTCTTCCTCGAACTCGGCGGCAGCGATCCCGCCGTGGTGCTGGACAGCGCCGAACCGGATTTCGCCGCCGAGATCATCGTTCGCGGTTCGGTGGAAAATTCCGGCCAGCTCTGCTGCGCCATCGAGCGCGTCTATGTGCAGCGCGGTGTCTATGACGCGGTCTGCGAGCGCGTCGTGGCGCGCATGCAGGCGCTGGCGATGAACACCGACGACATCAAGACGGGCGAACTTGGACCCGTCATCTTCGCCCGCCAGGCGGAGATCTTGCGCGAGCAGATCGCCGACGCCCTCGCCAAGGGCGCGAAGGTGCTGACCGGCGGCCGGATCGTCGAGCACAAGGGCGGGCTGTGGTGCGAGCCGACCGTGCTGGTCGACGTCACCCAGGACATGGCGATCATGCGTGACGAAACCTTTGGGCCGATCGTGCCGATCATGGCCTTCGACACCGAGGAAGAGGCCGTGCGGCTGGCCAACGATACCGAATTCGGCCTGTCGGCGGCCGTCATCGGCGAGGAGGAGAAGGCGATTGCCCTTGGCAGCCGCATTCATGCCGGCGGGTTGTGGATCAACGATTTCGACACGATGGGCGGCGTCGGCGCCACGGCCGAGAAGACGGCCTTCGGCTGCTCGGGCCTCGGCGGCAGCCGCTACGGCTATGGCGGCTTCCGACGCTTCCTGCGCAAGAAGGCTATTGTCATCCGTTCGAAGGCCGCCTAATCAGTTGTATCCATGACAGAAAAACGCATCGTCGTCGGCATTTCCGGGGCATCCGGCGTCATTTATGGCGTGCGCATGCTGGAGGTGCTGTGCGAGGCCGGCATCGAGACGCATCTGGTGATGTCACGCTCGGCCGAGGTGACGCTGGCGCATGAGACGGAGTTGAAGGTTGCCGATGTCAGGGCGCGCGCCAGCCATTGGCACGCGCAGACGGATATCGGCGCCGGCATCGCCTCCGGCTCGTTCCGGGCGATGGGCATGGTGGTAGCGCCCTGTTCGGTGCGCTCCATGTCGGAAATCGCCACCGGCGTCACGTCAAGCCTGCTGACGCGCGCCGCCGACGTGACGCTGAAGGAGCGTCGGCCGCTGGTACTGATGGTGCGCGAAACGCCCCTTCATCTCGGCCAGCTGCGCACCATGACGCAGCTTGCCGAGATGGGCGCGGTCCCCCCCCCGCGGGTCCGGGCTTTTAAGCAAAACCCCGCCAGCCTCGAAGACATGATCGACCATTCCATCGGACGCGTGCTCGATCTCTTCGGCATCGACACCGGTCTTGCCCGCCGCTGGAAGGATCCCGGCTGATTTCTTGTCACCCGGAAAGCGATGCCCTATTGTTCGCCGCGATGACGATCGGGAAATCGGCTATGAGCGGTGGTGACACGAGGGTGAAGGAGAAGGGCCTTTTCCGCGCCTTTCTCGGCGCCGGCGAGAGAACGGTTGCCGCCGCCTTCGCCAAGCTGGCCGAACTCGACGATGTCGCCAAGGCCGTCGATACTCGCTTGCATCTCTTGCATGCCCGAGTCGACCTGCCGGCGGAAGACGGTAGCGGCTTCTGGCGGTTTCTGTCGCTCGGCGAGGATATTTTCGTCGTGCTCACCGATTGCAGCTTTGCCGGCGTGCGTCACGAACATGTGGTCGCCGAGGGGCTTGTCGAGTTTCATTTCCTGCTCGAAGGGCCGGTGGCGCTCAACTTGCCGCAGGCCGACGATGCGACGGCGCCGGCCAGTATTTCGCTGATGGCCTGTCAGCAAGCGTTCGGCATGGCTTACGATGTCGTCTGCCAGCCGGGCGCCTGCAAGATGGCGAGCCTCTACGTCCGCCCGGCGCTGCTGGAAGGCAGTTTCGGCCTCGCTGCGGCCGGCGGCGCGGTGCGGCAATTGCTGCATCCGGCCGACGGCACCATGGCGATGATCGAACAGAAGATCGATCTTGAATTCCTGCGCGTGCTGCGCGACCTGTTCGGTATCGGCTTCGAGGCGGCGCGCGACCTGCCGCTGGCCATGGCCCGGATCGTCGAACTCTTGACGCTCTCGGCCGACGCCATCGATCGCGGCAGCCGCGCCAAGGAGGAGTCCATCGTCTTCACCGCCCGCGAACTGGCGATGTTCAAGCGGGCGCAGGAAATCCTGGCGACGGATTTTTCCGAGACGCTGACCATTCCGCAACTGGCGAAAAAGCTCGGCACCAACGCCACCAAGCTCAAGGGCGGTTTCCGGCTGCTCTACGGCACGACGATCTTCGCCTATCGCAACCGCTACCGCATGGACCGCGCCATGGAATTGCTGGTCGCCGGCGCGCTGTCGATCGCCGAGGTGTCTCAGGCCGTGGGCTTTCGCCATCAGGCGAGCTTCACCTCCGCCTTCCGCGCCCATTTCGGTGTGACGCCGAAACAGGCCCGCCAGCGCGTCGCAGGCGCAGAGCGTTAGGATCGGCGATCCATAGCCATCCTCCGGCGCGGACATGGAAACGGGCCGGAAACAGGTTCCGGCCCGTCGGCAAATGCGGTGGCGATGGGGGTCCGCCGTTTACCAGACCTTGCTCAGCTTGAAGGTGATGGTGCGCACGTCGCCATAGCCGCAGGTGGAATCGCCTTGGCAACCCCGGACATACTCCTTGTCGAACAGGTTGGTCACGTTGAGCGCAGCCTCCCAATTGTCCTTCTTGTAGCGGACGGCGGCGTCGAAGACGGTCGCACCCGGAACCTTCAGCGTGTTGAGGCGGTCGGCCCAGCTTTCGCCCTGGCAGCGCATGCCGGCGCCGAGGCTGAGGCCTTCGAGCGCGCCTTGCGTCACCGTATAATCCAGCCACAGCGAGGCCTGGACATCCGGCACAAGATAGGGGCGCTTGCCGATATAGGCGGGGACGATGTCTTCCTTGACCTCCATGTCGGTATAGGCCAGCGAACCCAGGATCTTCCAGTTTTCGTCGAGGTTGACCTTGCCTTCCAGCTCGACGCCGCGCGACTGCACCTCGCCGATCTGGCTGGCGAGGAAGGTGGCGGGGTCGGTGACGACGACGTTGCGCTTGTTGAGGTTAAACAGCGACAGGGTGAAGCTGCCGTCGATGAAGGTCGGGTCGTATTTGACGCCGACTTCATACTGTTCGCCCTCTTCCGGTGCGTTGTTGGGCGTGGCGCTGACGGCGACCGTCGGGTTGAAGAAAGTCCCGACGCTGACGTAAGGCGTCAGGCCGTTGTCGAACTCGTAGGCGAGGCCGGCGCGGCCGCTGGCGGCCGACTTGTCGAAGCTGTAGCTCGCCGAGGCCAGGTCGTCGTCGGTCTCGGTGTTGACGAAGTCGAAGCGGCCGTTGAGCGTTGCGAGCCACCCACCGCCGAAGCGGATCTGGTCCTGCACATAGGCGCCGACCTGCTGCTGGGTGACCGCCTGATCGATATAGACGAAGTTGTTGCCCTGCGGCACGCCGTAGACCGGATTGGTGGCGCTGATCGGGGTGGCGCCGCAGCAGGCCTGGATATGATCCAGCCGGTAATATTTGTAGTCGAGGCCGAGCATCAGCTTGTGATCGGTGGCGCCCAGATCGAATTCGGTTTCGGCGCGGTTGTCGATGGCGAAGCTGTCGACCCTGGAGGTCGCCTCGAAGCCGATGCGGTTGAGCTGGTAGTCCGGAGCCGTGGGAACGCCGCCGACATAGCCGAAGAGATAGGGGCCTTCCTCGTGCTTGTAGAGGTGGCTGTAGCGCATGTTCGACGAGACCTTCCAGCCATTGTCGAAATCATGCTCGAATTCGGCGCCGAGCATCTGCTGGGCGTATTTGCCGCTGTCGATGTCCGGTTCGCCGTAGAAGGCCTTGCGGTCGATCTTGCCGAAGGGCGCATCGACGACCGTGCCGACATAGGGGAAGAAGCCGTTGCCGACATGCACCTGGTCGAGGCCCGAGGCCATGCCCCAGATCGTCAGCTTGGTCGCTTCGTCGGGCGAAATCGTGACCTGCGGCATGACGAAGCCGCGCAGATCATGGGAGAAATCGGAATAGTTGTCGCCGCCGGCGATCTTGCCGGTCAGGCGGTAGGTCATCGTGCCGCTATTGCCCACCTTGTCGGAAACGTCGAAGCCGGTGAAGGCGTTGCCGTTGCTGTTGATGCCGATTTCCGTGTAATAATAGGGCTCGTCGGTCGGGCGCTTGCGCACGTAGTTGACGAGGCCCCCGGCATTGCCGCCGCCATAGAGCACCGAGGACGGACCTTTCAGGACGTCGACGCGCTCCAGCATGAAGGGATCGAGCTGGAAGCCGCCGAAACCGTAGGAGAACAGGTTCAGGCCGTCGAGGAATATGCCGGTCTGCGTCGCGTCGAAGCCGCGAATATAGACCCAGTCGGTATCGGCATCGGTGCCGAAGGGCTCGGCAGTGACGCCCGGCGTATAGCGCAGGGCTTCGTCGATCTTGTTGACGACGCCGCGGTCGTTCATCTCCTGCTTGCCGACGACGGAGACGGCCTGCGGGATCTCGTTGAGCGGCGTATCGGTCTTGGAACCGGCAGTGGAGGCTTTCGCCACGTAACCCTTGACGGGCGCGTCGGCCGCGCCCTTTGCATCCGTCGCGCCGCTCGCCTGCCCCTGCAGCACGATCGGTTTCAGCGCCGTGTCGGCGTTTTGCGCCAGCGCCGGAAAGCCCGTGCTGAGCGCGAGCAGCGCAACGCTGGCCCGCAAGGTCGACCGATTTCCAAGAGAGCGCTTGCCCCGATTCATGTGTCCATACCCCGATTCATGTGATGCCGATGGCCGCCCGGCGCGGGGCGGCATTAAGCGGAGTCAATAACTCAAATTTACCGTTGCAGCTTGGCGTGATCGCGGAAAATTGAACGATCTTGGGCAAATTTTCAGGATATGGGCGAAAACCGCCACAATCACGCCTGCCGCAGCTTTCTCCAACGGGCCGGCGAGGTGCCGATATGCTTGCGAAACGTCCGGGTGAAATGCGCCTGGTCGGAAAAGCCGGTTTCGGCGGCGACCGCCGTCAGCGGCTGGTCGCCGCAAAGCAGCAGATGCTTGGCGCGGTCGAGCCGCGCCGCCATCTGCCAGTCATGCGGCGCCAGCCCGGTGGACGCCTTGAAGGAATGGCTGAAATGCGACGGCGACAGGCCGACGAGATCCGCCAGCTCCTGCAGGCGGATGTTGCGGGTGCAATGGGCGGTGAGAAAATCCGTGACCCGGCGAAGCTGCCAGGAGGCCAGCGCCCCGCGCCGGCGTTGCGGCGATTTCAGCACCTTCAGCACGTCGATGACCAGGGCCAGGGCGAGCCCGTCGCCATAGAGATCGTGCAGCGGATCGGGATTGACGATATCGGCGGCGATCAGTTCGGCCAGCGCAAGAACCCGTCGGTCGAAGAAAAGCAGTTGCGGGTTCTGCAGCTTGTCGGAATCGATTTCCTCGCCGAGGCGCCGGCTGACGACATCGGCATCGAAATGGATGTCGAGATGGCGCACCGATTGCACCTCGGTGATGTCCACCCACAGATCCATGTTAGCGGGTATATAGGAAATCGGGCTTTCGCGGCTGTCCTGAAACGCGCCCGGACTTTTCGGCGACAGCTTGACGCTCGGCCGGCCGCGCCCCTGCTGGTCGAGCAGGATGAACAGGCGCGGATCGCGCGCCAGGTAATGGCCGCCGGCATAGGCGGCGCATTCCACATCCCAGAGATCGGCGGCGACGGCGGTCCCGCCCCGGCGGGGCCAAACGCCCACCGCCGACAAAGCCTCGACCCCGCTTTGTCTCCCTCGCTGAAACGTCATCGCGATCCGGTCCCGCGCGCAAAAAAACATGCCTGCAATTATCAAGTTTTTGCGACGCGATCAATCGCCCCGTGTTTTCCGGGCTGCGCTACAGGCCTTCCTCGCGGGCATAGGCAGCGAGCAGGTCGGGAAAATCCTTCTCCGTCTGGCTCTTCAGCAGGGCGCGGGTGGTGATGGCGTCGATATGGTGATGCATCAGGGCGCCGGCCTTGTCGCGGTCGCCCCTGGCCAGCGCCGTGATCAGCTCGCGATGCTCGGAGACGGCGCAATCGGGCGAATGCGGCCGCCCGTAGAGCGAAAGGATCAGCGAGGAGCGCGAGACGAGCTCGGTGACATAGCGCGACAGGATGTCGTTTTCGGTCAGCTTCGCCAGCAGGACATGAAACTCGCCGGCAAGCTGGATCGAGGTGGCGGTATCATTGGCGCGGGCCATGTCCTCGGCCTCGACATGGGCTTCGAGTTGGCGGATCTGCTGCGGCGAAAGCTTGCCGATCAGGCTGTCGACCACCAGCGCTTCCAGCGAGCGGCGCACCGCAAAGATGTTGCGGCCGTCCTCCAGGCTGGGCTGGGCGACGCAGGCGCCCTTGTGGGGGCGCAGCTCGATCAGGCCCTCGCCGTTAAGGCGGGCGAGCGCCTGGCGCACGATGGTGCGGCTGACGCCGAGGCGTTCGCCGATCGAATCCTCCGGCAGCTTGGTGCCGGCCGCCAGCGCCTGGTCGAGGATGGCGCGTTTCAGGGCGCGATAGACGGCATCGGATTTGGACACCGTCGATTTGCGAGTCTTGTCATGGCCGTCGGCGGTCATGGCTTCACCATCGGATAGCTCGGCGGGGAAAAGGTCTCGAGCGGCGGGTGCTGCCCGGTCCCGTGCGGGTAAGGGGGGGCCAGGCGCTCCGAACCCGCCCGCGCCCCGCCCCGGGGGGCGGCCGAAACGCAGCCCGGGGTCACCCCCCCCACCACGACGACAAGGGCCGCGGCGGCCCCCGGAAGCACCGCGCGGGCCCCCCCCCCGCCCCCCACC
>Ga0066256_1004078_pt1 | contig 12583 bp, 11 predicted proteins | sample ThiBio_1000_biof_FD_87107 | JGI IMG/M metagenome (GOLD analysis project Ga0066256, IMG submission 87107) | Wastewater bioreactor microbial communities from Cape Town, South Africa - Thiocy_expt_1000_biof (version 2) | ecosystem: Engineered > Bioreactor > Thiocyanate-remediating >...
CATAATGTCGGAATTGACGGAACTGTCCACCTTTCTCGGCAGACGTCACACGACGCCTCATGATTTATCTGGCAATTTTCGAGCGAAGGCCGAGCGGCAGCTCGCAAGTTCATTCACTTGTGAACCTTAAGCGCGATTCGCCTCTCTTCGCCTCCTACAAGACGGGCAGGCCCAGCACCTTCGCCGGATTGGCCTTGAACATGAGGTTGAGATCGGCCTCGCTGAAGCCCGCCTCGCGCAGCACGCGTGCGGCACGCACCAGCATGTCGGGATGGCTCGACGTGCCGGTCAGCCCCGCATCGCTCGATATGATGCAGTGCGCCGGGCCGATGGTGCGGATCATCTTGAGCGTCTCTTCCTTGGTGCCGATGAACAGCTGCGCCGCCACCACCTCGGCATAGGCACCCATTCCCACCGCCTGCTGGAGCTGCTCGATCGTGGGATCGGTATACATGGGGCCAAGGCCGGTGTGCGTGAGGATGATCCGGTCGATGCCGCGCTTCTTCGCCGCGCTCCCGATCTCCGTGGCCAAGGTGAGCTTGTGCTGGGCGATGAGGTCGAGGACTTCCAGCACCTCAGGCAGCAGCACACCGTTGCGCGACACGATCACATAAGGCCGCTTCTCCTTGAGATAAGTGACCTCCTTCTCCGAATCGTGGCTCGGCATCCAGACGACCTTCGCGTTGCCGCCTTCCACGTCGACGAAATAGCGCACGGCCTGCGGATTGATGCCGCCCACGGTCGCGTTCAGCGCAAGCCCGCCGAACACCTCCAGGCCGGGCACATCGGCATATTTGCGCACGAGATAGGCTGTACTTGCCGACTCGCTCCAGTGGTTTTTGAGAACCAGGCCGCGCATGCCGCGCGCCTTCGCCATCTTCGCGATCTCCAGCGCATCCCATCCCCGCGAATAGCTGTCCGGCCCGAAATGGGCGTGGATGTCGATCGCGCCCTTGAGCACAGGATCGTCGAGATGCTGGTCCACCGATTGCTTCGTGAGCTTGCCCTTGTAGGATTCCCAGGCATCCAGCGCGATGTTGCGGGAGGGATTCACGACCGAGCTCTGCGCGGGTGCCCATGTGACCGGCGGCTCATCCGCCGCCATGGAGACGCCGTGAAAGCCGGCCATGCAAGCCAGACCGGACAGAGCGGTCGCCAGGGTTCTCATACGCGCTGAAATCATGGTCCATCCTTCCCTGCCGCCTTCGCGCGACCGCGACCGACGGATATTATTTAACGCATTACGCAAAATCCCGCAGCGATTGCAACGGTGAGGCTGCCAGTTTCGCGCATTGAAACCACGTTTCGTTCGTTGACAAGGCCAATCCGCATTTATAATTATCATGTTATGCTTTTCGGGGCGCAACCCTGAACGCAACTGAGTGGAGAGGAAAATATGGCATACGGCAAGGATGATCCCCGTTCCAAGCTCGTGACGAACAGCCGCGACGAGAACAATAGCGGCGGCTCCGCGACGCCGGCAAGCTATGGCCTCTACTACAAGGACACGCCGGTCGACGACGATGCGAACGGCAAGGCATGGTACACGCGCGGCCAGGACCTGCTTGTCAATTATATCGAGGCGGCGCCCGGAGCGACCTTCTCGCGCACGGGCCAGGTCGACGAATATATGATCGTCGTGGCCGACGAGGACACGCCCTATGAAGTGAGCGCCCAGCACGGCGTGAACGGCCCCGAGACGAAGACCGGTCCCGGCCATCAGGTGATCATCGTGCCGCCGGGCGACAGCTCAGTCACCTTCCCCAAGGGCGGCCGCGTGGTGCGCCTCTTCTCCACCCAGTCGGAAGACCTCAACGAGAAGTGCGCGAACAAGGACGTCTACGCGACGCGCGACCGCAACATCCCCGAATTCCAGCGCTGGCCCGATCCGGTCGACGGCTTCAAGCTGCGCGTCTATGATCTGTGGAAGGAGCGCGTGCCGGGCAAGTTCGGGCCGATCTGGCGCTGCACGACCATCATGCTCAACTTCCCGCCGCCGGGCAACGGCCCGCGCGACATCACCAAGATGTCGCCGCACAGCCACGCCGATTTCGACCAGTGTTCGCTGGTGATGGCCGGCTCCTTCCTCCACAATATGCGCTGGCCCTGGGGGCTGGACAAGAATGAGTGGGTGCCGGATGAATTCCCGATCACCGAGGCGCCCTCGGCGACGATCATCCCGGCGCGGGTGATCCACTCGTCGGAGAGCCTGCACCGGACCAACAATCGCATGGCGGACATCTTCGCGCCGCCGCGCCTCGATTTCTCACTGCTCGAAGGCTGGATCCAGAACCACGACGAATATCCGCTGCCCGAAGGCTATTCGATGCCGGTCAAGGAAAAGGCGGACGCCTGATCCATCAAGAACGGGTTCCGCGCCATGGGTGCGGAACCCGCCCGATCCGGTGTAGCGTTCACGCATGCACCCTTCTCTTCCAAAGGACAGACAGACATGGCGTCTTCCCCACGTCCGGACCCGCGCGACTTCCGCAAGCGGGTGACCGCGCGCGCGCCCGTGCTCGGCGCCTTCATGAAGTTCACCGTGCCGGAGCCGACCGAGATTCTCGGCCAGATCGGCTATGATTTCGTCATGCTGGACGAGGAGCATTCGCCCTGGACGCGCGAACAGCTCGGCGTCGCCTATCTGGGCGCCAAGGCCTATGGCACGGCAGCGATCGTGCGCGTCTCGCGGCCGGACGCCGCCAGCATCCTCTCAGTGCTGGACGATGGCGCGATCGGCATCATGGTGCCGCATGTCGACACGGCGCAGAAGGCGCGCGATGTCGCTTCCTGGTCGCGCTACAAGGGCGGCACGCGCGGTTCGGGCATCAGCCGAGGCGGCGATTATGGCGGCGCGATGGGGCCGGGCGGCATCGACGGCTATTATGAATGGGCCGACGGCGTGACGACCGTGATCGCGATGATCGAGGATGCCGCCGCCATCGACAATATCGAGGAGATCACGGCGGGCGGGGGCCTCCACGCCTTCTTCCTCGGGCGCGGGGACCTCGGCCCGTCGCTAAGCAATGGGAAGGGCCCCAAGCCGACCCTCGACCAGGCGGGGGAGATCGCCGCCCAGGCCGGGCCGCGCCACTGCAAAGCACCGGCGCCGGGCGCCCCCCCACCCCATTCGGACGATGCCAAGGCAATGAAGGATCTCGGCGTCACGGTCATGCTGACGGGCAACGACCAGGCCTTCATGCGCATGAGCGCGGCCGCCCAGCTCGGGCATTTCAAGACGCTGATGAAGGGGGAGTAGCGCCTCACCTCCCCCCTCCCGCTTGCGGGAGGGGGCCAGGGAGTGGGCCAGCGACAGTCCGGGCAAGCGCGATCCCGACAGGGCAATGCGCATCCCGAAGCCGCATCGCATTCAAAATCGCCGGAACCGACCGGCCACGGCCTTCTTGTCAAATGTCGTCATGCCGCTTGTTTCAGCATGACCTGTCTTTCCACGACCACACCGCTGAATGCCGACACCGGCAAGCTCCTCAGCCTGCGACAATGGCGTCATCAGCCCGCTGGAGCCCACCACGATGGCGCGGCCACGCGGGTCGAGGTGGAGGACCTGTTCGAGCGGGCCGGCGCGGCGGAAGCTCCTGCGCAGCCCGCGCTCGGAATATGCCACCTGCCTCGACATGCTCCGCCGCCCCGCCCTGCCGGGGAGGAGCGTCATTCCCCCTCTTCGATCCGCTGGCGATAGGCGCGGCCATAGGGGCGGATCGCCAGCCAGATGAGGAAGGCATCGAGCGGGGCCAGCACCGCGCGGAAGCCCACCAGCACATAGCGCAGATGCGCCTCATTGCCGGCCACGAAATCCGTGAGCAGCGCGATGAGCAAAGGCCCCAGCGCGCCGCCGATCGCCGCGATCATGAACAGATAAAGCGCGTTCACCTGCGCCCGCATGGCATTGGGCGTCGCGAGCTGGATCGCACTATTATAGGAAGCGCCGCCCATCACCGCGATGAAGACGCTGAGCGCGCCCATCGTCATGGCGAGGCCCGGCGTCGGCATCAGCGGCTGGAGCACGGAGAACGGCACGGCCAGCGCATTGGCGAGAAACAAGACGCGCAGATTGGCATCATCCCGCCGCTTGCCGAGCCACTCAGCGAACATCGCGCCGGCGAACAGGCCGCTGAGCGACATTGTGAGGTTGATGCTGCCGAGCAGCGGACCGACCACCGCCGGTCCCCAGCCATAGGACCGCTCGTAGAAGGCGGGCATCCACGCTGCGGCGCCGAAGCTCTGGATGGAATTCAGCAGCACCCCCGCGAGTAGCGGCACGTGCATGGCGCGGTTCTGCGCGAGCGAGCCGATAACTTCGCGCAGCGGATAGCCCTTGGGTCGCGCCCGCCCCTTGCGCTGCGGCTCGGGCACGGTGAACACGATGAGCAGCGCCACCAATATGCCCGGCAGACCGAGCACCACGAAGACGAGCTGCCAGTTGCGGATCACGCCAATGCCCGGCACCTCTATCGGCTCCATGCCGGCGAACAGCCCGAGCAGCAGGCCGCCCAGCACCAGCGCCAGCGCCCCGCCACCGGTGAAGCCGGCATTGTAGATGGCATAGGCGCGCGGCAGCTTCTCGCGCGGGATGACGTCCGCGATCATCGAGAGCGAGGCCGGGCTGCTCGCACTCTCCGCGCCGCCGATCACCGCCCGGCCGAGCGCGAGTTGCCAGAAATTCTGTGCCAGGCCGCAAAGCGCCGTCGCGCAGCTCCAGACCGCGAGACTCGTCGCCACCACCGCCTTGCGGAAGCCCCGATCAGCAAAGCGCGAGACCGGCGGTCCGACGATCACGTAGAAGAAGGTGAAGGCAAGGCCGATGATGAGGCTCACCTGCGTGTCGCTCAGCCCCAGGTCGCGCTTCATGGGTTGCACCATCAGCGAAATGACGCTGCGATCGATCTGCGCGAGCATCACGACGATCGCGGTGACGACCACCGTGTACCAGCCCGCCTTGCTGGCGCTTTCCGCCGCGGGAGCGGCCAGGGCGGCCTCAGGCGCGATGCTTGCGGCGCTGTCAGTCACGAGCGTTCTTGCCCCTCTCCCGTGGGGCGGGGTGTTTTGCCTCGCCCTCATTTGGCGTCATGCTGAAACAAGTTCAGCATGACGCTTTGAAATCGGACCTATTCCTCGATCCCCAGCAGCCGCAGCGGATTGCCCGAGATCATCTTCCTGATGTCCTCGTCCGAATAGCCGAGCTGGATGCATTCCTTGACGACCTGACGGAAGCCGTAGACCGGATGGTCGTTATTCTTCTGCCCCATGTCGGAAGCCAGAATCGTGCGGTCGACCGTGCCCGCCTTGATGAGCGCGTCCAGCTCCTCGGGCGGATAGAAGGGCTGCGGGCGCCGGGTCAGCTCGATATACATGCATAGCGAGTGCTCGATATAGGCGTCGAACCGCCGGACCAGCTCGGCAATATCGGCATGCGTCGCCTCGACGATGAAGGTCGGGTGATTGACCAGCAGCTTGTTGACGCCCCGCTTCTTCGCTTCCTCGAACACCGCGAAGATCTCCGAGACATGCATGTGGCCGCCCGAGAGGATGACGTCCCACTGCGCCACCAGATCTAGGCATTCCTTCACCTCGTCCTTGATGTTGCCGTTCTCGTCGAGCGGGGTCAGCGGCTCGAACGGGATCATCTTCTTGATCGTGTGGGGGAAGTTGGCCCGGATGCCGTAAGGGGAATCGATGTGGTTCTTCGACGAGAAGGTCGGCATCCACACCAGATTGGCGCCGAGCGCACAGCCCGCGTCGATCGCGTGCTTGTTGAAGCCGCCATTGGCATTGTTGAGCGGCACGCCGGAATAGAGGTCCACGCCGAGATGGCCGTGAGTCTGCTTCAGCAGTTCGGTGACCGGGGTCGCCGAATAATAATGGTCCTTGATGAGCATGCCGCGAAAGCCGGCGGCCGCGATCTCCTCGATCGCCTCGATATGGTTGATGTCGCGCGCCATCACCGAGGGGCCGGAGTGGCAATGCAGGTCGACGGCGCCCACCAGCAGCCGCGAGATGCGGTCCTCCAGCTCCTGATCGACGGCGGGTTCGAGTTGGGTGGCCATGGCAGCAATCCTCGTAATTTGGCGGCGCGGGGCCGCTGTTGCGTTCAGGCGACGGCGCCCCGGCCGTCAGCTATTCTCCGCGACCCGCCCGCGGTACCCCCGTCCGTATGGGGCGATCGCCCGCCACAGCAGCAGCACGCCGATCGGCCCCAGCAACACGCGGAAGCCGACCATCACGTAGCGCAGGTCCGCCTCGCTATGGGCGATATAGTCCGTCGCGAGCGCCACCAGCGTCGGCCCCAGCGAGCCCGCAATGGCGTTCATGATGATGAAGTACATGGCATTGATCTGGCTTCGCATCTCATTGGGCGTCGAGATGTTGAGCACCGCATTATAGGCCGGCCCGCCCATCGCCGCGACCAGCCCGCCGACCGCGCCGCAGGCCAGCGCCAGCCACGGATCGGGCGTGCGTGGCGCGAGGACGCCGAACGGGATGCCCAGCGCCTGCGCGAGGCACACGGCGCGCATATTGGCATGATCATGGCGCTAGCCCAGCCACTCCGCGAGCCAAGGAACAGACCGGCCATTGCGCTCACCAGCCCGACCATGCCGAGCAACGGTCCGGAGACGGCCGGCCCCCAGCCATAGGTCCGCTCGTAAAAGGCCGGCATCCAGGCGGCGAGGCCGTAAAGCTGGAAGTTCATCGCGAGCAGTCCGACCAGCAGCGGCAGGTGCAGGCGGCGCTGGCTGACCACGAAGCCGACCACTTCCTTGAGCGGATAGCCCCCCGGCCGCCGGCCGCCCTTGCGCGGCGGCTCCTTGACCGTCAGCATCACCAGCGCCGCGATCAGCAGGCCCGGCAGACCGATGATCATGAACACGATCTGCCAATTGTAGATCACTCCGAAGCTGCCGAGCGAAATGGGCTTCACGTCGGCGAGCAGGCCGATCAGCACACCGCCGATCACCAGCGAGAGGGCGCTGCCGCCCACGAAGCCGCTATTGTAGAGCGCATAGGCTCGCGGCAGCTTATCCTTGGGCACGGCGTCGGCGATCATCGAGAGCGAGGCCGGGCCACAACCGGATTCAGTGCCGCCGATCACGGCGCGGGCAATGAAGAAGGACCAGAAATTCTGCGCGATGCCGCAGAAGGTCGTGGCGAGGCTCCACACGGCCAGGCAGCCGGCGATCACGCTCTTGCGCACTCCGCCATCGGCCATGCGGGAGAGCGGCGGGCCGCCCACCACATAGAAGAAGGTGAAGGCGAAACCGAGCAGGATGCTGATCTGCGTATCGGTGAGATGCAGGTCGCGCTTCATCGGCTGGACGAACAGGGCGAGAATGCCGCGATCCACCTGAGACATGACCGCGACCAGCGACGTCATCCAGACCGTGTACCAGTTGACATAGCTCGGCGCCGGTGCGGCGGTGGGCGCGCCCTCCCGCGCCATGCCCAGGTCGGAACCGCCGTCGATCGCCACGGTGCCATTGCTTGCGGTCAAACTCTCGCCCTCTCCAACTGCGCGTGCCGGGGTCGATCGCCCCGCCGCACCTTCACGTCCGGTTTCGAGGGAGCTGCACCTCAAAACATAACATGATAAGTATCCAGCCGGCCGAGCCGAGTCAACGAACGAAACGCAGTGTCAGAGAACGAAACTGAATGGCCGCGACGAACGCACGGTGGGCATCCTCAGCCCCTGAGAGCGGCCATCCAGATCGTCACCGCGACGGCACCCGGATCGGGATGGCCGCTGGTGCGGTCGCCCAGATAGCTGGATCGGCCGCGCCGAGGCTGCATGGTGCGCGTCGCTTCCGCACCGGCAAGCGCCGCCTCGTGCATCGCGGCGATCCGCGTGGCGGCGTTCCCCTGCGTCGCGGCGAAGGCGTCGGCAGCGGGCACGAGCGCATCGAGCATGGTGCGCTCGCCCGGCGCCGCGCCACCGAGCGCCATCATGCCATCGCAGCCGGCCTTCAGCGCGCGGCCCCAGACGGCGGGATCGTCGACGCTCGCCTCATGCGCGAGGGCCGTCGCCGCGCGCAGCACGAACATGGCGTAGAGCGGCCCGGACGTGCCGCCCAGCCAGCGCCGCAGCAGGGCGGAAATCTGCGCGAGCGCGCGCGCCGGGTGCTGCAGATCGAGCGTATCAAAGGCCGCCTCGATGCTATCCGCGCCGCGCGACATGCTGATGCCGAGATCCCCATCGCCGACCGCGCTGTCGAGGCGGGTCAGCTCCGGCTCGGCCGCGCGCAGAGCCGCGATCACGGCGCGGATGGCATTGCCGAAGGCCGTTTCATTGCCGCCATCTTCCCAGGCCGGGCCGGAGACCGCGTCATCGATACCGAGATCAATCGGCGCGGCCCTCTTCACCTCGCGCACCGGCACGGTCGGCTGGCTCCAGGCCGGCGCCGCGCTCGGGGCGAGCAGCCGCTCGGCGCGGGTCTCGTCAAGGCGCAGCAGCGAGAGCGAGCAGCCGGCCATCTCCAGCGCGCTCAGGAACGTGCCGCTCAGCGAGGCGCGCACATCCATCCCGAGCTCGCCGAGGCGGCGCAGCGCATAGCGGGTCACGATCGCCAGTTCGAGCGCGGGCGTTCCGCCCAGACCATTGACCAGCAGCGCCACCTTTTCGCCCTTCGCATAGCCGCCATAGCGGACGATGCGGTCGAGCAACTCCGCCAGCATCTCGTCGACCGGCGCGATCCTGCCCCGGTGCACACCGCTCTCGCCATGGATGCCTAGGCCGAACTCCACCTCGTCCTCGCCCAGCTCGAAGCCCGGCTTGCCCGCCGCCGGCACGATGCAGGGCGTCAGGCTCAGCCCCATGCTGGCGAGGTTGTCGGCCGCCGCCTGCGCCTCGTCGCGCACCTGCGCGAGGCTGAGGCCCGCCTCGGCGGCCGCGCCGGCGATCTTGTGCACCAGCACCGTGCCCGCAATGCCGCGCCGCCCCACGCCCTCGGCCCCGTCGCCCAGCGCCACGTCATCGCCGACGACGACCATCTCGACCGGTATCCCCCGCGCGCGCGCAAACTCGGCGGCAAGGCCGAAATTGAGCTTATCGCCGGTATAGTTCTTCACGATCAGCAGCACGCCCGCCGGGCCGCCAATGGTGAGGATCGCCTTGAGCACCGCGTCCACGCTGGGCGAGGTGAACACCGCACCCGCCACCGCCGCCGTCAGCATGCCGGGGCCGACATAGCCCGCATGCGCCGGCTCGTGGCCCGAGCCTCCGCCGGAGAGCAGCGCAACCTTGCCCGCCTGCCGCAGCGCCTCATGATCGGCGCGGATGACCACGGTCTCGTCCGGCAGCAGCATCAGCCGCTCGTCCGAGAGCGCGAGCCCTTCGACCAGTTCGTCGACGACGCGCACGGGATTGTTGATGAGCTTCTTCATGGGCTTTCAGCCTCTCCTGCGCCGACTCGGCATCGGCCGGCGGCGCTGACTATCCAGAAACAAGGTCGAGGCTCAACAGCGACGATCAGGCCGTGGTGCGGCGCTTCATGAAGTCCAGCACCACTGCGTTGAACATGTCCGGCCGCTCCCAATAGCCCGAATGGCCGCACTCGGTGAACATGACGAACTCGCTGTCCGGGATCGTCCTGTTGAACAGGCGGCCGAGCGGCGGGGTCGAACCCGGATCGGCATCGCCATAAATGAGCAGGGTCGGCGCGCTGATTTTGGCGAGGTCCGCCATGCTGTTCGGCCCGCCATATGGCTGGGAGGGCAGGCCCTGCTGCTGCACGCGCGCCTTGTGGGCCAGCTCCTTCCACAGCGCCCATCCTTCCTTGGCGAGCGCACGGTAGGAGGGGCTCAGTTCGTTATAATCATGGGGCACGTTCGCCTGCCAGGGCTGGCCCCATGTCGTGAAATAGGGCGTAAGCTCCGGCGCGCCAAGCAGAACGACCGAATGGGCGATCGTGATCGTGCGCGTGCGCTTGGGATGATGGAGCGCCCAGCCTGCCGCAAGCAGCCCGCCCCCGGCCGTGCCGATCACATGGCATTTGTCGACCTTGAGGTGATCCATCAGCATCCGCATGTCCTCGACTGCGTTGCCGCCGCCGGGATCTGGCGAGGTCGTCTCGCGATAGCTGCGCCGCGAATAGCCGATCACGCGATAGCCCGCATCGCGGAAAGCCTGCTGCTGATAGCCCCAGACATGGCCGCTGCCCGTCATGGCATGCTGCAGGACGACCACCTCGCCGGGGCCGCCGGTGTCCCAGTACCAGATATTGACTCCGTCCAGCTTGGCGATGCCCGAGGGCGCCGTCATCGCTGGCGGCGGAGGCGGCACGGTGAAGGGGTTCGGATCGGCCGGCGGAAGCTTCGGGACCGGCTTCGCCGACGTTTGCGCCGCAACGGGACCGGCGGCGCCGACGAGTGCGGCGGCGCCCGCAAAAGCGCCACCGGCAAGGAGATCTCGGCGGCTCGGATCGCGACTCGTCATGACTTTCCCCTCCAGAAATGCAGATCATGGGCCGGGCCCCACCATATGGCAGGGCCCGGACCCGTCCTATCAGAATGCCACGCGCAGGCCGGCTTTCCAGCGCATGCCGAACGTGTCGAAATAGACCGGGTTGGTGGGATAGGGAGCCGGGTTGATCGGATCGGCGCTGGGCGCGACCGGCGGCTTCTTGTCGAACAGATTCTCGATCGCCCCGAACACTTCGACATTCTGGTCGTCCGTCGACCCAACCGGGATCTTGTACGACATGGCGATGTTGAAATAGGTGGCGCCCTTCACGCGGTTGGTCGTGATGCTGTTCGGCAGTGACGGCGAGTAGCCCGCATCCTCCGGCCCGATCCGGTCTGCGTTCAATATGCCCTTGCCGATGTGGCGGATCGACAGGGTGCTGTTGAACCGGTCGGTCGAGTAGCTGACCAGTGCGTTCCACATCCACTTGGGCGTCGGGTAGAAGTCGGCGGAAGTCGAGGGGCCTGACTGGCCCGCATAGTTTTTGGCGATGGCCGAAGGGCCCTGCTTGATCACGAAATCATATTGGTGGTTGAGCAGGAAGCGCAGATCGAGGGCGCCCGGCAGCGAGGCCGAGAGATCCTGAAGCGGAAGCCGGTAGGACGCCTCGAAATCGAAGCCGCGCAGCGTGATGCCGCCGACATTCGCCTGCCCCGCATCGACCCGCGTGATGTCGATCGGCGAGGCGAAGGTGACGCGCTCGCACAGGAGGTTGAACTGCAGGCAATTGTTGACGACGGCCTGCCCGGTCAGGTTGAGGATCGCGTCCTTGAGCTTGATCTGATACCAGTCGAGCGAGACCCGGAAGCCCGGAATGAAGGTGGGCGTGAGGACGGCACCCACGGTGGTGGTGTCGGCATTTTCCGGACGCAGCGTGAAATTGCCGCCGGTATAGATCGGCGTCGAGTCCGCCTGGTCGGCGCCCACGGCGCCGCCCTTGGAAGGATCGATCCGGTTGGCGTTCTGAACGCGCCCCTGCGCCGTGGTGGGGTCGGTCGGCGCGGTCTTCTGGAACAACTCGCGGAAGCCCGCCGCACGGATGTCGCGCGACTGGGTGGCGCGCAGGCGCAGGCCGCTCGTCACGTCGTAGATGCCGCCGATCTTCCAGCTGGTCGCGTTGATCGAGCGCGACTGGTTGAGCAGCGTGTCCGTGCTCTTGTTCTTCGTGTAGCGGATGGCGCCATTCAGTTCGAACATGTCGCCCAGCGCGGAATCGCGGAACACCGGCACGTTCGTCTCGAAGAAGCCCTCGATCACGCGGATCTTGCCGGCATAATCGAGACCGAAGGAGAAGGCATAATCATTGGGATTGACGCCGCCATGGGTGACGTCGCCCTTCTCGTTGCGATAATCGATGCCCGCAGCCGCGCTGATCGGCCCGGCCCAGCCCTGGAGCAACGTTCCCTGCACGCTGCCGGCCAGCACATGCTGGGTGAACTTGAAGTCCTCCACCTGGGGCCGCCAGGCGAAGGCCACCGCGGCCGGGTCCATATTGCCCTGACCGAACAGGTTGAGCGGCTTACAGGCAGCCGAGAGCGCCCTCAATCCCGCTACATAATCCTGGCTGAACCGTCCGGACGAGAGGCCCGCCGCGATCGTCGCCTCGTTGAGCGGACGGCAGATGATCGCGCTGTTGGGATCGGCCGGGTTCGACCGGACCGCGTCGATCGCCAGGAAGAAGGCATCGTTGTGGCGCGAGTAGCGCACGGTCGAGAAGCGCTTGTTCTCGCCGTACTGATAATAAGCGTCCCAGGTCCAGTCGCCGAACAGCGAGCCGCTGAGGCCAAGCACGCCGCGAAACGCCTGCGCATCGACGGTGAGTTCATTGTCGAGCTCGTCGTCCGGGTCCTTGCCGAGGCTGAAGGAATAGGGCGCGATTGGATAAGGCGAGGAGCCGGGCGCCTGCGGCGCGTTCATGATCGCCGCCACCGCGGCGGGCAGGAAGGCGTTGTCAGCACGGATCGACTTGGTGGAGCGTGACCTCGCCGTGTTCGACCGGCTGATCGAAACGCGCGCCGCAAATGACGGTGCGGGCGAGACATGCAACGTGTCGGTCCGAATGTACGCAGCCGGCATGCAGTGCGAATACGCAGCGGGCGCGAGGTGCTTCTA
>Ga0066256_1004407_pt1 | contig 12583 bp, 11 predicted proteins | sample ThiBio_1000_biof_FD_87107 | JGI IMG/M metagenome (GOLD analysis project Ga0066256, IMG submission 87107) | Wastewater bioreactor microbial communities from Cape Town, South Africa - Thiocy_expt_1000_biof (version 2) | ecosystem: Engineered > Bioreactor > Thiocyanate-remediating >...
AGGTGATCGCCACCGGGACGCCCGAGGAGATCCGCCAGCACCGGGGCGTGCGCGAGGCCTACCTGGGCGAGGAGGTCGCCGCATGACCAGCCTGCTTCAGGTGGAAGACCTGCATGCCTATTACGGCAAGAGCCACATCCTGCAGGGCGTAGGTTTTGCGGTGGGCGAAAGGGAAGTGCTGAGCCTGCTGGGCCGCAATGGGTCAGGCCGCTCCACCACGCTCAAGGCCTTGATGGGCCTGGTGCCCCCCAGCCGGGGCAGCGTGCGCCTGGCGGGGCAGGAGATGGCCGGGTCCCCGCCCAGCCGGATCTGTCGCGCGGGCCTGGCCTATGTGCCCGAGGAGCGCGAGGTGTTTGCCAACCTCACCGTGGACGAGAACCTGCGGATGGGGGAACAAGCTGCTGCACCCGGCGCGCCGCGCTGGACGGTGCAGCAGATGTTCGACTATTTCCCCCGGCTCAAGGAACGGCGCCACACGCGTGCCGGAAGCCTGTCGGGCGGCGAGCAGCAGATGCTCACCATCTGCCGCTCCCTTCTCGGCAACCCCCGGGTCATCCTCATCGATGAACCGACCGAAGGGCTGGCGCCCATGATCGTGGCGCAGGTCGGCGAGCGCATACGCGACATGCGGACTGGGCGCATCGTGTTCCAGGGCACACCTGCCCAACTGCAATCCGACCCCGGCCTGCTCGCGCAGTGGCTGGCTGTCTAGGGAATTACCGCATGTCCGACAAAGTCATCATCTCCTGCGCGGTCACCGGCTCGGTGCACACGCCCACCATGTCGCCCTACCTGGCGATCACGCCCGAGCAGATCGCCGAGCAGGCCATCGAGGCTGCCGAAGCCGGCGCCGCCATCCTGCACCTCCACGCCCGCGATCCGGCGGACGGGAGGCCCACACCGGACCCGGCGGTCTTTGACCGCTTCGTTCCGCGCATCAAGGCCGCTACCGATGCCGTCATCAACATCACCACGGGCGGCAGCACCCGCATGACGCTGGCCGAGCGGCTGGCCTACCCGTTGCAGGCGGCACCCGAGATGTGCTCGCTCAACATGGGGTCCATGAATTTCTCCATCCACCCCGTCGCGCGCAAGATCTCCCAGTGGCAGCACGCTTGGGAGCAGCCCTACGTGGAGGGCATGGAGGACCTGATCTTTCGCAACACCTTCGCCGACATCAAGCACATCCTGCAGGTGCTGGGCCGTGAGCGCGGCACGCGGTTCGAGTTCGAGTGCTACGACATGGGTCACCTCTACACCCTGGCCCACTTCCGCGACGAGGGGTTGATCGAAGGACCCATCTTCCTGCAGTGCATCTTCGGGATCCTGGGCGGCCTGGGCGCCGACCCCGAAAACCTCGTCGCCATGCGCACCACGGCCGACCGCCTCTTCGGGCGGGACGGCTACCGCTTCTCGGTGCTGGGCGCCGGGCGCCACCAGATGCCGCTGCTGACCATGGCCGCGGTCATGGGCGGCAACGTCCGCGTGGGGCTGGAAGACAGCCTCTATCTGGGCAAGGGTCAGCTGGCGACCAGCTGCGCCGAGCAGGTGCGCAAGATCCGCCGCATTCTCGATGAACTGTCCCTGGAGATCGCGTCGCCCGCGGAGGCCCGGACCATGCTGGCGCTCAAAGGCGCCGATGCCGTCAACTTCTGAATCACCTCATCCAACACCCCCACCATGAAAAAACTGCTTCTTCAAGATCGTGTCGCCATCGTCACAGGCGCGGGCGGCGGCCTCGGCCGTGCGCATGCGCTGGAACTGGCCCGTCACGGTGCTCGCGTCGTCGTCAATGACCTGGGTGGTCCCGACCACGGCGCCGCTGCGCGCGCCGTGGTGGCCCAGATCCACGCCCAGGGAGGCGAAGCGCTCGTGAACCTCGGTGACGTAACCCGGCCCGACGACATGCAGCAGATGGCGGCCGAGGCCCTTAACGCCTGGGGGCGCATCGACATCCTCATCAACAATGCCGGCATCCTGCGCGACCGGACCTTTGCCAAGATGGAACTGGAGGACTTCCGCCGGGTGCTGGACGTGCACGTGATGGGGGCGGTCCATGCCACCCGGGCGGTGTGGGCGCAGATGCAGGAGCAGCACTACGGCCGCATCGTGATGACCACCTCGTCTTCGGGGCTCTATGGCAATTTCGGCCAGTCCAACTACGGGGCCGCCAAGATGGCGCTGGTGGGTCTCATGCAGACGCTGGCGCTGGAAGGCGCCAAGCGGAACATCCGCGTCAACTGCCTCGCCCCGTCTGCCGCGACCGGCATGACCGACGGCATTTTGCCGCCCGATGCCTTGGCGCGGCTCACGCCGGAGCAGGTCAGCCCGGCGCTGATTCCACTGGTCTGCGACGACGCGCCCAGCCGCACCATCCTGCTGGCCGGCGCGGGCAGCTTCGAGGCCGCGCACATCACCATGACCCGCGGCATCCACATCGCGCGCCAGGGCGGTGTGGCCGAGGAGTTGCACAGGCGCCTGACGGAGGTTCAGAACCGCAACGGGGAATGGGTGCCGGAGTCCGGCTGGGAGCAATACCAGCATGAGCTGAGCAAGGGCCAGTTCGCCGTGGAAGGCGCGGCATGACCGGCGCGCTGCACGGCCAGGTGGCCTGGATCACCGGGGCCGGTTCCGGCATTGGCCTGGCCGCGGCCCGTGCGCTGGCCAGCGCGGGTGCCACGGTGGTGCTGTCCGGCCGGCGGCCCGACCCACTGGAGGCCGCTGCTGCGCAGATCCGCGCCATGGGTGGGGTGGCCGAGGTCGCGGCCCTGGACGTGACGGACGCCGAGGCCGTGGCGGCCTCGGCCTCGCAGATTCTGCGGCGGCATGGCGATCGCATGGATGTGCTGGTGAACTGCGCGGGCACCAACACCCCCGAGCGGTTCTGGCGCGACCAGTCTGCCAGGGGCTGGCGCCAGGTCATCGCGACCAACATGGACAGCATCTTCTACACCACGCATGCGGTGCTGCCCGCGATGCGTGCGCGCCGCAGCGGGTTGGTGATCAACGTGTCGTCGTGGGCCGGAGTCCATCACCCGAAGCTCACCGGGCCGGCCTACAACGGCAGCAAGCACGCCGTGGTCGCGATGACCGAGACCATCAACATGGAAGACGGCGTGCATGGCATACGCGCCTGCAGCCTTTGCCCTGCCGAGGTGGCCACCCCCATTCTCGACACGCGGCCCACGCCGCCCACGGCGGAGGAACGGGCCCGCATGCTGCAGCCGGACGATGTGGGTCGCGCCATCCGCTTCATGGCCGAGCTGCCCGCTGGTGTGTGCATCAACCAGCTTGTCATCAGCCCCACCTGGAACCGCTTCTACATCAACGACCTGTGAGGCCCGTTCCGCTCGCAGCTGCCGGAGGGCCCTCTGGACGACCGCCTGTTCGCGATTCTCGTGCTGCGGGCGGCCGGCGGCCGCAAGGTCGCGGTGGGGTATGACGGGCGGGTCAGCTCCCCGATGCTCGAACATGCGCTGATCGAAGGATTGACGGCGAGCGGCTGCGATGTGGTGCGGATCGGCATGGGGGCCACGCCGATGCTCTATTATGCCGAAGCTTCGGCCGGGGACGTCGACGGCGGCATCCAGATCACCGGCAGCCACAACCCCGCCAATTACAACGGCTTCAAGATGGTGTTCCAGGGCAGGCCGTTCTTCGGGGAAGACATCCAGGAGCTCGGGCGGATCGCCGCGGACGGCGCCTGGCTCGACGGGAACGGCGCCGTGGAAACGCGCGAGGTGCTCCCCGCCTATGTCGAAAGGCTGTGCGAGGGGCTGGACGGCATCGATCCTTCAGCGCTCGCCTCGCTCCGGATCGGATGGGACGCAGGCAACGGCGCGGCGGGCCCCGCGCTGGGAATGCTCGCGGCGCGCCTGCCGGGCCAGCCTCGCCCGCTGTTCACCGAGGTCGACGGCAATTTCCCCAATCACCATCCCGATCCCACCGTTCCCGAGAATCTCGAGGATCTGCGGCGCCTGGTTGCCGAAGAGGGGCTCGATTTCGGAATCGCCTTCGACGGAGACGGAGACCGGATCGGCGCGATCGACGGACAAGGCCGGGTGATCTGGGGCGATCAGCTGCTGATGATCTATGCCGAGGATGCGCTGGCCGCCATGCCCGGCGCCACGGTGATCGCCGATGTGAAGGCCAGCCGCGCCCTGTTCGAGCGCGTGTCGGCCCATGGCGGCAAGCCGCTGATGTGGAAGACCGGCCATAGCCTCATCAAGTCGAAGATGAAGGAAACCGGCGCGCCGCTGGCGGGCGAGATGAGCGGCCATATCTTCTTCGCGGACAGCTATTACGGCTTCGACGATGCGCTTTATGCCGGGGTGCGGCTGATCGCCGCCGCTGCCCGGCTCGGCCGGACCGTCACCGAGCTGCGCTCCGCCATGCCGGCGATGGTGAACACGCCGGAGATGCGCTTCCAGGTGGACGAAAGCCGCAAGTTCGCGGCGATCGATGAAGTGAAGCAGCGCCTTTCCGGCGGCGCGATGCAGGTCGACGACACCGACGGGGTCCGGGGCACCACGTCCGACGGCTGGTGGCTGCTGCGCGCTTCCAACACGCAGGACGTCCTGGTTGCACGCGCGGAAAGCGACAGCGAGGAAGGCCTGGCCCGGCTGGTCGCCCAGATCGACGAGCAGCTCGCGCTTTCAGGCCTCGAACGGGGGCCGCAGGCCGGGCACTAGGCTGGGGCTTGTCCTGTTCAGTTGATGAGTCCCTGCGAAAGCAGGGATCCAGAGCACGGATGTAGAACGTTCCCCCCTGGACCCCGGCTTGCGCCGGGGATCACCTTTGCCGGAACGGCCACCGAAGCGGGCAAGTGATTCAAACCGGGCAGGACAGACTCACTCGGCGCTCGCAGGTGCTTCGCGATAATCGGAAGCGGGGGGCTGCACGGTGTGCGCGGGCTCGATCGCCTGCCAGGTCGGCTTGCGATTGAGCCGGGCATTGAACAGGGTGTTGAAGGTATCGGGATCGCGCGAAGCCTGATCCAGCGCCTGGCCATAAAGCCGCTCCGTCGCCGTGCGATCATACCCCATCAGCGCCAGCAGGGTTGGGAAGATCATGAAATGGCTCGTCCGTCCGCGGTTGCCCGGCAGATGGCGGTTCCAGTCGAGCCCGCTGCCTTCCCGGCCGTCGATCGCCACCAGGGGAACGGTGCCTTCTTCCGGGGCGGGGGCGGTGCTGCAATGGGTGAACAGCCCGGGATTGCCTCGCTCGTGAAGATCCTGCCCATGGTCGGAAGTGTAGATCAGCGTCGTCTGCGACAGATCCCCCTTGGCCAGCAGCGTTTCGAAGAATGCGCCGACATTCCACAGCAGCGTGTTGCGATAGGAATTGCGGTAAAGCACCCAGTCTGCCGGGGAACCGCCGAAGCCCGCCCGGCTGCCCGTGTCCGAGATGTCCGTGTATCGCCCGCGCGGCAGCATCGGGCGATAGCGCGCATAGGCATCCGGGAACTTGTCGTGCACCGGAAAATGCGCGCCGACCTTGTTGACCAGGATGAACTTGGGCCGCGGATCGGCAAGCTCGCGGATCAGCAGCTCGGCCGCGGCCATGTCGCGCCGTTCCACCGGCACGCCGTCGAACTGCACGAAGCTGTCGATCAGCTTGCGTTCGCCGGGGGTCATCAGGTTCTGGAGCGAGCCGCCGGTTCGCTGGCTGTCGATATAGACCGTGCGCAGTCCCGCCTTGCGGGCATAGGCCCAGATCGAAGGCTGGGTGGCGTTGATGCGCTGATAATCCGCCCTTGTGCCGCCATGGCGCAGCGTGACGTTGCTGCCGACGCTGCAATTGGTGACCGAGGCGGCCAGGCCGTAATTGTTGATCGCCACGCCGGGCCAGGATCGCGAGAGCGGGGTCGGCACGCCCGCGGCCGAGTTGATGTCGAGATACTGACCGGCAATGCTCTCGTCGATGACGAAGACGATGTTGCGGCTGAGCGGCTCGCCTGCGCGCGTCAGCCGCACCGGCTGGCGCGACCCCAGATCACCGGTCAGGTTCTCGTAGGCCGCGAGGCCGAGATAGGCGATCGGAGTGAAGCTGGGCGGCAGGCCGCGCGAGCCGTCGCCCCCGCGCAGGAAGAGAAGCCCGGTGATCGCCCCGGCGGCAAGCCAGGGGCAGAGCGCGACCAGCCAGCCGGGCAGCGGCAGGCGTTGCGCCGGGCGCACGCCGATCGCCGCCAGCAGCAGCACGGTTGGCCCCGCCGCGCCGACGAAGGCCACGCGGTTCTGCGCCAGCGCATCGCCGATGAACCCGGCCGAGTTCATCATGTTGATGAAGGCGTCGTAGGTCAGGAACTCGGTCGTGACGCGTTCGAAGACCATCATGTAATAGGCGGACGCAGCCAGCAGCAGCGCGGTGATCCAGCGCAAAGCTGCGTGCGGAATGAAGGCGGCGGCCAGCAGCCCGCCCCATGACACCGCGAGCAGCGCGGCGAAGACCGCTTGCAGGGCAAGCCCGTCGATTTCTCCGAGGCGGGCCATGATGCCCGGCAGCGCGAGCGCCAGATACGCCGCGAGCAGCATCGGCTTGCAATATCGGCCTATGCCTGAAAGGCGCTGCATGGTGTCGCTGCCCCAAAATGGCGGCATCTAGCCCCGGGCCTGCTAAGATGGGGTTAAGGGCATGGGGCTGGATGTGCGATGCGGCCCCCCTACAGGCAAGCATTGCGGGATGGTGCCATGGTTACCGGAACGATCGGCGGCGATCGGCCCCATCGACAGCCTGCGCGGCGTCGCGCATGTGTTGCGCCGTGACGGAATCGCCCTCCCTCCCGCCCGAGATCGAGCAATGGTACGCGGCGCGCGGCTGGCGCGTGCGGCGGCATCAGCGGGAGATGTTCGCGGTTGCCGAATCGGGCCGGCACGCCCTGCTGGTGGCTGATACCGGCGCGGGCAAGACGCTGGCCGGCTTCCTGCCCACATTGGCTGAATTCGCCCCGTCGGCGCTGGCGGGCGCCGCCCTGCCGGACGGGCTGCACACCATCTATGTCTCCCCGCTCAAGGCCCTGGCGCATGACGTGCAGCGCAATCTGCTCACCCCCGTCGAGGAAATGGGCCTGCCGATCCGGATCGAGACCCGCAGCGGCGACACGCCGGCCGAGCGCAAGAAGCGCCAGCGCACCCGCCCGCCGCATGTTCTCCTGACCACGCCCGAATCGCTCTCGCTGCTGCTGTCCCATGAAGACAGCTTCGAACTGTTCCGGACGGTGAAGCGGGTGGTGATCGACGAAGTCCACGCCTTCGCCGCAGGCAAGCGCGGCGATCTGCTGGCGCTGAGCCTCGCGCGGCTGCAGGCGATCGCGCCGGAGCTTCAGCGAGTCGCCCTTTCCGCGACGCTGGCGGACCCGGAAGCCTTTCGCGCCTGGCTCGCTCCCTGGGGCGATATCGACAGCGTCGCGCTGGTGGAAGGCGAGAAGGGGGCCGAACCGCAGGTCGGGATTCTCCTCCCGCGCGAAGAGCGGGTGCCGTGGGGCGGGCATGCGGCGGCTTGGGCGGTGCCGCAATTGATGGAGGAGATCGCGCGCAACCGGGTGACGCTGGTCTTCACCAACACCCGCTTCCTCGCCGAATTCATCTTCCGCAAGCTGTGGGAGGCGAACGACGCGAACCTGCCGATCGGCATCCATCACGGCTCGCTCTCGCGCGAGGCGCGGCGCAAGGTGGAAGGCGCGATGGCGCGGGGGCAGCTGCGCGCGCTGGTCTGCACCGCCAGCCTCGATCTGGGGGTGGACTGGGGCGACATAGACTGCGTGATCCAGATGGGCGCGCCCAAGGGCTCTTCGCGCCTGCTTCAGCGGATCGGCCGGGCCAACCACCGGCTCGATCAGCCGAGCCGCGCGATCCTGGTGCCGGGCAGCCGCTTCGAATTCCTCGAGGCGATGGCGGCGAAGGAAGCGGTCGACGAAGGGCAGCGCGACGGGGAGGGGTTCCGCCCCGGCGGGCTCGATGTGCTGGCCCAGCATGTCATGGCCTGCGCCTGCGCCGCGCCGTTCGACGAGGCAGAGCTGCTGAAGGAGGTTCGCTCCAGCCACGCCTATGCCTGGATCGGGGAGGAGGCATGGCGGCGCGTGCTCCACTTCGTCGCCACCGGCGGCTATGCGCTGGAAGCCTATGACCGCTTCCGGCGGATCGTGCGCGATCCGGGCGGCACCTGGCGGCTCGCCCATCCCGAACATGCGCATCGCCATCGGATGAATGCGGGGATCATCGTCGATGCCGAAATGCTCGAAGTGCGCTTCCGCAACGGGCGCTCGCTCGGGCGGGTGGAGGAATATTTCGCCGCCGGCCTTTCGCCGGGGGACACCTTCACCTTTGCCGGCCTGGCGCTGGAAGTCGAGCGGATAAGCGAGATGGACCTCATCGTCCGCGCGGCGAAGAAGGCTGCGATGATCCCGTCCTACATGGGCCAGCGCATGCCGCTCACCACGCATCTTTCCGGGCGCGTGCAGGCGATGCTGGCGGATCGGGCGGGCTGGGCCCGCTTCCCCGACGATGTGCGCGAATGGCTGGAAGTGCAGGACTGGCGCAGCGAGATGCCCGGCCCGGGCAAGCTGCTGGTGGAGAGCTTCCCGCATGAGCGGCTGTTCTATACGGTCTACTACACCTTCGAGGGCTGGAACGCGAACCAGTCGCTCGGCATGCTGATCACGCGCAGGATGGAGGATCGCGGGCTGCAGCCGGGCGGCTTCGTCGCCAACGACTATGCGCTCGGCGTGTGGGGCCTGCAGCCGGTGCGCGATCCCGCGCCGCTCCTCTCCCCCGACATCCTCGCCCACGAATTCGTCGAATGGGTGCAGGAATCCTACCTCCTGCGCCGCGCCTTCCGCGAAGTGGCAGTGATCTCCGGCCTCGTGGAGCGGCAGCATCCGGGCAAGCGCAAGACCGGCAAGCAGGTCACCTTCTCCACCGACCTGATCTACGACGTGCTGCGCAAATACGAGCCGGGGCATGTGCTGATCGAGGCAGCCTGGGCGGACGCACGCACGCGGATCACCGATGTCGGCCGGCTGGCCGGCGTGCTGGAGCGGGCCGGACGCGAGCTCGTCCATGGCGAGCTTGACCGGGTCAGCCCGCTGGCGGTGCCGGTGATGGTGATGATCGGGCGCGAAAGCCTGCCCCAAGGTTCGGCCGACGATGCCCTGCTGCTGGAGGCCGAGGCGCTGGCCGATGCGGCGATGCGGGGCGAGGCTGCCGCCGAGGAGGAAGAGGGCTAGAAACGCGCTTCTCGTCACTCCGGAACAAGTCCGGCAGTGGCGGCCGGGTGAGTCGAACCGGGCGATCGGCCAAAGAAAAAGGGGCGGGATTGACCCGCCCCTTTCGTCTGTTCTTCCGGTTTCCGGAAGGCCCTTGCGGCCTAGCCGCCGACCTTGCCGAAGACCCGGTACTTCTCGTTGCCGACGAAGCCGAACTTGGTGACCTTCGATGCCTTGATCAGGTTCAGCACCTTGGCCGAAAGATCGTAGCTGGCCATCGCTTCCGGTTCGAACTGGAGCTCCGGCTCGACCGAATAGGTCAGCGACTGCTGCAGGTTGGACACGAGGCCGGCCTGCGTGATCGGCGCGCCGTTCCACAGGATCTCGTTCGTCGGGGTCAGCACGATCTTGTTCTTGATCGGATCGACCGGCGGAGGCGGAGTGTCCGGGGGGGTGGGGCTCGGCAGGTCGATGTCGACCGAGTGGGTCGCGACCGGGATGGTGATGATGAACATGATGAGGAGAACGAGCATGACGTCGATCAGCGGCGTCGTGTTCATTTCCATCATCGGCGAGCCATCATCCTTGCCGCCTGACATTGCCATTGGGAATTACTCCTGCTTTTTCTCTCTCGATCCGCGTCAGCCGTTGGGGTCGACGGGATTGGAGATGAAGCCGACAGTCGGATAACCGGCCGCCTGGACATTGTAGATTGCGCCCGCGATGCACCGCCAGGGCGCATTCACGTCGCCGCGGATATGCACCTGGGGGATCTTTTCCGGGTTGTTCATGATCGCCTCGATCCCGCCCTCGCGCTTGACGATCGCGTCAAGGCGCTTGAACGCCTGATCGTAGAGCTCGTCGGAGCTCACCGGCGTAAGGTTGTTGAAGTAGACCCGGCATTCCCCGCCGCGCGACGCGCCGGCGAAACCGGGCTCGCCCGCGCTGCGGCCGCTGTCGTCAGTGGTGCTGACGGTAAGCAGGAGGTTCTCCACCTTGTCCTTGGACTCTACTGAAACGAACACCGGAATCTGAAGCTTTTCGATCGTCTGGATGGCGACCGGGACGGCGATGAGGAAGATGATCAGGAGCACCAGCATCACGTCCACCAGGGGCGTGGTGTTGATGTCCGACATCGGGGTTTCTTCGCCGCCACCGCCTGTCGAAATGGCCATGTTAAATCCTATCTCTCAAACTTCGTTTCGCGAGTGGGGCGGGCCGGCCCGCATGCCGTTGCCCGCCCCACGCAAACCGGATTGCTCCGCGCTCAGGGCTTGGCCGGGGCGGCGGGAGCCGCAGGCTTCGCAGCGGCCGGAGCCCGGGCCGGGGCCAGAGTCGCCGGGCGCACGGCGCCCTTCGAGGTGATGTTCGCCAGAACGTCGGTCGAGAAGCCGGAGAGCAGCTCGGCAATGCGCTTGTTGCGGGCCTGGAGCCAGTTGTAGGCAAGCACCGCGGGAACCGCGACGAGCAGGCCGATCGCGGTCATGATCAGCGCTTCACCGACCGGGCCGGCGACCTTGTCGATCGAGGCCGAACCGGCGAGGCCGATGTTGATCAGCGCGCGATAGATGCCGATAACGGTGCCCAGCAGACCGACGAAGGGAGCGGTCGCGCCCACCGTGGCGAGGAAGGGCAGGCCGCCGGCGAGCTTCGAGTTGATCGAGGCTTCCGAACGGGCCAGCGAACCGTGCATCCAGTCATGCGCTTCGAGGCTGTCGGTCATCTTGCCGTGCTGGTCTTCGGCGGCGAGGCCGTCGTCGACGATCTGGCGCCATGCGCTGTTCTTGTCGAGCTTGGAAGCGCCGTCGCGAACGTTGCCGGCCTGCCAGAACTTGGTGCGGATTTCCTTATACTGGCTGAAGATCTTGCGCTGTTCGAGCAGCTTGGTGATCAGAATGTAGAAAGAGCCCACGGACATGATCACGAGAACGATGAAGATCGAGTAGGCGATCACACCACCTTGATTCAGCGCTTCCCAGAAGCCGAAGTGGTTGGTGGGGGCCGCCTCGGCGCCTGCGGCCAGAAAATCGATAAGCATGCGGGTAGTCCTCTCTAAATAGAAAATTCGATGGTCAAAGATGCGAAGCCTGGACGGGCGGGGGCCCGTCCAGGCGGATGTCGATCACTTCGGAATTTCCCAGCGCACCGCGCTGGACCAGGAGCCCGTGGTAGGCTGCCCGTCACCGTCCGTAGCGGGCCTGAAACGGGCGCGCCGCTGGATGAGCTTGCAGGTGGTGTCGTCGAGATCTGCGTGTCCGCTCGATCCCGTGACCTGGCAGCCCGTCACGCGGCCATCCGCTCCGACGGTCACGCTGAAGCGTGTCACGCCTTCACGCTCTTCACGAAGCGCGCGCGAGGGGTAGTCGTTGGAATTCGCCCAGCTCCCCGGGTTGCCGCGCGGTTCGGCGCCCTTGGGCTGCACTCTCGGCGGCGGCGGGGGCGCCGGCGGCGGCGCGGCGGTGTGGATCACCAGCGGCGGCGGCGGCGGGGCCGTCGTCACCGTTTGGATCGCGGGCGGCGCGACCGCCACGTTGATGGGCGGAGGAGGCGCCACGATCGGCGGCGGCGGAGCATTTTCCGGCGGCGGCGGCGGCGGTTCCTCTACTTCGGGCTCAGGCTCATCGATATCGACCGTCGTCACGCGCTCGATGAGCTTCTTGGTCGCCGAATAGGCAAGACCCGTCACCAAGGCGTAGCCGACAGCCACGTGAATGAGCCCTACAATGATGATCGCGATAAGCTTGTTACCGCTCATTGATTGGTCAGCGTAGGCCATTCAGTCGCATCACTCCATTTCCGTCGCCCGGCGATGCGGGCACTTCCACCCATCATTAAGGGGGCGTTCCCCCGACAGGCAACGATAAAGATTGTCCACCCTGCCGAATCGCATCCAAAGCCCGCCGGGCCTCGTGACGTTCGGCCCGGCTTGGCCGGAGGGGCTCTCGTTCGGTTTCGGCCCCGGTTTGCCGGGTCTTTAGCGGTGAAGGCCCGGGCGGGCAATTGCTTTGTCGGTTAACCGCCAATTCAGAACTTCCGGCCTTGTATCGGGAGGACAATGGCGGGATGTTGCGCCAAACCCTTCGCCAAACCTTCCGTCCGTGCGCAAGCGAGAGAAGCTCATGAAAATCGCGGGAAAACAACGCAAACGGATTTTTGCCGCAATTGCGTCTGCGGCGTTCGCGGGCGGTTGCGCGATGCCTCTGCAAGCCGCTTCTAACGCGCCGGCCCCGGCCCCTTCTCGGTGCCCGGAGCCGCCGAGCCCTCCAAAGGTGCGGGGGGCAGCCAACCGGTGCCGTTGCCGCGCGGCGCGCGCCGGGCGCTATCGCCCCGATACCAGAGCGGCGGCCCCTCGCGTTCGGGCGGAAGCAGAATGATGTAATC
>Ga0066256_1004409_pt1 | contig 12583 bp, 2 predicted proteins | sample ThiBio_1000_biof_FD_87107 | JGI IMG/M metagenome (GOLD analysis project Ga0066256, IMG submission 87107) | Wastewater bioreactor microbial communities from Cape Town, South Africa - Thiocy_expt_1000_biof (version 2) | ecosystem: Engineered > Bioreactor > Thiocyanate-remediating >...
TGGCGGGCTTGTGCACAAACAGGAACGACTTGTCCAGCGGGTACAGCAGGCCGTCGTTGGACTTGAGGTAGCAGTGCACCGCCTTGGACCGGCCCGCGCTCTCAAACCCGCCCGGCTTGTAGATGGGCTTGCCCGTGATGTGCTTGAACAGCGACGCCACGACGCGCGGCAGCTCGCCCTCCACCACCGCCGAGTCCTTGCCCAGGCCCTCGTACCGCCCCGCCCGGATGTCCTCGTCCGTCACGTGCACCGCCACGCTCAGCGGCTTGCGCTCCAGCTGCATGACCAGGTGCGGGTGCCGCTGCGCGCCGTGGCGCAGTGGGTCGTCCAGCGAAATGACAAAAAAGTAGCGCGACTCCTCGCCCGACGGCGCGGGCTTGGGCAGGTAGAACATGCGCGCGATGGACTTGTACGCCACCTTGTACTCAAACGTCTTGCCCACCAGGCGCACAAAGGTGGGGTACATCTCCATGGCAAAGCGGCCGCGCGGCACCAGGAACTGACCCACCTCCTCCCCCACCTCCGCCACCGCATCGCCCGCCGCACCGCTGATGCCCGCCGTCGCCGACACCAGCGCGTGCAGCGCCGCCGCCGCCCCGCCACTACCGGACGTGCCGCCCTCCTCACCCTCATCGTCGTCATCCTCGCCACCGGCGCCGCCACGGGCTGCCGCACGCGCCTTCAGCGCCTCGCCTGCCGCCGCCGCGTCGGCCAGCTTGTGCCCGGGTGGCACGTACAGCCGCATCTCCACCAGGCACTCGTCCTCGCGCTCCACCACATCCTCGTCCACAAACTGCAGCTCCACCTCGCCGGACGACGGCAGCGCCGCCTGCGCAATGGAGGCGAGCGGCAGCGGCGCGACCAGGCCGCCGGCGTCGTCCACCAGCTGCAGCGTCTTGCCCACCACGCGCACGGAGCCCCAGTTTTGGCCGCGTGCCGCCAGCGCGCCGCGCTGCAGCGTCAGGCGCCCCTCGGTGGCGGTGGACACGGCGGCCGCCACGCGCTCCTGCTCGCGCCCCGCCAGGCCGTCAAACCGCAGCAGGTCGCCGTCCGCGCTGTCCAGCCACAGCTGGCACCGCGCCCCCCCGTGTGTCGCCCCCGCCCCCCCGCCCGCCCCCCCCCGGGGGGGGGGGGGGGGGGGGGGGGGGGGGGGGGGGGGGGGGGGGGGGGGGGGGGGGGGGGGGGCGTTGAATGGGTGGGTGTGTTGTTGGTGTTGTGGATGATTAAGACTTGCGATCGGCTGTGAACATTGCGACCCCTTGATTGCCATCAATCCCCCCACCTCACCGCTGCCCACGCACACAAACACACAGAATCTACTACGCCAACACTATGCTCCACATTATTGCCACATTCACTTCCCCCCCCCCGCCGCGTCCGTAAATGTCACACCCGCGGCACCCAGGTCCAGCCGCCTACCCTCCAACTCACACCCCTACTTCTACCCCTTCCACTCATCATCCAACATACCAAACTCACAAACGCACACACACATACAAATACTCCCCGCGTCCCCTTTTAACTCTTTGATTGCATTCACTTACCTCCCCCCGCCGCGTCCGTAAATGTGACACCCGCTTGCCCCCACTCTTTTAACTATAACACTCCTCTTCTCTCCCCTACCCACACATCTTCCTCCATCACCAACAGACACACAAACCACAAGCAGCACGCACACACATAATCTTAACAACCTTCCCAATCAAATCCTCCGCTCTAATCACGTACCACCGCCAGTCGCGTCGGTGAAAGTGATACCGCTCGCCCCCAGGTCCAGCCGCCCGGGGTTGGTGCCGGCGGCCGCCAGCATGACGCCTGGAAACGACGCCATCGCAACTTGCCACCGCCGCACTGCGCAGTAGACGGTGCAACCGGTACTATAACTGCTGCTGCTTGGCGTGCGGGTGTCGCTATGAGTATATATTATGTGTGCAATATGGGCATAGTATGGCCCTAGTGGCCAGTAGAGGCGAGGGAGAGACACCTTTAACGCCCAATAACACAGGTTAAATCGTCCTCTTCTCCACTCCACTCCATACTACCACATATACCATATATGCTCCAGTGTTGTAAACCTCAAGGGGCACACCTAATCGCCGTGTATCATACGAAATATGTGAGTGAAAGCGTCCCCGACATGGCGGTGCGCGGGCACCCGTATCTTCCAAGCCGCGCCGTATTAACCCACTGTCCGCATTAACCCACTGCCCGCATTAAAATTTAACTCACTCGTCACGGCCCTACCCACACATACGCGGCAATTATGCGGCACCCACGCAGCCGCCCACACGGTACGGATGCACCGGCAGGTGCGGTGTGTTATCTATTGTCATTGTAGGTGGTATTTGTGTGATGAGGTATTGGTTTGTAAATTGATTTTTTGAGTAGAGTAGGGTATTTGGTAGCCGTTGGCGGGGGTACGCACGCGCGAAATTCCTGTCGCGCCGTAATACCTCCACATCCCCGTACTCCCACGGTAAGCTAATGCTGCGCCCGTGTACAATGGTGTAACAGCTGTGTCCCTGCGTAAGGGTTTGTGGAATGGCGCTGTGGTCCGGCCGGGGTGTACGGCAGAATGGGCGACGGGCGTGCTGGGTTACCCCCCGTCACAGCGTGGTTGTAGCTGGTTTTCACACTATGAAAGCCGACGGCAACGCGTCATCATGCGTGGCAGCGGTAGTACGGTGGTGCTGGTAGCTCTTGCGCTTATGGTGGTCCTGTAGCGCCAGTTGGCTGTAACAGCCAACCTTGCAGCCAAGCTGCTTGTGCTGGTGTGCTGGGTTACAGCCGGGGTTACCACACCAGTAAAGCAGACGGCAACGTGTTGTAGCCTGCGCCAGTGGGAGTGTTGTGGTTCCTGTGGCTCCTGGTTCAGTGGTATGAGCGCAGTCGCATCGGTCGGCTGTCACAAACACACTGGAGCAAGCAGCGCGTGGCATACTGACACTAGAACACCACCCTCAATACCACCCACGCGCCCACCCACCGCAGACCCACCTACAACCACGCCAGCAACAACCACAATGAGCCGCCGCCTGAGCTCCGTGGCCGCGCTGGCGGTGCCACCGCCCCGCTCCAAGGCGCCGCCCACCGCCATCCCCGAACACGAAGGCGACGTCGATGACGATGCCACCGCACCCGCCGCCGCCGCCGCCGCGCCCGCGCAACATGGCCGCCGGTACGTTCCCCACCGTCGTCGTCTACCGCCCCGCCCCCAAGCGCCACCCACCTCAAGCACCCCCACCCACCAACCCACCCGCAGCGCCTCACGCAAGTCGTTCGGCACGGCGTACAGCGCGGCGCCGTCAACCTCCGCCGCCGGCAGCGCCGCCGCCAGCGCGCTCGCCTCCCTCACCATGGCCTCCATGTACTCCACCGTCATCAAGCTGTCCGCCGAGAACAAGATCACGGCCGCCAACACCTGGTCGCTGCCGCTCATCGACCACATGGAGTCGCTGCTGCAGCTGAACCCACCGGCTGGCGGCAAGCCCACCACCACAGCCGCCACCAAGCCCACAACCGCACCCGCACCCACCACCGCCGCCAAGCCAGCCACCACCGCGTTCAACGCGCGCGCCGCGGCGGCAGAGGAGGAGGCGGCCATGCTCAACTTCCAGCGCGCGTCCTGCGCACTGGACGCCTCCATCAAGATCTACGCCAGCCGCGTGGACGACACGTACTCCACCAGCTACCGCGTGCTGGACAGCCTGTCGCGCTCCGGCCCGCCGCCACCGTCTGCCACTACCACGGGCGCAGATGGGGACGGCGCCGACGGCGAGACTGCCGGCACTGGCGGGAAGGGGTCACGGGCGCGCGCCGCGGTGGCGGCGGCAACCGCCGACTCCACCACGCTGGAGCGCAACCTGGCGTCCATCACGCTGTCCAACCTGGAGGCAGGCAGCGGCGGCGCCCGCGTGGCGGTGGACGCGCTTGCGCACAAGCTGGCGGCGGGGTACGACGAGGCGGGCGTGGCGGGCCTGTTCCTGCACCGCCTCGTGGTGGCGCCCGACGCCAGCGTCGCATTTGACTGCCTGGACGCCGACGACGTGGACGTCATGCCGGGCGCCGGCTGGTACACCGACGTGGCGGCGGTAGACGACACGGCTGCGGTTGTCATGCTACCGGCCGACGCCGTCGCGCCGCTGCGTGCCATTGTGGCCGACACCACCGCGCCGACGACGACGACGCTGGCACCCAGCATGGACGCGCTGCGCGCGGACATTGCGGCGTACAGCGCCACCATTGGCCAGTCGCCGCTGACTGCCACAGCCGCGGCGCTGGCTGCCGTGGCGCCGTCGCTGCTGGCACCGACGACCCGTGGTGGCGCGCCTGCCGCAGGTGGCGCCGGCGACTCCGTGACTGCCTCCGCCGTCGACGCTCTGCCCATCCCCGCCGCCATTGAGGACGCGGAGGGCACCGACGGCGAGGGTGAGAGCGACGGCGCCGGCACCGAGAACGACGCGTGGGCGCTGGTGGTTGCGCAGCGTGACGCCTCCACCACCGCCGCCGCCGTCATGAGCGACGGCGGCGCGTTGGACTTTGCCACATTTGCCGCGCGTGGTGACGACGCGGCGCCCGCCTCGCCTGGTGACGACTATGACGTCGGTGGTGGCGGCGCGGACGATGACGACGACGGCGGCGGGGTTGACTACGCCGCCGCTGCCGATGGTGGCGGTATGGTGACGCCACAGCGTGTACGGGGCAGCGAGGGCGTGAATATGGCAGCACTGGCGGCGGCGGTCAACAATGCGCACCTGCCGCTGGCGGCTGCCGCCGCGCTGTCGCACACACCATTCAAGGTGGGCGGCCGCGCTGCCGGGCACTGGAAGCTGCGCGCCACGGCAGCGGCGGCGGTGGTTGCCGCCAACGCTGCAGCTGCTGCTGATGGCGCTGACGCCCCGGTGGTGGTAGGGAAGGCAAAGCGCGCCGCCGGCGGTGCAAAGAAGAAGGCGGCGGGGCCGGTCGTCAACACCGACCTGTTGGCGCCGCTGCCTGCCACCACGTTTGTCAAGGCGACCGTGAAGGCGCCGTCGGCGCGGGCGGTCGGCGCACGCAAGGCAGCTGCAGCGTCTGCCGACGCCGTCGCAGACAGTGAGATGCTGTCAGCCGCGGCGGTGGCGCGGGCAACCGCTGCAGGCCACCTGGCGCACGTCATCCCGGCGGCGTTGTGGGGCGCCGACATTGTGACCGGCACGCTGGTCCCACGCGTTGCTGACGCCGCCGCTGGTACTGCCGCGCCGCATGGCCTGTCGTCTGGTCCGCTGCAGGCACTGCTCACGCTGTCGTCCTGCCCCTCCCTGCCGCTGCGCCCCGCTGTGGCGCCCATCACCGACGGTGCGGCTGTCCCGCCGCTGACGGCTGCGCTTGCGGCGTTGGTCACGAACGTGGGCACCAGCGGCTTGCCCTCCACCACACCGTTTGGCGCACCCGGATCTGCCGTCGCTGGTGGCTACGATGCGGTGGACGGCCCGGATGACGACGATGACTGCGCCGGCGACTTTGGCGGCGGCATGTTTGACGCTCAGCTCGCTGCGGCTGCCGCCGCCCCCGCCGCTGATGGCACACCAGCACGGCCCGACGTGAGCGCACCTGCTGAAAGCAGCACCACTGAAGGTGACGAGGCGGCGGTGCCGGTACCGCCAGCAAGCACGCCAGCGCCTGAGGCCGCGCTATCCACGCTGCTGCCGCACGACGGCGTGGGTGAGGTGCGGAAGGTGGAGCGCATCCACATCAAGTACGACACGGTGGCGAAGCGCGTGGACGTGGCGGCGCTGAAGACGGACATGTGGTCGCACCTGGCGGCGTGTGATCTGCCGGCAGCGTCGCACAAGGCGGTGGAGGCGCGCTTCCGCGCCACCGCGGCGGCGCACGACAGCAACCTGGGCGCCGCATTCACTGACGCCTCTGGCGCGGGTGGCGGCAGTGGCAGCAGCAGCAAGGGCGTGCCGCCCGCGGCTGCCGGTGGCGTCCCATTCTCCGCCGCCATTGGCCACCTGGCGCCCGCCATGTCCGCCGCCGTCACCGTCCCCTTCTACTTCATCACCCTGCTGCACCTTGCCAACGAGCACGGCCTCACGCTGACGGAGGCTGACCCCCGCGGTGGCGCCGCCGACCCGCTGGCCGACTGCATGATCGGCCGCCTGGCTTAAGGACGTACGCACGGTATCCGCGAATGTGCAACTGACTTCAACTGTATGTAATTTAATCAAGTTCACCTATCTGATGCCACCAGCACCACCGGCAGCACCGCCGCCGGGGCGCACCGCGGCGGCAGCAAACACGCCCTTGCTCAGGTACTCGGCGCACTTGGCAAAGCCGTCGGGGGCGGAACCAAGCTCGCTGTAGAACTTCTCCACCTGCTCCCGGCTGCCGGCGTGGAGCAGCAGATCGGCGCGGATCTCGCGCACGTGCTTGTGGCTGGGCGCGCAGATGGGGCACTCCGGCGCGCTGTCGCTGCCGTCCGTCATGATGACGCAGTGCTGGTGGAAGGAGTGCTCCTCCGGCACCAGGCCACCGCACAGGAAGTGGATCGACGGCACGTCCAGCTCCGTGCCGCACGCGCGGCACTGGCGGTGCTGGAACACGATGGCGGTGGTGTCCAGCCGTGCGCACTCCGCCATCATGGCGGCGGTGTCGGCGCGCAGCGAGTCGATAGTGCGGCTGTCCTCCGCAATGCGCGCCTCGTCGCCGCCCAGTCGCCGCGTGATAAACTCGCGCACCAGGCCAAACGGCACCGACTTGTTCTCGCCCAGGATCTGGATGACGCGCAACGGCGGCAGCAAGCCGGTGCGGTCCACGTGCAGCAGCGCCTCCCCGAGCTGCTTGTCCGACTCGTCGCTTCCGGGCGCGTCGTACGTGCGCGTAAAGTACTGCAGAATGGTCACCCACAGGCCGGGGTCGGGCGCCACGCCGTTTTCGCCCCACCCCTTCGCGCGGCGCAGCATCTCGCGCCGGATGCTGCGACACTCCAACAGGTTGCCGGCCGCGCGCGCGTCCTCCGCCTTGTCTGTGTAGTGCGTCAGCACCAGCGCGTACATGCGCAGGCGCTCGTACAGGAACAGCGTGCCCTCTTTGTACTCGTGCAGCTGGCACAGCACGAGCGCGTGGTCGGGATCGTAGTCCGCGCTCTGGTTCTTCAGGATGCCTTGCAGCACGTCCAGGTTCCGCGCGTCGTCCACCCGCTTCGTCACGTCCTCCGCACTGGCGGCTGCCGCGGCGGCAGCGCCGGCGCCCGCACGTGCCACCTCCGCCGCCTGCACGTCGCGGCGCAGGCACACCTCCAGCAGCGCGTGCCACAGCGGGCGCGACAGCTTGGGCACCTCGCCTTTTGTCGCGCGCATCTGCAGCGTGGTGAGGAAGCGGCGCAGGTACAGCGGCGTGTCGGCAAACAGCGGCAGGAAGGACTCGGGGTGCTCACTGCGCTGCCGCTCCCGCCCGCCGCCGCCGCTGCCACCGCCGCCACTGCCCGCCAACAGGGACGCGCTGGGGCCTGGAATGCGCGTGATGGTGGCAGCCGCCGCCGTCAGCGCCTCGTTGCCCTCCAGCACCAGCCGGAACGGCGTCGTGTCGCGGCTGTATACCGTGCACAGCGCCGCCACCAGGTCCGTCGTGTCCGCCGGCGCCACCGCCATCAGCGCGCGCCCGTACCGCCGCACGTACGTCTCGGCATCCACAAAGTACATGCGCTGCAGGTACGCCAGTGCAGTGGCCACGCCACGGGTCCCTAGAGGCTTGGATGCCGCTGCACTGCCGCTCGCCGCCGCTGCCGCCGCCCCCGCCCCCGCCGCGGCCCCCGCGCCGCCCTCGCCGCCGCCCTCCGCGCCAATCTGGATCTGCAGGAACGCGTCCGTGACGCCGTGCACGTGCGCCAGGTACAGCGCCTCGTCGTAGCAGCCAGACTCGCGCAGCGCCGAGATGGCGGCCGCCACATCAAACTTGAGCGCATCCTCCGCGCCCGCACTGGCAGCGGCGGCGGCGGCGCCCGCCGTGGAGGCAAATGCCTGGCCCGTGATGAACCGCCGCAGCTTGTCTGGCTGCCGCAGCTTGACGTAGCAGTTGAGCAGCAGCGTGGTGTGCTCGCCGGTGGCGCGGCCGGCAGTGTGCAGATGCTCCAGGTAGGTGGTCAGGTTGTGGATGCGCTGCGACTCCAGGAAGCGGCGGATGACGTTGGACGGCTCCACCACGCCCACCGTCTTGATGAACTGCGTGATGGCGCCGTCGTAGTCGCCCAGGCTGTACTGGTACTCGCCGTGTTTGCGGTGGATGTCCGCCCCCTGCTCCTTGCCCCACCCCGCCGCCACCGCCACCACCGCCGCCGTGTCAAACAGCTGCTGCTTGCACAGCGCGTCCACCTTCGTGTTGGTGTCCTTCTCACGCAGCAGGTACACCGCCAGCGCATCCGGGTTGCTACCACCGCCGCCGCCGGCGGCGCCACCAAGACCGCCGCCCGCCGCCGCCAGCAGGCCGGCACCCGTGTTTACAAACACAAACGCCTGGCCCCATTCGCGCAGGATGAGCGTCACCACCTGCGACACGCCGACGCCGCCGCCCCCGCCGCCGCCCCCGCCACCGCCGCCACCTCCCAACCGCGTGCCGCCCACACCACCAAACCCGCCGCCGCCGCCGCCGCCGCCAGGGCCGGTGCCCACCGGCGTGAGGCTCATTTGGAACGCCACAAACTTGTTGCGCACGTCATACAGCGTGAGCGTGGTCATAGGCGCACGTCCCCGCGATGCGGCAGCAGTCACGGAAGACGCGGCACCGGCACCCACGCCGCCCACCGCGCGCTCCTCCTCTGCCGCCACCAGCAGGTGGTGCCGCATCCATGCGATGCGTTGTTTGCGCCCCGAATAGCCGTACGCTGGGCCGCGGCCCTCCGGCGAGAAGGTGAACACGCCCTCATCGTTGCCCACCACCAGCTCGCCGTTCTCGGTCAGGCAGGAGCACCCCGGCGCCGCGCCCGACTCGCCCGACAGCTCCTGGCTGCACTCGGCCCACGACAGGCTGCGACCGATGTCCGCCGGTAGGAACACAGAGCGCACAAAGGAGGCACCCACGACGTACAGTGTGGACTGCGGCGGCGGCGCGGCACCCATGCCACCCATGCCACCCATCGCACCGCGCACGCTGCTGGCCAGCGTACCCAGCATGCCGCGCCCACTTACGCCCGTCCCTCCGCTGCCGCCAGGGCCTGGCTTCTTGCCCGCCACCGACCCTGTGGCTGCCGCTGCCCCGGTAGGCGGCAGGCCGCGCACGCTGCCAGTGGCACCGACTGTGCCGGCAGCACCAGTGCCGCCAGGGGTGAAGCCCGCCAGCACCAGCGCAACATCCACCAGCGCATCAGGCGCGTCGCCGCCGGCGCCAGTCAGCGCGCCGCCGCCAGCGCCGGCGCCACCACCGCCGCCACCGCCGCCACCGGCGGCTGCCACAGCGGCGTCAGCAGACGCGGCGGACGCGGAGGCAATCGACAGCGCGCTGTCGGTGTAGGTGGCAAAGGCAAGGAAGGTGATGGCGTCGGGCGAAGCGGCGGTGAGGGTGACTGGCACGGTGCCTGTCACGGGCGGCAGCGGTGTGAGCAGCGGGATGGTGCCCTCGCGCAGCACGCTGATGCGCACGCCGCTGGCGCTGCCGCCGCCCACCGTGCGTGCCAGGCCGCCGCCGCGCACCTCGCGCGTCAGCTCGCCGCGCACCACCAGCAGGGTGCCGTCGCAGCAGCCAATCGCAACGGTGGTCAGGTCGTCCGACACGGCAAGTGCGGTGATTGGCCGCTCGCTCACACGGCACGCCGCCGTGCCAAACAGCTTCACCGCCTTCACCAGCTCCGGCGCGCCGGTGCGCGGGTCGCGCCGGTCCAGCCGCCACACCTTCAGCGTGGCGCCCGCCGTTGAGCCAGCAGCAGCGGCGGCGGCAGCGGGGGCGGGATAGCCGGCGTACGTGGCGTCATCAACGCCGCGGCCCAGGGTGGGGTTGACGCCCAGCGGCATGTCCAGCCCCAGCGCCATGCCCATCGCCAGGTCCACGTCGGTGTCTGGCGCAGCTGCTGGTGTCGCGCTGGCGTCACCACCGGCGGCGGCAGCGGCGGAGGCGGCGGCGGCAGCAGCGCGCTCGCGCTCCCGCGCCACACGATCACGGGCTGCCTGTGCGCCGGTGCGGCCAGCAGCACGCGACGCGGACGGGCGCGCGTCATAGCCATCTCCCACGCCCAGCAGGTAGTCTGCCGACCGCGCAAATGCAAGCGCGGCGACGTGCGCCCCAAAGGCGGCAAACCCGGACGGGCTGAAGTCGCGCGTCAGGAACAGCACGTGCCCCTCCGCCGTCCCCACCGCCAGCTGCCCGCGCCCCGCCGCGCCCGCCGTCACGTCCACCGTGCCCGCCGCGCCCACGCGCACCGACTCCTTGTCAAAGAAGTTGAAGCGGCGCTGGAACATTCTTTTGGTATGGGTTGGGGGGGGGGGGGGGGGGGGGGGGGGGGGGGGGGGGGGCGGGGGGGGGGGGGGCGGGAGGGCCGCGCGGCGGGGCCGCCCGGAGCGGCCCGGGAGTGCAACCCCTGCCAAGTCCCAAGCGTCCCAGTAAGTCCTCAGCGCAGCGCTGCCAGCACAATCGTAGAATGTAGTAGTCGCCCGATGGGGTACGTGCCACTACCAATGCTTTCGTAAGCGTCAAATAATGGTCAAAATGTGTGCGTTTGTGGACCTCCTAGTAGGCGGCGAGTAGGACACCAAAGCCGGCGATCCAGGCCCTGTAGGCGCCAAGCAGCGATCCAAGCAGTGCTACCGCAATACTAAACCTTAGTAGTTGCCAACATAAGTAGGCATAGCGTCGATACAATCGTGATTGGCGTCAGAAAATCGTGCCAAAATGTGTGCGTTTTGAGGCGGTCCAGTAGGCGGCGAGAGGAGCCACTCGGACGCAAAATCATCACCCACGCCGTCACCTTTCTCACACGATTCCCACCCAATCCCCACAACTCATGGCCATAGAACACGGATCCATCCGTATTTTTACACGATTTGGCGTGCGTGCTTGTTGTCGACCTGTGTGCGTAGTGGGTACCTTGGAGTGAAAAACTTGGAAAAAATCTTCCGGTGGATTTGCGGCGGTATTTCATCCTATTCCCGGGGCTAGGACCGCATTCCCATCTTGGTTTTCGATTACTCGCGGTCGTGGGTATCTGGCGGTGGCACGGGCGCGTGCCAAGGCGGCCGGTATCGGCCCGAAATACCGCGCCGTTCGTGTTTGATCGCCTCTCCGCATCTCTCGCACTCGGTTCTTCAGCGAATCCACTGTTGCGAATACACACCCACGCCTAACACCAAACCATCCCACACACGCGCCACTACATTGGGTATTCGCCGCCACAGTGGGGGCGTCCAAATCCGCGTGGAATGTATAGAAACACGCGTCGGAAGTTGCGTTGGAAAATTTCAAATTTCAGCGCAGAAGGGGGCGGGCGAAGGGGGTGTCAAAAATCGGGTTGGCGGGTGCGTACGTGATGCGTGGGGTGTGCGGGTGAGGGAATTGTGAGTGGGGTTGGTGGTTGGTGGGGTTTGTTTGTGCGGTGGGGCTGTGCGTGGGTGATTTATTTGGTCTTTCTCAGTCTCTCTCGCTGCCTACTGAGATTAACTCCAGCTACGAGTGCTAAATTAGAGCGCCCCCGGCCTGCTATTGCACCATAAATAGTAGAATGAGGACTGGTATTGAGAGTACTACTTGGCTGCATGGTTGTTTGATGTGGTGGGCGTGTGGACGAGTGTGGAGGTGTCAAGTTACCTGCTCTCTCGACGCCTACTGGGCTGACACAAGTTGACCACTTGGTGCCGAAATCAGGGACATTACCAGTGACCATAGGTTCTGCTGGTACGCGAGTACAAGTACTATTGATAGTTGTGCCAGGATTGATGATTGTTTAGAGCGGTGGGCGTGTGGGTGTTGCTGGAGGTATCAAGTTACCTGCTCTCTCGACGCCTACTGGGGCACCGCTGCATACAACGTTTGGCCAATAATAAGCACGCTGCGTGTGCGTCTGGACACCCCTAGTACAAACAGCAGTAGGAGCAGCGCTTCTAGCACTTGTGGCGGAGAGGGCTGTGCAATGTGGTGGCTGTTGGGAGCAGCAAGCCTGCTCTAGCCGCCTACTGGACATCGCGGCTGCGCCAGCTGGTCGATACAACTGCTGGCACGGTGCGCGGCTAGTAGCACTGTGCGCGGATCGTAGCAGTGGTGGACGTAGCAGTAGCAGTAGTGCAAGTAGTGTTAGCGAGTATTGACATTGTCGGTGAGGAGAGGCGGAGGAAGCTGCCGTTGCTGCCGTCGCCACAGCAGCTTATCGGACGCCGCGAAGATTGCACACCTGACGCCTGCGCCGGCAGCCTCACTGCTGCCCTTGCTGTACTACTTCACCGCATCGAAGCCACCACCTCTTCTTACTCATCAACACACCCCTCACCCATCCATCCCGTGCAGAATCCATTCTGTTTGCTAGCTGCGGCCACCTGTATCAATCATCTGTAGCAGCGCCGCGGGCGACAAACACACAAGATGGTACGTCTGCTCGCCTGCGCGCATAGTGAATCGCCCCCACCCG
>Ga0066256_1004411_pt1 | contig 12581 bp, 13 predicted proteins | sample ThiBio_1000_biof_FD_87107 | JGI IMG/M metagenome (GOLD analysis project Ga0066256, IMG submission 87107) | Wastewater bioreactor microbial communities from Cape Town, South Africa - Thiocy_expt_1000_biof (version 2) | ecosystem: Engineered > Bioreactor > Thiocyanate-remediating >...
GTGGTCGCCCTGGCGCTCCGGGCCTGCCAGTCGAAATCGGGCCACAGCCCGGCCCCTTCCGGCAAGAGCGCTTCGCTGAGGGCGATGGAGCAGGTGGCGATCGCCGCGCACAAATGCTGGATCGCCTCGAAAGACCCCGCCTTCAGGCCCTACCAGATGGCCAATGAACTGAACAATTTCGGCGGCACGCCGCGCTTCCTGCTGGTGCCGGCCAAGCATTACGGCGGCAAGCCGCTGCTGGTGGTGCAGGCGACCGGCAATTCGAGCCGCGTCGAGGTGTTCGGCCCGCTGAGGGCCGAGCCGCTCGGCGCGCGCATCGGCGCCGACATCGCGCGCTGGCAGGCCGGCGGCAGCGATTGCGGCGCGGCCGCCTGACCGCACGGCCGCAGGCCGTCGCCCGATCTTTAGTTGTGGCGTGAACCGCGGCCCGCTTGCGGGACACGGAATTTCAGGCTTTAGGGAAGACCTAGCCACCGTGACCGGGAAAATTCGATGACCGTTTCCAACACCGCGCCGATCACCCCCGAGCTGATCGCCGCGCACGGGCTGAAGCCCGACGAATACCAGCGCATCCTCGACCTCGTCGGCCGTGAGCCGAGCTTCACCGAGCTCGGCATCTTCTCGGCGATGTGGAACGAGCACTGCTCGTACAAATCGTCGAAGAAGTGGCTGCGCACCCTGCCCACCAGCGGCCCGCAAGTGATCCAGGGGCCGGGCGAGAATGCCGGCGTGGTCGACATCGGCGACGGCGACTGCGTCGTCTTCAAGATGGAGAGCCACAACCATCCGTCCTTCATCGAGCCCTACCAGGGCGCGGCGACCGGCGTCGGCGGCATCCTGCGCGACGTCTTCACCATGGGCGCCCGTCCCGTCGCGGCGATGAACGCGCTGCGTTTCGGCGCGCCGGACCATCCCAAGACCCGCCACCTCGTGGCCGGCGTGGTCTCGGGCGTCGGCGGCTACGGCAACTCCTTCGGCGTGCCGACGGTCGGCGGCGAAGTCAATTTCGACGCGCGCTACAACGGCAACATCCTGGTCAACGCCTTCGCCGCCGGCCTCGCCAAGACCAATGGCATTTTCCTGTCGCAGGCCAAGGGCGTCGGCCTGCCCGTGGTCTACCTCGGCGCCAAGACCGGCCGCGATGGCGTCGGCGGCGCTACCATGGCATCCGCCGAATTCGACGACAAGATCGACGAGAAGCGCCCGACGGTGCAGGTCGGCGATCCCTTCACCGAAAAATGCCTGCTCGAAGCCTGCCTCGAGCTCATGGCCTCGGGCGCCGTCATCGCCATCCAGGACATGGGCGCCGCCGGCCTCACCTGCTCGGCAGTCGAGATGGGCGCCAAGGGCGACCTCGGCATCGAGCTCGATCTCGACAAGGTGCCGGTGCGCGAGGAGCGCATGAGCGCCTACGAGATGATGCTGTCGGAAAGCCAGGAGCGGATGCTCATGGTTCTGCGTCCCGAAAAGGAGGAAGAGGCCGAGGCGATCTTCCGCAAATGGGGTCTCGACTTCGCCATTGTCGGCAAGACTACCGATGACCTGCGCTTTCGTGTGCTGCATCAGGGCGAGGAAGTGGCGAACCTGCCCATCAACGCCCTCGGCGCCCAGGCGCCAGCATACACCCGCCCCTGGCCGGAGCCGCGGAAGCCCGCACCGCTCGCCGCGAACGACGTGCCTCAGGCCGATGTCGCCGACGCCCTCCTACGGTTGCTCGGCGGTCCCGACCTGTCCTCGCGGCGCTGGGTATGGGAGCAGTACGACACGCTCATCCAGGGCAATTCGCTGCAGCTTCCCGGCGGCGACGCCGGCGTGGTCCGCGTCGAGGGCCATCCGACCAAGGCGCTCGCCTTCTCGTCGGACGTGACGCCGCGCTACTGCGAGGCCGACCCATATGAGGGCGGCAAGCAGGCGGTGGCCGAATGCTGGCGCAACCTGACCGCAACCGGCTCCCTGCCGCTCGCGGCCACCGACAATCTCAATTTCGGCAACCCGGAACGCCCCGAAATCATGGGCCAGTTCGTCGGCGCGGTGAAAGGCATCGGCGATGCATGCCGCGCGCTTGGCTTCCCGATCGTCTCCGGCAACGTGTCGCTCTACAACGAGACCAACGGCCGCGGCATCATGCCGACCCCGACCATCGGCGGCGTCGGCATGATCGCCGACTGGTCGAAGATGACGCGGATCGGCTTCGCCGCCGAAGGCCAGATGATCCTGCTGGTCGGCGCACCATCGAGCTGGGGAACGCATCTCGGCCAGTCCGCCTACATGCGCGACATCCATGGCCGCACCGACGGCCCGCCGCCGCCGGTCGATCTCGAGCACGAGAAGCGTGTCGGCGACCATGTGCGCGACCTGATCGCTTCGGGCGTGGTGACCGCGGCGCATGACGTCTCCGACGGCGGCATCGCGGTCGCGCTTGCCGAGATGGCTATGGCCTCCGGCATCGGCGCGACCGTTCCCGGTCTTGCCGGCACCGATCCCATCCCGGTCTGGTTCGGCGAGGACCAGGGGCGTTATCTCCTCACCCTGTCCGTAGATCCGAACGGCGCCGAATGGGAAGCGATCCGCAAGCAGCAGGCCGACCTCGGCATATTCGCTCCGTGGATCGGCACGACCGGCGGCAACGAGCTGAAGCTCGGCGAGGCGCGCGCCATCCCTGTCAGCGAACTGAAGGACGCGCATGAAGGCTGGTTCCCGCGCTTCATGGACCTAGCCAGTTGACGAGACTGGCCGCGCGAGCGCTGCTTGCCGCCGTCTTCTGGCCGTCGCTGTTCTTTCTCTGGTTCCTGGCGCCGCTCGCCTTCCTCACCTGGTCGACGGTGGGCGGCACCATCTGCGACCAGATGGAGACGCGGGCGGAGTTCCTCGCGGCGGCCAACGGCACCATTCCGCTGCTGCTGCTCCAGAATCTCCTCTATGCGGTGCCGATTGCCTGCCTGGTCGTCTGGAGCCGATTGTTTCCGGATCCGGTGCGCATGGGCCGCGTCGCTCTCAGCCTGAAGCTCTTCGTTATCGCCGGGATCGCTCAAGCGCTGTGGGCCTACGGCTCCTCGCTCGTCTGCGACGGCAGCGGCCGAGCCTTCTTCTCGCCGCTCTGGCAGGTGACGGGCTATCTTCCCATCATCAGCGTGGCGCTCAACCTGCCGCTTTATGTGCTTGTCTTCAGTCTCGGTCGCGCGTTCTCGATGCGCGACGACATTCCCGAAGACGACGCTGCGAAGTGACCCGGCCGATCCGGATCACCGCGCTATTCCGGTGTCTCTCGCAGGCGATCACCCGAAAACCGCGATTCCACTTTTCTGGGGCATGCGTTAGGCTCTATCCGAATCTCATCGCATGGGCCCGGCCCGCATAAACAGGATCTTGCCATGGCAATGGACGCCCGCGACATCGAAAAGCTCATCAAGGAAGGCATCCCGGATGCCAAGGTGACGATCCGGGACCTGGCCGGAGACGGCGACCACTATGCAGCCGAGGTCGTGGCCGAGAGCTTTCGCGGCAAGAGCCGGGTGCAGCAGCACCAGATGGTCTATGACGCGCTGAAGGGCAACATGGGCGGCGTGCTCCATGCCCTTGCCCTGCAGACCAGCGTGCCCGACTAGAGTCCCGCTCGCGCTTCGCGTTGCGTCGCCGTGCCTGCCGCGGCACACGCGGAGATCCGCAGACTTGGCCCAAGACGCCGCATCCTTTGCGCCATTTCGGCGGCGCCACGGCTAACGACTTGTTTCGGCCCATCTATGGGTTTATCTGATGGACATGTTTCGAGCCTGACTCCCACAGGCATGAAAGGATCGTCCATGAGCGGTATCAGCGACTACATCGACAATGAAGTGAAGAGCAACGACGTCGTGCTCTTCATGAAGGGCACGCCCGGCTTCCCGCAGTGCGGCTTCTCCGGTCAGGTGGTGCAGATTCTCGACTATGTCGGGGTCGACTACAAGGGCGTCAACGTGCTCACCTCGGCCGACCTGCGCCAGGGCATCAAGGACTATTCCAACTGGCCGACCATCCCGCAGCTTTACGTGAAGGGCGAGTTCGTCGGCGGTTGCGACATCGTGAGCGAGATGTTCCAGTCGGGCGAACTGCAGTCGCACCTGCAGGGACAGGGTATCGCGCTCAAGGGCGCTGCCTGACGCTTCACTGGTTTTTCCTACGGCAAGCTTTTCAAAGGCGCCGCACCAAGCGGCGCCTTATCTCTTTCATGGAATAAATTGATATGTCTGGACTTTCCCCCGAATCGGCCCAGCGCCTGAAAGGCATGGGCAAGATAGAATTCATTGCGCTGATGGCCCTCCTGATGGCGCTCAATGCGCTCGCCATCGACATCATGCTGCCGGGCCTCCAGGAGATCGGCGCAAGCCTCGGCGTCGAGAACGAGAACCACCGGCAATATGTCATCTCGGCCTACCTGATCGGCTTTGCCTTCGCGCAGTTGCTCTACGGCCCGGTCTCCGACCGCTTCGGCCGCCGCGCGCCGATGTTCTTCGGCCTTGCGGTCTATATCGTCTCATCGCTCGCCGCGATCCTGGTGCCGAGCTTTGCCGCTCTTCTGGCGCTGCGCTTCATCCAGGGCATCGGCTCGGCCGCCATGCGCGTCATCACCATTTCCATCGTCCGCGACGTCTTCGGCGGGCGCGCGATGGCGGAGGTCATGTCGCTCATCATGATGGTCTTCATGGTCGTTCCGGTGCTGGCGCCGGGCACCGGCCAGGTCGTCATGCTGTTCGGCGAATGGCACCTGATCTTCATCTTCATGGCTGTCATGGCGTTCGCCGTCGGCGCCTGGATGTATTTCCGCCTGCCCGAGACGCTGCATCCCGAGGACGTGCGTCCCTTCACGGTCCGCTCCGTCCTTGCCGGCTTCCGCATCGTCCTGACGGACCGCGTCGCGCTTTGCTACACGCTGGCCAGCACCTTCATCTTCGGCTCGCTGTTCGGCTTCATCAACTCGGCGCAGCAGATCTATGTCGGCATCTACGGGCTCGGCGTCTGGTTCCCGGTCGCCTTCGCGGGCGTCGCCGCCTTCATGGCGCTGTCGTCCTTCGTCAATGCGCGGCTCGTCGGACGCTTCGGCATGCGGCGCCTGTCGCACGGCGCGCTGATAGGCTTCCTGGCGGTCAACACAATCTGGCTGCTGCTGACGCTCGCCTGGACGCCGCATGTGCCGTTCCCGATCTTCATCGTGCTGTTTGCGCTGGCGATGTTCCAGTTCGGCTGGATCGGCTCGAACTTCAACTCGCTCGCCATGGAGCCGCTCGGCCATGTCGCCGGCACCGCCTCCTCCGTGCTCGGCTTCATGGGCACGGCCGGTGGCACGGTGATCGGGGCCATCATCGGCCAGTCCTTCAACGGCACGGCCCTGCCGCTCGTCGCCGGGTTCTTCATCCTGTCGGTCATCGGCCTGATCTTCGTGCTCATCGCCGAGCACGGCAAGCTGTTCCAGCCGCATAACAAGGCGGTTTGAGAGGCGTGGCGGCAGGGCTGGCCATCCATGCCGCGGACGCCGGTGGATCCTCGGGCCGAGCCCGAGGATGACGGGAGGCAAGGTTTGAAGGCAAACAAAAGGCCCGGATGCGGATGCAGCCGGGCCTTTTCATTCAATGCGCTCCGCTCAGTCGACGAAGACCTCGCGGCGGAGCATCTCCCAGCTTTCCCTGTCCGGCGCGACCAGCAGCCCACCCTCGACATGATGGGGCCTGTAGGCAGAGCCGTCGAAGCGGGCGGCATAGGCGCCGGCCTCCTCGGCGATCAGCGTGCCGGCGAGGTGATCCCAGGGCATCAGCTTGTTGTACATGAGGTAATGCAGGTTGCCGCCCGCGAAGGTGCGGTATTCGTGCGCGGCGCAGCGGTAGTTGGAGACGAAGGCGACCTTGGCGAGATTCGACAGAACGCGCGCCCGGCGCCCGCGGTCGAGGAAGCTGGTGGAGGCCATGCCGGTCATCGCCTCGAGCGGCGCGGCGCCGCGCGTCTTCAGCCGGACCGCCGGGCGATGATCGCCCGTCTGCCAGGCGCCGCCGCCCTTTTCCGCCATCACGAAATCGTCGCCCATCGGATCGTAGATGATGCCGCCGACCGTCTCGCCGCCGGAAACGATCGCCGCCATGACGCCGAAGAGCGGCACGCCGGCCGCGAAATTGAAGGTACCGTCGATCGGATCGACGACGATGGCGAGCTCTGCATCCGCAAGCTTGCCCAGCAGCGCCGGATCGGCCGCGACCGATTCCTCGCCGACGAACAGCACGCCCGGAAACTGCGCCGTCACCTCGCGCTTGATGAAGCGCTCGGCCGCCTCGTCGGCTTCCGTCACGAGGTCGTTGGCGTCCGTCTTGGTGCGGATGTCGCCCTTGCCGAGGGCGCGGAAACGCGGGCGGATTTCGGCCTCGGCCGCCTGTGCGAGCACGAGCGCCAGGGCATTGATGTCAATCGTCGTCATTCTGTCTTACCGTTTCCAGGGAGGAGAAATCGAAAAGCTTCGGATCGAGGAGATGGGACGGGTTGGTGTGGCCGAGGGCCCGCAGCATGGCGTCCTTGCGGCCCGGCATGCGCGTCTCGATATCCGCCAGCATCTCCTTCATCGCATTGCGCTGGAGGCCGTCCTGCGAGCCGCAGAGGTCGCAGGGAATGATCGGGAAACGCATGGCGGCGGCGAATTTGGCAAGGTCGTCCTCCGCCGCATAGGCGAGCGGGCGCAGCACCATCAGGTCGCCCTCGTCGTTGAGGAGCTTCGGCGGCATGGCTGCGAGCCGCCCGCCATGGAAGAAGTTCATGAAGAAGGTTTCGAGGATATCCTCGCGATGGTGGCCGAGCACCAGCGCGTCGCAGCCCTCCTCCCGGGCGATGCGATAGAGGTTGCCGCGCCGGAGGCGCGAGCAGAGCGAGCAATAGGTCGATCCCGTCGGCACCTTCTCCTTCACGATGGAATAGGTGTCGCGATATTCGATGCGGTGTTTCACGCCGATGGATTTCAGGTAGTCCGGCAGGATGTGCTTTGGAAAATTCGGCTGGCCCTGGTCGAGATTGCAGGCAATCAACTCGACGGGCAGAAGGCCGCGCCATTGGAGGTCCATGAGGAGCGCCAGCAGGCCGTAGCTGTCCTTGCCGCCCGAAAGGCCGACGAGCCAGCGCTTCTGGCCCTTGAGCATGGCGAAATCGTCCATCGCCTGCCGCACCTGGCGGAGCAGGCGCTTGCGCAGCTTGTTGAAGGAGACGCTCGACGGCGCATCGGCAAAGAGCGGATGGCGGCCATCCTCCGGTGCATCGTCTTCGATTTCGGCAAGGGCAAGGGTCATGGCCCTGCAATGCCCCGAACGGCCGGCACAATCAAGCCCCGAAGACCGACCAGCCGGTGCGCGCCGCCAGCATTTCCAGCGCCAGCGAGCCGAGCAGCGAATTGCCGTTCTCGTTAAGGCCCGGCGACCAGACCGCGACCGAGGCCTTTCCGGGCGCGACGGCGAGAATGCCGCCGCCGACGCCGCTCTTGCCCGGCAGGCCGACGCGATAGGCGAAATCGCCCGAGCCGTCATAGTGGCCGCAGGTCAGCATCAGGGCATTGATGCGCCGCGCCCGAAGATGCGAGACGACGCGGTGGCCGGTCAGCGGATTGGTGCCGCTGTTGGCGAGGAACAGCCCTGCCCGCGCCAGTTGCCGGCAGCTCATCGCCAGCGCGCATTGATGGAAATAGACGCCGAGCACCAGTTCGGCCGCATGGTCGAGCTTGCCGAAGGAGCGCATGAAATTGGCGAGCGCGAAATTGCGGAAGCCCGTCGCCTGCTCCGAGCGCGCCACGGCCTGGTCGACGATGATATCCTCCTCGTCCGCCAGATAGCGCAGGAAGCGCACGACCTCGCCGATCGCCTCCTTCGGCGTGTGGCCGGCGAGCACGAGGTCGGTGATGGCGATGGCCCCGGCATTGATGAAGGGATTGCGCGGGATGCCGGCTTCCTGTTCGAGCTGGACGATGGAGTTGAAGGCCGAGCCGGATGGTTCGCGCCCGACGCGCTTCCAGATACCCTCGCCGTGCTTGCCGAGCGCCAGCGTCAGGGTGAAGACCTTTGATATGCTCTGGATGGAGAAAGCCTCTTGCGCATCGCCGGCAAGGTAGGTTTCGCCATCGACCGTGACGACGGCCATGCCGAATTTCTGAGGGTCCACATGGGCGAGCTGCGGAATGTAATCGGCCACCCTGCCCTCGCCGCGGCGCGGCGACAGGCTCGCATGGATTTCCTCGACGATGGCCTGCAAGTCCGTCATGCGGTCTCTTTCTTGCGCAATTCCACACGGAAAACCGCTTCGCACTTTTCCTGGAATTGCTTCCCAAAAGAAAAAGCCGCCAATCTCTTGGCGGCTTTTCCGGATTGCGCAAGGCGTCTGTCGCGAATTAACGCGAGTAGAATTCGACGACCAGGTGCGGTTCCATGACGACCGCGTAGGGAACGTCGGAGAGAACCGGAACGCGAACGAAGGTCGCGGTCATCTTGTTGTGGTCGGCTTCGATGTAGTCCGGAACGTCGCGTTCAGCGAGGCCAACGGATTCGAGAACCGTGACGAGCTGCTTGGACTTTTCCTTGACTTCGATGACGTCGCCCGGCTTGCAGCGGTAGGAACCGATGTTGACGCGGACGCCGTTGACCTTGACGTGGCCATGGTTGACGAACTGGCGGGCAGCGAAGACCGTCGGAACGAACTTGGCGCGGTAGACGATCGCGTCGAGGCGCGATTCGAGCAGGCCGATCAGGTTCTCCGGGGTGTCGCCCTTGCGGCGTTCGGCTTCGGCGAAGATCGCGCGGAACTGCTTTTCGCGGATATCGCCATAGTAGCCCTTCAGCTTCTGCTTGGCGCGGAGCTGAACACCGAAGTCCGAAAGCTTGGACTTGCGGCGCTGGCCGTGCTGGCCCGGGCCGTATTCGCGGCGGTTGACCGGGGACTTCGGACGGCCCCAGATGTTTTCGCCCATACGGCGGTCGATTTTGTACTTGGATGCAGCGCGCTTGCTCATCGCATTTCCTCTAGGTCTTGTTATGCCGTTCCCTTGCGGGACCGGCTGAAGGAAACACGCCCTCCTCTGAACCTTTTTCGGGTTCCGACAGGTTTCTCACGATCGCGACCGGAGAATCCACGGGACATGTCAAATGAAACACCGGACATTTCTGCCCGGCGCTGGCGGGGTCATTAGGCGGGTTTCAGGAAGATGTCAACGCGGAAAGCCCGGAAAATCGGTCTATTCCGCGGCGTCCTGATGGGAATCCACAAGGTCCGGCCCGTTGGCGTCGCCCGGCAGCGTCTCGCAGCCGAGGTCCGGGAAGGCGACGATGCGGTGGCCGGCGAGATCGCTGTGCACGACCACCAGCCCCTGTTCCTCGAAATAGCCGAGGAGACGGCGCGCCCGGCGGGCCGAATGGGTGCCGTAGGCGCGTGCGATCCGCGCATCCGAGGGGCAGGCCAGCCCGCGCACCGCCGCCTGCGAAACGAGCAGGAACACGCCCTGCAAATCCTCGGTGACGCTGCGGGAAAGGTCGAGCGCCCTCGCCCATACCTCCGTCGCCGCCGTATCGGCGTCGACGCCGGAGCGCGCGACCGCCATCTTGCGCCGGAAGGCCGGCAGCGAGAGCGGCGCGCCGGGCACGCGGCGGATGCGGCAACGCACGAGGAAATCCTGGAACAGTTCGGCATCGGCCCGGAAGGCCGCGTCGGGATTGGCGAGGATCTCGGCGAGCGCCTGGTCGAGCAGGCTTTCGCGCTCCTCGGCGGAAATCTCCGGCGCGGGGGCTTTCGCCTCCGCCTGCACCGGCTCCGGCCGGGCGCGGGAAAGCTCAGCAAGAATGTCCGTGGTCGGGCGCGGCGCGGGCGGCGCGCGGCGGACGACGGGGCGCGTGAATTCGTCCGGGTCGGGCGTGAAGATCAGGTCTTCCACGTCCTGCGGCGCATCCGGCAACGGCATCAGCTTGGGGCTGGTGGAGCGCGCGGAGGTCTCGACCGCGCCGATCGTCACCGGCAGCGGGCGGCGCGACAGCGCCGGGCCGAGCGCGACGAAGGAGCCGCGCGGCAGGTCACGGAACATTTCCGCCTGCCGCCGGTCGAGGCCGAGGAGGTCGGCGGCGCGCGCCATGTCGATGTCGAGGAAGGTGCGGCCCATCAGGAAGTTGGAGGCTTCGGCGGCAACATTCTTGGCGAGCTTGGCGAGGCGCTGCGTGGCGATGACGCCGGCAAGGCCGCGCTTTCGGCCGCGGCACATCAGGTTCGTCATTGCGCCGAGCGAAAGTTTTCGTGCTTCCTCGGAGACCTCGCCGCTGACGGCGGGGGCGAAAAGCTGCGCCTCGTCGACGACCACGAGCACCGGATACCAGTAGTCGCGATCCGCATCGAACAGTGCATTGAGAAAGATGCCGGCCGCGCGCATCTGCTCGTCGGCCTCAAGGCCCTCCAGCGAGAGCACGCAGGAGACGCGATGCTGGCGGATGCGGGTGGCGATGCCGACAAGCTCGGCCTCGGTGCGCTCGCCATCGACCACCACATGGCCGAAGCGGTCGGAAAGCGTGACGAAGTCCCCTTCGGGATCGATGATGACCTGCTGCACCCATTGCGCGGACTGTTCGAGCAGACGGCGCAACAGATGCGACTTGCCCGATCCCGAATTGCCCTGCACGAGCAGGCGCGTCGCCAGCAGTTCCTCGATATCGAGCCTGGCCGGTGCGCCGCCCTGCACCGTTCCCATGTCGATGCCGACCTTCATCCCGTTCCTCGTTCCTGAAAAATCCGATTCGCCCGGCCGCCGCCGGTGGGCCGGCAAGCCCTAACACGAAAACCGCGCCCGTCGCCCCCGGCTTTTGAAAAACCCACAAGGTTTCGCTCAGGCAGCCTTGTCGTCCAGAGGCTGTACGTCGGGCTGGCCCCGTTGCATCGCCTGCGCCAGGTCGAAATTGGCCTGCATTCCCAACCAGGCGCGGGCGGTGCTAGCGCCGGCCCGCTCCAGCCGCAACGCCAGATCGGGGCTGATCGCGGCACGGCCATGCAGCACGCGCGACAGGGCGACGCGCGACATGCCGAGGCGACCGGCCGCATCCGTCACCGAAAGGCCCAGCGGCTGAAGCACGTCCTCGCGAAGCAGCTCACCCGGATGGGGAGGAGATTTCATCATTGCCTCGATCCTTTCAATGGTAATCCTGATAATCCACCAGCTCGACATCCGCTCCGACGAAACGGAATGTCACCCGCCAGTTTCCGTTCACCCAGACCGACCAGTGCCCTTTCAAGCCGCCCTTGAGCGGATGCAGCCTGAAGCCGGGAAGGTCGACGTCGGCAGGCCCGCTCGCGACATCGAGCAGGCCGAGGATACGCCCCAGTTTGGCAGCGTGCGATGCCTGAATGCCCTTCGTCGATCCCGACAGGTAGAAGAGCTGCAAGCCTTTGTGCCGGAAGCTGACGATCATGGCATAATGTATCGCGTATCGATACGCGATACAAGCATCAAACGACGCGCAGCCCGAACCCCTGCATCAGCCGGCACGTCGCGAAATCCGGCCTGCCGGAGGTGAAGACGGCGATGTCCTCGCCGGGGGCGATGGTTTCCAGAGGCGGGACGAGGCGGCGGGTCTGGCGGGCGATGGCTTCGGCGGGGTCGAGCCAGTCGACCGGCCAGGGGGCGAGCTTGCGGAAGAGGTTCGCCATGAAGGGATAGTGCGTGCAGGCGAGCACGACGATATCGGTCTTGCGGCCCATCTCGTCGACGAAGCAGGGAATGATCTCGCTGCGCACGGCCTGGTCGGAAAGGCCCTCGCCGCGTATATAGGCCTCGGCCATGCGCGCGAGGTTTTCCGAGCCGACGAGGCGCACGTCGCACTGGCTGGCGAAGGACTGGATAAGGTCGCGCGTATAGGCGCGCTTGACCGTGCCGGGCGTCGCGAGCACCGAGACGCGGCCGGAGCGGGTGCGCTCGGCGGCCGGCCTGACGGCCTGGACGGGGTCGACGAGGGGCCTATGCGGAAAGGCGGCGCGCAGGTCCGCACCGACGAGCGTGAAGGCGGTGTTGCAGGCGATCCCGCAGACTTCCGGGTCGTGCTCGTTCAGGAGCTTGCCGAAGAGTTCGACGACATGCGCCTTCAGCGCCGGCTCTTCCCAGCCGCCATAGGGAAAACCGGCATCGTCGGCGACATAGGTGAAATGCCGCTCCGGCATCAGCACGCGAGCCTCGCGCAGCACGGTGAGGCCGCCGATGCCGCTGTCGAACATCAGGATGGGTTTCGCGCCTTGTTCGATCACATTTCCGGACGAAAAACCGGTTCCCACTTTTTCTGGAAATGTTCTATTCGCTGTCACGGGGCACCTTGGGCCGGCGGTTGCGGGTGCGGTTGGGATTGGTCGCGCCGCGCGGCGATTCCCGCGTGAAGCGATCGAGGCAGGAGACGATGCCGCGCAAGACCTGGATCTCCGTGCCGGTGAAGGAAGGACGCGTCAGGATGGCGCGTAGGTTCTCCACCAGTTTGGGCTTTTTTTCGGCCGGGCGGAAGTAGCCGCGCGCATCCAGCGTCTCTTCCACATGATCGAAGAGGCCCTGCAGCTCTTCCTTCTTGGCGGGGCGCTGC
>Ga0066256_1004416_pt1 | contig 12571 bp, 3 predicted proteins | sample ThiBio_1000_biof_FD_87107 | JGI IMG/M metagenome (GOLD analysis project Ga0066256, IMG submission 87107) | Wastewater bioreactor microbial communities from Cape Town, South Africa - Thiocy_expt_1000_biof (version 2) | ecosystem: Engineered > Bioreactor > Thiocyanate-remediating >...
TTCCTGGCGCGCGTGGAGGGCGTCGCCGCCGCCGTGGACGCGCTCATGAAGCCCGGCACGTCCGCCGCCGACGCCGCCACCACCGCCGCCGCCGCCGCCACCGCCGCCGCCGCCGCCGCTGCCGCTGCCAGCCGACCCGGTGGTGCCGCCAGTAGAACCGAGGCGGCGGTGCCGGAGGCCACGCCGCTGCGCAGCGAGGAGGACGAGCGGCGCGGCTGGTGGCGCGTGGCGGCGTACGGCCTGTACCCTACGGGTGACGACGATGGCGGCGATTCTACTGCCTCTAGCGGCAAGTCAACAACGACAACATCCCGCCTGTCGTCAGCCAAGCGCGGCGGCGGGTTTGACTACAGCGTGTGGGACCGCTGGGTGGCGGCGCCCGACGACCCGGTGTCAGCATCGGAGGCTGCAGCAGCAGCCGCCCGTTCAGAAGCGGCTGCCAACGAGGCGTTTGAGAAAGCCAACCCGGGGTTCGTGGCCAGCTTCACCGCCGACATGGCGGCGCGGCGCGCGACGGCGGCAGGGCGGGAGGCGCGTGCAGAGGCGGCACGCGGCGTCGGCAACGCCGCCTTCCGTGCCGGTGACGGCGCCGGTGCGCTGGCAGCCTACCGCCAAGCGCTGGCGCTGCAGCCGCTGCTGGTGACGGCGCTGACCAACGCCGCCGCGTCGCACCTGCAACTAGCAGGTGCAGCTGCAGTTGCAGAGGAGGCGCGTGCAGCACACATCGCCGCCGCGGTGGACTACGCCAGCCGCGCGGTGCTGGCCACGGCGGGTGACAGCAGTGCCGCGGCGGCACATGCCAAGGCGCGGTGGCGGCGTGCGGCGGCGTACACCGCGGCTGATGCCGCTGGCGTTGCGAGTAGCTGCACGCCGTCACGAATTGCGGCCGCGCTGGCGCTGGGCACTGACATCCCGGCGGCGGCGGCACGCGTGTCAGACCTGCGAGTCGGCGGCGTTGCGGACGACGCGCCTGACGCCTTCCTGACGCTGGCGCGCGACGACCTGGCAGCGGCGGCAGCAGTAGATGCCGCCAACGCCGAGGTGGCGGCGCGGCACGGCGAGGTAGTGATTGAGCTGGCGCAGCGCGCGCGTGCGCGAGAGCTGGCCGCCGCCGCCGTCGTGCCGCCCGTTGCCGGTGACGCCGCGCTAGACACCCTGCTCGCAGCCACATCTGCCGCCGCCGCAGCTTCCACTGCTACTGGTTCAACGGCAGCGAGCGCGGCGGCGGCGGTGGCGGCGGCGGTGAGCGGGTGGGGCGCGCCCGTCATGAATGCGGTGACAGCAGCGCTGGTTGCGGGGGACGGGCCTGCGGATGCGCTTGCCATGCGGCTGCGCACCACGGGTGCCTGGGGCTCACTACTTTCTGGCATCCGAGGTGGCGCCTTCCCACAGGCGGCGCTGCCGTCGGCGCTGCGCCTGGCTGCCGCCGGCTGCGACAATGACAAAAACCGGTCGCTGGCGGTTGCAGGCGGGCTGGTGGCTGCCGCCGCAGGCGCCATTGTGTCCGCTGCCGCCACACTGCAACCGGCTGCTGGCGGCCACGTGCACGCCGCTGCCCTCGTGATCAACGACGCCGCGTCGCTGCTGGACCGCTTTGCCGCCACTGGCCTGCCGTCTCGCGTGCCCGGTGCCTTTACCGCGCCCGACATTGACGGCAGCGTGAAGCTCGCGCGCGCCACCATCGCCACCTACGCCGGCCTCCTGCGACCCGCCGCCGCTGCTCCTGCTGCCGCCGGTGGATCGACGTCATCGGACCCAGCGCTGGTAGCTGTGGCGGCAGCCGCGGCTGCTAGCGTACGCGCAAGCGTAGCAGCGCCGCCGTCGTCCCGCGGATCAAGTAGTAGCAGTGGCGGCGAGGCGCTGTGGCGCGCCCTGGGGGCGACGGCGCGCCTGGCGCAGCACCTGTTCCTTGACGGCGACAATGCGCGGCATCTGACCGCCATGCCGGGCCTGGTGTCGGCGCTGTGTGACGCGGTGGCGGCGGTGTCAAGCGCGGCGTCGCCGGCGACGGCGCGGCTGGCAGTGGGCGACGACACGGCATGCGTGGTGGGCGCGCTGGCCAACGCGGCACAGCAGCCCGAGTACCGCGCTGCCTTTGGCGCGCCGGCAGCGGCTGGCGCGTTGGTGAAGCTGCTGAGCAGCGGCCTGGCAGCCGCGGCGGTGTGGGTAGCCACCTCGCCGCCCGACGCCGACCTGGACGACGGCCTGGAGGGCGTGCTGGGCTCCACCGTGTCGGCGCTGGCCAACGCGACGGTGGGCGCACCCGCTGTCACTGACGTGCTCAGTCGCACGCCCCTCCTTACCGTGCTGTTTGATGCCCTGGCGCCGCCGCCGCCGTCGCCATCATCGTCCACTGCGGCGACAACCGCCAGTTTGGCGCCCCGCCTGTCGCTGCCGCTGTCGTCGCGCCTGTGGCTGCTGTTGAGCCGCATGGCGACGGCAGACGCCGCCGCTGCGGTGCTGGCCACGCCTGCCGCAGCGCAGCGGCTTGCCACCGCCCTTTGCGACTCAGCCGGCACGCTGGCGGTGTCCCGCGCCGCCGCCGCTGGAGTGTCGGCAGCCGCCACTGGTGTGACGGCGGCGGCAGCGGCGGAAGCACGTGCTGTGGCGGCTGGCGACCTGTCGCAGCGGCGCACACGGGTGGACGCCGTGGTGCGTGTGGTGGCAGCTTGCCTAGCGGCAGGGCGCAGCAATAAGAGCGTGGCGGCAGCTTTTGTTGGCACGCCCGGCGCCCTGGCGGCGCTTGCCACCGCGCTGGGCGACGCGGCGGAGGAAACGCGGGAGGCGGTACGTCGGCCAGCGCCCGGTAGCGGTGGTGGTGGCGCGGCTGCTGCGGCGGTTGCAGCGGCGTCGCTTGCAACGACGATGGCACCGCGGTCGCGCATGGCGGCGGTGGGCAACGGTGCAAACATTGCGCAGGTGCTGTCGGCGGCGGGGGAAATGACCGCGGCGGCTGGCGACGCGTGGGTGGCGTCGGGCATGGTGGCGGCGCTGGTGGCAGCGTTGACGCTGACGGCGGGCGGGCTGGCGCCGGGCGCCGCCCCAACAACCGCGGTTCGCAACACGGCGGGGGGGGGGGGGCGGGCGGGGGGGGGGGGGGGGGCGGCGGGGGGGGGGGGGCGGGGCGGCATTGCCGGGGGAGGGGGGGGGGGGGGGGTTTGTGTTATGGAACACAACCAATTTTAAATGTTTCCCCGCTTGCGCCACCCGGGGCCCCCGCCACAGGCGCACGCTGCCGTCGCCCGACGCGCTAGCGAGGCGGCCGTCCGACAGCGTCGCCAGCGCCGTGACGCTGCGGGTGTGCCCTTCCAACACCACCACCGCCGCTGGCACCGCACCGCCAGGGCGGGCCGCAGGGCGCGTGTCCCACACCCGAACCGTCAGGTCGTCAGACCCGCTGGCCAGGCGGCCGTCAGACAGCGGGGCGAGCGCGGTCACCCAAAACGTGTGCCCCGTCAATACGCCCACGCAGGTGCGGGCCGCGACATCCCACAACCGCACACTCTTGTCCCACGACCCGCTCGCCAGCCGCCCGTCTCCCAGCACTGCCAGTGCGCGAACCCAATTATCATGCCCTGCCAGCGTGGCAACGCATGACCTCGCGTCCACATCCCACAGCCGCACCTTGTTGTCGTCCGACCCGCTGGCCAGGACGCCACCAGGCAGCACCGCCAGCGCGGCGGCAGCATACGCATGCCCCTCCAGGGATGCAACCACGGCACCCGCGCCGCCGCCACCGCTGTCAGGGTCAACGAGGCGCACGACGCCATCGCCGCAGCCCGCTGCAAGTCGGCGGCCGTCGCGCAGCACCGCCAGCGCGTACACGCCGCTGCCGCAATCAATGGTGGCGCGCCGAGTAGGTGGCGCGGTGTCCCACATCACAATGCAGCCAGAGCGTGGCGCGCTGTCCTTTGCCCACACGCCGGCCGCCAGACGTCGACCGCCGGGCAGCGCCGCCAGGCAGCACACCTCCCCACCATGTCCATCAAGCACCCCCGCCGCTGCCGCCTCGCCGCCACCGCCGGACACGTCCCACAGCCGCACGCAGCCGGCGCAATCACCGCTCGCCAGCAGCGTGCCGCCTGGTAGTGCTACAACCGAGTTAACATGCACGTCATGCCCCCGCAGCACCACCGGCGGCGGCAGCAGTGTAGCCGGTGCACCGGCCCCTGCTGCTGCCGCCGCCGCCGCCTCCAGGATAATGCGCACCGCCGCCATGGACGGCCGGTCACTCGCCGCGGGTGCAAAGCATGCCTGCACCAACGCCACCACGGACGGCGGCACACCACGCTCCGTCAGCGCCACCACCGGCGGGCGGCCGCCGCCCACCACATGCTTTCGCAGCGCATCCTCCTTCTGCGTGGGGCTCGCAGTCGGCGGCAGCGTCGCAATCATCTCCGCCTCGTACGGCGTCAACCCGCTCAACACCTGCCACGTCATCACGCCAAAGCTGTACACGTCGCTGGCGGACGTGATGCCGGCGGCAGGGTCATACAAGCGTGGGTCCATGTACACGACCGTGCCGCGCGCACCCGCCAGCGTGCCGCGCGTCTTGGCGTCTGCGAGCCGCAGCACGCTGCTGCCAAAATCGGCCAGCTTGGCAGAGGGGCGGCGCGCCGGCGCTGGTGGCGTGAGCAGCACGTTGTCGGGCTTCACGTCCGCGTGGATGACAGACTGCGAGTGCAGGTACTCCAGCCCCATCGCCGCGTCCACCAGCAGTTGCAGGCGCAGCACGGCGTCGGCGCCGTAGTGTGCGCCGCCGGGCGTCAGCACCATCGCCGTCAACGTGCCCGCCAGCCGCTCCATCACGGAGTAGTATGCCGTGCCGCCACTGCCGGCATTGATGCGGCGCACCACTGCGCCTTGCATGACAGCAATGTACGGGCACTTGGCGCGCATGTGCACCTCCACCGCCTTGTACCAAGCAGCCACGTGTGGCCCTGGCATCAACGTCTCATGCTTGATGGCCACTTGCTGTCCATGTAGCCGGCCCGCGTACACAGTTCCAAATGCGCCGCGTCCCAGCACGATCCGCTCGCCGTCGCTGTCCATGTCCCACTGGATGTCGCTGAACACCAGCGTGTACTCGGGTGGGAGCGTGAAGGATGAGGGTGGTGCGCCGTCAGGCCCGCCCCCGCCAGATCCACCGCCAGATCCGCCGCTGCCACCGGACCCGCCACCACCGCCGCTGCCACCAGACCCGCCGCTGCCACTGGGTCCGCCCCCAGCGCTGCCTGACGCCCCTGCGGCACCACCACCGCCGCTGCCACTGCCACCGGACCCGCCAAGCCCGCCGCCATTGTCACCGCCGCCGCCACCCTTGCTGTCGGCTTGCCCCATGGTGGAGGGAGTTGCCAGTACCGGTAGGTGGTGCAGTGCCAGTGGGGAAAAGTGTGTGCCGGGGCCAATACACAAGCGACGGGGTACGCACGCCCACGCCGGGTAGGGTACGAGTCACATACGCCAATACTCTGTCGTTGCCGCTCTGGTTGCTGCCGCGTCAACGCTGCAGATGGCGCGGCGCTGGATGGCCAAGTTGGCGGGTACAACGACAGCAAGTGCAGGCGGAGTCACCGGCGCGGCTGCTGACGCAGCAGCACAGATGCCGGCGCAACAACACAACCGCTGCCACTGCTGCCACCACCACCGCCGCCTCCACCCACAAACGTTGCCTTGGATACTGGCGGCCACCTCAACCACCTTTCCCTCCGTTCACTGCTCTACCGCTAGCTGCACAGCCACTGCACAGCCAGTGCACTGGCATGAATTTATCTTTTTACGCACGTGTTGATACAAACCCATATTTTGGGGAGTGACCTAAAATAATATTTGGAGCCGATTCGCATTATTATTTTTGTGTATAAAAATTACGGTGTGTATTTTCCAATATGGCGCAAAACCTGCACCACCGGTACCGGTTGAGCAGGCTGCTTCGCGCTGCTGCTGACTCCTACCGGTACTTTGCCCGCCAACCCTATTGGTACTCCTGCGCGAGTTCCATCAGGCCCACACCTGCACTGGGTCAGTGCTGGTGAAGCCACCGCTTTAATGCGAGAACGGGGGTCAGAACGAGTAGGGCGCGAATCCCAGCAGGAAAAAACCGGAGGAACGCGTAGGGCGAGGGCGAGAACGGCAACACCCGTCCAAGTGTCTGTTGGGCTCACCCCATAATGGCGCGTCCCATAAGACCGCTTCAAGGGCGCGCCGCGCAAGAAGGAGATCCGTCGCTCCCAGAGGGAGGCGGCGAAGCGGCTAGGTGGTGTGATCGGGCAGGAGTCGAGGGACCCAAAGGACCCTTACCGGTAGGCCAAGGACCCCTAACAGTTTGAGATTGCCGCACTGGCGCACTGGCGCACTGCCGCGCCCGGCAGCGTCGGCACGGTGCCCCATGATACGTAGGTTGACCCGTCACATCAGGCGACTCGCCTCACCCACCCATCGAACGCATCGGACCCTTCCCCGCAAGTTGCCGGAATTGGACGATTTCACACCGCAAGAGTGCTAAATGCAGCCGACAAGCACAAACAGCGTGGCACCCACACCGCAAAGGCGCAAGTCCTCAAACGCACGCGCTATTGCGTCGTCAAGCCGCTGGTAATACCCGATATCTTGCGTTTTGCTGCAGCGCGCTGCCGCCCGCCGGACTCGGCTCCATCACGACACGTGCCGGCACCACGTACTGGGTGCACCGACCCAACACTGGCGCATTTTCAGTACCACAGTCACACGCAGAGGCGCGTGTGCATAAACGTCACGCACTCTCTAGTGCGTCGCCTGCCGCACCTTTTTTCTCCTTTGACTCCCCACCATCGCCACAGACAAGCACCATGGCGGACGACGCAAACGCAGTCAACGCGGCGACTGACGACGTGGCAGTGAGCAACGGCGTGGTGGTGGCGGAAGAAGCAACTGCGGCCGACGATGCGACCGTGGGAGACGAGGCTGCAGACGGCAGCGTGGCGGCAGAGGAAGTGGCTGCAGATGACGGCGTCGTGGCGGGCGACGATGTGGCGGCCGAAATCGACGTGGCGGCGGAGGACGGCGTGGCGGCGGACGACGACGTGGAGGTGGACGCCTATTATGCTGCGTATAACAAAGCTGTGGCGGAATACGAAGTGAGGTATGGGGCGGCCGCGTTGGGCAACTACATGGCAAGCGCGTGGGAGGTAGCCGGAGCGGTGAAGCCGAACTGGTCTATGGGAGTCATTGCCCACAAAATGGCAGAGTATGTGGTACACGCGCTGCCACTGCCAGCGGACTCGCCCTTGCGGGCGCGGTTTGCACATACCGGTGACGCTGCCAAGCACGAGCCGCACACCAGCTGTGAGCCGGCTGCTCGTGCATCCACCATGGCGGCTGCACTCGCAGCTGCGGCGTCGCGGCGGTCGGCAGCGGCAGCAGCAGCGGCAGCGGCAGCGACGGTGACCACAACGGATGCGGCGGCGACGGTGACCGCAACGGAGGTGGCAGACGAGGCAACAGCGTCAGTGGCCATCACAGCGGAGGCGGCGGCAGCGAGTTTGGTGGATGACGGCGTTGGCGTCGCGCTGCTCACTCATCACGCCGACGACGGCGGCACGTGTGCGGCAACCACATGGGATGCACTCACGGCACTGGCCGTGGCCGCGCCAGGGAGTGCACCGATGCTGGTGAGCGACGGCGTGGCGGTCGCTTTGCGCACCATTGTGGCGCCATCCACGCCACTGCCGGTGACAGCGGCCGCGCTGCACACACTGGCGGCGGTGTGCGGCAGCCCGGCCGGTGCAGTGGCACTGGATGACTACGGTGCCATGCATTACGCTGCCAGCCTGTCAACCACCTTGACGCAGCACCACGCTGTGCCGGTGTCCGCCGCGTCCGCGCTGCATGGTGTGTATTGCCTGGTGGCCGCCCTGTCACGCGGGCTGGTAGCAGCGGGGCGCACACCCGACTGGAGCGAGCTGGAGGTGGCCGCTGTGGCGGTCACCGCGATGCGGGCGGTGTCCGCGGCGGCCACGCACCGGGCTGCATGCGGCGAGGATGCTGCCAAGGAGATGATGGCGGCACTGGCAGCGTGGCCGCGCTTTGCGGGCATTGTGGCTACCGCCGGCGCAACGCCAGACGCGCTGAGTAGCAACACACCCTGTGAGCCGCGGCCGAGTGTGATGATTGTACCGCCTCCCCGCACCAAGCCGCACGCGACACTGCCGCCCGCAGATTTCTTCAAGGACGAGGCATGCGTGGCGCGGGCGGCTGCGCGCGTGGCGGAAGCGTGCGCTCATCTGGGGAGGGTGCCGCCCGACGGCGTGCCCGCCGGCATGTTGGTGGGCATCCTGTCGCACTTCCCGGACAACGAAGAGGTGCTGCCAGCCGTGTTTCGGGCTGTAGTGGCATGTGGCGCCATCATTGGCGACAAACAGAAGGAGGTGTTGGCGGGCGCGGTGCTGAATGCGTTGCCAGTGATTGGCGGGTCGCACAAGCTGGCGAGCAACAAGGGCACCGTGGACGCATACCTGTCAGCACTCGGCTACCTGCTGCCTCACCTGCCGTACGGGTGTCCCAAAAAGTTGAGAAGGAAATCGTGGAAACAACTGGCAGACGTGGTGGAGCCCTACACAAGCTCCGTGGACACGGCGGCACTTGCCGTGACAGCGATGGCTGCAGCTGCAACGCGGCAGTGGCGTAGTCGCGGCCGTGGCCACCCTGTCTTGGAGTGCCTTCCCATCGTGGTGGCCGCACTGGCTGCATGCGAGCCCACCGATGCCGCCCCCCTTGTGGCGGCAGCGACCAGCCTGCTTGTCGCGATTGCGGCAAACCACACAGCAGTGCGGATTGCTGGCCGGTTTGCGGACCCCATCCTCACCGCCGCGGGGGTTGTTGGGCCCCAGCTGTCGCCGGCCACCGTCGCCGCCTTGCTGTCCGTGGCGGACCTTGGCAACCGCGTGTTGGCTGCCCCCGTTGTAGTGCTGCTGGGAAAGGCGTACCACCGCGACAGCAGCGTCATGCAAAGCTGCAGCACCTTTGTGCACACAATGACACATCACGACGCTGGTGCTGTACTGGCGGCGGCGGGCTGCGGTACGCTGCTGTGGGACGCGCTGCGTGACCACGGCCTGCACGCAATCGTCGTTGCACTTGAGGTGCTGGCCGCGTCCCTTACACCCGCCGAGCTGACGCCGCCCGGCGCCTGCCACGACCTCACAGCCGCTCACTGCAAATTCACCACTGCTGAGTACCAGGTGGGCTCGTCGGCGCGTCTCCTCGCCTTGCAGCTTGGGGCATGGGAGGGCGGCACCGCGGCGGACCTGCCGGAGGTGGACGCAGCCGAAGCCTGTCGCGCACTCCTAGATGACGCAATGACTATGCCGTACGAACGCAATGTCATGCTACCAGCACTGGCAGCTGCCAAGGCATGGGCCACACGCGGCATCGCCACCGTGGCGCCCGACCTGTGCAACGCGAATCTGTGGTACTGCGTCACCGTGGCATTGGACTACCACACGGACGACGACACGGTTATTGCCGCAGCGCTGGAGCTCATGGTCACCCTAGGCCCTGCCACATGGGACACCATGCCGGACGCCGAGGCGATTGCCACAGCATCCACGCTGCTGGTGGCTGCGGTGCGCCACCCCAACTTTATTCGCGTGCCGGCGGCAGTGGCTGTGCTGCAGCAGCTGGCTGCCGCCTCGCCAACTGTTCGCCGGCACCTGTGGCGCGTGAACGCTGCCGTATCGCTGCCGGCGCTGGCCGGGTGTATGCTGGCCGACAATGATGACACGAGCGCATCGCCGCCGCCGCCGGCACCGCCGCCAACGTGGCAGGCAGCGATGCAGCGCATGGCAGCCGGCGCCGGTGGCGATCCCAGCCCGGCGCTTGTGTTGCTGTCCAGCGGCGTGGTGCTGCACGCGGCGGTGCTGCAGTGGCTGGAGCCTGCCGACGCGCGGCAGCTACGAGTGTGCCACCCCGCCATGGCGGCCGCGGTGGCGGAGCAAGTGTGGGACGCCACAGCGCGGTGCAACAGGGTGGCGCGCGGCGGCGGCGGCGCGTGGGCTCGCTCGATGCCAGCAGCCTGGACAGTGCGTTTGCCGGGGAAGTCCACGGCCGCCGACATGCACGCGCTGGGGGGCATGAAGCGTCTGGCGCGCGTCTGCATTGACGACACGGCGGACGCTACTACCATAACCCTGCTGCCGCGCACCATATCAACACTGCACGTGGCTGCCAGCTTGGGGACACACAACCTGGCGCACCTGACGGCGTTGGAGACATTGATTTTGCACCATGGATTTGAGTACTGGTGCGAGGGGCGGCTGCAGCTACCCGCGTCGCTTAAGCACTGCTACCTCCTATGCGCCGAGGGGCTGGACTGGGCGCACTTGGGCACGCTGCCGCTGCTGTTGACGCTGGTGCTGCGACGTGGCGCCATGTCGCCTGCCGCCGTGACAGCGCTGCCGCACTCGCTGCAGTCGCTGGACCTCACTGGCACAATACGACTGAACGTTGCAGGCGCGTCGTTTGCGCACCTCGCGGCGCTGCGCCACGTGGTTGTTGCTCGCACTGACATCTCCGATGCGGTACTGGCCACGATGCCGGCTGGCGTGCTCACGCTGGACGTGTCACGCTGCGAGGGCCTGACCTCCGACGTCACTTTCTGCCACATGGGCGCGCTGGTGGCCCTCCGTGCTGATTGCACAAGCGTGTCAGACGCAACGTTGGCAGAGGGAATACCGCCGTCCGTGGTGCTGCTTAGCGTATCTGGTTGCGGCGACCTCACCGACGCCGCGACTTGTGCTGCCCTCCCAGCGCTGCGGCACTTGGATGTGTCGAAGACTGCGGTAGGGGCTGCAATGCTGGCAAGCCTGCCAGTGGGGCTGTGCGACCTTGATGTGTCGGGCTGCGACAATGTGGACGGCACTGCACGGCTGTCACACCTGCCTCGTTTACGCGCATTTGCATGCGCCAAGACCAGCATCAGCGACGCTGCGATTGCCAGTTGCCCGCCGACCCTGCGGTACCTACGTGCCGCAGGCTGCCGCGCCCTCACCGACGCCCTCGACCTGGCGCACCTGCTGCCCGAGCTTGCGGCGCTGGATGCGTCGGACACCAGCGTTGGTGATGGCATGCTGCGGCGGCTGCCGCCGTCACTCCAGCGCCTGGAGCTTGCTGACACCAAATTGACACCGGCAGCCGTCCTCCTGCCGCCGCTCCCGCAGCTGACTTGCGTGACTGTATCCCGCACCGCCATAGGTGTGCCGTTCCTGGCGTCCCTGCCGCCGTGTGTTGCACACCTCAATGTGGCTGGGTGCAGCCAGATGCGTAATTTTGACACAGTGACCGCCTGGAAGTCGCTGATTGACAGTGGCGCGCTGGATCGCATGGCGGAATGCCATGTTCACACCGACGATGAGTGGAACCAGTACGGGTACCGGAACGCAAGCGATGGCCCGCCGTCGCTGCGCCTGCTTGCTGCGTCTCTGGGGTCACGGGGCATTGCTCTTAGGCGGGCAGCTTGCCACAGCTGCGCGGCGCCATTCCCCAAGCTGCTATGGCCAAAAGGACACGCTGTCGGCAAGTGGCACTGGTATTATGCCGACCCCTTCGGGCCAGGTTTTGAGAACTCTGATGACTACCACTGGGACGAGTACGATCGGCGCAACGAACACGCTTATGACGACAGCTACTATGGCGATCGCAGAGACTACTACGACAGCGATGAAGACGACGATGGCGACGGCGAGGACAATGGCAACGACGGCGAGGGGGGCGAGGACGGTGTTTATGATGGCGGCCACGACGGCGAGGGTGATGAGGGTGATAATGGCGACTACCAAGGCGAAGACTGATGTGATAGACATGCTGGCGCGCGTGAGTGCCACGTCGGCCAGTGTATAGCGGTCGTGGCAACTGCCTGTGTTGTACGCCGTGTGGTTCAAGGTACTGTACCGGTAGGGCGCGCTGTCGGCGCTGCCCACCTGTGCCCGAATGCGCGGGATGGCGTCAGGATACCGGTATGGCAAACTTCAACTACCGGTCAACAGTGCAATTTTGCCGCGCGGTCGACGGTGACTCGGTAGCCGCGGCTGCGGGGCGCCGCCCTACTCGAACGCGGCAGGCGGCGGGAGCTCCAGCAGGCTCACTTCCGCGCCACATGCGAGGCGGCCATCTGGCAGCGCCAACATGACTCCAGCACCATCGCCAAATAGGCCCACGACCTCCACCGGCGCGGCGCCGACGGCATGGCTGGCGCCAGCAGCTGCCGCCGGCCGCGTGTCCCACAGCCGGACAGTGCCATCCTTGAACCCGGCGGCAAGCCGGCCGTCGGGTAGTGCTGCCAGTGCTCTCACATAGCCTGTGTACTCGGTCAGCACGGCCACGCAGGTGCGCGCGTCCACATCCCACAGCCGCACCGTGCCGTCGCGCGTCCCACTCGCCAGCCGGCCATCCGGCAGCACCGCCAAACATGTCACCACGTCGGTGTGCCCTAGCGTCACCACACACGCCCCCGTGTCAACGTCCCATAACCGCACGCTGGCGTCCCGCGACCCACTGACCAGCTTGCCATCGGCCAGCACCGCCAGCGTCGACACCC
>Ga0066256_1004417_pt1 | contig 12570 bp, 10 predicted proteins | sample ThiBio_1000_biof_FD_87107 | JGI IMG/M metagenome (GOLD analysis project Ga0066256, IMG submission 87107) | Wastewater bioreactor microbial communities from Cape Town, South Africa - Thiocy_expt_1000_biof (version 2) | ecosystem: Engineered > Bioreactor > Thiocyanate-remediating >...
CTTCCTCGTCGCCGTCTTCGTGCTGGTGCCGCTGTTCATCCGCGCGCCGGGGCGCTGGGACTTCTTCTACACGCTGACCTCGGTTGCGCTGCTGTCCGTCGGCGCCGCCGGCGTCTGGCTCACCTTCTATATCGGCCGCATCAATATCGGCCAGGGCGCCTATGCGCTGGTCGGCGGCTACGTCTCGGCCATCCTCGTCACGCAGGCCGGCGTCTCCTTCTGGCTGACCCTGCCGCTGGCCGGCCTCTTCTGCGCCTTCATCTCGGTGCTGATCGGCCTGCCGATCCTGCGCCTGCGCGGCGTCTACTTCGCCATGGTGACGCTGGTACTGACGGAGGTCGCACGCCTCTCCGCCCTTGCCCTGCCGATTACCAACGGCGCGAAGGGCATCACCTCGATCCCGCTGCCGGGCGAGCTCTCGATCTTCGGCCTCACCGTCATTCCGGCCTTCGGATCGCTCTCCAATCCGCGCTTCGGCTTCTACATGATGGCCGCCGCACTGATGGTCGTCACCTATCTCGTGCTCTGGCGCATCGTGAACTCGCGGCTCGGGCACCTGTGCCGCAGCCTCCAGCAGAACGAGGAGCTTTCGGCCTCGATCGGCGTCAACACCGCCTATCTCAGGGTGCTCGCCTATGCGATCTCCTCGTTCTTCGGCGGCATCGCGGGCGCCATGTTCGCCTCCATCTCGCAGTCGATCTATCCGTCCTCCTTCGTGGTCGCCGACAGCGTGAACTTCATGCTCTACTGCTTCCTCGGCGGCCTCGGATACGTCTTCGGCCCGATGCTCGGCACGCTCCTGCTCTATTTCGGCTGGGACCTGCTGTCGATCGCCAGGGAATACCAGCTCCTCATCTACTCCGGCGTCATGATCCTGCTCATGCTGGTCCTGCCGAACGGCGTCCTGAGCCTGCTCGACAAGAAGGAGGGCCGTGCATGACCCCCATCCTGCAAATCAAGAACGTCACCAAGCGCTACGGCGGCCTGACGGCAGTCAACGACGTCTCCTTCGACGTGAAGGAAGGCGAGATCCTCTCGGTGATCGGCCCGAACGGCGCCGGCAAGTCGACGCTCTTCAAGCTGATCTCCTCCTTCGTGCCGGCAACGACAGGGGAGGTGCTGTTCAAGGGGAGCCGCATTTCCAGCCTCGCGCCGCACAAGGTGGCGCGCATGGGGGTCGTGCGCACCTTCCAGGAAACGACGATCTTCCGCTCCATGACGGTGCGCGAGAACATCATCGTCTCGCATCACCTGCGCTCGAAGGCGAGCCTCCTCGGCTTCTTCCTCGGCACCAGGCAGGCGCGCGAGGACGAGGCGGCCTTCGCCGCATCGGCCGACGACATCGTCGACTTCCTCGGCCTGCAGGCGATCCGCAACGCACTCGCCTCCAGCTTGCCGCAGGGCCACCTTCGCGCGCTCGGCATGGCCATCGGCCTTGCCACCGACCCCAAGGTCATCCTGCTCGACGAACCCTTCGCCGGCATGAACCACGACGAGACGATGAAGATGGTGGGCCTCGTGCGCCGGCTTCGCGACGAACGCGGCGTCACGGTCCTGCTCGTCGAGCACGACATGCCGGCGGTGATGAAGATCAGCGACCGGATCGTGTGCATCAACTTCGGCCAGAAGATCGCCGAGGGCACGCCCCAGGAAATCCGGGAGGACGAGAAGGTCATCGAGGCCTATCTCGGCTCCGAAGATGCCGCGATCGGGATGTAAGCCATGACGAACATATTGAGCGTTGAAAATGTCGAACTCTACTACGACCACATCTATGCGCTGAAAGGCGTCTCGATCGACGTGGGCGAAGGCGAGACCGTCGCGCTGATCGGCGCGAACGGCGCGGGCAAGTCCTCGATCCTGCGGGCGATCACGGGGCTCCGGCCGATCAAGTCCGGCCGGATCACCTACCAGGGCGAAAAGCTCGACGGCACGCCCGCCGCCGAGATCGTCCGCCGGGGCATCTCCATGGTGCCGGAGGGCCGCCGCGCCTTCCCGCTGATGTCCGTCAAGGACAACCTGCTGATGGGCGCCTTCACCCGCACCGACAAGGCGGAGATCGAGCAGACGCTGGAAAACGTGCTGACGCGTTTCCCGCGCCTGCGCGAACGCTACCACCAGCAGGCCAACACCATGTCGGGCGGCGAGCAGCAGATGATGGTGATCGGCCGCGCGCTGATGGCCCGTCCGAAACTGTTGCTCCTCGACGAACCGTCGCTCGGCATCGCGCCGAAACTGGTGCAGGACATCGCCCGCGCCATCGTCGCCATCAGCCGCGACGAGAAGGTCTCCATCCTCCTCGTCGAGCAGAACAGCCGCATGGCGCTCTCCATCTCCAACCGCGCCTACGCGCTTTCCACCGGGTCGATCGCGCTGTCAGGCAATTCGAAGGAACTGATGAACGACGACCGCATCAAGGCTGCCTACCTCGGAGGCGAACTCTGACATGAAAATCCTCGTCATCAACCCCAACACGACTGCATCGATGACGGACCACATCGGGAAGGCGGCACGCGCCGCCGCCTCTCCCGGCACGCAGATCACCGCCGTCAACCCGGCGCATGGCCCCGTCTCCATCGAAGGCTATTTCGACGAGGCGATGAGCCTTGCCGGCCTGCTCGACACGATCCGCCGCAACCCGGATTGCGACGCCGTCGTCATCGCCTGCTTCGACGACACCGGCCTCGACGCGGCGCGCTGCCTCACCGACCGGCCGGTGATCGGCATCGGCGAGGCGGCCTATCATTTCGCCTCGATGATCTCGAACAAGTTCTCGGTCGTCACCACGCTCGCCCGTTCCGTACCCGCGCTGGAGCACAACCTTGCCCGCTACGGCCTCGACGCGCGCTGTGCACGCGTGCGCGCCTCCGATGTCGCCGTGCTGGAACTGGAGAAGCCCGGTTCCAATGCCCGGCAGAAGATCAGCGCCGAGATCGGCCTTGCCGTCAGCGAGGACCGCGCGGAGGCCATCGTGCTCGGCTGTGCCGGCATGGCGGGCCTTGCCGCCGATCTCGCGCGGGAACACGGCCTGCCGGTGCTCGACGGCGTGTCCTGCGCGGTGAAGCTCGCCGAGGCCATGGCCGGCCTCAACATGCGCACCTCGCGCCTCGGCGGCTACGCGCCGCCGCCGCCGGCAAAGCTCGAAAGCATCTTCCGCAACGCTTAGGCGCGGCGCGCCCCCACCGGACGGGCCCTAGACCTCGCCGCCGAACAACTTCCATCGCGTCGGCCTGAACCGCAGCGTCGCGCCGTTGGCCGCCTGCGCATCGAGCGGAATCTCGATCTCGACGTGATGCGAAGCGCCGGACCCGCCGATGTCGATGTCGGCGATGCGGGTTCCGGCGAGGCGCCGGGTCGTGGCGATGCGACCTTCGAGGGCAGGCGCCTGCGGGTCGGACACGAGCACCACATCCTGCGGCCGGAAGAACAGGGTGCCGGCGCCGGTGGCGATGTCGCCGGCATGCGGGGCGATGCCGAAGGGCGCCGCCTGGAAGCGGATGGCGTCCGCGTCCACGGTCACGGGCAGGCTGGCGCTGTCGCCGATGAAGGAGAAGACGAAGGGCGAGTTCGGCCGGTCGTAGACATCGTCGGACGAGCCGACCTGCTCGATCTTGCCCTGGCTCATGACGACGACGCGGTCGGCCAGCTCCAGCGCCTCTTCCTGGTCATGCGTGACGAAGACGGTCGTGTGGCCGGTGCGGTCGTGGAACTCGCGCAGCCAGCGGCGCAACTCCTTTCGCACCTTGGCGTCGAGCGCGCCGAAGGGCTCGTCGAGCAGCAGCACCTTGGGTTCGATCGCCATCGCGCGGGCAAGCGCCACGCGCTGGCGCTGGCCGCCGGAAAGCTGGCTCGGATAGCGCTTTTCGAGGCCCGAGAGCTGCACCATGTCGAGCAGCTCGCCGACCCGCCGGCGGATTTCCGCCTTGGGCGGACGCTGGCCGCGCGGGCGCACCGTGAGGCCGAAGGCGATGTTGTCGGCCACCGTCATGTGGCGGAACAGCGCGTAGTGCTGGAAGACGAAGCCGACATGGCGTTCCTGCACGGTCTTGTGCGAGGCATCCTCCGTGCCGAAGTGGATGCTGCCGAGCGTGGGCTGCTCGAGGCCGGCAATGAGGCGCAGCAGCGTCGTCTTGCCGGATCCCGACGGGCCGAGCAAGGCGATCAGCTCGCCCGAGCGGATGTCGAGCGAGACATCGTTCAGCGCCGGGTATCGATCGAATTCCTTGCGGATGTTTCTTACACTGACGTCCATTGCGGGCGTGCCTTTCAAATCAATGCTTGCGACCGGCAGCGATTTCCGCGCCGTAGTGAAGTTCGAGAACCGTCTTGACGACGAGCGTGACGAGCGCGAGCGCGGCGAGCAGCGAGGCCGCCGCGAAGGCGGCGACGAAATTGTACTCGTTGTAGAGGATCTCGACATGCAGCGGCATGGTGTTGGTAAGGCCTCGGATATGGCCCGAAACCACCGAAACCGCCCCGAACTCGCCCATGGCGCGCGCATTGCAGAGCAGCACGCCATAGAGCAGCCCCCACTTGATGTTGGGCAGCGTCACGTACCAGAAGGCCTGCCAGCCGGACGCCCCGAGCGACAGCGCCGCCTCCTCGTCGCCCGTGCCCTGTTCCTGCATCAGCGGGATGAGTTCGCGCGCGACGAAGGGAAAGGTCACAAAGACTGTCGCAAGCACGATTCCCGGCACGGCGAAGAGGATCTCGATGCCATGGCTCTTCAGCCAGGGCCCGAGCACGCTGCCGGCGCCGAAGAGCAGGACATAGACGAGGCCGGAAATCACCGGGGAGACCGAGAAGGGAAGGTCGATCAGGGTCGTCAGGAACGCCTTGCCCTTGAACTCGAACTTGGCGATGGCCCAGGCCGCCGCCACGCCGAAGATGAGGTTGAGCGGCACCGCGATGCCGGCGACCAGCAGCGTGAGGCGGATGGCGGCCAGCGTGTCCGGATCGCCAAAGGCAGCGAGGAACTCCGCCGCTCCCTTGCGGAAGGCCTCGATGAAGACCGCGACCAGCGGCAGCAGGAGGAAGAGCGCCAGGAACAGGAAGGCGAGCGCCATCAGCGTGTAGCGCGCGACGGGCGTTTCAGTCGTCGGCGAGCGCAGGCGTCGGGTTTCATGCGCCATGACCGTACCTCCTGCGGCTCCAGGCCTGGATCAGGTTGATGACGAGCAGCATGGCGAAGGACAGCCCCAGCTTGATCGTCGCGATGGCCGTCGCCGCGCCGTAGTTGAATTCCTCCAGCCGGATGACGATGAGGAGCGGCGCGATCTCGGAGACGTAGGGAATGTTGCCGGCGATGAAGATGACCGAGCCGTATTCGCCGACGCCGCGGGCGAAGGCGAGCGCGAAACCCGTCAGGATGGCCGGCGAGAGCCCCGGAAGAAGCACGCGGAAGACCGTCTGGAACCGGTTGGCGCCAAGCGTCGCCGCCGCCTCCTCGACCTCCCTGTCGATCTCCTCCATGACGGGCTGCACGGTGCGCACCACGAAGGGCAGGCCGATGAAGACGAGCGCGATGACGATGCCGGTCGGGTTGAAGGCGGCCTTGATGCCGAAGACGTTCAGCACTTGGCCGATCCAGCCGTTCGGCGCATAGAGCGCGGCGAGCGCGATGCCGGCAACGGCCGTCGGCAGGGCGAAGGGAAGGTCGACGACCGCATCGACGATGCGCCGGCCGGGAAACTCGTAGCGCACGATCACCCAGGCGACGATGACGCCGAAGACGACATTGATCAGCGCGGCGACAAAGGCCGTGCCGAAGGAGATCCTGAGCGCATTCAGCGTGCGCTGGTCGGCGAGGATGGCGAGGAACTCCCCGCCCGACAGCGAGGCGGAACGCCAGACGAGGCCGGCGAGCGGAATCAGGATGATGAGCGTGAGGTAGGCGAGCGAAAAGCCAAGCGTCAGTCCGAAGCCCGGAATGACGCTTGGCTGTCTCAGTCGCCACCGCACCGAAGCGGCAGCAGAAGTCGTCAAGTTACTCAGTTCCCCGGCTTGTAGATCTGGTCGAAGACACCGCCGTCGCCGAAATGCTCGGGCTGTGCCTTTGCCCAGCCGCCGAAGATCGGGTCGTCGATCGTCACCAGCTTAATGTCGGGAAGCTGTTGCAGCAACTCGGGTTTCACCACCTCGCGCTTGGACGGGCGATAGAAGTGCTTGGCCGCGATGTTCTGGCCCTCTTCCGAGTAGAGATATTCGAGATAGGCTTCCGCCTGCTTGCGCGTGCCCTTGGCGTCGACATTGCCGTCGACCACGGCGACCGGCGGCTCGGCGAGGATCGAGATCGGCGGGGCGACGATGTCGAAGGAATCGGCGCCGAACTCGGCGCCCGCGAGATAGGCCTCGTTTTCCCATGCGAGCAGCACGTCGCCGATCTGGCGCTGGGCGAAGGTGGTCAGCGAACCGCGCGCGCCCGTATCGAGCACCGGCGCCCGCTTGAAGAGCTCGGCGATATAGGCCTTGATCTTGTCCTGGTCGCCGGAAAATTCCTCGTTCGCCCAGGCCCAGGCCGCAAGGTAGTTCCAGCGCGCGCCGCCCGAGGTCTTCGGGTTCGGGGTGACGATCTGCACGTCGCCCTTCACGAGGTCGCCCCAGTTATGGATGCCCTTCGGGTTGCCCTTGCGCACCAGGAAGACAATGGTCGAGGTATAGGGCGCGGAATTGTTCGGCAGGCGCGAGCGCCAGTCCTTGGCGATCTTGCCCGTCTTTTCCACGATGGCGTTGATGTCGCTTTCGAGCGCCAGCGTCACCACGTCGGCCTCCAGTCCGTCGATCACCGCGCGGGCCTGCTTGCCCGAGCCGCCATGCGACTGCTGGATCGTCACGTCCTCGCCGGTCTCGGCCTTCCAGTGTGCCGCGAAGGCAGTATTGTAATCCTTGTAGAGCTCGCGCGTCGGGTCGTAGGAGACGTTGAGCAGCGTGGTCTGCGCCACCGCTCCCGTCACCCCGCCGAACACGAGCCCCAGACTGAGGGCGAAAACCCCGGCCCTCTTCATAAACGTCGACATCTCCAACCTCCTGGTCTCTGCCTCGAATAAAAGCCTAGGGATTTAGTAGACTTAGTCAACAATGCTCGGAAAATTCGCAAAACCGGTTTCATAAGGGCCGAAACGGCGCAACGGACGAACTGTCCTTCCCGGCACCGCACGCACAGTTCATCTCGAAAGTGGCTGCATGAACGCAAAATGCATCCGCGAAAAACCGGTCTTTTCAGCCTGCTCGCCGGATTTTTTAGCCGTGCAGCGCCCGGGCCGGGCCGGAAAGGGGCGCGGCGAGAACGCTGCGATAGGCCTGCCGCACGGTTTCGGCAAAGGTGAAGGGTCCCGGCCGCAGGCCGGACGCGACCGCCCCGACGACGGAAAGCCCGCGCAGGGGCTCGCCCTGGCGAAGGAGACGGCCGCTGTCGTCGACGGAGAGGGTCGCGACATCGCATCCGAGCAGCCCGGCGAGGGCACGGGCGGAGGGGACCTCGCGGCAGTCGACGGTATTCTCGTCACCCGACTTCGGATCGCGCGGCGGAACGAAGCGGGTATGGCCGGTTTCGAATTGCGCGGCGAGGCGACGGTGGATCTCGCCCGCGATGCGGACCGAAAAATGCCGGTGCAGGCGAAGGAGGTGGCGGCGGTAATGATTGCGCTCGCCCTGCGGCAGGTTGCGCCAGACCACGGAGAGGCGGGCGGGAGCCGCATCGACAACGCCCCGCCAGCCGGCGCCCTCGCGGGCTTGCGCGGTGCCGCATTCCCCCCGGGGATAACGGGAGGGCCCCCGCAGCGGAACGCGCGCGGGGCGTGGTCCGAAGGGCCTGCGCTCGCGACCGGGGCCATGCGGCTGCGGCAGCCGGCCGGCCGCGGCAGCGACGTGAATGTCACCGGCAAAGCCCCGCTTCCTCAGATCGAGCAGGATGGCGGCAAGGCGTGGGCCGTTGCCGACAAGGGTGAGCGGCGGCGGGTTCTCCTGGGCCGAAAGCCGCTCGGCCGCGGCGATCGCGCCACGCCAGGAAGCCGCCTCGCGCTGCGCGGCACCGAAGCCGGTCGCGACGAAGACGTGGTCGAAGACGGCGCCCTCGCCATCCCGGAACGCGACGCGTACGCCTTCGGTGTTCGTACAGAGATGGCCCACGGTGCCGCTGATGGTGCGGATGCGGACGTCCCCGCGCAGGGAAAGCGCCTCGCCGAAGCGGCCCATCGCATAATCGCGAAACAGCGCGCGCGGCACATGCAGGTCCTGCGGGCCTCGCAAGGCCGAAACCGTGCCGGCGGCAAGGAGGTTGTCCTTCAGCCAGCGGGCAAAATCGTCCGGCCGGTCGGGAAGGATCGAAAGATCGCGCGCGGGCTCCGCCGTCAGCGCCGCACCGGCCGGCCCGTCGCCGAAGGCGCCGGGCGCATCCTCGGCATCGATCATCCATGCTTCGAAGGGGCGGTGGAACCGCCGCATCAGCGCAATGACCGTGGCAAGGCCCGAAGGCCCCGCTCCGATCACCGCGATCCTTGCCATCGTCGGCGTGCCCGCAGGCGGGGCACCTTCCCCCGCGATCGTCTCGAAGAACATGCCTGTCCCTTCCCTGCACGATGGAGCCAGAAGCGGAAGACAGGATAACGCAGCCTCCGATAATTTTCTACCTTTTTAGTAGAATAATCGACCGGCACCTTTCACCGGCTCCGGAGCGCCGGAAAATCGGCGCTCCGGAGCCGAGCGGGGCCGCGCGAAACACCGTGACCGATCTCGAAACGGCAAACCGATCTATACAATCTCTATAGAATATGGTCTTTCTTACCTGATAATGCCTGTGCGCCCTGGAACAGCATCCCGCAAGGAGCAGACGACATGGGTACTCTCTCATCGGCACTCGACCGCTCGGCACGAACGGCCGCCATCATCGGAACCGAAGACGAAGCCATTGCCGCCGCCGGCAGGATCGCGGAGGCCTTCAGCCTGCCCGCACAGGACAGCGCGGCGGCCGAAGCCCGCCACGAACTTCTCTCCCGCACCGGCCTTTTCGGCATATCGGTGCCGACCGAACATGGCGGGATCGACGTTTCCAACACGGGCCTCGCCGAGGTCTGCGCACTGGCCGCCGCCGGTTCGGCAGCGCTCGGGGAAGTCCTCGCGGCCCATTTCGTCGCCGTGGAAAAGGTCCGCAGCCACGGCAGCGAGAGCCAGCGGAACACCGTCTTTTCCGCGGTCCTCGCCGGCGCGCGCCTCGCCCGGGCCTCCGCCCGCCGGAACAGCGAGGCGGCCGATGGCCTTCCGCTCGCCGCAAGCGGCCTTGCCTGGCGGCTGGGCGGCGAGGCCCTCTGTACGCCCTGCGCCCGCCACGCCGACTGGCTGCTGATGCCCGTGCGCCTCGACGGCGGCCGGCCGGCGGTCCTGCTGCTTCCCACGCGCCTCGACGGCTTGCATTACGTCGCCAATAGCTGCGAGCCGGTGGCCGGCGGCACGCAGGCCGCCGAGCATGTGCTGTTCAAGGATGTGCTTGTCGACGGCGATACGCTGCTGCAGCCTGCCGGCGAGGCGGCCACGCATGGCGTTCCCCGCTCGCTCGACCTGCTGCTCGAGGCGGCACGCCGGAAGGGCGGCGCCCGCGCAGCCCTGCGGCATCTCCTCGACGAGGCGACGGGCGAACCCGTCGTGAGCGGTCTTCTTTCGGCGCGGCTCGCCGCGGCCGACGCGATGACCGCCGAGGCGGGCCGCGCCATCGACGCCGCCCAGATCGGCCTTGCCGACCAGCACCGGACAAACGCTTTCCTTGCCGCTGTCGCCGCCCTCGCAGCGGCCGAGGAAGCCGCGGCAGCCATCCTGCGGGTATCAGATCCACCCGGGGAAGGAACCGTCCTCACCGCTTCCCTCTCCCCGCACCTCCGCGCCATCCTTGGGGAAAGCGGTGAGCTGTTCCGGACGGAAAATCGCCGGCAGCCGGAGACGGAGAGCTGAGACGTGGCATGAGGCCGCTACCCCACGCAAGACGGGTTCGCTTTCGGCAAAAAAAATGGGCCGACGGAAACCGCGGCCCATGAAGTGTGAAGGTCAAAAACCTCCAGAGGGGAACAGCTGCTGCGGCGGCACTGGGAGGAAAACCGCCATGTGCATCAGCTGTGTGCACTATGGCTGTTTTTTGATCAGATGGAAAACATTTATTGTGCAGTGCAGCTATGCGTGCGCTGCAATGCTCCCCTTCAGATGTCGCTGCCTGCGACATAGAGCGCGGCAAGCGCCTCGAAACCGGCCTGGTCTTCCGCCGTGAAGCGGCCGGGCGTGGGGCTGTCGAGATCGAGCACACCAAGGACCGCACCATCGCGGATGAGCGGCACCACGAGCTCGGAGCGCGAGGCGGCATCGCAGGCGATATGGCCGGGAAAGGCGTACACATCGGGCACGAGCTGGCTGCGCCCTTCGGCGACGGCGCTGCCGCACACACCCTTGCCGACGGGAATGCGCACGCAGGCGACCTTGCCCTGGAAGGGACCGAGCACGAGTTCCGCCGGCGTTTTCAGGAAATAGAATCCCGCCCAGTTGAGATCGGCGACCGCATCGTAGACCAGCGCCGAAAGATTGGCGGCATTGGCAATGGCATCGCGCTCGCCGTGCAGCAGGCCCTCGGCCTGGGCGCGCAGTTCGCGGTAGAAGCCCGGCTTGTCGGCGGCTTCGATCTTGCGGATGTCGTGCATGGCAGGGCTCCCCGAACGGACATGGCCGCGCCGTCGATAGACCCGGAAGCCGCCGCTGGCAAGAAGGGCGTAAGACATGCGGTCGGCCGGCAAGGCGAAATGCGGGAAGGAAACGGCGGGCAGCGGCGTGCGCTGCCCGCTCGAGGTGCCGGCTATTTCCGGTGGTGAACCGGTTGGAGGCCATAGACCGGCGTGGGGAGGTTTTCCAGGCGCGCCTTGAGCTGGAGCGCCAGATACTGGGAATAGTGGCGCGACTGGTGGAGGTTGCCGCCGTGGAACCACAGCGCCGCCTGCTGCGTCGGCTTCCACATGTTGCGCTGCTCGCCCTCCCAGGGACCCGGATCCTTCGGCGTGTCGGAGCCGAGGCCCCAGACCTTGCCGACCCTGTCGGCCGTCTCCTGGTCGATGAGGTCGGCGACCCAGCCGTTCATCGAGCCGTAACCCGTCGCATAGACGATGGCGTCGGCCGGGATCTCCCTGCCGTCCGAAAGCTTCACGGCATTCTCCGTGATCTCCTCGACCTGCCCGGCAGCAAGCTTCACCTTGCCGTCGATGATGAGCTGGGAAGCGCCGATATCGATATAGTAGCCGGAGCCGCGCCGCAGGTACTTCATGAAGAGGCCCGAGCCGTCCGCGCCCCAGTCGAGCTGGAAGCCGGCCTTTTCCAGCGCCGCGTAGAAGTCGGCGTCGCGCTCGCGCATCTTGTCGTAGAGCGGTATCTGGAATTCGTGCATGATCCGGTAGGGGAGCGAGGCGAAGATGAGATCGGCCTTCTGCGTCGTCACGCCGTTCGCCAGCGCCTCTTCGGAATAGAGCGCGCCGAGGCCGATATCCATCAGCGTGTCCGACTTGACGATATGGGTCGTCGAGCGTTGGATCATGGTGACGTCAACGCCCGCCTCGTAGAGCGCCGCGCAGATGTCATGGGCCGAATTGTTCGAGCCGATGACGACGACCTTTTTACCCTTGTAGCCGTCCGGTCCCGGATGCTGCGAGGAATGGTGCTGGTCGCCGGCAAAGCGCTCGCGTCCCTTGAAGTCGGGAATGTTCGCCTTGCCGGACATGCCGGTCGCGAAGACGAGCTGCTTCGGCCGCAGCACCACCTCTTCGCCGTCGCGGTCGACGACGATGGCCCATTCCTGCACCGCCTCGTCCCATTTCGCCGACCGCGCGGTGGAGCGCGTCCAGTAGTTCAGCTCCATGACCTTCGTGTAGAATTCCAGCCAGTCGCCGATCTTGTCCTTCGGCGCGAAGACCGGCCAGTTCTTCGGAAAGTCGATATAGGGCAGGTGGTCGTACCAGACGGGATCGTGCAGGCAGAGCGACTTGTAGCGCTTGCGCCAGCTGTCGCCCGGCCGGTCGTTCTTTTCGAGGATGATGGTGGGCACGCCGAGCTGGCGCAGCCGTGCGCCGAGCGCGATGCCGCCCTGCCCGCCGCCGATGATGACGACATAGGGCTGCTTCTCGTAGCCGAGCGTGCGCTCCTCCTCCTCGCGCTCCTCCTTCCAGGTCTTTGCGCCGAGGTTCTGGCCATGTTTCGCACCGAGCGGGCGGGTGAAGCCGGATTTCTCCTCATGGCCCTTCAGCTCGGAAAGCGCCGTCAGCAGCGTCCAGATGAGGCCGTCCTTGAAGCGCACGAGGCCGTAGCCGCGCCCGGTCGCCGTCTCGAAGGTGATCCAGCTTTCCAGGACGCCGTCGTTCTCCGTCGCCTCCTCGCCCGAAGCGACCCGCCAGTTCGACGGCTTGGCGGCGGAAAGCTGCGATTGCGGCATGTCGCGCACCTGATCGCGGCCCTCGCCGGTCTTGATGTTCCAGGTGAAGGCGACGAGGTCGCGCCCGTAGCACTCTTCGGCGAAAAGGCCGATGGCACCGTCGAACCGGGCGGCGGCCACGGCCG
>Ga0066256_1004418_pt1 | contig 12570 bp, 7 predicted proteins | sample ThiBio_1000_biof_FD_87107 | JGI IMG/M metagenome (GOLD analysis project Ga0066256, IMG submission 87107) | Wastewater bioreactor microbial communities from Cape Town, South Africa - Thiocy_expt_1000_biof (version 2) | ecosystem: Engineered > Bioreactor > Thiocyanate-remediating >...
TGGGGGGTGAGGTGCGAGGGGGCCCCGCCGCAAAGCGGGGGGGGGTGTCCGCCCCCCCGCCTGGCGGTTTGCCGGGGGGCCCCGAAGGCCCCCCCCCCCAGATCCTGTGGGCGAATGCAGACTGTGTGTAGGGGGAACGTGGCTGCAAACAGCAGCAGGTCCGGCGGGGGGGGGAGGGGTCCAACCCAGCCACCAAAATGCTTTTACCCCCCCCCCCCGCCACAGCGTGCCACGCACCTTCAATGTATGTTCCACTGTGGCCCTAGTGCGTGCAATAAATTGATGCCGTGCCGCCGCCGTCCCCCGATTTCCATACGCTGCTGCCATAGGGGGGAGGGGAGAGGAGAGGAGAGGAGAGGAGAGAGTGAAGAAAGGAAAGAGAGAGGGAAGATAGGCGGCCAATGGCGGCCGCACATGCGATGTGTGTGCATGTGCAGCGGGTCGGGCGGCACACAAATTTGTGCATGGAGGGGTGTTTTCGCAGTGATTGGAGGTGTTTGCCGTGTTGTGACTGGTTGAAGGACTGACGTGAAGGTTGACTAATTGGTTCCCCTCTCGCCTCTCTTCCCTCCCCTCGCCTCTTACTCTCCACTCCTACTGTCCCACTCCCACTCCCACTCCCGTCACCTCCCCTGTAGTGGTAAGGCGGCATGGCGATGATGCTGCGGTCAAGCTGGCACCGCACGGCGGCGGCGGCGGTGGCGTCGGTGGCAGGTGCGGCGGCGGGATGCAGTGAGGCAGCGGCGGCAGCGGCGGCAGTAGGCTGCGCGGCAGCGGCGGCGCGTGGGTTCAGGTGCGTGGCGGCAGCGACAGCGGTGATGGCAGTGACAGCAGCGCGTGCACGAAACATCACCTTGCCCCCCTCTCCCCACCCATGTGCAGTGGACCGGCGTCAGCAGCAGCCGCCACGTCGGTAGGGCTGGCGGCACCACCACGGGCGCTGCCGTCGGCGGCGCGCGACTATGCACACACGCCGCGCAAGGGCCACCGCGTGGCTGTCATCCTGACGGAGCAGCTGGATAACCTGGGGTACCTGGGCGAGGAGGTACGCGTGGCGCCGGGGTACGCGCGCAACTTCCTCATCCCGCAGCACAAGGCGGTGTACGCGACGGCGGAGGCGCGCGCCACCAAGAAGGTGGTGCTGCCGGAGGAGGAGGCGCGCGCCATCGCGGTGCAGCGCGAGGTGAACATGCTGCGCGCGCGCATTGCCGGCGTGCGCCTCAAGTTTGCGCGCGCCACCACGGACGGCGCCACGCTGTACAGCGACATCACGGCGGTGGACGTGACGGAGGCGCTGGCCGCCAGCGTGCTGCGCAAGCTGGGCATCCGGGAGCGCGACGTGCGCTTCGCGGGCGGCCGCACCACCATCCACACCACCGGCGACCACACGGTGGAGATCCAGCCGCAGCCCGCCCTGTGGTGCGCCCTCACGCTCACCGTGGAGAGCAGCTAATTAGGTCGTCCACTTTGTTAGGCGTGCTGGTGCCAGTTGAAATGGTCGGTCGCAACCGTTGGCGCTTGGCCAGGCTATCGCATCGATTTGCACACACATCGCAATTATTGTATAATACTTATGTATTGTAGTATTAACAACATTTATTGTGAAGCTACATTACCATTTCATTCTCTGTGGTTTGCTTTACGCGTTTGCTTGTGGTTTTTACCTCGATATCTAGGAGCATAGGCATGGCACGGCGAACGCGCCGTGGCGGCGTCGACGGCGACGATGAGGAGGAAGGCGAGGAGGTTGAATTGACAGCCGTCTCTGCGCCGCGACATGCCCGGAGTGGCGAGGCTGGACCGGAAAGCTTGGATGGCAGCGGTGACGGCGGCTGCACCAGGGCAAGCGAATCTGGCGTCGTGGGGGAGGAGGCACCTGCGCTGGCACGTGCAGCCAGCAGCTCCGAAAGCAGAAGCGGCAACATAGATGGAGGGCGAGAAGCCACGCCCCACGCGCCGTGGTACAGCGCACGTGGCGCTGCGCAGCGGCTGGGGGAGGCGGTGGCAGACGTGCACAGCTGGTACGATGTGGGTGTCACCTGCCTGTCTGGCTTCCTGTTTGGTTGCGAGATGTGTGTCATCACGCTGGCGGGCGCGCCCGCAGCGGCGGGGCTGGGGCTGTCCACGGGGGAGAAACAGTTTGCGGTAGCATCCATCTTTGTGGGCACGGCGGCAGGCTCGGCGGCCGCCGGGCTGGTGAGTGCGCGGCTGGGCAACACGGGCGGCCTGCTGGCCACCGCGATTGCCTTTGCGGTTGCGTCAGCCCTCATGGCGGGCGCCACCGGTCTGGCAGCACTGGTGGCAGGGCGCATGGTGGGCGGCGCTGCTATTGGCGTGTCTGCTGCCCTGGCGCCGTTGGCGCTGGAGCGCGTGTGCGGCCCCGCCAGCCGCGGCTTTGTCATTTCCGTCAACGAGCTGGCGCTGTGCACCGGCTGCCTGCTCATGCTGGCAGCCTGCTCCCCGCTGGTGCCGGTGACCGACGGCTGGCGCGTCATGTTTGCGCTGCTGGCCATTCCCGCCGTGGTGCAGGCGGTAGCGCTGGTAGGCAGGCTGCGGCGTGAACGCCGCGCGCACGCGGCGGCGCCGTCGCCACCCTGCGAGTCGCCGTTGATGGCGCCGCCCCCGCATGCGCCGCCACCGCTGACGACGGCATGCGCCGTGCTGCGCGACGGCACCGCACGCCTGCAGCTGGTGGCAGGCGCTGCTGCGTGCGTGGCGCAGAACCTGTGTGCCAGCAACGCGCTGCTGTACTACGCGTACGACATCATGGGCGCGGTGGGTGACCGCACGCCGGTGGCGTCGGCGGTGGGCGTGGGCGCCGTCAAGCTGGCGGGCGTGTTGATTGGCGTGGTTGCCATTCGTAGCGCGCGGCGGCGCACTGTGTTGATGGTCGGGTCGGCGGTGGAGGTAGTGTCGTTGGCTACCATTGCGGCTGCCTTTGCGGGGGTGGGGGGTGCCCCCGCCCCCCCCCTCGCGCGCGCCGCCCTCCTGGCTTTTATGCGGGGGGGGAATGCGTCTGGGGCGCCCGTGATCTTGGTCCTGGCCCCCGCGGGGGGGCGGGCGGCGCCCCGGCCGCGGGGGGGCGGCGGCGCCTGGAGGCTGTCCGGGGCGCCCGGCGCCGCCACTAACGGCGTCTTCCTGTCGGCGCTGGCGGCGCTGGGCGGCACCACCCTGTTTACCATCCTGGCGGCCGGCGCGGCGCTGGAGGCGGCGGTGGCAGTCGCGCTGCCAGAAACCAAGGACGTGGCGCTGGCAGACATCCCACGCGCCTTCCACGCTGCACCCCTTTGCCGCCTGCTAGCATGCCGCCACCGCCGCCATCAACCGTTGCTCGCCGCTGACGCTGACGCCGAACCCTCCTCCCCACCGCCGTCAACGACGGTTCTAACCATGCCGACGAGTTGAATACCACACCAATCTCATACCCTAACTACCGCGGCAGACCGGCACAGAAGGCAGCGAGGTGCTGCGCGGTGCTGATGCAGGAATGGCCGGCGGCGCCCTCCGTGTCGCACGCCTTGGACAGGGACGACACGGTTGGTGCGGGTGCCAGCTCCATAAAGTGGTGCCCACCAGCTGCCGCCACGTGCGGCGGCAGCGGTGCGTGAAGCACCGCCGCGACACCCTGCGCCCACCGCACCGGCGCCGTAATGCCGTCCACCAGCGCTGCCGCAACGTCGGCAGCCGCGGACACGGGCGCACCTGACGCGTTGGCAATGATGGGCAGCGCGGCGGGCGCAAGGCCGACCCCATGCTCGCGTAGGGCGGCAGCCACGGCGGCCGCGGCTGGCGCCATGAGCGGGGTGTGGAAGGGGGCACTCACATCTAGCGACACGGCGCGTCCGACCAGACCACGCGCCTTCAGCGTCGCCACGACGGCGGTCATGGCATCAACCTCGCCTGCCAGCACCACCTGCGCCGGCGAGTTGACGGACGCCACTGACAACACTGCGCCATCCCCACGCGCGCTGCGCTCCGCTGCCACCGTCGCCTCAATCACGCTCAGGGTTGCTTCAAAGGCGGCCCACGACGCGGGTGGCGCGCCGTGGCCGGCGTGCGTCGGCGGCGCGGCGGCGGCGCTCGGTGCGGTGCGTGGCGGCGCACGCAGCAGCAGCGCCTGCATACCCAGCGGCCCATGCCCTCGACTCGCAGCCGCGTCAGCCGCCACCTGCATGGCGTCCGCACGCGCTGCCAATATGCGCGCCGCCGCTCGCAGTGGCAGCGCGCCGGTCACCACCGCCGCCGCGTACTCGCCCACCGAGTGGCCCATCACGACGCCCACGCGCGACCACAGGTCAGGTGTCGCCGCAGCGCCGGCGGCGTACGCTGCCACACAGAACGCCAGCAGCGCAGGCTGCGCATTACGCGTCAGGGTCAGCTCCGCCTGGCTGCCATGGAACACCGTCGCCGACAGACGCCGCCCCAGCGCGTCATCCACCTCCTCAAACACGCGCGCCGCGGCGGGGTACGCGGCCACCAGGTCGGCACCCATGCCCACGCGCTGGCACCCCTGACCGGGGAACAGCAGCACGGTGGGCAGCTGCCGCACTGCCCCGTCGGCCGCTCGTGTCGACAGCGCCGCCCTACCCGCTGCTGCTGCTGCTGCTGTTGCGGCTGTCGACGCCACCAGCCTGGCCGCTGCGCCCGCCATCTTCACCTGGCTATTGCGTACCAAAATAACGAGTGAACCGTTCAGCGTTCAAAGTTGTACCTTCGCGCAATGGGCCGCAATGTACATCTATTTGCAATTTATCGGCGTGAATTATGGCATTGGCTGTCATTGTTTGTTATTCATTGTTGCTACACAATAACGTAAAATGCACCGACGGTGGTATCCTCGTGTGGCGTATCCACGCGGTAACGCCGGCGTTTGATTGAAGGGCACACAGCTGCGGACGCGCAGCGCAAACACAACACACTATAACGATCCTACGGCGCCGGTGCGGCACCAGCACCCGCCTCTGCGGCAACGGCGGCAGCAACGGCAGCGGCCTTGGCGGCACGCGCCGCCAGCTCCGGCTCGCCCAGCCGGTACCGGATGGACGGCAGCTCCACGTCCGCGCCAGTGGCGATGCTCTTGCCCGTCACCTCCAGCGTGATGGCAGAGGCGGTGGACGGCAGCGGCGCGGCGGACAACTTGATGGCGACGGTGGCGACGTGCTGGCCCATGCGCTCGCGCTTCTTGGGAGGCGGCAGGTAGAAGGCGTACAGGATGGCGCCGCCGTACGTCAGCATCTGCACGTCCACACCCAGCGCCTCCTTGTAGTACGCCAGCAGCTGCGCCGTGGTGAGCGGCCCCGTCAGGTCCAGCCGGTCCCACACGCTCCACTCCCACGCAGTGGTGCCGTCCGGCCGCACCGTGAGCGGCGCCGCCTCACCCGACGGCAGCGGCGGCGGCACAAAGGTGGCGCCGGGCGGCAGCGGGAGGGTGCTACGTGCGGCAGGCAGCGGCTCCGACATGGCCACCAGCGGCAGCGCCAGGTTAGCAAACGTGTTGCGGAAGGACGCCAGCGGCTTGCGGCCCACCAGCTTGTACAGCTCCAGGCACACGAGGCCCGCCACGAGGGCGGTGGTGGTGGCGATGGCGGGGATGATCTTGCCCGCAATGCCCTTGCTCGTGTGCTTGTCCGCCTCGCCAATCGCGTAGTTGCGCGCGCGCAGGTTGCTGACCGCCGTCACAGCACTGATGTGCAGGTCGTCGTCCTTCTCAAACTCGTGCGCCACCATACGCCACGTGCCCAGGGCGGCGCGCGGCGGCAGGCGCGCCTCGATGGCGCGCGCGCGGTCGTCAACGTCCCACCCACCGCCACCACCGGCACCGCCGGCAGCCTCCCCACCCGCCGCAGCAGCCTTGTTCATCTCCTCTAGCTCCTTCTCATTGGCCGCGATCTTGACGCCGGCGGCGGGCGAGAAGGTGGCAATGGGCACGGCGGCGGCGGCAGCAGCCATGGCAGCGGGCGTGTCGGTGGGCGCCAGCGGCACGCCAAACATGGTGGCGCGCAGGGTGGCCACCGTGGCAATGAAGGCGGCGTGCGCGGGGTCGGCGGCGTTGTACGCCAGCGGCACCGGCTGGCGCTTGGAGCCGCTCCAGAACGGCGTGCCGTCCGCCGTCTTCATGCCGGGCGGGAAGTTGTGCAGCAGCTGGCGGATGGCGTTGGCGTACAGCTCCTCAAACTTGGTGCGCGCCCACGCCACGCAGTCCGCCACGGACGCGGGCCGGTCGGCGCCCAGGCACGCCGCGATGGACTGCAGCGTGTCAATGCGCACCTGCGGCTGGGACGCAAGCTGCCCCAGGAAGCCGTCCGACGCCAGGTACGCGTTCACTGCGTCCGGCACCTGCTTGAACTCGCCCTCAAACCAGTCGCGCGCCCACTGCAGCGTGTGCTCGATCTTGAACGGGAAGTTCTTGAGCGTGCACACCGGGATGCCCTTCTCCGGCGGGTCGCGCGTGGCGCCATAGTTCTCAGTGACCCGCGGCAGCACCACCTGCGTGTTGCCCTTCGTGCCCAGCGTGCCCGACTCCAGCAGCGACAGGCCGTAGTACACGCACCGCGAGTCCACGTACAGCCGCGCCTCCACGTTGTCCAGCGCCGTGCACACGCCTGACAGGCCCTCCCAGAAGGCGTCGTCAAACGGGCCGCCGCCCTCCCCGCCCACTCGCGCCTCGTACGGCACCACATGCAGCGCGGGGTTCATGGCCGCCGCCGCCGCCGCTGCCGTGCGGCTCTTAGCGGCGCCAATGTCGGCGGGCCGGAACAGGAACTGGCGGCTCAGGTTGGAGCGCTCAATGCGGTCCATGTCCGTCACCGTCACGCTGCCGCCGTCGCCCGCACCCACGCCCATCATGGCCCAGTTCTTCAGCATCTCGCAGCCGATGGCGCCGGCACCCACCAGGAAGTAGCGCAGCGCGCCCAGCGCCGCCTGCGTGCCCGCACCCAGCACTGCGATCTGGCCGTCGTACCGGCTGCCGCGCGGCGCCACCTCGTCCGCCGGCAGCGGCGTGTCGCCGTCGCCCGGCAGCACCTCCACCGCATCAAAGTACAGCCACTGGCGCACCGGCATGAACTTGCCGCTCACCGCCTTCAGCACCTCCTGCGCCGCAATGCCGCCCACGGCGGCCACCAGGGGGCCCAGCGCGCCGCGTGCCGTGCGGCACAGCTGCCGCACGACGCGCGCTTCGTCATCACGCAGCGCCCGGCCCAGCGCCGTCGCCGTGGCAGCTGCCACGCCTGCCGCCGCGTCGCTGTCGTCGCCCGCCGGCAGGGCACCGGCTGACGCGGCGGCGGCATGCAGCGCGGCAAAGGCAGCGTGCACTGCCGGCGTCACCTCCGCCTTGGCGTAGTCGGTAAACACCAGGTCGGCGTCGGCAGGGCCGGTGGCGCTGCCTACGGGGCCCAGCATGTCCGCCAGCGGCTTGAACGCCACGTCCACCGGCATCTTCACCTGGTGCACCCACCCGCCGCGCACGTACGGCGCATAGCCCGTCGTGTCCTCGATGGTGAATGCGTACGGGTTGCGCACCTTGACCGGCCGCGGCGCGCTGCCGTTCAGCTCGTTCATGCCGCCCACCTCCACAAACGTGACGTAGTCGCCGTCCACCAGGCCGTGCCGCATCTCGTCAAACGTCGTCACCACGCCCGCCGCCTCGTTGGTGACGCCCGCAATCATGGCAGACTGCGGCGGCTCGCCGGTAGCGTCGTCCACGCGGAAGGAGGGGCCAAAGTCGCAAAAGATGCGCGAAAACACGCCCAGCGCCTCCGCCGCCACAAACTTGGCGCCCGCCTCACGCGCCCAGCCCGCCAGGTCGGTCATGACCGCCAGTGGCTGGCCCGCCGCCACCACCACGGAGGCACGTGCCACCATGGCGGCGCACAACGCTGCCTCCTCCGCCACCCGCACTACCACGTACTGGTTCAGCCCCGCCAGCTTCGCCACCACCGCCGCCGCGCGCGGCGCGCCCACGTCGCCCTCACCCAGGTAGAAGTTGGTGGTCAGGTCGGCCACGGCCACCGCCGCGGGGTCCCACAGCGTCACGCTCTTGACGCCCATCAGGATCACGTTCTTGGCGATCTCCACGCCCAGCCCGCCCGCGCCCACCACCAGCACGTCGCTCGCTGCCATGCGCGCCTGCGCCGCGTGGCCCATCACAAACAGCTGCCGCGAGTACAGGTCCTCGTCAATCTTCCCGCTGCCGCCGCCGCCGCCGCCCGCCGCCGCCGCCGCCGCCGCCGCCCCTGCCGCTGCCATGTTGGATGGTTGGCGAGGACAAGCGACGCCTTTCCCGTACCCGTCCTTATTGTGCACCTGGTCCTTCTCCTGCGTCTGCGAGGCCACGTGGTCGGGGTTGATAGGTAGCGTCAGAAAAATAACAACGCAACAAATGGACAACAGATGTGTGGGTGTAGCTCATGCGATTGAGTTGTGGGTATTACTTTTACACCGCGGGTTGCCGCGTGTGTCGCCGCGCTTGCACGCACGATGGTGCGCACATTTTCGACGCTCGGAAGCTTCGGGGCATCCTGATGGCCAGGTTTGGAACTTCCAAAGTCGATGGTCAATCAATGTTCCGAACCACGTGGCGCCCTGCTTCTGAGGGCCAGCAACTGCTGCTGCTGCTGTACCGGTCCGGCAGCGACCAATCACATTACACCACCACAAGAGGAAGGCAGGTGCAGCGGCAGCGGTCGGAGGGAGGCATTTTATGTTGGCGGGTGTGGACGTCATGCCAGCAGGCGCCCGCAGCAAGCAGGTAGCGGCGTCAGCACGTGCAGGCGTGGTGAGCACTGAGCGGTGCGCACTAGCAGGCAGCAGGCAGCGGCAGGGGAGGGTGCGCGCGTGCGGTGGGTAGCCACCCACCCACCCGTATGGTTGGTTGCAGCGACTGGCAGAAACACTAGCACCACAGCTCCACAACAGCGGCACACACACGCTGCCGCGCGCAGTTGCTACATCCACTGCTGCAGTTGCCAGCCGCTGCTGTGTGTGCCCGCCGCGAAACCGCGGTAGCGTTTGCTCGTGGCAGGGCGCAGGGCAACAGCTGGCGGGGGCTAGAGGCGGCGAAGAAGCAATGGGGTGTGCAGCGTCAGCGGACGTTGGGCGGCAGGTATGTGGCAGCGGTGGTGGCGCGAACTCACACACACGCACACATGCCAAGTCACATACATTGGCTTTGCGGTGCGGCGGGGTGGGAATGGTGTGTGTGTGGCGAATGACCGCGCTGCCAGCCACTTCACCTGTGACGCACTCCGCCGATCTTACCGACACCCACCGACATCCTGCCCCGCTCCCACCCGCATGTGTACAGACGGCGCCGCAAGAGGTGGGCGCGCGTAAGGCGCCAGTGGGTATTGTGGTCGCACCAGCGGGCGGTAGCCGTGCAGGTGAGGTGGTGGAGACGCCCTCTGCGCATGCTGACGCCAATTCAGCATGGATAGATGCGGCGGTGGCTGCCGCGGCGCCGGCGGCGGCGCTAGCGGCGGCGGCGCGGGCAGGCGTCGATGAGGACAGCGTCATCTCCACCGTCGTCACGTCCATGGCGGGCGGCAGCCAGGAGGTGGTGATCAAGTTGGATGTGCGACAGCGCCTGGAGACGTTCTCGCGCGTCTCCACCGGCGCCACCAGCCTTGCCACGTCACGGGGGACGCCGGCGCATACCGACGTGGCTGCTGCTGCTGTGCGGCGCAGTCAACGGGGTACGACAGGGAGCATCAGCGGCGGCATTGGGGGTGGCGGTGGTGGCGGCGGCGGAGGCGGCAGTGGCGGGGGGAGCACGGGCGTGGGGAGGCGGCCGTTCCCGGGCGACGACGCGCCGCCGGGGCCGGCGCCCGGGGGGGACACGACGTCGGCCCGCCCCCCGGCCGCCCCGCGCCAAACCCGTCGGCGGGCCCCGGCCGGGGGGGGCGGGTCGCCCGTCGTGCGAGCGGCAGCGACAGCGGCAGCAGCAGCCGCTGCGGCGGCGTTTGACGACAGCGGCAGCGGCGCCACGTCGCCGGCACGCGCGCGTGTGGTTGGCGACCGTGGCAGCAGCGACTACAACTCACCCGTCGCCGCCGGCGTATGAGAGTCTGGCTGCATGTGTGTGTACCTAGTGTTTCAGACTCGTTTGCCTTTTCGTGTCGTCGCAGCAGCAAGTGGTTCGTGTGTGTGCGGTTGCGTGGTGCAGCAGGGCATGTCATTCCTCCCCCGTTCTCGTTCCCCTCATGCCCGGTCCTGGGTAGCGCCATCCGCCGTTAGGGCAGAGGCCTCCCCCCCATTCCCAAGTGCCGCTTGCATTTCAAACATCCCCAGTTAGCTTTTTTGAGAGGTGCGGGCCGCCGCGTCAAGCAGCGCGGCACGCAGGGCGGCAGCCAGGAAGGCATGGACGGCAGCGGCGCCCGCAGCCAGCACGGCATCCAGCGCCGCCACGTCGTGCGGGCGCAGGCAGCCGGGCTGGTACCGGTAGTACATGGCGTCGGGTGCCACGTGCGGCAGCGGCACGGCGTCCGGCGGGCCCACCACCAGCGCCGCACTGCCACCGGCACACACACCCGCCTCTTCCGCGCCGTCAGGGTCCGCCAGCACGCGCAGCGGCGCACCTGCGGCACCGCCGCGCGCAACGCCGGCTGCCACGCCAGCAATGCGCGTGCGCAGCGGCACGCCGGCGTTGATCAGCGCGGCGGTCGTGGCGTTCACCATGGCGGGCAGTAGGCCGCCGTCGTCCACCAGCACCTGCACCGTGATGGCGATGGCGGTGCGCGGGTGCGCCTCCACCACAATGACGGCGCTAAACATGTGCGCCAGCGCCTCCTCTGCCGCCCGCTCTGCCGCGCCTCCCATCCCCGTCGCCGGCACCACCGTCACCTCCACCACGGGCCGGCCCGGCGCCTCCCCCGCCCCGCGGCCCGGGGCCCCGGGCCCCTCCGCGCCTGCCGCCCCCATGGCGTCGCCCGCCCGCCCCCGCGCGGCCCCCCCCCCGCGGCCCACCCCGCCCCCCCCCCGCCCCGCCGGCCGAAGCCCCCCGCCCCGCCGCCCGTCCGCCCGCCGCCGCTTCCCGCCTCCCTCCATGTTGTCGCTTGTCGGTGCTTGTGCTTGGCTGTCCGTGTGTGGTGGCTGCAGCGACGCCCAGCTACAGCAGCAACAAACAACAATCGCGCGTTTGCGTCAATAATCCAACAGTGTCATGCATATAAATGTGCAATAATCTTTCCAATCCATCGATAATTGCGTTGCCCGCTTGTGTGTGTTGCCATTAACTAATGTTATGTTTGTGTCGTCACAACGACGCTTCGCTTGTCCTTGCGGCGGCCGTGGTTCTTTTCCAACCTCACAAGTCACAAGTGACACCACCACTGAGTTCGGATTCGCAGCGGCGGTGCCGCGGGACGCCACGGCAATTCCCGCGGAACCCGTACAGTAGCGCAGAGAGATTGTGTGTAGTGACGAACGGCGGCCGCGTTGGACCCATAGGTTGTCGTGCATATCTGACAATGTCACAATGATGACGAGCGGCCACGGAGGAGCAGCTGGAGACAGCATGGCAGCAAGTTCGCAGCGGCCGCCGTAGCAGCCTCACCGTACCCGGTACCACGTACCACACACGCTGGACCACGCATGAGAGTCTTGGCTGATTGGGAGGTAGGGGCCGTGGCCCTTGGCTGCTGCTGGGACGGCGACAGCGGCGGTGGTTGGCGTTGCCCCAACAGGCCGCTCGTGCCACCGGCCCCGTTGGAGCTGGAAGCACAAAAGCGGGCGCGACCCCTCCCCCCCCACCCGCCCCCGGGGCGGGCCGCCGCCCACCATCACTGCCGCTGGGTGTCGGCCGGCCGCATGGTGGGCGGGCGGCCGCGGCAAGCGTAGCGACGGTGGACGCGCCTGCTGCGTCGCCGTCGCCGTCACCGTCGCCAACGGCAGCAGCACCACCAGCGCCAGCACGAGACCCCGAGGGCGATCTCATGTGGTGGGTGGGGCGCGTGGGCATTGGCGTGGTGGTGGGCATTGCTGCCGTGGCAGCGTGCTATCGCAACCGATCCACCGTCACCTCCCTGTTTGCCAAGTGGGCGGCGCGTGACGCGGCCGCTGCTCGCGACGCCGCTGCCCGCGATGCAGCCCGCGACGCCGCTGACGGGTTGCCGTCGTACGCCGCGCCGCACCGGCGCGGCAGCGGCAGCAGCGGCGGCAGTGGCGACGAGCCGAGTGCAGTGACGGGCGGCGGCGGTGACGGTGCGACGCGGTTGTCACCCATCCTGGAGGACCCGACGACCGACGCACGCAGCGCAGTGTGACAGACTCAGACTTCAACGTGCTATGACGACGCCGCCTTGTCGGCTCCCGTGCCGCCGTCGGCGCCCGCACCGCGCACGTACAACACGTTGTTGCACCGGATCAAGATCTCGCCCAGGTTGCCAGAGTGCGTGCCGTCAATGTACTCCTCACTGTTTGCAAGCTGCATATTGGCGGGGGCGGCGGGCGGGCGGGGCGTTAATGCGTGTGCTGCGTTCATGCGCGCGCCGTGTGATCTGATAGCACCCATGTTGCAAATACGCACCTGAAAGTTCATGTACGAGTCGGTGGACACCAGGATGCCTGCACAGG
>Ga0066256_1002062_pt2 | contig 12565 bp, 18 predicted proteins | sample ThiBio_1000_biof_FD_87107 | JGI IMG/M metagenome (GOLD analysis project Ga0066256, IMG submission 87107) | Wastewater bioreactor microbial communities from Cape Town, South Africa - Thiocy_expt_1000_biof (version 2) | ecosystem: Engineered > Bioreactor > Thiocyanate-remediating >...
TTCTGGTCGATGACGATTTCCTGATCGCGATGAGTTCGGCAGACATGCTTGCCGACCTCGCCCATGAGGTCGTCGAGGCGCATTCGGGGAGGACGGCGCTGGAGATTCTCAGGAGCGATGCCCGTTTCGACCTTCTGATAACCGATTATTCCATGCCGGGCATGACGGGTGGGGAACTGGCCAAAGCCGTGCGGGCGCTCATCCCCGATCTTCCCATTCTTATCGCATCCGGTTACGCCGAGCTGCCGTCCGAACCGGATTCAGGTATTGCGCGGCTTGGAAAGCCATACTCGCAACAACAGCTCGCGCTGGAGATTTTCAAGGCGTTCTCGAACCGGAAATGATGGAGGGATGGCTCGCTATTGCTGCGCCATTTATCTGGTCCGGGCCAGAACCTGCTTCTTCTTCGGGGCGGGGAGAAGCCCTTCGCGCTGTGCTTTCTTTCGAGCCAGCTTGCGGGTGCGTCTGATGGCCTCGGCTTTTTCGCGAACCCTCTTTTTGGAAGGCTTTTCATAGGCGTTGCGGGCCGTCATTTTCCGGGAAATCACTTATCTCTGTCTCTTCTTTTTTAGATCTCGCAGAGCATGATCGACATTGTTGTCCCTGACCAGAACTTGCAAAAACATATCCTCTCGCTTGCGTGCGGCAGTGTGCCGCCACTTCTGTTTATTTCCCGATCCGTATGCTCGAAGGCTTGAACCACGGTTCGCCCGCCTTGGCGGAAAAAGTTTGTTGCCGCGGCGCTTGCGGGGTGGCGGTTTCCAGTTCCTCGATGTCGCTTGCGACGATCCTGCGTTCGTTCGTCTCGTTTCCGAGACGGATGCGGTATTGCGCCTCGCCATGATCGGAAGGCAGCAGCCCGACGATCCGGCAGAGTCTGTCGCTATTGGCCGCGCGAAGCAGGCTGACCTTGAGGGTCACCGTATCGCCGACCGCATAATGGTTTCGGCTCATGAGCGTTTTCCTCCGCAACGGTTTGAAATCGGCTGGAAACAAAAAGGCCGGGCATGAACCCGACCCCTTTCTGCCGCTCGCCATCTGCGCTGCCAGTACATCCGTGGTCAGCGAAGAGGCTCGACAAATTCTTCACACAGCGCGCAGATTGTCTGCCGAGCTTTTGCCCGACTTGCGATCCTGGACGATGTCGTAGCTCACCTTCTGGCCTTCCGCGAGAGAGCGCAGGCCGGAGCGTTCGACCGCCGAGATGTGGACGAAGACGTCGGTCGCACCATCGTCGGGAGCGATGAAGCCGAAACCCTTGGTGTCATTGAACCACTTGACTGTACCTGAATTCATAACGATTTCCTTTCAATCGTTCGGGAAGCGACGGAATAGCCGCATGTAAATCGACGATGAGAGGAGATCTGACCGGGGCCGATAAGGCAAAAGACAAAGGTCACAAGCAAAGTTCGATTACTGATAGATAGGATTTTTTTGAGAATTTACAAGGCTTATGGGAAAAATCACTTCCTTATGATTTTATAAATAGAAAAATTGTCCATGAAATCAGCGATACGCACGAATTATTTATTTCTCCGAATGGTGGCCGGGATGGAACAAGAAAGAATTTGGCGGGTTGAACCGGATTGGAGCAGGGACAATCGCAAGCCAGAATGACTTCCCCGCTGTTTCGGGGATCGGTGAAAGCTTTTTGCAACCAGTTTCCTGTCATGGCCAGGTTTGGCTTGAAAGCTAGTCGGATGGACCCTGATCATTCGAGCGGCTGCGCTTCGGAGATCGTGAGTTCATGCAAATTCCCACAGACGGAAAGCCACTTGTCGTCCTGGTCGTTGAGGACGAATTTCTCATTCGTCTCGATGCGATCGATTATCTTTCAGGGCGCGATATGGTCTCTCTGGAGGCTGTGAATGCCGATCAGGCGATGGAAATTCTTGCCGGGCGCAGGGATATCGATGTGCTCTTCACCGACGTCAACATGCCGGGAACGATGGACGGGCTTGAACTGGCGAAAAGGGTTCGTGAACTGTCGCCTCTGATGGGGATCATCGTAACGTCCGGGATGGTTCACGCCGACAGTGAGGGCCTTCCCGAACGTGTGGAATTTTTCGAAAAGCCTTATGATCTCCACCGCATTGGCGACTGCATCCGGCACCTGGGTCACGCGATCTAGACCCTGCGATCTTAGGGGGCATGCAACATTGTCACGATCTGCAAAGGTGCGGGCCGATGGATCATTTCATGAGCCCGGCCGACCGCAATGCGCTTTCGATGACCGATTGAATTTTGTTGCCGTCCCAGTCGCTTGCCGATGCCGGACCGGTATTCGCGCCCTGCGACGCAGGAGCCATTTTGGGAAGGCGCTCGAACGATGCGGTCAGGCCCCAGGACCGCGCAATCTGCTCGGTGGAGGAAATGCCGATGTCAAGCATAAACGGGGCTCTTCCGCCATAGCCGGAGGCTGTGTCGATCGGTGTTCCATGCCCCATGTCCGTGATCAGATGAAGCTCGATGGCATCCGCGCCGTTCGCATCCCGCCAGACCGATCGCGAATGCCGGTCGATTATCCCGGAGGAGTCGGGATGATCCGAAAGCGCATGCACACCTCGCCATTGCGCGACAATCGCCGCGGCATTTTCCGGAACCACTGTCTTGTCGCTCGTGCCGTGCCAGACGGAAACCGCCGGCCATGGCCCGTCATGCCGAGATGCGGCCCGCAGGCTGGCCTGCAAGCTATCGGTGTCCGGTAGTCCGTGGCCGCGCATCCGGTCGAACGCTTCCGGGACGGTCGACGCTATGGCATGGGGAAGACCGGCAATGATGGCTCCGCCCGCGAAGACATCCGGATAGCAGGCCAGCATGGCGTTGGCCATTGCTCCGCCCGCCGACAATCCGGTGATATGAATCCGACGCTTATCGATACCGCATCGCGATACCATGGCAGCGATCATCTGCCGAATGGACATGACCTCACCCTGGTCCCGGCGCGTATCGCCGGGGTTGAACCAGTTGAAACACAGATTTGGGTTATTGGCGCGGACCTGTTCCGGAAAGAGAACGGCGAAGCCGTAGTCGTCCGCCAATGCGGACCAGCCGGAGCCGTTGTCATAGCCTGCCGCCGTCTGCGTGCAGCCATGAAGCACCACCACCAGGGCTGGCGTTTCCGGCAACTGGTCCGGCATATGATACCAGGCGCCCAAGGCCCCGGGGTTGCTTCCGAAGCCCTCCAGCTTTTGCAGGCGCGAACCGGAGGGCGCGCCGGGCTTTATCGAACGCATCCGGGTGAGGCGCTCGACTGTATCGGATAAGGATCTCATGGAATGCTCCAGGCTGACGCGCCGGGTCGGCGCATGGACTCCAACCCCTGGGAACCGATATGGTTGCTGCGGTGCACAATAAAAATAGTCACCATTCCCGGCCGAAGGGGCGGTTACCCCATCGTCCGATGTGTTTCAGCAGTGCGGACAGAAAGACGTGCCTCCTGTAGCGACACCAATTTCTGCGAGGTCTCGTCCCATAGAATGAGATTCACGCATCGCAAGCTGTCCTTGAGCGTGATGCGCCCCAGTTTTCCCAGTTCCGGATGAGCGTGCAGCACTTCCGGCAGCCGGTAAAAAGGAATGCGGCTCGACAGATGATGAATGTGATGCATGCCGATATTGCCCGTCATCCAGCGCAAAGGCTGCGGCAGGTCGTAATGGGAGGCTCCATGCATGGCCGCGTACTGGAATTTCCAGTCCGGCGGTTTCGACCAGTGTGTGTCCTCGAACTGGTGCTGGACGTAGAACAGCCAGACGCCAGCCGATCCGGCGAGGAGGACGATCGGCAGATGAACCAGCAGGAAAGGGAGAATGCCGATGGCCCATATCAGCAGGGCGGCGAACGCCGCGATGGCGGCATTGGTCGCCATTGTCGAAGCCCATGGCAGTGCGCCCGACTTCATCATGCCGAACGGCAATCTTTGCTTGAAGAGAAAGAGCCAGGCCGGACCGATCCCGAACATCACCAGCGGATGCCGGTAGAGGCGGTAACAGAGCCTGCCCCACCGTGTCAGGGCCGCATATTCCGCGACAGTGAGCGTCGTGATATCCCCGACGCCGCGCTCATCGAGATTGCCAGCCGAGGCGTGATGTTCGGAATGGGCGCGGCGCCAGTAGTCGTAGGGCGTCAAGGTCAGAACGCCGATCATCCGGCCTGTCCAGTCATCCAGACGGCGCCTGCCGAAGAATGAGCCATGCCCGCAGTCATGCTGCACCATGAACAGGCGTAACAGACATCCTGCCGCTGGAACGACGAGGATTACGCCGAACCAATAGCCAAGGTGCATCAGGCCCCATGCGGCGGCCCAGAAAAGCACGAAAGGAAGCAAGGTCGCAGCCAGTTCGAACAGGCTTCGGCCGATGCGGGGCTTGCGATAAGTCGAAAGGATTTTGAGCCAGGGCTTTTCAAAATCGACGCCGGTGGCGCCAATCGATTGTATCGCATTCATTGTTGCGGGATATCTTTCTGCTCGGCTGCGCTGCGGAAGAAGTGTTCGGCATGCTGGTAGTCGTTTTCAGCGCCGATGCGATCGCCCGCCAGAGATTTTTCCCGGGCAAGCTGGAGGTAGCTTTTATACCGCTCCAGCAATCTTGCCCCAGATTTGCCATCGGCTGCTTTGCTGTGGGAAGCATGTTGTCTGTTCATGACGATCCGAACCCCCGAGGGCTCGCTCCTGTAAGAATTTTGATAGGGATTGCCGTGAAAGCGCGTGGCCATCTTTTCAGATTTGCGCCTTGCGCTTTAAGTCTTTGTTTTATCGCAGGGCGTTGATGGTCAGGAATGCGGCGCTCTTCGCGCAGGGGGAAGTCCCTGAGTCGCATATCTCGGAAGAGGCGTCTGCGGCAGCAGGCGCTGGTGTTTTTGCATTCCGTAGTTGAATAACATTTCAGTCTTCAGAACGTCGGGGCTTGTCATGCCGCTGCGGAAAAAATTCATCAGTTGCAGCGCGGCGGCTTCGTAAAGACGCTTGTCGTCTCTCAAGGCAAACTCGTTGAAACCAATGCTTGCCATCACCGCGTCCAGCATTTTCAGGTCGTTGGATGTGATATGTCCTGCCTTGGAGCCGGAAGACATGATGCCCTCCTTTCGTTGGTGTTGTGTTGGTTGGATCCGGAATCCGGCGGGGCCATGGTCCTGGCGGCGCCGTTTTCGGGATGCCGGAAGTCAACGATTTCCCGCAGCGCATCATGCTCCGGGCCGGCCGGTTTGCTATCCATAAAGGTTTGTACAGGCATCCTCGTTTCGTGGCCGCCGGAAGGCATGTTTGCACGATGCAGTACGAACGCGACGCCGCGTTCATCCGACCCGAGAAACCACCGGTCACCGTTCGAACTGAATGCAAGTTCCCGCAGGCTGGCGATATCGCGGTCATGCTGGCTTGCGTCCTGAAGCATTCTCTCATCACGCAAACGGCATGTTTTGGCATCGCGCTCCGCGTCGTCCCGGCGGGTGATATCCCTGGATCGGCGTGTGGAATCCTCCAGGGCGGGAGGGACGTTTTTCAAAATCGTCCAGGGAAGGACCGTTTTCATGCGAGGTCATGCTTTTCTCCTTGCTGATTGGCGAGCAGTCTTTTGTCGCTGCAATTTCAGCGGAAGCGTTTGGTCTGTCGAAATGATGCCGGATCGCCTTTGGCGTCCATTGTATCGTCCGATAGGCGATCGATAACGAGTTTTTCGCTCCGATGGCCGTCGCCCCCATTCGCGCGTCGGGCGCTGGACGTGTGTGGCAGCACGCTACCATAATAGGCCCAGTGCCATGAGCATGAGAATAAAACCGATGCTGGCCAAGACCAGGATCCGGGCGAATATGTTTTCCGTAGCGTGAAAATAAGCAGTTCTGGAAGACATTTCATGTCCTCCTTTTGGTTGGGGCGAAGGTTTGATGGCCCTCAAGCGGCAGTGCCCGTAAAAGAAGGCTGCCGAAGAAAAGACAGTGCGCTTCTCCGTCGAGAAAAGCAAATGATGAATAATGATTAATTTGCGCTGCCGGAACGCACTGTCATCGCGGCCGAAGCCGCCGGCATCCCGTCGAAAACGATAACGACAGATGGAGCAACAAAAAAGGCCGGGCGAAATCGCACCGACCTTCCTCATCATCGCCTGCTCGCCAGTGCCAGTACATCCGTGGTCAAAAGTTTGAAAGCGACGCGGCGATTGCGAGCAGCGATTTCATTGAAGCCGCTCATCAGCAATACCGATGATGGATATATAAACGCCGATTGTGTTCCAAACAAGTTCTGCTGCGCCTCATCTCCAAATGACCTTTATTGTCCGTTTGCCTTTCCGCCGATAGCGGCGCATCGTCTTATCTCCGGCAGCCGGATTCTGGCGTCATCACCTGAGGAACACGCTTTCTCAGGCCAACATAAAGCGAAACAATGTCTTCCAATGTTCAGCATATCGATTTCGGCCCGCGCAATGCACGAATGCTGCGCGAAATACTGAAGCGGGCCGGCTACGAGACCCACAGGATGAAGCCGCTTTCCGGTTCCGATCACGCCGCTTCGGTAATCTTGCTGGCACGGTTTACGCGCCAAATTCAATCAACAGGGGGCTGACATGGCAAAAGGACAAATGCGTGGAAATAAGGAAGCGCGCAAGCCCAAACAGGAAAAGTCGCAGAAAGTTACCCCTGCCGCTTCGCTGCCGACCAAGAGCGGTGAGCCCTTGCTTGGCTCCGGCAAGAAAAAATAGCGGAGCCCAGCGGACGCGGCGTTCGGAACTAAAATGCCATTTTCATGTCACCAGCCCCGGATTTTCGCAAGAGCGCATCGTGATGGATTATGGCACACCCTCTTCCGCATGACGGTGACCTTCGATGGATAGAGCGACGGAAAGACGGGCTGTCCATGCGCTAGCTGCATCCCAGTCGCGAGCGGCGTCAGGCGGTCATCGGCTTCGGCGCAGTGGGATACCGGGCTACAGATACTGGACGGCGGAGCATGCGCTGGCACAACGTCACGACTGCTTCTGGGTCTGGCATGACTGAGCCGGGACGGCTTGTTTGCGGTCAGAAAGTGACGCTCAAAGACCCGCAGCTTTGGTGAGGTTGATGCGGAACCGGTCGCGTCGGCGCTGGTAGCGGCGAGTCATTTCGGCGCTGCTGTGACCGAGTTGCTTCTGGACATACCGTTCGTCGACCTCGGCTGAGGAGGCAAGACCGGCGCGCAGCGAGTGGCCGGCGAATTTTTGCCCGCGCTTGGCCTCGGACAGATCGCCGCGCACGCCGGCGGCGAGCGCTGTCTTCTTGACGAGGCGCGCGACCTCCTGGTCGTTCAGCCGATCCGGCCCGACGTTCTTGCCCTGGCCGGTGACCCGGCGGAAGAGGGGGCCTTTTGCGAGCTTCGCGAACTTGATCCAGTTTTCGAGCGCGGCGACGGGGCAGGTGGCGTCCGAGGAGCCGCGGCCGATCTCCACCTCGCGCCAACCGGTTTTCCCGCGCAGCGTCACGAGCGCGCCCTTGTCGAAGATCTCGATCCAGCCGCGGCCGTCGTCTGTCTGGTCACGGCCGAGGTCGAGGCCTGTGATTTCGGAGCGGCGCAAGCCACCCGCGAAACCGACGAGCAGCATCGCGCGGTCCCTGATGCCGCGCAGCGTCCCTCTGTCGAGGACTTCCAGCATGGCGATCAGGTCTTCCGGCAGGATGGCTTCCTTTTGCCGGGGCGGAGCGGCGTGCCGGTTGCGGATGCCGGCCATCACGGTGGCGATGGCGCGGTCCTTGCGATCGAGTTTTTGCTCGCCGCGCTGGGCATAGTTCCAGCCGAGGGCGGCAAGACGGCGCTCGATGGTCGAGACGCTGTTAGGCTTGCTGCCACGCTCTGCTGAACCGGACGCGCAGGCCGTGATGTAGAGGCCGACAACGTGCGGATCCGAGGGGAGGGGGGAAAGGTTCTGCCGCCGGCACCAGGCGGAAAAGTGTTTCCAGTCGGAGGCATAGGCCTTTCGCGTGTTGGCCGAACTGGCGGCCTCGACGTAGCCGCGGGCGCGTTCGGCGAGATCCTGCAACTGGGCCGGTAGGGGAGGAGTTTCGGAGACCGCGGCGACGGCGATGGAAATACCGCCGGCCGCCGGTGTGCTGAGCGGCGGCGCGGAGCTGTCCTGAGGGGCAAATTCGGTGTTTTCGTCGACGATTCGGGCCATTCTCTCTATAAAGAGCATAATGAACGATAATGCAAACTTATCGGACATAAACCGCGCAAGACATGGCGTGCGGTTATGACCTTAGATTTGGCATAAACCGCACGAATGATATAGGCTTGCGGTCATGGATTCGCCCGTCACCACACCTATCTCCTGCCCCAAGCTCACCGGCGCCCTGCCCGGCTGGGTCCTCCCGCGCGGCCGGGAGGCGGACGAGATGACCGCAGCTTTCGCCGCCGGTATCGCATTGAAATCGCTAGATGACCTTGTCCGTTCTGAACCGATCTGGGCCGGCTGCTGGCGTTCCCGCCAGGCCCTGAAATGTGCCGCAACCGCCGTCCGGCTGATAGGCCGCAACGAGGACGAGGCGGCCCTGCGCGACGCTGTGCTGCTGACGGCCGCCGGTGACGATCCCGGCCCGGCGGGCCGGGTGTTTTTGGCCTACAAAAGGCTTTGTGCCCGAAAACCCGTCTTCTCCTCGAAAGCAGTTGCCGAACTCGCCGATCTTCTCGGGCTGGCCTGGGACGAGCGGCTGACCGCGGCGGTCGGCCACGCCGACGATGCGCTGCAATCCGGCCGCCCGGCGCCGCTTGCCGCGGCGGATCTGGTGAGCGTCATCTACGCCGTGCGCCCGGATGCCGAGCCACTCGCCTGGATGCTGGCCGATCTGTTGATCGCCGCGCTGCTGAAATGGGATTGTGCCGTGCCGCTGCTGATAGCCGAGCGCTATGGGTCTGCCTTCAAGACGCTCTGGGGCAGGGGCCGCGTGCGACCGGGGGAGCCGGCCTTCGCCCGGGCCGTCTGCCTTGCCCTCACCGAGGCAACGGGCGTGGCCCTGCGCACCGCCGGCGATATCGCCCGCCGCGCCGAGACGCTGCGTGCCGCCGCGCCAAAGGTTCGCACCAAGGGCGCCGGCGCCGTTTTCCTGGCCCTGCTCAGCGAGGATGCCGTCGCAGCCTCGGCGTCCGGCAGCAATCTCTCGCGCTGGGCGGCGACGCGGCTGTTCGACCGGCTGGAGGGTTTTGGCGCCGTGCGCGAACTGTCCGGCCGGACATCGTTCCGGATGTATGCGTTGTGACGATGGCGGAACGGGATGCACCCGGCAAAACACGGACCTCTCGAACGAAGGACGCAAGCGAACGCTTGTTGGATCGGGAGTTGGCGGATTTGCCGCCGGACCTGCGCTGGCGCGAATGGATGTTGCGCGTCGAAGCGGTGATCTTTGCCGCGGCCGAGCCGGTCGGTCGCGAGACACTGGCCCGTGTCGTCGGCAAGGACTGCAGCATCGACCTGCTGATCGATGACCTGTGCGACGAGCTGCGCTCCCGGCCCTATGAGATCGTTTTTGTCGCCGGCGGCTGACAGCACCGAACGCGTCCGGCTTACGCGTCCGCGATCCGGGCGTCGCAAGCGTCGACGGGGGGAGGGGCGCCGGCGCTGTCCGACTTCGAGGCCATGGTGCTGGTGGCCATCGCCTACTTCCAGCCGATCACCCGCGGCGACCTGTCGAAAATCTTCGGCAAGGAGGTCAGCCGCGATACGATCGCCAGCCTGCGAGGCTCCAACTTCCTCGCGTCCGGCCCGCGCAGCCCGACGCCGGGCGCACCCTATACCTATGTGACGACCAAGCAGTTCCTCACCGCGTTTGGCATGCAGACGCTGCGCGACCTGCCGGACATCGAGGCGTTAGAGGATGCGGGGCTACTCAGCCGGAACGGGGTAGCGAGTGAACTGGATACAGCTGAAGAGCCCGAGCAGGAGGAGGATGGCTAGAGGGCAAGGAGATCGTCTGCAGCTACACAAGATATGCGTCGGAAGCCGCATTGCAAAGCTGTCCGTCCTCGGCTAGTCCAGAACCGTTATCGTATTTTTCAACTTTTGTTTGCATTGCTAAGCTCATGCTGCCACGCGACTACCGCTTACACGAGCTGAACGAAGACGAGTTCGAGAAACTCGTCGTTCGTATTTGCGTGCGCTGGCTCGGAGAAGGTGTGTCGCCCTTCGCCAAGGGAAAAGATGGTGGCCGCGACGGAAAATTTCATGGCACCGCCAATTCTTTCCCAAGCAAGTCCTCCCCGTCTGCAGGCCACTTTGTCCTCCAGTCGAAACACATCGGCGCGCCCGACAAATCGTGCTCCGATTCCGATTTCGCTACACTTCTCCGCAAGGAGCACCCCAAAATCAAGCGCCTGAACGGCGAGGGGATTTGCGACCACTATCTGGTCTTCACGAACCGGAAGTATTCCGGCGGCGCCGACGAAAAATACATGAAGGATCTGATGGCGCTGGGTGTGACCTCGGCGAACATCATCGGCGTTGAGCGACTGCATCTCGCGCTCGACGATGACGCCAATATCCGTGACACCCTGCCAAATCGGTTCGATGCTTCGCCGTTCCGTTTCGATGCCGATGATCTCGTCGAGGTCATTGGTGCTCTGAGCGCTTTCACCAAGGACGAGCCTGATAGCGCCTTCCAGAGCGCGTTCGATTTCGGCAAACTCAAAATGCCGGTCAAGAACAAGCTCAACGGTGTCTCAGACGAGTACTATCAGCAGGTGATCGTCGGCCAGTCCATGCCGCATTTCGAGCGCGTCGGGCAGTTCCTTCAGAACCCGCGCAATCAGGAATTTGCCGCGCTTTACCATGATGCGGCCGATGAGTTGAAGCAGAAGATTATCGCCAAGCGAGCTCAGTTTGGGGCTTTCGACGATATCTTCCTGTTCATGTACGAGCAGATCCAGCAGAAAAAGGACGCCCTCAAGGGAAAGCGCCGACTGATCACCATCCTACTGCACTATATGTATTTCAACTGCGATATCGGCATCAAACAGCAAGACGAAGGCAAGGATCTCGCTCATGCTGACGCCTAGGAAGCACCTCAATCTCGATACCTCTTTGCTGCGGGTGCTCAGCCTCATTCTTCGTGAGCTGCAGAAGCGCGGTGTCTGCGAGTTTGACAAGTTGCGGGCATTCGTCATCCGTCGTGTCGGGCCAGACGGTGAACTTTCGTTTCTGCCGGCGCTCGACCTTCTTTTCCTGCTCGGGCGCGCGGAATATCACCTCAAGAACGATACCCTCGAATACAAGGCGGACTGATCATGCAACTCAGCCGGATGTATTCAAATTTTTCCGACGTGTTCTCGCCTATTGATTTCAATCATGGGGCTGGGGCAAATCGCCTCAATGTCGTGCTCGGCGAAGTGAAGCATCCTAAGGATCGGAAGAAGGACTCTCACAATCTCGGCAAGACGACCCTTTTGCTTCTCATCGACTTCATGATGCTGAAAGGGTGGTCCCAGGAAAACTTCCTGTACAGGCACCGCGACCGTTTCGGAAATTTCGTCTTCTTTCTGGAGATCGCGCTCAACAGTGGTGGCTACGCGACTGTCAGACGAAGCGTGGCTAGTCCCACGCGCATTGCGCTGGCCCGTCACGACGAGCCTGGCCAGGATTTCAACGAAGCGGCGGATGACACTTGGGATCATCCCGATCTCCCGATCGACGAGGCAATCAAGCTCCTCGATGCCTGGTTGGACCTGCGCACGCTTAAACCTTACGATTATCGGAAGGCCCTAACCTATTTCCTGCGCGCGCAAGGGGACTGGACGGACGAACTGCAGCTGCAGAAGTTTCAGGCCGGCCGCGACCTCTATTGGAAGCCCTTCGTGGCGCATCTCTTCGGCTTCAATCAGACGCCTATCGAGCGGAAGTACGAGCTCGACGACCAGATTCAAAAGCTGCAGGAAAAGCAGAACGAGCAGCAGGCCGAGGTGCAGTTCAAGGAGGAGGACCTACCGAAGCTCACGGCTGAACTCAGCGTCTTGCATCAGCACGTCGAAGATCTCGAAGCCCAGCTCGACGCATTCCGCTTCGATGATGAAGAGCGCCGCATCATGCGGGAACTTGTTGAAAGCATCGAACAAGAAATCGCTGCCCTGAACCAGCAGATCTATGATGCTCGCTACGATATCGGTCAAATCGACAGTTCGCTCAGTCACAAGGACAAGTTCGACCTGAGCGAGGTGCAATCCATCTTTGCGGAGGCACAGCTCCATTTCCCGACGCAACTCAAGAAGCAGTACGAGGATCTCGTAGAGTTTAAAAAGACGGTGACTCAGGAGCGCAACGCAGCGCTTCGAAAGCGACGCAAGGAGCTTGCGGCCGATCTTTTGGTCGCGGAAGAGCGCAAGGCCCAGCTCGATCTTCATCGTGAGCAACGGCTGAAAGTATTGCGCTCGACTGATACGTTTGAGAAATTCAAGGCTCTGCAAAAGGATGTCGCGAAGCAACGCGCGCAACTAGGCAGTGTGGACGGATTGCCGCAGGTTTAGTTGCTGCTATTCCCAAATCAGGTTTTGAATGATTCATAAGTTGCCGGTTTCATAGGAGATCGGCGATGCTGACGAAGATGACAGAAACGGACT
>Ga0066256_1004421_pt1 | contig 12564 bp, 9 predicted proteins | sample ThiBio_1000_biof_FD_87107 | JGI IMG/M metagenome (GOLD analysis project Ga0066256, IMG submission 87107) | Wastewater bioreactor microbial communities from Cape Town, South Africa - Thiocy_expt_1000_biof (version 2) | ecosystem: Engineered > Bioreactor > Thiocyanate-remediating >...
CCAATCCCCGTTTTCTGCTATGGCAGACCTATTGCAATTGCGTGTTTTTGCGAACCCCGACCCCCTAAAAATTGCATTTTTTGGCTTTTAGCCCCTCTCTTGGCCTACTGCCCCTCTCTCCTCCCTACTGGTGTCGCCCTGTCGCCCTTCCGCGGACGGCGTCGCTGTCCCCCACGTCCACGCTGACGCCACGGGTGCGACACTCGACACCGCGCGCTGTCATCCGCGCTGTCGCCGTGCCTCAGCACCAGCAGGTCAGACACGACCGCCAGCAAGTGGCGTAGTTGCAGGGTCGCCAGCGTGAGCCGCCGTGAGCGCGACGCTTACGGCCAGCCAAACACCGTCACGTGGACGGCGCCGCCAGCATCCGGCACCTGGACGGCGTCGCGGTCGCCCACCTCATGGTACCTGTTACCGGTACCGGTACCGGTACGTAATTAGTTTGACCCGCCACACCCGGCGACTCGCCCCACCCACCCGGCACACTTCAAATGACAATCCTTCTCTCCTTGTCCACACGACGTTCACGATTGATGGCACCATCCCACCGTGGCACGAATGACAAACGACGATAGCGGTAGGTGGCACTCGGGGTGGGTGCAATGGTGGGGGAGAGCGGATGGGTCGGAGCCGACCTGGGAGGGGCTGGACGGGGCTCAGCTGGCAATAGCGCTCTAGGTGTGTGCTGTGGGGCGGAGAGCTAAGCGGCTACTGAGACTTGGCTGACAAACCGGTACTTCTTCAACTTGAAGCGCGCAGCGACGCCGACCGACTCGTGGTGTCCGTCCCGCATTTCCGCCGTGCCGCCACTGCAGCCAGTGCAACCACCGAGTCGCTTGCACGCCTCACCGAGGCCACCTCACTCCCACTCGCCGCCACATCCCACGCCCCCACGTCGCCCCCCTTGTCGCCGCTTACCAGCCTAGCAGGGCAAGCGACAGAAGTTACCGGTACAGTGCCCGCGCACTGCGCGCAGCACGCCCGCCGCTGGCACAGCACACCCACGCGCGCAACGCGGGCACGTGGTGGTGCGTATGATGCAGATTCCAGAGGCGGGCTGCTGCTGACAGTCTGACACATTACCGGTAGTAACTGGCCCTGCTAACAATGCGCCAAATACCGCCCATCAAGCGTTACTGCTGCAACCCAGCCAGGAAACTCGACAGCGACTCCTCCACCGGCACCGTACCGGTAGCGGTACCGGCAAATGCATCGCTACCGGTAATGGTGGCAGTGACGACGGGAGAGGTGGAGACTGTGGAGTACCGGTACGACGAAGCAGTACCGGTACCGGTAGTAACAAAGGGATGAAAGTGGTAGCTGCCGCCATCGCTGCCATCATGATCCCCGTCGCCGGCGCCACCAGCGCTGTGCGCCGGTAGAAAATCATCGCCGCCCCCTGTGCCGTGCGCGGGCGCCTCGCCGGTGTGGGTGTGTGGAAGGGCTGGCGACGGCAGCTCCAGCTCAAACTCTTGCCACGCTGGCTCGCTCACATGCCCCTCCTGCTCCTCCTCCGCCGACGGCAGTACCGGTAGCAGAGATGGTGGTGGCGGCGGCGGCAACAGTGGTGCTAGTGGCAATTGCCGCACCCTCGGAAGCGCGGGCATCAGCGACGGCGTCGACGACGCCAATGTCGTCGGCGGCGGCGGCGGTGGGGGCGGCGGCGGCGGCGGCGGTTGGTGGCGGATATCTATCTGGCCAACCTGCGGCGCGGTCCACACGCGCACCGTCTTGTTGGCAGAGCCCGACAGGATGGTGAGAGTAGGCAGCGTCACGAGCGTCGTTATGCTTTTTGACCGACCCGTGTCGGTCATCACGCAGGTGCGCGTGCTGACGTCCCACACGCGCACCACCGCGTCCTTGCTGCCGCTGACTAGGCGGCCGTCCGGCAGCACGGCAAGGGCGGTGATGGCGCCCTCGCTGCAATCGGCGTCGTCGCGCAGCTCAGCCATACGCACCGCCTTGGTGGTGGCGGCGGCTGGGGGCAGGCTCCACACGCGTACGCCGCCATCGTTGCACCCGGTGACCAGGCGGCCGTCCGGCAGGACGGTCAGTGACAGCACGGCGCCAGGATGGCGCGGCAGCGTCAGCAGCTGCACTCCGGCTGCCACATTCCACAAGCGCACGTCACCATCCATGGCGGCAGCAGCCAGGTAGCCACCCGGAACCACGGCCAGTGCGGTAACGCGGCCAGCGCGTGCGCGTCCTGTCAGCACCACCGTCACCGCGCCGGCAGTGGGGTCCAGCACCCGGATGGCGGCGTCTTGCCACACGGTGGCCACCCGGCCGTCAGGCAGCCCAGCGCACACTGTCACCGGCGCGAGGGTAGCCATGCTGGCTACCTTAACAGGCTCCCCCTCCGGGCAGGTGGTCATGTCCCACACACTGACGGCGCCGCTGGGGCCGCCAGCACCGGCTGCTGCATCGCCCGCTCCACCCGCGGCGCCGTCGGTGCCGCCACCCTCCGCTGCAGACGGCACGCTGGCAGTGATGCGCATGCTGGTGTCCTCACCCACTGCCACCTGGTTGCCAGGCAGCAGCGCTAAGCACGATGGCGTGCCCGCCAGGTGCGCCCTCGCCGTCAGCAGCTGCCGCATGTTGTATGCCGCGTCCCACACGCCCACGCTGCCGTCGCGGCTGCCGCTCACAAAGCAGCCGCCCGGTAGCACCAGCAGCGCGCACACGCCCTTCTCGTGCCCTCGCAGCTCCGACCGATTTGGCGCGTGTCGCGTGATGCCGACGCGCGTGCCGGTACTGGTACCGCGGCTGGCCGGCCGCGTCTCCTCAGCACCAGTGGCGCTTTCCGTGCTGCTGCTAGTGCTGCTTCTGCCGATTGCCTCCTCGTCGCCGTCGCTGTCGCTGTCACCGCGGCTGCCCGCCGCGGAGCGCACGTCGCCATCTTCGCGCACGCGCGCCACCTTCCCGCTTCGCACCGCCGTTGCTGGCGCAGCGCGGCGCTTGAGGCTCTCCTGCGGCGGCGGCGGCGGTAACGCAGAATAAACTGCAGGCACCGCCGCCGCAGACGACGCTGGAACAGGCGCCATTCTAGCAATGCCAGCAGCCAGCCTGGAAGCGGCGGCGTCTGTTGCGCCTTGCTGCGTTGGCGGCCAGTCAGCATGCACACCATCAGCATCCACTATAGGCGCTGCCACCGACGCGGCGTCGGCTGCCGCTAGGGTGGCGGCAATTGCTGCGGCAGCTGCTGCAGCTGCTGCTGAAGCCGCCGCCACCGCCGCTGTCGCCGCCGCCGGTGTATTGGCAGCAGGGAGCCAGTGCCCGCTGCCGTGTGTGTAGTGCGTCCGCCACGCTGGTAGCCACCCGGGCGCCGGTACTGGTACCGGTGCCTCGGTCGTCTCTGCTACGCAGGCATCAGCTATGCTGCCGTTTGTCAGCGCTGTCTCGCCAGGGATCTCTGCTGACATTATCGCGCTGTCTCCGCCGTGTTGGACTTCTGACGGCTCCAATGGCGTGGTGGTATGGCGTGGCGTGGTGGCCGGCGTGGCCCAGAACCGGAACCGGTACCGTAGCAAGGCAAGGGTGTCGTCTGCAACAATAGCGGTATGCGGCAACTGGGCAACGGTGACGCGTGGCGGTGTGAGGACAAGCGTGGTGCTGCGGCGGCGGGCTGCTGCTGCTTTTGCAAAGTCTTCTTCGTTTTACCTGCATGTGAGCCATGACAAGGGTGGAACGCAATCCGCACGTGCTGTCAAACGCAACTCCAAAGGCAAAGGCGTGTGGTTGTGCGTCAGACACGCATATGCATATGTGTGTGATTGGTGCGCGTGTTTAGAATCGCACGCATTGCCGCTGCTGCCACCTGTGTTGTGCCGGTTCCGGTACCAGTAGCCGGCATTGCGCGCCTGCGTCGCCGCCATGCACTTCCAGTGTGGCACCTCTCGCTCGACACCTGACATAACTACCGGTAAGTCAGCGCCACAGACAGGTAGCCCCAGTTGGACACCACCACGTGGCCCAATACCACGGTGGCAGGGGCGGTTATCGCTGCGGGGTCCCCCCACCATCACCCACCTCTGTACCCCCTGGGCAATCACCCCCCAGCCCCCGCACTTGTCGGCAAACCGCAATCAGACGCCGTCCACCATCACGTGCCATGTGGCCCGTGCCCCAGCAACATGGTGCCGGCTGCCAAGGCGCACGCCGCAGCGAGTGTGTGAGGACGCCACTGCTGCGGCGTGTCACTTACTGCATCACCCACCCGCCGTTAGGAAGCATGCCGGCACCACCGGTAAGTCGCGCCCCACAGGTGACCACTTTTGCAGCTGGCCGGTAGTCACACCCCGCATCGCCGCCGCCGTAACTAATCACACCCACCTACGTACCATGACGTTGATGGCCGCAGTATTTGCAGCCGTGCGACATCGGCTCGTCAGTACTGGTTGTCGCAGGTTGCCCAATGCCAGCTACAGGTACGCGGCCGCCGTTGGGGCGCGAAGCTTCTTTGGCCACCCTTCCGACAGGCTGTTCAGACTTGACCGCCGGCAATAACCGGGCCGGCGTGCTTGACAGAACATTCTGGCAAATTGCCGCGCAACTGCAGCGACAATGACCCGCATTTCTTGAGGGAGTGACAGATACACTGACTAGAACCGTCATGTTGTTGCAATCGCTACCTCGCCAAGTCACAAGGTGTGTTCGCACCGCCTCCATCACCGCCGTGTGCGCATCATCGCGCACCAGAAGCACTTTTGTTGTTGTCTGCAGACGCCAGGTCATACCGCGCGGAACATGCAGCCCGCACTACCACCACGTCACCGCTGCGTGCCCGCACTATCGTCATCACTGCGGCTTGCGCCCCGTTGCGTTGTCGGCTACACACGCCAGGTTCCACAGCGTAATGCATGCAGCCCGAACCACCTCCACGTTTCCAGCATACGCCCGCGCTGCCGCCATCACAGCCAGATGTGCGTGTTTGTGCACCAACGGCACCTTGGTGTCCGCTGGATTTGCGAGATTTGCCAGCGCGGCGCATGCGGCCCGCGCCACCTCCTCGTCATCGATGTGGGCTTGTGCCGCTGTCATCACGCGCACCGTTGCACACCAGCGCCACCGCTTTGTCGGCCGCACGCGTGAGGTGCCACAGCGCACGACACGCGCGCCGAACCACGTCTACGTCACCGCTGTGATCCCACGCCGCCGCCATCACTGCGGCGTGTACCGGTGTGCCGTCGCGCACCAGCGGCACCTGACTAGCAGCTACGTTAGCCAGACTCGACAGCGCGCCGCATGCAGCCCTTCGCATCGCCTGCAAGTACAGCAAGTGCGCCCTTTGTTGCAACCCCAGCTCCACCCTGCAGACGCTGCACACGCTGCGTGCCCGACTCCATCCCCGCCCGCGTCATAACCCCCGCCACCACCCGCCCTTTGTTGCGGGCGGACAGTGCGGCGGCCAACTCAGCCGCAGCTTCACGCCGCGCCTCCGGTACCAGTACCGGCGCCTACAGTTGGGGTGGTTCTGGACCTGCTGCAACCACGGGCGGCGCCGGGTGCCCGTCAACGACATTCGTTGCTATGATGGCGGCCAGTGCGGTGGTGTCCTCCGCCATGGCCGGCCTGGGGCCTGGGCCGGGCCGGGAGGCAGTGTGCGCCGCCCGCCACAGAGTTACCGGCAACACGTCAATCACGGCGCTCGGCATGCCACAGATCGCCAGCGCCGCCACCGACGTCCAGCCTGTGCTCTCTAGAATTGGCGTGCAACGGCCTGATAAGCGCGGTGGCGCGGCGGCGCGGTCTCTCCGACGTGGGCCAGCCACGTGGCAGCGCGGCTTCGGCGGCGGCGATAACTGGGCGATTACCTACCGGAACCGGTACACGCCCGACACTGCTTTGCCGGAACCGGTACTGGTACAGCAGGACGTACAGCAGTGCTGTCGGTCGTAAGCGCTTGTAAACCAACATCTACCGTATCGTGAGGACAATGTACACGTTGTGCCATTGTTGATGTGGGTTGGGGTCGCAGAATTAGGGCATAAAACACCCGTTGTTTTCTTGTGTGACTCAGAAACCTTCCAAATCTCTGGGGCCCGGCCGGGCCGTCACGCCCCCGACGTAGCACGCGGCATACGCCGGGGGCCCGGGGCGTAGGTGGCCCTGCGCTCTGGCTCTGGGCCTGGGCCTGGGCCATGGGTTACTTGTATAATGATATGGCCGGCCTCAGGGTGCTGCCACCCAACCAGCCACCTTACCATTACCTGTGACGCCCCTGCCTGCACTGCAGTGCACTGTGCGCGCTGCTGACGACTCTGCCGGAACCGCCAGCGGCCTGTGTGCCTGCCTCCACTCCTGCTACATGTTGTTGTCCGTGCCCCGGGGCGCTCGGGCACCTGCATGCTACAATTGTATTCCGCGGCCACTGCCGCCCTACATGTATGACTGTGGTGTTGGCGCGGTGCCTGCGCATTCATGTCCAAGTCACCAAGTGGCTTTGGGAACCTTCATGTTGACCTGGGCCAGGGCTCACGCCATACCGGTAGTTGCCCGTTCAAACATGCTTATTTCTTGCGCCTTACGACGCACCCACGCGCGCGACAAGCAGCAAGCGCACCAGGCGCCAGGTCCGTGCCCAAGCTCTGCAGCATGCGTAGCGCCGGCAGGTGGTCCAGCGTGGCGCCCTCCGTCACGCCTCGGCAATCTACCAGCCGCAGCTCCATCAGCCCCGCCGGCAGGCTCGCCACCAGCGCATCCCCAACGTCAGTGCCACTGACGTCTAGCTGTCGCAGTGACGGGAGGGGCGGCAGCACCGCGTCGGACGTGAGGTTCGTGCACTCACGCGCAAAGAGGGACACCAGGGACGGCGGTGGCATGCTGGCCAGCGTCGCATCATCTAGGTCAGAGCCAGAGACGCCCAGGGTATGCAGCGCGGGCAAGTGTGCAAACGACGCGGTAAGTGCAAGCCGCCTGCAAAACTTCAGATACAGCTTCAGCAGGCTTGGCGGCAGGGAGGCAAACGTGACATCACTCAGGTCATCGGTGCGTAGCACCTGGAGGTGCGCAAGGTGTGCCAGTGACAAATCTTCCGGCAAGTAACCACATTCAAGCTTCTGCAACGACGCCGGCAGTCTCGCCGCCCCGCCATCAAGCACCAGCGTATCGCTGCAGCGCAGCGTCGTCAGCGCCGTCAGGTGGGTCAAGTTGGCACGCGAAGTCAAGGTGTGGCAGTCGTTGACATTCAGTGTGCACAGCGAGGCCGGCAGGTGCAACAGCAGCTCGTCTGCCCTACCGGTAAACTTACAATCAACGAGGCTCAGGTTCGTGATGCCTGCCAAAGCCGCCAGTGCCGGTGGTGCAAGATATCTGCCCGCCCGTCGCTGGCTCACCCACACGCCCTCCGCCGCGGGGAACGCCGCGCGCCACCGCACGACATCCGTCACCTTCGTCCCCATGTCGCACCATGGCACATCCGCCACCACGCCTGCCACTGCCGGGTGCAGCTGCCGCAGGCGGCTTGCATCGGCGGTATTGAGGCAACCGCGGACGGCGGCGGATGGGACCGGGGTGCCGGCCCGCACCCGCAGCAACAGCGGCACGTCGTCCCCCGCCCCCCCCCCCGGACCGGCGGCGGCCACCGGTGCGCCCCCCCCCCCCCCGCCCGCCCCGCCCCCGCCCCTCGCCTTCGCCGCAGCCGCCGCTGGCCGCATCACGAGTAATATCCGCCATGCGTGCCGTCGCTGCCACCTCGTGGCAGTCTGGATGCTGCCTCGCTGTCAACGGGGGGCACAACTTGCACAGTCTTGCACTTGGCGCGCTGCTGGTGCACAGGCTGCACACGGACCGTGGCACCGGTGACCGGACGGTGGTGCAGTGAGCCAGTGTAGTGGCGGGAAATATGCACCGGAAAATTGGCATATAACTAATATTATGTGCGTCCCGTTGCGCGCGCGGGTGTGCGTGTTGGTGGTGTGCGCGTCAAAATTGCATGAGCGCGCTGCTGCGTGCCGTGGTACCTGCCACCTGGCGTTGGGGACGGTTGGGCTGACAGCTACGGCGCCGCTGCGAAACAACAGGCTGCAACAACGACGTTATCAACGTGTTGGCCAATTCTGTCCCGCTGCTCCCGCACGCGGCCCACGGACCACGGCACACGTGGCATGTCGGGCTGAATTACGTCATTACCACTGCATGCGATCGGTTCAAAGTTCATGCAAACAACAACTGCGTGGCACGGTGGCCGGGTGGCACCCGGTCCCGGTGAGTCGGTGGTGACCCGGACGTGGCCAGTGGCCAGCACAAGCCTGCTGCGCAGGCAGCGCGGCTGTGCGGCACCTGCAGACGGCCGCGGTGAGAAGACAAGCACCAGTGGCCCGGCAGCAGTGGTGTAGTGAACCCTACTCGTACACCACAGGCGGCGGGACGTTCAAAAGGTACACGGCGCCATCACAGCCGCCGGAGCATGCGAGGCGGCCGTCCGGCAGCGGCACCAGGGAAGACGGAGCGCGTAGTCCGTGAGCAACCACAACCATGGGCACTGTGACCGCAGCATGAATGCCAGCAACTGAAACGACGGGCCGCGTGTCCCACACTCGGACGCTGCCGTCGTCAGACCCGCTGACCAGGCGGCCATCCGGCAGTGCAGCCAGCGCACTCACTGCGTCCGTGTGCCCGGCCAGCACGCCGACGCAGGTGCGTGTGCCCACATCCCACAACTGCACCGTGCTACCGTCCGACCCGCTCGCCAGCCGGCCGTCCGCCAGCGCCGCAAGCACACGTATGCAACCGCCGTGCCCCGCCAGCATGGCAACACACGCCCGTGCGTCCACATCCCACACCCGCACAGTGCCGTTGTCCGATCCACTGGCCAGCGCACCGTCTGGCAGCACCGCCAATGATGTCACGCCGTCGTTGTGCCCCTCCAGCGTCGCCACCACGGCACCCGTACCGGCATCGGCATCAATAATACGCAACTCGCCATCATCACACCCGGCGGCAAGGCGACCATCACGCAGCACCACCAATGTGTGCACAAAGCTGTCGCGACAGTCGACAGTTGTCGCGCGCACAGGCGGCACCACCCCCATCTCACATATCGCAACGTACTCACCCACCACGCCAACGTTCACAGCCGCAGCCAAGCGGTGTCCATCTCGCAGAGCCGCCAGTGCAGTCACACCGCTGCCTGCAAAATGAACCGCACCCACCACACTCCCGCCCGCCGCCACATCCCACAGCGTTATTACGCCGTTCGAATCACCACTTGCCAGACGACCGTCTGTCAGCAGCGCTAATGACAAAACTCGATGCTGGTGCCCGCGCAGCACGCCCACCACTGGCACCACACACCCGCGCGCGTGACAAGCAGCAAGTACGCTCGGCGCCAGCTCCGTGTCCATGCTGTGCAGCGTTTGTAGTACCGGCACGTGGTCCAAGGTGGCACCCCCCGTCACACAGCGGCATCCTACCATGTACAGCATCTCCAGTCCCATTGGCAAGCTGGCCACTAGCGCATCCCCGACGCGTGTGCGGCTGGCGTTCAGCAGCCGCAGCGCGGGCAGGTGCGGCAGCACCGCGGCAGGTGTGAGGTTTTCGCACAGAAAAACATCAAGGAATACCAGAGATCGCGGCAGGGTTGCCAGTGCCGCGTCGCCAATTCCAGTGTGAGAAACGACCAACGCGTGTAGCAAGGGTAGGTGTGCAAACGACGCACCAAGCGCAAGATTGTAGCATCTCGCCGCGTGCAATACCAGCAGGCTCGGCGGCAAGGACGCCAGCGTGATGGCATTCAGGTGGGTACCCTCAGCGTGCAACATCTGGAGGCGCGTCAGACCCGCCAGCGACACACTGGCGGGCAGGGAATCTGTGATCAACACCTCCAGCGACGCTGGCAGGCCAGCCACCCCGCAAGCAACCACCCGCGTCCCGCAGCAGTTCAGCGTCACCAGCGCCGCCAGGTGCCCGAAGCTGGCACGTTCAGTCAACCCGCGGCAGTTGTTCACAGTCAGTACGCATAACGAGGCCGGCAGGTGCTGCAGCAGTTCGTCTGTCACACACTCGCACCCGACGAGGCTTAAGTTTGTGATGCCCACCAACGCCGCCAGTGCTGGTGCTGCCAGGCATCCATCCGCCGGTAGCTGGCTCACCCACACGCCCACCGCCGCGGGGAACGCCGCGCGCCACCACACGGCATCCGCCACCTTTGCACCCATGTCGGCCCACGGCACACCCGCCACTGCCTCCTCCACCGCCGGGTGCAACCGCCGCAGGCAGCTTGCATCAATGGTGTTGAGGCAAGCAAGGACGGCGGCGGATGTGGCTGGGTTGCCGGCCAACACGCGCACAAGCGCCGGCACGTCGTCCACCACAGCCGTGCCGGTACCGTCGTCGCCCACGTGTGCGCCGCCGCCGCTGCCGCCACCACCGCTGGCTGCGTCCGAGGTAATGTCCGCCATGCGTGCCGTCGCTGTCACCTCGCGGACGCCTGGGCACTGTCTTGCTGCCAACAGGGGGCACAGTTGAACTAAACTTGCACTTGGCGCGCTGCTGCTGGGCAGGCTGCACATGGACCGTGACACGATACGGTGGTGCAGTATGCCAGTGTGGTGGTGGAAATTGTGGGTTGCGGTGGGGCGACGCACTGGAAAATCAATACAAAAGCACCGTATTCATATATGCGTCCTGTTGCGTGTGCTTGTGTGCGTGTCGGCCGCGTGCCCCGCAAAATTGCATACGTGCGCGGGCATGGTGGCGGCGTGGTGCCGGAAGATCGAGATTCCAGAGGCACAGGGCAGAGGGCTGCTGACACACGGTGCGTCAGACGTCAAACCCGCCAGCGATCAAGTCAGGGTGTCAACGGACGGTCACGCCGGTCACATCATCGCTGCGCCAGCGCCACCACGGCGGCCGCCGCCAAACACGGCAGCCAGCGCCGGCGCGCAGGGCGGCTGCACCACACCAGCCCCGGCCGCTGCAGCCGCAGCAGCGTCAATGGCAGCCGCGGAGGCCGCAATGGCGGCGCGGTCAGCACTCGACAACATGGAAGCGGCGAGCGGCGCGGACGGCAGCGCGGCAATGGCGGTGGCGACGGCGGCGGCAGCAGCGGACGGCGACGTGGCGCCAGTGGCAAGCGGGTGACCGCGTGGCAGGTGCGGCGCCAGAGCAGCCGGCGGCATGCCAGCGCCGGCTGCTGCGGCGCCCAGCACCGCCAGCGCCAGCTCCGGGTCCATGGACACCCGAAACACGGACCGCCATGCCGCCGGCGGCACGGCGCCCAGCACCAACGCCGCACGCCGCGACCCGTCCGCACTGCCGCTGCCCGCCGACCGCCACACCTTCTCAAACTCGTACGCCGTCGTCACGCTGGCAGGCAGGGGCGCCAGTGTCACTGCCGTCGCGGTTGGTAGTGTTGGCGGCACGACGGCGGCGCGTGGCGCCACCGGTGCTGGTGGCGTTGTCGCCGTAGGTGGTGACGCAGGTGGCGGGACCGCGGTGGCAGGTGGGTGGCTAATTGTGTCAGGGGTAGGCTCAACTGGCGCCCGCCGCGCTGGTGGTGGGGCCGCGGCGCTGGTGGCCGTGGCGGAAGTCGGCGCCGCCCTGCTACTTGCCGACGCCGTTGTCGGTACTGGCGCCGGCGCCGGTGCCACCACCGGTGGCAGCACAAACTGTGGCAGCGCGCTGAAACCAGCAGGCAGAGCAGCAGCCACCAACACCGCTCCACCGCCACCCGCCGTGCAGCTAACCACCGGCATGGCGAGGGTGGGCGCGCGCTTGGCCGCCGCTTTAACCGACTCGCGCGCCTTGCGCAGCTCGGTGGCGGCGTCGCGGTTGGTGGGCGCCAGCGCCGCCGCTACGGCAGAGTCGCGCGCCGCGGCGTGAAGCAGTCCCAGCGCCGTGCGCGCCGCGGCACGCCGCATCCACGCCTTGCCGGCGGCGGGGTCCAGACGCAGCGCCGCGGTGGCGTCGTCCGCGGCGGCACGCCACTCGCGCAGCTGCAGCCGCGCCATGGCCCGGTTGCTGTACGCCAGCGCGGAGGTGGGCGCCGCACGCACCCATGCATTGTACTCTTCCACCGCACGCCGGAACTCGCCGCCGCGGTACGCCGCGTTGCCCGCCTCCCGTGCCGCCGCTGCAGCCGCCTCATCACCGCCACCCGCCGCCGCCCCCGCGCGCACCGTCACGGTGCGGGCAGTGCGTACCGGCGCCACTGTTGATGCTGACATTGGTGGTGGTGATGACGGCAGCGTTGGCGCGCCGCTGGCGCTGCCATCCACGTCTGCCAGCGCCGCATCGACGTCAAACGCCTCCCACCGCTTGTACCCCGCGTCATACGTGTGCGCTGCCGCTGAGCCGGTTGGGCGGGTTGTTGTTGTTGTTGTTGGAGTGGCGGCTGGTGGAGTGCCGGCGGCGGTGACAGCGATGGCGGCGGTGGCGGTGGTCTTAGTAGCGACAGGGGGCCGCCGCCGCGTCTCCACCGCGCTGGTCCAGGTGCGCAGGTCGGACAGCGCAGATGCCTGCTCCTCCGCCTCGGCGCGGATGCGCGCCTGCAGCGCCAGCATGTCCATGGCTGCCGTTGGTTGTTAGGGTAGTTGGGGGGGGGGTGCAGCTGCTGTCGTTGGT
>Ga0066256_1003183_pt1 | contig 12552 bp, 12 predicted proteins | sample ThiBio_1000_biof_FD_87107 | JGI IMG/M metagenome (GOLD analysis project Ga0066256, IMG submission 87107) | Wastewater bioreactor microbial communities from Cape Town, South Africa - Thiocy_expt_1000_biof (version 2) | ecosystem: Engineered > Bioreactor > Thiocyanate-remediating >...
GGCGTCCACGCCTCCGCATCGGGCAGCGGCGCGAAGATCTGGTCGATCAGATGGTCGCTCCCCCCCTCCGGCGTCGGCGGGTTCCATTTCGGCGCATTGTCCTTGTCGACGATCACCGCGCGTACGCCTTCGAGGAAATCGTGGCGCTGCACGACGCGGCTGCCGACCGCATATTCCTGCCGCATCTCGTCCTCGAACGTCGGCATCGCCTTGCCGTCGCGCAGCAGCTTTAGGCTGACCTTCATCGTCTGCGGCGATTTGGTTTTGAGGATCGCGAGCGTCTCGCGCGCGAAATCGCTGTCATCGGCGGCGAGCGCGGCGAAGATGTCCTCCAGCCGGTCGGAGGCGAACAATCGGTCGATCTCCGCGCGGCGCGCGAGGATCGCCGCTTCCGGCGCGGCGAGGGCGAGCGAATCGAGCACCGCCTGCGGCCCTTCCGCGATCCGCGCCTTGGCTTCGGGCAGGCGTTCGGCGGGCAGGTAGTGCGGGGCGAGGCCGAGCGCGAGGCATTCCGCGCCGGCCAGCCGGTGCCCGGGCAGCGCCAGATATTGCCCGATCCGCCCCGGCAGGCGCGAGAGATACCAGCCGCCGCCCCCGTCCGGGAACAGCCCGATCCCCGTCTCCGGCATGGCGAGCCTGGTGGTCCCGGTCGCGACGCGATAGCGGCACGGCTGCGAGATGCCGACGCCGCCGCCCATCGTGATGCCGTCCATGAACGCCACGATGTCCTTGGCATAGGTGAACAGCCGGTGGTTCATGCGATATTCGGTGTGGAAGAAGGCGCGCGCCTCCGCCCCGTCCTTCGCGCCGCTTTCCGCCAGCATGCGGATATCGCCGCCGGCGCAGAAGCCGCGCGCACCTTTAGGGTCGCCATCCGGCGATGGCGCATGGTCGATCGTGACGACGCGCACTGCATCGTCGTCGCGCCACGCCTCCAGCGCTTCCAGCACGCCCTCGCACATCGCGGTGTTGAGCGCGTGGAGCGCGTTGGGGCGATTGAGCCGGATGCGGCCGACCGCGCCGTCCTTCTCGACGATCAGGTCTTCGGTCATTGCCGCGTCAGCTCCCGTCCGACGATCATCCGCATCACCTGATTGGTCCCCTCCAGGATCGAATGGACACGCAGGTCGCGCCAGAAACGCTCGATCGGATAGTCGCGCAGATAGCCATAGCCGCCGTGAAGCTGGAGCGCGCGATCGACGATGCTCGATCCGTTGTCGGTCGCCAACCGCTTGGCCATCGCCGAGAAGCGCGACTTGTCCGGCGCGTTGGCGTTGACCTTGGCCGCCGCGAGATAGAGGAGCGCGCGCGCCGCCTCCAGATCGGTCGCCATGTCGGCGAGCGTGAACTGGGTGTTCTGGAAATCGGCGATCTGCTGGCCGAACTGCTGGCGCTCCTTGGTGTATTTCACAGCCTCGTCGAGGCAGCGCTGCGCCCCGCCGAGCGAGCAGGCGCCGATGTTGAGCCGCCCGCCGTCCAGCCCCGCCATCGCGAAGCGGAAGCCGTCGCCCTCCGCGCCGACGCGATTCTCCACCGGCACGCGGCAATCCTCGAAGATCACCTGCGCGGTGGGGGAGGCGTTCCAGCCGAGCTTCTTCTCCGGCGCGCCGAACGACAGGCCCGGCGTGCCCTTTTCGACCACCAGGCAGGAAATGCCCTTCGACTTCTCCTCGCTGGTGCGCACCATGCAGACATAGATGTCGTTATAGCCCGCGCCGGAGATGAACTGCTTGGTGCCGTTCAGCACATAATGATCGCCGTCGCGCCGCGCTGTCGTCTTGAGCGCGGCGGCGTCGGAGCCGGAGCCCGGTTCAGTCAGGCAATAGCTGGCGATCCGGTTCATGCCGACCAGATCGGGGAGGAAGCGGTCCTGCAGCGCCTCGTCGCCGAAGCGGTCGATCATCCACGTCGCCATATTGTGGATCGAGACATAGGCGCTGGTCGCGGGGCAGCCATAGGCCATCGCCTCCATGATCAGCGCCGCCTCCAGCCGGCCCAGCCCGATCCCGCCCGATTCCTCGCCGACATAGATCGCGCCGAAGCCGAGTTCTCCGGCCGCCTTCCATACGTCGACGGGGTAATGCTGCTTCTCGTCCCACTCGCCCGCGAAGGGCGTGATGCGATCGGCGGTGAAGCGGCGCGCCAGCTCCTGGATCTCGCGCTGGTCGTCGGTGAGGTCGAACTGGTTGGTCATGTCGGCTGCCTATCACCCCATCGTGGGAATAATGAAGGCACTATCGCCCGATGCGCCGCCGTCCGGCCAGCGCTGGGTGACGGTCTTCACCTTGGTCCAGAACTTGACGCCTTCCATGCCGTGCTGGTTGGTGTCGCCGAACGCCGAGCGCTTCCATCCGCCGAAGGTGTGATAGGCGACCGGCACCGGGATCGGCACGTTGATGCCGACCATGCCGACATTGACGCGCGCCGCGAACTCGCGCGCGGCATGGCCGTTGCGCGTGAAGATGGCGACGCCGTTGCCATATTGATGGTCGCTCGGCAGCTTGAGCGCGGTTTCGAAATCGGGCGCGCGGACGATCTGGAGGACCGGGCCGAAAATCTCTTCCTTGTACGCCTGCATGTCCGGCGTGACGCGGTCGAACAGGCTCGGCCCGATGAAGAAGCCCTGCTCATGGCCCTGGAGCTGGAAGCCGCGGCCGTCGACCACCAGCTCGGCGCCTTCGTCCACGCCGGTCTGGATCCAGTTCTCGACGCGCTGCTTGTGCGCGGCGTTGACGACCGGGCCGTAATGCGCCTCGGCATCGGTGGAGATGCCGACGCGCAGCGCCTCGATCGCCGGGATCAGCTTCGCGCGCAGGGCATCGGCGGTCTTGTCGCCCACCGGTACGACCACCGGCAGCGCCATGCAGCGCTCGCCCGCCGAGCCGAAGGCGGCGCCGGACAGATCCGCCACCACCTGGTCCAGATCGGCATCGGGCATGACGATGCCGTGATTCTTCGCGCCGCCCATCGCCTGGACGCGCTTCCCGGCTTCGACGCCGCGGCGATAGACATAGTGCGCGATGTCCGACGAGCCGACGAAGCTGACCGCCGCGATCGCCGGGTGGTCGAGGATGGCGTCGACCATTTCCTTGTCGCCGTGCACGACCTGGAGCACGCCCTCGGGCGCGCCCGCCTCGCGCATCAGCTCCGCAAGGCGCACCGGCACCGACGGATCGCGCTCGCTGGGCTTTAGGATGAAGGCATTGCCGCAGGCGATGGCGACGCCGAACATCCACATCGGGATCATCGCCGGGAAGTTGAACGGCGTGATGCCGGCGCCGATGCCGAGCGGCTGGCGCATGCTGTACACGTCGATGCCGGGGCCCGCGCCCTGGGTGTATTCGCCCTTGAGCACATGCGGGATGCCGCAGGCGAATTCGATCACTTCCAGGCCGCGCTGGATGTCGCCCTTGGCATCGGCGATCACCTTGCCATGCTCGGAGCTGAGCAGGTGCGCCAGCTCCTCCATGTTCTTCTCGACCAGCGCCTTGAAGGCGAACATCACGCGGGCGCGGCGCTGCGGGTTGGTCGCGGCCCAGCCGGGCTGGGCGGCGAGCGCGGCGGCGACGGCCTTGTCGAGATCGGCCTGGGTGCCGAGCTGGACCCGGGCCTGGACCTGGCCGGTGTTCGGGTCGAACACATCGCCCGTACGGGCGCCCGCGCCGCCATCATGGCCGACAATGACATGGTCGATGTTACGCATTTCGCTCTCCTGCGGACTCCGCCGGCCCGACTCGTTCGTGTAATTTAATTACGCAGTGGCACAAGCGACGGGCGCTGTCACGCACCGGCCGACGGGAAAGCTCAGGCCGGGAGGCAGCCGATCGGCACGGGAAGGAGGCGGCCCTGCGCGTCGCCGATCATCATCACCTCCACGCCGAACGCCGCGCGTAGCGGCTGATGGGCGAGCGCTTCGCCGGGCGCGCCAAAGGCGATCATGCGGCCGCCGCCCAGCAGCAGCACCGCATCCGCCACGCGCGCGGCCAGCACCGGATCGGCGAGCGCGACGACGATGCCCATCCCCTGCCCGGCGGCCGCGCGCAGCTGCGCGATCCGGGCGAATTGCGCGGCCGGGTCGAGCGCGCTCAGCGGATCCTCGGCCAGCAGCCAGTCAGGGCGGGCGACGAGCGCGGCGGCGAGATCGGCGGAACCCCGGCCGAGCAGGCGGTGGCGATCCCGCTCGACCAGCGCGACCGCCCGGGCGCGCTCGGCCCGGCCCAAGCGACCGATCAGCCTGCCGCCCAGCCGGACATGGCCGGCATCGGCATCGGCACGGCCGGCGATCGCGCGCAGCAACAGGGCCTTGCCCGCGCCGGCCGCACCGAGAATCGCCGTCACCTTGCCCCGCTCGAACACCGCGTCCACGCCCTCGAGCACGCGGCGTTCGCCCCGGTTCAGGGCCAGATTCTCGATGCTGAGCTTCATTCCCCGCCCTAGGCATCGGCAGATGACAACCGGGTTACAGTCCGCGGCGCGTTTTTCGGGAAGAATCGGCCGCAACTCGCGAAAAAATGCGCTTTGTCTCGGTACTGTAACGCTGGGCTAAGTGCGCATTTACCAACCGCCCCCTATCCGGCGGGGGATGTCCTTGGCCGATCCCTCGCCCGCCCCAGGCGGCACCTGGCTCACCGAGCGCGAGCTCAATCCGCCGTTGCTGACGCTCACCGACACGATGTGGCGGGCGGCGGAGCTGTTCGGCAACGATCCCGAGCTGCGGCTGGTGGCGATCGTCGACGAGCGCGGACGCCCGCTCGGCGCGATCTTCGAGAAGGACGTGCGGCGGCTGCTGCTCAATCCCTTCGGCCATGCGCTGATGCGCAACCCTTCCTATGGCGCGGCGGTGTCGCGCTATGTCCGCGCCTGTCCGGTGGCGGAGATGACCGACGACCTCGCCCGGCTGATGGAGAGCTACCGCGCTTCGGGCGGATCGGAGGGGATGATCCTGACCCGGGGCGGCCGGGTGCAGGCGACGGTGAACAACCGCCGGCTCGTCCATCTCGCCGCCGAGCGCGAAGTGGCGACGGCGCGCGCCCAGGTGGAGCGCGCGGCGCGGATCGAGGCGGCGAGCCGACGCTTCGAGGCGCAGGTGGAGGCGCTGTCGCACGACATGGGCCTGCTCTCGACTGCGCTCGAGGATGGCGCGGTGCTGACGGCGGACCGGGCGAGCGGCGTGGGCGACCGCGCCCTGGCGGTGGCGACCGCCGCCTCCCAGACGAGCGACAACATGGCGGAGATCGCCGCGCGCGGGCGCGAGCTGGCCGGCGCGCTCTCCGGCATCGCCCACAATACCAGCGATGCGCGCCAGGCGGCGGCGGCGGTCTCGCAACTGGTGGAGAGCGGGAGCGCGCGGACGCGCGACCTGCTCCATTCGGCGCAATCGATCGATTCGGTGATCGGGCTGATCAGCGACATCGCCCGGCAGGTGAACCTGCTCGCGCTCAATGCGACGATCGAGGCGGCGCGCGCCGGCGAGGCGGGGCGCGGCTTCACCGTGGTGGCGAACGAAGTGAAGCAGCTCTCGACCCAGACCGGCATCGCGGCCGACCGGATCACTGCGCATGTCCGCGAGATCCGCGGCGGGATAGACGAGGTCGCCGCGGGGCACAGCCGCGTCGAGCAGGCGATCGGCGCGATGGCGGCGCTGGCCGACGCAGTGGAAAGCGCCGTCGCCCGGCAGGAGGAAGCGACGCGCACGATCGCGCGCAACGTGGACGAGGCAGTGCATGCGAGCACCGGCATCCAGCGCGACGTCGAGGCGATCGGCGGCACTTCGCGCGATGCTTCGGACCAGGCACGCGCGATGCGCGACGTTGCGGGCAGGCTCCATGTCGGCGCCGATGCCCTGTCGGACCAGGTCCATGCCTTTCTGGCGGAACTGCGCGTCGCCTAGAGTCGTTTTCAGCTCTGCTGAATCGGCACCGGCCCGCTCCCCCACCCGGCCACCCATGAATATACTTCCGCTGGGTGGCCGGGTGGGGGAGCGGGCCGGTGCCGTCCTACTGAAAACGACTCTAGCCGGCGGCGGTGACGATCTCCACCCGCACCGGCATCCAGGCATTGCCGTCCCGCCAATGGCCCGCACAGGCTTCGGCCAGGCGGGCGCGCGCCGCCTCGCGCTGGGCCGGCGGCGCACCGAGCAACGGCGCCGCCGTCGACGAGGAAGCAAGCAGGAAATCGGCCGCGGCCTCGGGCGTGGCGGCTGGCACGGGCAGCGCGCCGTGCCAGCTATGGCTGGCGGCGCCCTGGAAACCGGCGGCATCCAACAGCGCGATCAGCCTGGCGGGGTCGCCATAGCGAACCGGGCCGGGGGCATCGGGATCGGCCGGCGGCAATTCGACCACGGATGCGATCGCGGCGCGGATCTGCGCCATGAAACCGACTTCGCCCACCGGCCCCCAGACCGCGAAGGCCAGCCGCCCGCCCGGTGCCAGCCAGTGGCGCAGATTGGCAAAGGCCGCCGCCGGATCGTCGAAGAACATCACCCCGAAGCGCGAGGCCAGCCGATCGAACCGCCGCTCGGGCCGGTAGCGCGCGACATCCGCCTCGACGAAGCGCGCCACCGTGCCCGCCCGCGCGGTGGCCGCGGCGACCAGGTCGGGCGAAATGTCGAAGCCGGTGATGTCGCTGCCGGCCGGCGCCGCCGCGGCGATGGCGCGCGTCGTGCCGCCGCCCCCGCAGGCGATTTCGGCAATGCGACAGGGCGCATCCAGCGCCAGCGCCGCGACGAACGGCGCATCGACCGGCGCAAGCATCGCCTCCATCCCGTCGAGCTGGTCGCGCCACTGGGCGCCGCGACCGCCCGCCCAATCATATTCCGAAGCCTGTTCCCGCATGCGGCCAAGGATGCGCCAAAGCGCGGCGCGGCACCAGTGCAAGGCATCAAAAAAGCCGCCAGATCGGTGACCTGGCGGCTTTTCTATATGGTGGGCGCGGCAAGGATTGAACTTGCGACCCCTGCGATGTCAACACAGTGCTCTACCACTGAGCTACGCGCCCATTGGCCTGTCGGCCGAAACGGGAAGCGGGCCTTTAGCGGGCAACACAGACCCGTGCAAGCACGCTTTTCAGTTTTTGCGGGTCGGCACCGCAGGAATCGAAAACCTCAATTGAACCCGGCATTCTCCGCTTCGAACAGCCGATCCACCTCGAGCACCAGGTCGCGCAGATGGAAGGGCTTGGAGAGCACCCGCGCCTGGGGCACCTGCTTGCCGGCCTTGAGCGTCACCGCCGCGAAGCCGGTGATGAACATCACCCGCATGTCCGGCGCGATCTCGCTCGCCTTCTGGGCCAGCTCGATGCCGTCCATCTCGGGCATCACGATATCGGTTAGCAGCAGGTCGAAGCGCTCGTTCTCGAGCAGCGGTATCGCCGCGGTGCCGCGATCGACCGCGCTGACCGCATAGCCCGAACGCTCGAGCGCCCGGGTAAGGTATTCCCGCATCACGCGGTCATCCTCGGCCAGCAGAATCCGGATCATGTTCCCCCACTCGAAATCAACAGGGCCGCATCCTATACCCGAAGCCCTTAAGATTTTCCGCCCTTATACCATTCCATGCCATTGCGGCAGTGCGATGGCACGCATAGTCATGACGTCGTGACCGGAGAATCCTTCGTCCGCCATGGTGCCGCCGAGCCGCGGAGCCCCGTGATCCTGTCGGTGCCGCATGCCGGGCGCGACTATCCGGACGCGTTGCGCGCCGCGCTGCGCGTGCCGCTGGCGGCACTGCGGGGGCTCGAGGACCGGCATGCCGACGCGATCGCCCTCGCCGCCCGGCGCGACGAGACCCTGTTCGTCGCCACCCGGCCGCGCGCCTGGATCGACCTCAACCGCGCCGAGCACGAGCGCGACCCGCGGCTCGACGACGGCGCCTGGCCGCACGGCGCGCCGCTTTCGGCCAAGCTGCGTTCAGGGCTGGGGCTGGTGCCGCGCCGGGTGGGAAATGCGGGCGACATCTGGCAGCGCCGGCTGAGCGCCGACGAGGTGCAGCAGCGCATCCATGCCGACCACCGCCCCTGGCATGCCGCGATCGATGCGGCGCTGGCCTCGGCGCGGGCGCGCTTCGGCGTGGCGGTGCTGCTCGACGTCCATTCGATGCCGCCGCTCGGCAATCCCGCGACGGCGGCGCGGCTCGTGCCCGGCGACCGGTTCGGCAAGTCGGCGGCGGGGCGTTTCCTGGGCCGGATCGAGGGCGTGGCGCGCGCGCACCGCATTCGCACCATGGCCAACACGCCCTATTCGGGCGGGCATATATTGGAGCGGCACGGCGATCCGCGCCGCGGCGTGCATGCGATCCAGCTCGAATTCGACCGCGCGCTCTATCTCGATCCGGCGCTCGACCAGCCGGGCCCGGGACTGGCGGCGGCGGTACGGCTGCTGCGCGATATCATCGACGCCGTGGCCGACGAAGCGCTGCCGGGCGCGATCGCGGCGGAGTGAACCGGCCCGGCGGCTCACTTCCGATTGTTGTTCCATCGTTCGATATCGCCGGGCCGGCTGCAGAACGGAACGACCGGCAGCGCCTTCGCCATCATGCCCGGAGCGCGCAGTTCCATCGTGATGAAACCGGCACTGCCCCGGCCGCTCTGCAGCATTGCGTCATAGGACCCCAGCAACATGCCGTCCGCCGCATAGGCGTTCCATATGGCACGATAGAGGTAGCTGCCGCCGTTCGCGACCGTGAGGCTGGTGCGCTCGACTCGTGCGGTGCGGTTCACCCAGGGATCCGTCGCGTCCGCGGCGTCGATGAAGGTTCCGTCCAGCGCCCAATTCCCGTGGCCGAGATAGGTGTGCTTCAGGAAGATTTCGCCCAGACCGCGCGGCACCTTTGCGAGCGTGCGATAGTCCAGGAACGCCCTTTCCGCGCGCGCTTCCGCCTTTGCGATCGAGCTCGGCTTGGGTGTCTTTCGCCCGTCATAGCAAGAAGCCGAAGGCCCGGTGCCCGGCTGCAACATGAGGAATTGGGCATGCGCGCGCATGGCCGTGAAACCGGTCACCACGGCGACGCAGCAGGCGAAGCACTTCGCAAATCCCCTCATCGCGCCAACCTTAAGATGCCGCGCCGATTTTACCAGCAGCCCGCAAGCGCCCGATAAAAAACCACCTCGTGGTTACCCACGAGGTGGCCAAGGTTCAGGGAGGAGACACGCCCGAGGGCGTGCCGTACGGCCTCGCGAAAGGGGGGACACGACGCCGTACACAGCAAATATAAGTGAGAGGCCGGATAGTTCAAGGGGTCGCGAGAAACCGTTTTCAACGCGCGATCAGCCGCGTCGGCCCGATCCCGGAAGCATGCGCGCCAGCACCCGGTCGCGCAGGATGAAATGGTGGCGCAGCGCCGCGGCGATGTGGATCGCCACCAGTGCCGCCATCAGATAGCCGAGCAGCTCGTGCGCCTCATGCGCATTGTGGGCGATGCCCGGCGTGGCGGGCAGCACGGGAATCTCGAACAGCCCGAACCAGTTGATCGGGCGCGGACGCTCGGGATTGGAGGAGAGCAGCCAGCCGCTGATCGGCAGGATCAGCAGCAGCGCATAGAGGATGAAGTGGACCGTATGTGCGGTCGCCTTCTCCCAGGCCGGCAGCAATTCGGGCAGATGCGGCGGCTTGTGCGTGAGCCGCCAGCCGATCCGGCCCAGCGTGAGCACCAGCACGGCAATGCCGACCGACTTGTGGATCGGCATGATGCCCCACGCCCGCGGCATCGCGTCGTGGAACAGGCCGACGATGAGGTTGAACAGGACGAGCGCGGCGATCGACCAGTGGAAGGCGATCGCCCCCCGGCTGTATCGATCGCCGCGCGCCGTCACGATCAGGCGTTCGGCTGAACGAGCTGCGGCTCGGGCATCTTGCCCTGGCGCAGCTGGCGGCCGAAGATGTCGCGCATCAGGCCCAGCGAGAAGAGATGCGCGTAGATGAGCGGCAGCATGCCGTTCTGCACGATCTTGCGCAGCTGGTCGCCGCGCATCTCGTTGAGCTTGTTCTCGTCGACCATCATGAAGCCGCGATAGACGAAGGGCTGGGCGGCGCCGTCCGGCTGGATCGTCACTTCGCCGTCGATCAGCAGGTCGAGATCCTTGAGCTCCTTCATGAACTGGCCGGTGCGGGCGCCGGCCTGCTCGAACTGCTCGTTGAACTGCAGGATGTTCTTGGTGGTGTCGCTCGGCTGGCCGTCGACGAACAGGGCCTCGCCCTCCTCGAACGCGCCGACCGTGTCCGAGGTCGGATCGAAGCAGAGCGACAGCTCGTCGCTGTCGGGGCGCAGGCGCGCCAGCAGATAGGGATAGCGGCGGATATAGGCCGGGACGTAGAAGTTCGTCTCGTTGAGCGAGCCATCATCGTCGAAGAAGGTGTTGATGCCCTCGTTCAGGCCCATCAGCGCCAGCGGCACCGGCTCCTCGCCCTGCGAGAAGACGATCGGCATGAAGCGCTGCACCAGCGGGAATTCCTCGACGGTGACCGGCACCGCGTGCTGCTTGGCGAGGAACGGCGCCTTGTCGGCGGCGCGAATCTTGAAATCGGCGTGCTGCTGGCTCGAGAGCGGCTCAAGCTCGTTGTAGAACAGAGGCAGCGACTGCTGCGGGGCGGAAGCCATCCTAAATCTCCTGGGAACTAAAAATGCTGATGTCTGGAATCCCGGGGCGAGGGTCTATGGGGTGTCAGCGTCGGGCGCAAGCGCTACGAGCTTGCCGGGATTCAGGATTCCGCGGGGATCCAGTGCCGATTTGATCGCTTTCAATGCCGCGATACGCGACGGCGGGCTCAAACGCTCCAGTTCGGCACGCTTCATCTGTCCGATACCATGCTCGGCGGAGATCGATCCGCCCTCGGCCACCACCATGTCGTAGACGAGGCGGCTCACCGCGGGCCCGTCGCCGGCATACCAGGCGTCCCGATCGGCGCCCTGCGGCGCGCGGACATGGAAATGGACGTTGCCGTCGCCCAGATGCCCGAAGGCTGTGGCGCGCGTGCCCGGGAAGCGCCGCTCGGCCTCGGCCGCGGCCGCGAGCATGAAGCGCGGCATCTTGTCGACCGGCACCGAGATGTCGTGCTGCATCGCCGGCCCCAGCGCGCGCTCGGCCTCCGAGATCGAATCGCGGATGTGCCAGAAGGCCTCGACCTGGGCCTCGCTGGTCGAGATCACCGCGTCTTCGGCCAGGCCCGCCTCGAACACGGGGACGAGCAGCCGCTCGAGCAGGGCGGCGGGCGGCTCGGCGCCCGGCTCGGTCGCCACCGATTCGATCAACACATGCCAGGCATGCTCGCCGGCCAGCGGCGAACGGGTGCCGGGGATGTGGTGGAGGACATGGCCCAGTATCTCGCCCGGGATGATCTCGAAGCTCTCGATCGTGGCGGTGCGCGCCCCCCTCAGGCGCCGGATGCGGAGCGCGTCCCCGGGGTCGGCCACCCCCACCCAGGCGGCGGCGCCCCCGGCGATGGCGGGAGAGAGGCGCCGCGCCGCGGCGGGGACGGTGGCCCCCCGCCCCCCCCCCCCCGTCTCCGCCCTGGGGGGAGCTCAACCGCGATTGTCCTTCTTGAGCGGAACGAGCCCCTCATGGATCGAGCCGTCGGGCAGCACCGCCTCCACCCCCGCGACGAGGTGGCGCATGTTGCCGAAGCGCAGCACCTGGGTGCCGCCGGCATTGGTGGAGACCAGCCCGCCGATCGTCGCGCTGCCCTTGGCGCCCAGGGTGAGCGGGAAGCGGCGCCCCTGCTCGGCCATGGCGTCGTGGAAATTGGCCAGGATCACTCCGGCCTCGACCACCGCGAGATTTCCGACGGTGTCGACCGAGCGGATATGGTTCATCCGGCGCGTGGAGAGGAGCAGCGCCGAACCGTCCTCCGGCGGCGTCGCCCCGCCGACCATGCCGGTATTGCCGCCCTGAGGCACGATCCTCACGCCGAGCTCGCCGGCAAGGCGGACGATCGCGGCGACTTCCTCCGTCGATCTGGGCGAGAGCAGCGCCGGCGCGCGGCCGTGATACCGGCCGCGCCAGTCCGACTCCCAGGGCTCGATCGCATGGGGATCCGTGGTCACCGTCTTGGGGCCGAAGCGTTCCAGGTTGGTATCGACAAGCTGTTGCTGGGCTGCTGTCATGGCATTTTTGGGCTAGCACGACCGGTGTCAGTTCATCCACTGTTCAAACCTGCAACGTACATAACCAACGCGAAATGCCGAATCCGTTCCTGGTCGCATCCAGCCTCCTGCTCTTCGTCGCCGCACCCGCCGCGGCGCCCGCAGGCGTGCCCGACTGGAAAGCGGTTACCCTGAACCTTCAGCAAGAGCAGCAGCGCGTGACGATCCAGGTGCCGCGCGTCACCATCACCAGCAGCGCGACCATCATCGTGCGCCGCGCCCCCCATGTGGTGGAGAAGAAGGCGAAGGACTGCGTGAAGGTGCAGGACATCTCCGGCTTCGCGGGCGTGAACACTCAGGACAGCGTCGACCTGGTGCTGCGCGACGGCTCGCTGCTGCGCGCCAAGCTGGGCCGCAAGTGCCAGGCGCTCGGCTTCTACAACGGCTTCTACGTCAAGACGAACAAGGACCAGAAGAC
>Ga0066256_1004429_pt1 | contig 12546 bp, 5 predicted proteins | sample ThiBio_1000_biof_FD_87107 | JGI IMG/M metagenome (GOLD analysis project Ga0066256, IMG submission 87107) | Wastewater bioreactor microbial communities from Cape Town, South Africa - Thiocy_expt_1000_biof (version 2) | ecosystem: Engineered > Bioreactor > Thiocyanate-remediating >...
AGGGGTGGACGATTCAGAACTTCAGTGTTCAACTTCACGCTGCGCAGCTTGCGTAAAAGCGTCACCTAAGGCCAGTAATGGGCTTTGGTCTGCGACGTCTGCATGCGGCGCACTTGGAATGACGGGTACAATAATGCGTGAGCACTGAGCACTGCACGAAGCGCCGAGGTCGCCTGACGACGGTCGCCCTGCCGTGCTGACAAACAGAGCCGATGGGGGCGTGCTTGTACAGAACGTGACAACGGCGTGCTGCGGGCGTGGCTGCCATTGGAAACAAAGGTATTATTGGCAATGTCACGGTCCTTGTGCTGCTGTCTCGCGGCGGCGGGCTGTCTTGAGGTTGCGACAAGCGCGCCACGGTACCGGTGTCATAGGTACATATACTATACAACAGCTGTTCACTGGCTGGAGCCATCGCTAGGTCTTGCTACCACAACAATTGCAACGCGCGGGTACGCACACTTGTCACAACTACGGCATGCACGCCCCAGATGGCCTTGTGTTGGTTTATCGCATGAGCTGGTTCATGCGTCTGACGGCCGCTGTCCCAGGCTCCCAGCGTTGGCAAAAAGCAACGGCACACACAATAACTGGGAAGGAATTCAACCGTTTATACACGACTTGCACTAAGATTACATCATTACATATACAATTGGAGCGCGATGGTGCCAGATTTTGTGGTGTATCCCGTGTTTGGCGTGCAGTCGGCCGCGCCTCGACGCCCTTCTGTGCCGCTCAGGCTGCAGGCTCCCTTGCCTGCCTCCAAAATTCACAAGTCAACAATATTGCAACACACAGTGTGTTTTATGATGTACAGACATAACGCACGCAAATTTTGCATTATTTGATATCAGATTGGGCGCGTAATTTTTGGTTCTGCTGCGGTTTTTAGTTGTTTTCGGGTTGGAGTTTTGGCATCTGGCGCCCGCCAGTTGTAGTCTGGTTGTAGAAGTCGGCCAGCTCCAGTTGTAGTCCGGTTGTAGTCGGCCAGCTCCAGTTGTAGTCCAGTTGTACTACAACCGGTTGAAAAGCCTAAACTGGGTGTCCACGCACAGCCCGCAATGCAGTGGCCGCCATGCACATGGTACCACATGGAGGAATATCCTGGTACTGTACTGTACGTGTTGGAATTGAACGTATTGGCGCGACGAGGTGGAGGGTAAGGGCAGGCCAGCGCTAGCGGCTAGCCTAGCGTCAGCGCCGCCAAGACACAAGACATGTGTTTGCCTTTGCCCTTCGGCGTCGCTGCCACGTCACCTGCGGCGGGTCCTGCGCCGCTGCGCGCCCACCACCCCCAGCCGCATGCCGCTGTTGTCTACCAATTATAGCAGCAGCGCCTGCCTTGTGGCTCTGCCTCTTGCAAAGTCACGGCAGCGCCCGACGGGCCGCTGACTTAAAGGCATCGCCGCGGCGGCCACGGCCGCCATGGTCCATGGCTAGCTTGGAGGAGGCAGACGCCACAGGCGCACCAGGCCACGCACCGCGCTGTCGAACGACCCGCTGGCAAGGCGGCCGCCAGGCAGCGTCTGCAGCACATTAACAGAACCGGTGTGACCTTCCAGCACCACCACGGGCAAACGGCCAGCCGCAGCCGCGGCGCCAGTGCCGCCGCCAGCAGCAGCAGCGACAGGGCGCGTGTCCCACACCCGAATGGTTGTATCAAACGACCCGCTGACCAGCCGGCCGTCTGGCAGTGCAGCCAGGGCGCACACACAGTGTGTGTGCCCATCCAGCACGCCCACGCAGGCGCGGGCGGCTACATCCCACAGCCGCACGCTCCAGTCATCCGATCCGCTGGCCAGCCGACCATCCGCCAGCGCCGCCAGCGCACTAATGCTATCCGTGTGCCCTACCAGCGTGGCAACACACGCCCGCGCATCCACATCCCACAGCCGCACCGTGCGGCCAGCCGACCCGCTGGCAAGTGTGCCGTCAAGCAGCGCCGCCAGAACTGTCACGGCGAGTGTGTGCCCCTTCAGCGTCGCTACCACATCACTCGCGCCTGCGCCTGCTGCTTCTACCAACCGAACAGTGCCATCGTTGCAGCCCGCAGCCAGGAAGCCATTGCGAAGCATTGCCAGCGCCCGCACGCCACTGTCACAATCAATGGTGGCGCATCGGGCGGACGGCACAACGCCCGTGTCCCACACCACAATCGCACCCACCGTCCCGGTCGACACGCCGGCAGCCAGTCGACGGCCGTCAGGCAGCGCTGCCAGCGCGCACACACCCCCACCATGCCCCTCTAACACAGCGGTCGCCTCGTCGCCGCCGCGCACCGCGTCCCACAGTCGCACCCTGCCGCTTTCATAGCCGCTTGCAAGCCGGCAGCCCGGCAGTAGCGTCAAAGACAACACACAGTCGTGGTGTTGACCGCCAAACACCACATTGTCGTCCCACTCATACACCAGCGGCGCTGACTCCACAGGTGCAAGTGCAGGCGCAGTGTCTAGCGCAGCTGCAGGTGCGGCGACCGGCGTGTTAGCGTGAACCGGCAATACCACTGGCACGGCATGCAAAGCAGGTGGCCACCCAGTCGGCGGTGCGTGTGCAGGTGCAGGTGCGGCACCTGGCACATGCCCCACACCAACGCCGCTGTCACCAACTGCCCCGAGCTTCGCACTCGCGGCCCCCGCTGTCCCTGCAGCCGCCGCCACTTTCGCCTCCAGCGCACGGTGCACCTCCGCCATCGCCGGTCGCGAGCCTTGCGCAGGCGCCCAGCACAACTCCACCAACGATACCACTTCCTGCGGCACGCCGCGCTCGACCAGCGCCGCTACCGCCGGGCGGCCACCACCCACCACGTGCCGCCGCAGCGCTTCCGCCATTTGGAGCCCCGTCGCACTCGGTGGTAGCGTTGCCATCATCTCTGCCTCGTATGGCACGCGCCCACACAGTACTTGCCACGCCATCACGCCAAAGCTGTACACGTCGCTCGCTGTCGCGATGCTAGCGGCGGCGTCAAATAGTCGCGGGTCCATGTACACCAACGAGCCGCGCTCACCCATCAGCGTGTCGCGCGTTTTGCTGCCTTCTCGGCGCAGCACGCTGCTTCCAAAGTCCGCCACCTTGGCGACGGGTGGCGTGGAGGCACTCAGGAGCACGTTTTCGGGTTTCACGCCCGCGTGGATGACAGAGCCCGAGTGCAGGTACGCCAGCCCGCCCGCGACGTCCGACAATAGTTTTAGACGCAGCGCTACATCGGCTCCGTAGTGCGCCCCGCCCGGCATCAAGAGCCGCGCCGCCATGGTACCCGCCAGCCGCTCCATCACGATGTAGTGTGTCACCATGTCGCCTTCGCGGTTCACGATGATGCCGCGCATCGCCACGATGTGCGGGGACGTAGCGCGCATATGCAGCCGCACAGTCTTCATCCATGCCTCTTCCTCGCCTGCACGAAGCACCTCAGACTTAATTGCCACCGGTTGGCCGTGTAGCATGCCTGCGTACACGATACCAGATGCACCGCGGCCAATAGCGACAGGCAACCCACCTCTGCCACGATCCCACACCACGTCGTCAAAATTGAGCATCATGTCACCGCCAGTGTCGTCGCTGCCGCCGCCGCCGCGGCCACTTGCAGCGCCGCCGCCACTACTTGCGGGTGCTGGCGCAGGCACTGCTGCTGCCGCTGCTGCTGCCGCTGCTGTAGCTCCTGTTGCCGCTGCTGCCTTTGTTGATGCTGGACCTCGTGCCAATGCTGGGACCGGTGCTAATGTTGATGTTAATGGTGCTGCCGGCGTTGTTGTTGCTACTGCTGCTGCTGCTGCTGCTGCTGCTGCTGCTGCTGCTGCTGCTGCTGCTGCTGCGTCCAACGCAAGCTGCACCACCGCCATGGCCGGTCGCGATGCCTGTTCCGTTGCCCAGCACGACTGCACCAGCGCCACCACGTCCGTCGGCACCCCACGCTCCACCAGTGCCGCCACAGGCGGGCGGCCACCCCCCAACACGTGGCGCCCCAGCGCCTCATCCCTTTGTTCCCCCGTCGCAGTGGATGATAGTATGCCCACCACCCCTTCTTCGTGCGGTATGAGCCCACTAAGCACCTGCCACGCCATAATGCCAAAGCTGTACACGTCGCTCGCTGTCGTGATGCTGGTGTCAGGGTCAAACAGCTGCGGATCCATGTACAGCGGTGTGCCGCGCATCCCCATTAGTTCATCATTTGTCGCGCGCCGCAGCACGCTGCTGCCAAAGTCCGCCAGCTTGGCCGTCGGTTGCGGCGTACGGTGGCTGGGTGCCGTCAGCAGCACGTTGTCGGGTTTCACATCCGCGTGAATGACGGACGCCGCATGCAGATATACCAGCCCACCCGCCACGTCAGCCAGTAATGCCAATCGCAGTGCCATGTTGGCGCCGTAGTGCGCGCCACCTCGCCCCAGCAGCAGTTGTGTCATGCTTCCCGCCAACCGCTCCATCACGGTGTAGTAATCTGTGTTGCCGCCTGCACTGCGTGGGCGTACTATCGCACCGAGCATGGTCGCAATGTACGGGCTCCGGGCGCGCATGTGCAGCACCGCCGTCTTGGCCCACGCCGCTGCGTCCTCGGGATGGTAGATCGGTTCATGTTTAATGGCCACCGCCTGCCCGTGCAGCCGCCCAGCGTACACATTGTACCCCAGCATCACCTTATAATCGTCCTCGTCTTTCTCCCACTCAATGCCCTTGTATTCCAGCATGAACTCTGCTGGTAGCCCTACAGCGCCGCCGCCAGCGGTGGCACCGCCACCTCCGGTGGCTGCGGCACCACCATCTCCGCCACTTGCGCCGCCACTTGCGCCACCACCACCTGCGGCAGCCATGATGCCCAGGGCCGCCGAGGGGGTCGGATCGAGCACCGGAAAACTACACGGCGTGGGTGCCACAATCCAGCACCACAGCGTGGGCCGCGTGGCGTGCCACCACAGCATGCAACCACCCGAGTTCGCCGCGATACCTTACCGGTAGTTGACTGCAATACTACCGGTACAGCCAACGCCCCACCCTGACCTCCGAGTTGCAGCTCACGGTGCTGTTCGCCCTGCCGCAGTGCCACCAGACTCCAGCGCCAGTTGCTGGCCTGCGGACACCACGGCCAGTCGCTTGCAGTGCGCTGGGGCTGGTCGCAGCCACGCAGCCTGACGCAGGGATGGGAAAACTACACACAGCGGCGCGCACAAGGACACGGCGACACGGGTGACAGTCGGGATGTGATGGTATGAAGTATTACCGTTCATGCGCGCTGGAATTGCGCGGCCACGTGCGTCGTGGCGTGCTGCCGGGTGGGCGTATCCATTTGTCAGTCAGTGGCCACGCCTGCTGAGGTGACGGCGGCAGGGCGGCAGGGAAAACTGGGTGCCCACCGCAGCCCACGCACAGCCCGCAATGCATTGTCCGCTGCATGCGCATGGTACCACATGGAGGAATATCCTGGTACTGTCCTACACCTTATGGTGTTGGCGCGGTGACGGCGCATTCATGTCCTGGCCACCCCCATCTGCTGTCTGCCGCCGGCAATTGCTCGGAGGCGGCATGGGGTGGTCTTGGGAACCTTCATGTAGACCTGGGGCAGGGCTCACGCCGTAGTTGCCCCTTTAAACTTGCTTATTTTCTTATTTTTTTCTTGAAGTTGGGCCATGTCAATGATTGTCATCAAGCTGTCGTCACGTGGCAGCAGCGCGCTGACCCAGATCATTTTCGCGGTGCCGCCCTACATCTGGGTTGTGGGTGGCCAGCGTCACGCGTTACAACACCCTGGGTGGGTATCACGCCGCACGCCGCCCGGGTACACAATTTTCAGCCGTGCGCAGGTACCAGTATATTATTGCGCAGCTGTATCGGTGCGGCAGCGGCGTTGGCGTTGCGATCTCAGCCGATCTGGGCGTCCCACGGCGCGGTCTCGACCACGCGTCTTGCACACACGGAAGGGATGATGAAAATGGGCCGCTACGCTGCAACCATGGCAGCGAAGATGGCAACCATGTTTGCCGTGGTGGCCGCGGCGGTGGCGACAGCGGCGGCAGCGGAGTTGGAGCCGGTGACAACGCGAGTGTCAGTGGCTGAGACGCTGACGTGGCCCGTCAGCGTGGGCGGTAATGGCTACACCTACACCGACAACCTCGGCACCGACTCACAAGACACCTTCACTATGACCATCCCGGTGCTGCCGCCATCCGTTCCCGCGCAGCTGTTCTCTCAAATGACGCTGACGGTGCAGTGCAGCGGCTGCGGCTGGGCGTCGTGCCTCACGGTCAGCACCACGGCCGGCGGCTGCGGCTCCAACTCGTACTGCGACGACAACGTCCACACCTGCTACGACACCGTGCCGTTCTTATCCTACAGCCAAAACACGTACGTGGTTACGATATCCAACGAAAACATCTTTTTTGACAAAACGTATACCATGCAGCTGCAGCAGTCCTGCACTGACGGCACGCAGCTCACGCAGTATGCGTGCATGCCCACCGTCGCCACACCGTATGGCACGTACGCCGACGCCGTCGTCTTCAACAGCCCGGTGGCGGGCCTCATGTTTGGGGTTGACGGCTGCAGCGGGCAGACATACGGGTACGAGTACAGCTACTGCTGGAATGGCAGTCCTGTGTCGCAAGTCGACATCAGCAACGGTGTGCAGAGCTGCGCGCCACCGGCATGTGCCGCCTTGCCGCCATCCCCTGTTCCGCAGCCGTCACCCAGCTCGGCCCCACACCCGTCGCCCAGCTCGGCCCCACACCCGTCGTCCACCTCCGCGCCCGGGCCGTCGTACAGTTCGGCACCGATTCCAGCCCCCAACTCGGGTGGCGGCGGCGGCGGGTTTCAAAGGGGCTCCCTCTCCGGGCCGCCGGCGTACGTGCTTCTTGCGTCGGTGGGCCTGGTGGGCCTTGGCATCGTGGCGTGGATCGTTGCCGCACTGAAGCGGCGCGCGGGCAAGCGTCGCCAGGAGGTGCGGGGCATTGACATGCAACGGCTGCGCTCCGCATCGACCAGTCGCGGCCGCGACGAAGTGGCTGTGCCGCTTCTGGCCGGCGCCGCTGCCGGCGGTACCGGTGGCGCGGCCAGCACGCCCGTGTTTGCACACATGCCCGGGAGTGTGTGCGGTGCATGCCAGGCACGCAATCCGGTGGGCAACCGGTTCTGTGAATCGTGTGGTGCAACACTGGCGCCACCCGCAACCACTGCCACGGTGCCGCCGGCTGCTGCCAGCACTGTCACCGGCGCTGGCGTCATTCCCGATGCCAGCACCACCACTACCGGCACTGGAGCTGCCGTCATCGTTGCTGACACTGGTGCTGTGGTCACGCCCGGTGGCAGCGATGGCGACGTGGTAGCGGGGCCGCCTGCCGCTGACGACGACACCGCGGGTGGCGACGTGGCAGCAGGGCCGCCTGCGGCTGACGAGCACGCTGCCACCGAGACACCGCCACCGCCTCCGTCGCCGGCACCAACCACTACCACCTCCATCACGCCGGATTGGGGTGCCACGGTGACGTTCCCATGCGGCGCCTGCAGCCGTCGCAACCCTGCTGGGTGCCGGTTCTGTGAGGGCTGTGGTGCAGCGTTGACGCGCCCTGCGACGCCTACCGCTACGGGCGTGCCCTGCCCCGCGTGTCACAAGCGTAACCCTGCCGGCCACCGGTTCTGCGAGGGCTGCGGCGCGCCCACCACTGGCAGCGGCGGTGGTGGCGGCACAATTGGGGGCGGCGGTGCCAGCAGCCGCAGCGGCGGTGCGGGCGCCGGCAGCCCGGCAGGCGCGGCCGCACCCTGCAGCGCATGCGGTAAGCGAAACGCGCCCGGCGCGCGGTTCTGTGAAGGGTGCGGTGCTGCCGCGCAGGCTGCCGCGACGCCCGCAACGCCGGCTGCTGCAACGCGTGCGACGCCCGTGGTGGCGCGCGCAACACCGGCGGTGTGCCGTGCATGCGGCGCGCAGAACGCAGCGGCCTCGCGGTTTTGTGAACGCTGCGGCGCGGCGACGGGGACTTGACAATCCATTGATGGAGCTGCACCACCACCGCTGGCGTAACCACCGTTTGCCACAAGTTGATTATGGTTTGAAACGACAAGTGCCGTCTCCGACGCCGCCACCTGCATTGTCCAGCGACTCCAGCGGGCACACTGCAACCTATCGGTAGGTAGCGCTACCGGCCAGCAGGCTGGACGTCGGACTCAGACTCTGAATGCCATTCTGACTCAACGCCACAGAAATGGACTCGGAAGGAAGGAAGTCACCACAAACTGTGTTCCAACCACCACCGCATACAGTCAGTGTTGATGGCGCCGCGATTGCGCAATTCTACGCGAGGAATCGGGATTTGTTGTTTGCTTTAATCGAAACCCGCGCCAATTTGGTACCGGTCGCTGGCTGTGCGCGTTCGGTGTCACCTCCTTCAGCAGCCGACATCATGAGCAGCGCTGCCAAGAGGCGCGCCCGGCGCGCTGCGGCTGTCGCTGCGGCTGCCGCAGCGGCTGGCACAACAGTGGCAACGCCTGCGTGCGCAGCCCCGGCACCGGTTGTTGACACAGCTGCCCGCCTGCTCGCTGCCCTGCCGGCTGGTGTACATCACGCGTTACTGGATGGTCCATGGCTTCTCCCCACCACCGCCGTGGAGTTTGACGTGGGTGCCACCGGTGCTCGCCGCGTGCTGGCCCGCAACACGGCCAAGAATACCGTGACGTATGCTGGCACGCTGTACGATGAGCCCGTGGCCATTGAGCAGGCGCATCCCGCCACGGCCGCCGACATCAACGCGTGGCTGACGCGCGTGCGGCTGCAGTACGGCGTGCGAGTGCTGCCAGTGTGCGGCGCGTTAGTTGACGTGGACGCCGGCGGCATGCCGGCCTTTTACACCGTAGCGCAACGGCCGGTCGAGAGTGTGGAAAGTGCAGTTCTGGCTGCGGATGGTGCGCTGTTGCGCATTGGCACAACAGCGCGCATGCGGTTGGCGTGGCAGGCCGCCGGCGCGTTGGCGGCGTTGCACGCGCGGCGCATTGTGCATGGTGCCGTCACGGCCGCTAACGCGCTGCTTTCGTCAGCAGATGAGAGTGAGACTGCAGTGCGCGTGGTGGGCTATAACACTGCGGCTGGTACCGGGAGTGTGGCCGCTGACGCGCACGGCTGGGGCACGCTGGCGTGGCGCCTGTTGACGGGCGCACCAACGCCAGCAACTGGTACCGGTAGGCTGGCATCCCCTGCCGCGCTGGTTGAGCGCGGCGTGCCGGCGGCGGTGGTGGGGGTAGTACGGGAGTGCCTATCAACCGATCCGGCGGCGCGCCCGACCATGGCGGCAGTGGCGCGCACACTGGCGGCCGCCCTTGTGGTGATGGGTAGGGTGGCATCAGCGGGTGGTGCTACAATTATTGGTACACACCCCAGCAGCTTTCTGCCCGGTGAGCCGCAGACGGCGTCGGCTGTAGCGGCGCGGGATGCCATGCTGAAACTGGCACTTAAGACCACTACGCAAGACGACGCCAACAAGATGATCGGCGCCGGCGGTGCCGCTGCTGCGACACTGCGTGCGTTTGTGGCAGATGTGGCGGTGGTGCGCGCCGCGTGTGCTGCGCTGCGCAACCTGTCCAAGGCGTGTAGCGCCGACGCAGCGGTGCGCCTGCAAAAGGACGGCGTGGGCGCAGCGCTGGCGGCAGCGATAATAGCGCACGTCAATGACGCCGAGGTGCTACATGCAGCCTGCGATTCGCTGCATTACCTTGCTGCGCACGAGCTTGTGAATCAGCTGCAAGTGCAATGCGATGGCGTAGGTGGCGCGCTGGTTGCGGCGCTGCGCAGCAGTTCTGCGAGCGCGGCAATCGTACGCACAGCGTGCGATGCAATAAGATGCCTGGCGTTTGACGATGAACTCGCGGTGGCGCTGCAACATGACGGCTGTGGTGCAGCTGCTATCGCGGCGCTGCAGCGCTACGTTGATAGCGCACAAGTGGCGACTGCAGCATGCGGTGCACTTTGGAACCTTTCGGGAACGAGGGCCAATCACAGCGACCTAGTGCGTGACGGAGCGGACACAGCCGTGGTGGCGGCACTGCAGCGACATGTCGGTGACGCCAGCGTAGTGTGCAATGGGTGCCCGGTGCTGCGGAACCTTGCAAACGGGCTGGTAGACTCAGAGGAAAGCTGTACCGGTACGACGCTACTGAGTTTGGACACGGTAGCCACCGTTGTGACTGCAATGAAGCGGCATGTTGACAACTTGGAGGTGGTGAAATCGGCTGTTGGCGCGCTGCTGACCATCAGTGCCAATACTACGCCCTGCGTACTGCTGGCACGCGACTACGCCACGGTTGCAGCCATCGTGGCGGCCCTGCTGCGGCGTGTAAGTGACGTGCATATAGCACGAAATGTGTGCAACTTACTAAGCAACTTGGCAACAGAAGACGAGGCAAGTGAGTCGCTGGTACGTGTGGACAACATTGGCGACGCTGTTGTGGCTGCACTGCAGAAGCACATCAGCAACGTGGAGGTGGCGGAGGAGGGGTGTTGGATGCTGAATAATCTTGCTGTTGAAAGCGCCGGCCGGGCGCTGCTGACGCGGGATGCCGCCGCAGGCGCTGCGGTGGTGGAGGTGCTGAAGCGGCACGTTGATGACGCGTTGGTGGCGGATGCGGCAATAGCAGCATTATGGAATATCAGCAGCGAGGCGGCCATCTGCGCACAGCTGGTGTGTGACCATGGCGCCGGTGCCGCGATTGTGGCAGCGCTGCAACGGCACACCGACAATGCGAAGGTGGCGCAGGCCGCGTGCCGCACCCTGACGAACTTTGGGGTGCCCGCCAGCGCACTCGAGAGCCTGGTGTGCGTTGACTGCATTGGTGTCGTGTTGGTGGGCGCGCTTCAGCGACATGCCGGTGACAAAAACGTAGCAGCTGCGGGATGCTCAGCACTGTCCAATCTTGCCGTCGAAAGCACAGGCCGGACACTGCTTGCACGGGATGGCAGCGCGGGCGCTGCAGTCGTGGCAGTGCTCAAGCAGCACGTTGGGGACGCGTCGGTGGCGCGAGCAGCATTGGACGCGCTGCGCAATACCAGCCTTGATGCTGCAGCCTGCGTGCCGCTGGTACGCGACCATGGTGCAGCTGCCGCCATTGTGGCTGCGCTGCGGCAGCATGCTGACAATGCAGAAGTATCGCGAGCGGCGTGCGGCGCGCTCCGCAACCTTCTAACAGACATACGTGAGGACCTTGCGCGTGACGCCAGCATTGGAGACGCAGTGGTCTCTGTGCTGCAGCGACATGGGAGCGACGCGGAGGTGGCAGCGGTAGGGTGTTGGACACTGCGCAACCTCGCGAGGGTGAACTCAGGGCGGGCCCTGCTGGCGCGGGACCACATCGCATGTGCTGCGGTGGTGGCGGTACTGAAGCAGCACGCCGACAACTTGACTGTGGCAGACGCAGGACTGCGTGCGCTATGGAATATGAGTGTTGATTTGACAACGTGCGTGCAGCTGCTGCATGAGGTTGGCGCCATTGCGGCAGCGCTGCAACAACATGCCGATGATGTAAACGTTGCGCGGGCGGCGTGTGGCGTGGTGCGCAACCTGGCTGCCGCCGTACCCAGGATGTTTGTGATTGAACAAGCTGTTGCCGACGCGCTGGTGGCTGCACTACAGCTGCACGACTACGACGAAAGGATGGCGGTTACCGCGTGTTGGGCGCTGTATGGCATTGCAAGCGTGGAGGCAAGCCGGGCGCTGGTTGCACATGAACGCAGCGCGCAGGCTGTTGTTGGCGTGCTGCAGTCACACGAGCATAATGCCACCGTTGTGGAGGCGGCATGCAGCGCACTGTGGTCCATGCTACAATCACGCGCGGTTCGAATGGTGCTGCCGCACGTCGACGGCGCTGGCGCGGCTTTGCTGGCGGCCCTACAGCGCCATGTCGCCAGCGATGCTGACACGGTGTGCACGATGGCTAGCGCGCTATGCACCTTGGCAGAGTACAGCTGCACGCGCGCCGTGCTGGCAAGCGGCGATGTTGCTGCGCTGCTGCGGCGCGCCCTGGCCACCTACCCTGGTTGTGACCTGCAGCTGCGCTGCGACAACGCGTTGACCCTGTTGCATTGAAGTAGACACTGACACTTTGCGGCACACGGGCGCGCAGCCGGGACAGTGCTGGCGCGCAGGGACGCGCGCGCCGCGCGGCCAGCAACCCAGCCGGTCCCAGCGCCGCGAAGTGCATCGGGCCGTCGACGGCCGCGCCGGCGTCGACGCCTCGACAGCGTCGGACAGCGCTGCCGGTTCACCCGCCGCCCGCGCCGCGGCCGCCGCCGCGTGGCCCGCGGGGCCGCGGGCCGCGTTGCGCGCGGTCAGACAGACCAAACCGAGCCCCAACGCGGCGAGTGACGGGCGACCCGGGGCGAGTCGTGGCGGGGGGGGGGGGGGGCCGGGGGGCCCGGGGGCCCGGGCCGCGGCCGCCGCCGGGGGGGGCGCTGGGGGGGGGGGTTCCCGCTGCGTCGCCGGCGCCGCCGGCTCCTCGCCCGCGGACGCCGCGCCCGCCGGGGGGGGGCGGCACGCCCGCCGCGACGGCGCGGGGCTCGCCCTCGTGCACGTGGCCGACCCGGAG
>Ga0066256_1004431_pt1 | contig 12541 bp, 7 predicted proteins | sample ThiBio_1000_biof_FD_87107 | JGI IMG/M metagenome (GOLD analysis project Ga0066256, IMG submission 87107) | Wastewater bioreactor microbial communities from Cape Town, South Africa - Thiocy_expt_1000_biof (version 2) | ecosystem: Engineered > Bioreactor > Thiocyanate-remediating >...
ACGACCGCGAGCGCGAAGTTCCACGCCCAGACGGCGACCGGGAAGTTGAACGCGCTGATGACACCGACGACCCCGAGCGGATGCCACGTCTCGCTCATGCGATGCCCGGGCCGCTCCGAAGCGATCGTCAGACCGTAGAGCTGGCGCGAGAGACCGCAGGCGAAGTCGCAGATGTCGATCATCTCCTGCACTTCACCTCGCGCTTCGGCGACGATCTTTCCCGCTTCGATCGTCACGATGCTCGCAAGCGCGTCCTTCTCCTTGCGGAGCTCCTCGCCGAACAGGCGAATGAGCTCACCGCGCCTCGGCGCCGGCACGCTCCGCCATGCGAGGAACGCGGCATGCGCGCGGCCGATCGCGGCGTCGACACCGGACGAGTCATGGGCCGCGATCCGAGCCGTGACCGAACCGTCGATCGGCGAGCGGGCCACGAGGTCCCCACTGCTGAAGGTCTTCGGGTCGAGGTCGAGCGCCGCGAGCTGCTTGCCGATGTCCATGCGCGGGCTCATACCCCTTCACTCCGGCGGTTTCCAGAGTCGGCGGCGTGAGCAGCCCCGGCGCGAAGAACGCTCGGGGCTACATCTGGATCGCCTCCCAGCGATCCGGACCACCGACGCGAACGGTCAGCGCGAGATCGCATCTCGGCGATGAGGCACGACAGGCACACGTCCCCCGCATGTGACGTGCCGTGCACGTGCCCTCGAAGCTGCCCGTGGGCTACTTCGGCGGGGGCGGCGGCGGCGCGATGATGTTCAGGTTGAGGCCGGCGGGATACTGGAAGCTCGTGTTGTCGCCGAAGCCGACGACCTGGACGCCGACCGGCTTCTTCGCGGTGAGCGTGTGCGCGCCGTCCTGACCGCTCTTCGTGAGATCGACGCGATGGACGCCGAACGGACCATTGCCAATCTTCGTCCACGGCGCGGAGACCGGCGCCCCGTCGATCTCGATCTCCGCGTCCTCCGTCGCGGTGATGTCGGCCCGCCGGACCGGGTAATCCTTCGGCGCGAGGAAGACGTACTTCGTACGGAACTGCTCCACCGCCGCGACGTTGGTCTGCGACGGATCGCCTTTCGGATCGCTGTACACGGTCGCGCCGAGAAGGAACGTCGAGACGCCAAACTCCTTGTCGCCGGTGACATCGAAGGTCTCGCTGACGACCTCGCAATCGGCCACCTGCCCCGCGTTCAACGTGTCCGGGCATTTCGCCGGCTTCGACGGCGCATAGGTGAGCGTCGTGCCGTCCTGGTTTCCGTAGAGACGCACGTTGTGACCGACCGGCTGTCCCTTCGGGCCGGTCGGGTGCGTGACGATGTAGTGCTTGCCGAGCGTCTCGGCGGGGAGAACCGTCTCCTCGATGTGGTCGCAGGCCGCCTTGTCGGACGGGATGCTGATGCACGGGTTGCTGGCGATGACCTGGACGGGCTTGTTCGTCTGGACGAGCGAGCCGCTGAAGTCGAACTGCTTCCCTTTGTCGGAGACGAACTGAGCGACGTCACCCGCCTTGTCGAGCGTCAGCGTGATCTTTCCGCCGCCCGCGGTGGCCTTCACCTCCTGACCGCTCACGGACGCCACGACCTTCGCGGTCGACGAGAGCGTCACGGTGACCTCGGTCCCCGGCTGCGTGGCCGTGACCGAGAGGACGGCCGCGATGATGCCGCGCTCGGCGCCGATGAGCGGCTTGCCCGAGGCGCCCTTGTAACCCGTCACGCGGTAGTTGTTCGTCATCGCCGTGCTCGGGAGGAGGAGGGATGCGTCGTTCGAGAACGAGGAGCAGCTGACGAACGACGAGCCGAAGATGCCCGCACACGCGACCGTCGTACCGGGACAGGTCTACCAGTCCTTCGCCCCCCCGTCCAGGCCCTCGCCACCCTCGACTTTGTACAGGAGCGCGTTGAACTGGTAGACGATGACCGGCGTGCTGCTGACGAGGTGATAGGCGCCCTCGCTCGCGATCACGGAGTTGTTGAGCTCGGGTGAGCTCGTGCACTCGTCGAAGTCGGCGCCCTTCAGCGTCGGCACCCACGGAAGGAAGATCTTCCGGAGCTGCCCTGCGGGCACCGTCACCTGCTTGTTCACCGCGTTCGGGCCCGTCACGGTGACGTCCGCGTCCTTCGTGCCCGTGTTCGCGACGACGACCGCGTAGTCGAAGATCGACCACACCGGGTTCGGCGTGACGGTCGGCCAATAGTCGCAGCCGACGTAGGACTTCGAGGTCTTCGCCTCCTCGCAGTCGACGGGATCGCGAGTCTCCCCCGGCGGGAGGTCCGGATCGCCGGCATCGTCGTTGCCGAAGCCGCCGTCGAAGGGCAACGACCCGCTGCTCCCACCGCCGTCGGTGCCCGCATCGTTCGCGTCTTCGTCGAACCCGTCGCGTCCGGAGCCGCACGCGACGACCGCCGTCAGCCCGAGAACGAACGTGGAAGCGACGACGCCGAGTACGGATGCCCTCATGATGAGGAGATCCCTACCATCGGCGGTCGAGCTAGCCCCGTCTCAGAAGAGCGTCAGGGCGGAGCGAAGGGAGCCTGCCGGCGGCCGACTCCCTTCGTTCACGCGGTCCTTTTCGCGTTTTCGCGCTCTCGCGACTTCGCGCGTGCGGCTACTTCGTGATCGGGGGAGCTGCGATGATTTTCAGATTCAGCCCCGCCGGGTACTGGAAGCTGGTGTTGTCGCCGTAGCCGATGACCTGAACACCGACGGGCTGCTTCGCCTTCAGCGAGTGGGCGCCGTCCTTGCCGCTCTTCGTCAGGTCGACGCGGAACACGCCGTACGGCCCCTCGCCGATCATCGTCCACGGCGCGTCCAGCGGCGCGCCATCGAGCTGGATGTCCGCATCCACCGGCGCGGTGATGTCCGCGAATTGGACCGGATAGTCGTTCGGCGCGAGGAAGACGTAGCTCGTACGGAACTGCTCGACGCTGGGGACGAAGCTCTGGTCCGGGTCGCCGCGGCGATCCCGACCCGACGGGTCGGCCACGGTGGCGCCGAGGAGGAACGTCGCGACCCCGAACTCATTCGTTCCGGTCACCTCGAACGCATCGGCCAGGAGCTCACACTCGACCGTCTCGCCGACGCCGAGCGTCTCGGGGCACCCCTCCGGCTTCGACGGCTTGTACGTGAGCACGGTGCCGTCCTTGTTCCCGTAGAGCCGCACCTTGTGCTTCATGGGGCCGCCCTTCGGAGCCGACGGAGGCGCCACGACGTAGCGCCGGCCGAGCGTCTCCGCGGGGAGGACCGTCTCCTCGATGTGATCGCAGGCCTGCTTGTTCGACGGGATGGAGATGCACGGAACGCTCGTGATGACCTGAACGGGCTTGTTCGTCTTCACGAGCGAGCCGCTGAAGTCGAACGAGTCGCCCTTCTCCGAGACGAGCTGCACGACGTCACCCGCGTTCGGGAGCGAGATCGTGAGCGTCTGGCCGCCCTCGGTCTGCGCGATCGTCTCTCCATCACGCGATGCGACGACGCTCGCGGAAGATGCGAGGTGCACCATGGCCGTCGTCCCCGGCTGCGTGGCCGTGACCGTCATCACGGTGGGGACGAGACCGATCCTCGAGACGCCAGGCACCGACGCGCCGTTGTGGCCCATGACGCGATAGGTGCTCGTCATCGCCGTGCTCGGAAGGAGCAGCGAGGCGTCGTTCGAGAACGAGAAGCACCCCGACTTCACCGGCGGCCTACCAATGCCTTGGCTGCACCCGATCGTGGTGCCGGGGCACTGCGACCAGTCCTTCGGGCTTCCATCGAGCTCCTCGCCGCCCTCGCCTTTGTATTCGAGCGCGTTGAACTGGTAGACGATGACCGGGCTCGAGCTCACGAGGTGAAACGCGCCTCCGGGCACGACGGTGGAGACGTCCACCGGGATACCCGCGGTGCACTCGTTGAAGTCCGAGCCTTTGAGCTCGCGAACCCACGGCAGATAGATCTTCTTCAGCTCGCCCGCTTTGACGACGGCAGTCTTGTGCGTTCCGCTCGGGCCGGTGACCTGCACGTCCGCGTCCTGCTCACCCGTGTTCGCGACGACGACCGCAAAGTCGAAGATCGACCAGACCGGGTTCGGCGTGACGGTCGGCCAGTAGTCGCAACCGACATACGACTTCCGCTCCTCGGCCTCCTTGCAGTCGACGGGATCGCGCGTCTCGTCGAACGGCTTGTCGGTGCTCGGCCCACCGAAACCACCGCCGGGCGGCGGCTGTCCACCAGTCTCTTCGCCTCCCCCTCCCGGTCCCCCACCACCACCCGGGGCTTCGTCGTCGAAGCCGCTCCGGTTCGAACTGCTGCAAGCAGCGAGCGCCGTCAGTGCGAGCACGAACGACGCCGAGGCCTTCCCCAGGACTCCAACCCTCTCCATGTTCGGTGCTTAGCATCGCGACCTAAACCACGAGAAGGTCTGCGAAATGCTGAGATTGGGCGCGCCTTCATCGGCTGAGATCGGACGCGCGAGCACCATGCTAACGTCCGCGCCTTCTGCATGCAGGCGCAGGGATCGACGACATGAGCTCTTCGTCCGACAAGAGCTCGACAGCGGAGCCGATCCTCGTCCGGCTCGGCATCCGCTACTTCCACAACCTTTCGCGCACCGGCGGGAAGCCATCCGAAGGCGGCGACGCGATCCATCTGCTCAATGCGAACGAGCGCAAGGCACTGCGCAGAATCGAGCGCGGCGCAATCGTCCGCGCCGCGCTCGCCGGAGCGCTCTCGACGGTGATCGCCGGTGCGGTCGAGATCGGAATCGCGCTTCCGCTCCTCGGTCCGCATCCGTTGCATGCACCCCTCGCCGCTCAGATTCGCTTCTACGCCGTCGTCGGCGTGGCGACGATCATCACGTCGGTGATCGAGATTGCCTATCTGTACTGGGACGGCCTCCGCGCAGTGCACGGGCTCTCCCGCGAAGCGGGGCTCGATCTCTTTCCGGATCAAGACGACGACAAGGCGCTCGCAGGAGCGATGGCGCGCGCAGCCCTCGAGCTCCCGAACCCGACGGCGACCCTCTTCGGCGTCGATCCGAGACGCGAGGCCTCGAAGCTCCGGCTGCTCGTCGCGTCGCTCGTCTACAAGCTGAAGGTCAGCGTCACGAACTTCCTCATCAAGGCGCTCGTGCGACGCATGCTCGGTCGCGCCTTCGTGCGCGGGTGGCTCCCGTTCGTCGCAGTCCCGATCACCGCGGGTTGGAACGCGTTCGTCTGCCGCCTCATCATGCGCGAGGCACGCATCCGAGCGATGGGCCCGTCGGCGGCGCGCGAGATGATCGACATCGTCTTCGGCGGTGGCGTCACGCTCTCCGCCGAAGGCAAGTCCGCCGTCCTCCGGGCAGTCGCGAGCTCGATCGTCCGCACGGAAGATCTCCACCCCAACCTCGGTGCGCTGCTCCGCGAGCTCGCTCGGCGCGTGGGCGAAGCGGCGAGCCTGAATCCGCACGATCGCCTCCTGACCGCGGACGCAGACGGCGATCTCGATGACAGCCGCGCGTTCCTCCGTTGCCTCTCCCGACTCGATCGCACCGAGCAGACGCTCGTGCTCCGCGTCCTGGCGATCGCCTCGATCATCGATGGCCGGCTGACGCGCGCCGAGCGACGCCTCCTCGCCGAGGCTCGCGCGGTGTGCGCGTTGCCCCACGACCTGGCCGCAATCGAGCGCCTGCGCCGATCGTTCATCGACGGCGATCCCATCGATCCTCGGCAGATCCAGGCGCTCTGACGACGAGCGGGGCCTGATATCGGCTGGGCCGTCCTTGTCGGGCCGCCTTCCGCTGCTAGAGTGCGCGCGCGTCACACGACGTACGGGGTGTGCACACAGTGACGCCGGGTCCAGCGCCGGACTCGAAGCTACGTAATTTGGGCCTCGCGCCCGATCACCGGCAGTGGTGCGTCTTCGGCGCTCGTTGAATTTCATTCGGTTTCACGCGTCGTCTGCCTGGCTGACCTCTTGCCAGGCGCGGTCTCGCCGGCGGTCTTCGAACCGTGGCGGCCTTTGATCCTCAGCGGAGCAACTTCATGAGGCGTGTACCCCGCATCTTCCTGTTCAGCGCCCTCTTCCTCGTCGCTTGCGGTGTGGAGACGGCCCCCGCCGACTCGAACGGCTCCTCCTCGCCGGAGCCGTCGGGGCAGGGAACGGGGGCGGACCAAACGGAGCCCGGGACGAGCGATTCGACGGATCCGGACGAGGACGTCGACGAGGAGCTGCCGGGCGCCATCGTCGCCGACCTCCGCGCCGACACGAATCGCGACGGCACCATCTCCTTCGACGGCAAAGCGGACGACGACGGCGAAGACCTTTGGGACGGCAAGCACGGGGCCGTGTTCCTCGCGAACATCGACGACGACGAGGGGGCGTGCAACCCGAACCTCGACGATACGCAGGTCGCGAAGTGCAACGACGCCGCGGACGACGAGATCAACGGTCCGGATGATGCGCTCGACCTCGCACGCATCAAGACGAAGCCGTGGAGCGCGGCTCCGAACGGAGCGTCCGCGACGATCACGTGGAACGCAGAAGCGCACGTCCACCTCTTCAAGGTGAAGGGCTCGTCGTTCACTCTCGTCGAGAGCGGAATGGAGCTCGACGAGTCCGAGATCAAGAGCGGCATCGAGCTCGCGATCGAAGGCAAGGACATCGTGCGCGATCCAGACGAGTGGGACGGCTTCGTCGACATCACGCTCGCGGTCGACGCCGAGGGCAAGAGCAAGTCGGACAAGATCCGGATGCGCGTCGCGCCACTGCTCACGTACCACCACCTGCTCCCGACCGAACAGACGTGGGTCTCCGTCATGAACAATCAGGGCAACCAGGCCATGCGCGCGGACCTCGCGACCGCGCTCACCGCCGCCGGGTTGCCCGCGGTCCGCGGCGTCAACACGCAGGACTCTTGGAACCAGGACTACTTCGAGACCGGCTTCATGTCGATGCCGGCGGCGGGCGGAAAGCAGCACGTCATCCGCGTCAACATCCGCTCGGCCAACATCTACAACCAGAGCGCGTCCAACCCGCTCCGCACGGCCGGCCGCATCGTCTGGCAGCTCCGCGGCAAGGACACCGCCGGCATCCAGGAGTACAAGCCGCAGGCATCGCGCACGCAGGCGGAGCGGAGCTACGACTCGCTGAACTCGTTCGGCAACCTCGGGACGGTCCCGCCGTACAAGTTCAACGGACAGAGCTACCCGATGGGTCGCGTCGTCCGCGGCTCGAGCTCCCAGGCGTACCCGGACAAGAACTTCACCAAGATGATGGAGGCGCAGAAGGTCCAGCCTCCGATCTACGTCGACACGTCCTGGCTCGCCGTCAGTCACATCGACGAGACGGTGTCGTTCGTGAAGGCGAACAACGCGCGCGGCTGGGTGATGCTCGCCAACGACGCGACGATGGCGAAGAACATGCTCCAGGCGCGAGCGAACGCCGGCCAGGGCAGCACGCAGCTCCATGTCGGCAAGTTCTGGACGACCGGAAACGCGCAGGTGTCGATCAACCAGGTCCTCTCCGACACCGACGTCATGAGCGCCAGTGCCGAGGCGGCCGTCGAGGTCGCCGCGCAGATCGCGATCATCAAGGCAGAGACGGGCCTCACCGATGCCGAGATCGTCAAGGTCCCGTTCCTCCACCAGAGCACCGACGGCTACTCCGTCGCGTACCAGCCGGGCATGGTGAACGGCATCTACCTCTCCAACGGGCACTTCGTCTCGCCCGATCCCCACGGACCGGTGATCGGCGGACAGGACATCTTCAAGCAGGCGATGACCGCCGCGCTCGCGCCGTTCAACATCACCGTGCACTACGCCGAGGACTGGGACACGTATCACCGCCAGCTCGGTGAGGTTCATTGCGGAACGAACTCGACCCGGCAGATCCCTCAGGCCAAATGGTGGGAGAGCGGACGATGAGGACCATGAACATTGCACGCAAGTCGTTCGCTGGCATCGCCCTCTCGCTCGCCCTTCTCGGCATGAGCACCACCGCCTCCGCCGCCGGCGCCGGGCTCGACGCGAGCGTTCTCCCAAAGGCGACGCAGCAGGAGCTCCGGACGGAGATCGAGAAGGCCCGCGCCGCAACGCCCGAGCTGTTCAAGGCCGTCGCGGACGTCGCCGCGCGGGCGAAGGAGCTCGAGGCCGGTGCGCGCGCTCGGGGGATCCCGCTCACGATGCACTTCAAGCCCCTCGGCAACCGGGCGCTCTATCCGCTGATCGACGCGCTCGTATTCGACTCGCACGCTCCGGCGGACCTCCCGCCGATCGCGGCCTCTGCGCTTCGCCTCGGCCTCATCGAGGCGGTCGGCAGCATCCGCGACGCGCGCGCGATCCCCGTCCTCGCGAAGCTCCTCGAGCTCGGGCGTGACGACAAGACGGTCCGCGCCTCTTCGGAGGCCCTCGCTCGCATCGGCACCGACGACGCGCTGACGCTCCTCACGACGGCCGTGGCCTTGGCCACTCCCGACAGTGACCGTGAGCGAGCGATCCTCGCCGGGATGCACGACGCCCGCCGCGAGAGCGCAGCCCATTTCCTCGCCAAGCGGCTCGAGCAGACCCCCGACGGCGAGACCGCCCGCGTGATCGTCAAGTCGCTCGGCGGCGTCGGCAACTCGTGGGCCTGGAAGACGCTCAGCGACCAGCGCGAGGCATCGGCGACGCGCGCCATCGCGGCGAACGCCCTCGTCGATGCGTACGTCCGCTTCGGCGGCGAGGTGCGCGAGCAGGCCGCAAAGGCGATCCTCGTCGTCGACGACGCGAGCACGCCGACGTTGATCGCACAGGCGAGGAAGGGCGCGTCCACCGACATCGCGGCCGCGCTCGACGCGCTCGATCGTCGCTTCGCGGCCAACCCGATCCGCTGATCGAGACGCGCGACACATCGCCCAGCGGGAGCGTCTCGAGAGGCGCTCCCGCTTTGCTTTTCGTGCTCCGCATGGATTGAGTGGGATTCATGCGAAAAGGCGCACGTGTCGCGAAAGCTCGAGCCGTGGTAGCTGCTTGGACCGACGGCGGACGTTCGCGGACGTGGCATGCCCGATGCGAGGTCCGCTGATGCGAAGGCGGTCCACCGCTTTCGCCCGCGAGCTCGACCGAGACCTTCCATGTTCGCACCGGGAAACCTCTCCGCCACCTGGCCCGTACCGCTGAACCAGACAGCTTCGCCCCAGAGCGTCGAAACGAGAGGCCGACTCGAGCGCACGCTCGACACGATCGACGACCGGACGAAGGGAGGCATCGCCCCTCGGCCGGAGCGCGGGCTCACCCGAGGAAGCCACCGATGCCGTTCGTGCTAGCGCTCTCCGCGCTCCTCGCGCTCCTCATCGGCGTCGTGCTCGGGATGCTCGGCGGCGGCGGCGCGATCCTCACACTCCCGCTGCTCGTCTACGTGCTGCACCTCGAGCCGAAGACGGCGATCGCAACCTCGCTGTTCGTCGTCGGCACGACGAGCGCCGTGGCGACCGTGATGCACGCACGTGCAGGCGCCGTCCGCTGGAAGATCGCCGCCATCTTCGGGCTCGCGGCGGTCGCGGGAGCGTATTCGGGTGGACGCCTGGCACGCCACATCCCGGCCACCGCCCTGCTCGTGCTCTTCGGGGTCGTGATGGTCACGACCTCTCTCGCGATGTTGAGAGCGAAGACGGCGCCCGAGCCCACGACGACCGAGCGTGCACTCCGTCTCGGTCGCATGGTCGTGCTCGGCGCAGCCGTAGGTGTCCTGTCCGGCCTCATCGGCGCCGGCGGAGGCTTCCTCATCGTGCCCGTGCTGTCGCTGTTCGGTGGGCTCTCGCTACGAGAAGCGATCGGGACCTCGATCTTCGTCATCACGTTCCAGTCGTTCGCAGGCTTCGTCGGTCACACCGCTCACGTCGAGCTCGACTGGACACTCGTGCTCGAGCTCAGCGGCGCAGCCGCCGTCGGCAGCATCGTCGGCTCGGCCGCCGGGGCGAAGGTCCCCACGAACTTGCTCCGCCGCGCGTTCGCATGGCTCGTCCTCGCGATGGGGCTCTTCATGTTCGCCACCAACCTCCAGCCCCGGCTCGCCATCGTCGCGAGCGGCCTGACGCTGCTCGCGATCGCGATCGTGAGGCCGTGGCGCCCCCGGTCGGGAGTCGGCGCTCGCCCGCCGGCTCACCCGCCCCGGCGTGATGCCAGGAGCCGGTCGAGCGTTCGGGATGCGGCGTCGAAGACTCTGCGCGCGCCCCCCGCTCTGCGCGGCGCTCGCGCTACCGGAATGGCAGGCCTCCTTCCTCCGCGCGCTTCGTCGAGAAGGATCTGCGCGACCTCGGGACGACTGAACTCGGGCGGCGGCATCTCACCGGCTCGGAGCAGCTCGCGCACCTGGGTGCCGGAGAGAGAGATGCGTGTCGATGCATCGCCAGGAGCAGTCTTGTCGGTGGCCATCCCGCCAACGACGGTCGACCAGAACGCGGCGTCGAAGTCGAGCGGCTCGATCCCGAGCTCGCTCGGAGAGAAATCATCGAAGGCCTTCTGCGCGTCATAGACACCGTAGTAGTGACCGACCCCCGCGTGATCGCGTCCCACGATGAAGTGCGAGCAGCCGTAGTTCTTGCGAACGAGCGCGTGGAAGATCGCTTCGCGCGGCCCCGCGTAGCGCATCGCAGCCGGATAGAGCGCGAGGAGGACGCGTGAGCGCGGATAGTAGTTTTCGATCAGGACCTCGTAGCAGCGCATCCGGACGGACGCCGGGATGTCGCCTTTCTTCGTCGCTCCGACGAGGGGGTGCAGCAGTAGCCCATCGCAGATCTCGAGCGCGCACTTGGTGATGTACTCGTGCGCCCGGTGGATGGGATTGCGCGTCTGGAATCCCACGATGCGCCGCCAGCCCCGCTCCTCGAAGATCGCACGCGTCTCCGCCGGATCCCGCGGATAGCCCGGCAGCTCGGAGGCGAGCGGGCGATCGAGCAGTCGGACCTCGCCGCCGAGATACACGTCGCCCGACGACATGAGGTAGGCCACGCCCGGATGCGACTCGTCGTCCGTGCGGTACACCTCGCGTGCCTCGAGCGCCTTGTCCGGGCTCCAGCGATCGGCGATCTCCATCACCGCGACGAGGCGACCGTCGGGCACCGCGAGCGCAACCTCGGAGCCCGGAGCGAGCTCTTCTGCCTCGTCACGCGCCACCGCGAGGGTGATCGGGATCGACCAGACGAGGCCGTTCTCGAGCCGTCGCTCGCGGACCACGCGCAGGTAGTCGCGCGCCGTCATGAACCCCTTCAGCGGCGAATAGGCTCCAGTCCCGATGAGCTCCAGATCGCTTGCGCCGCGGTCGTCGAGCGTCACTCGGGGTAGCCCGGCGGCGCGCTCGAGGAGGCGCTCCCTCGCGGAGCCGCGAGCGAAACGGTCGACGAGCTCACCGCCATGCGGCGGCACGAGCCCCCTCTTCGCGACTGCCACGGCCAGCGCGCCGCGACCGACGTAGCCGAGCTCCTCGAGCTTCGCGAGGATCTTGCCGAGGCTCTCCTCTGGAGACTCGCGATCGCTCCGTACGACGACCTCGGGCGCGAGGGGAGCCTCGTACGGATCGTCGACCCCCGTGAACTCCTTGATCTCGCCGGCGCGCGCGCGAGCGTAGAGGCCTTTGACGTCGCGACGCTCCAGCACCTCGATCGGACACTCACAGTAGACCTCGCAGAAGCGGCCGATCGATCTCCGCTGCTCGTCGCGAATCTCCCGGTCGGGGCTGATCGCCGCAGTGATCGCGCACCCCCCGGACCGAGCGACGAGCTTGGCGACGAAGCCGATGCGCCGGATGTTCGTGTCACGGTCCTCGCGCGAGAAGCCGAGCCCCTTCGACAGATGTGTCCGGACGACGTCGCCGTCGAGCGACTCGACGTGCACGCCGCGCTTCGGGAGCTCCGCAGACAGCATGGCCGCCAGCGTCGATTTTCCGGAGCCCGAGAGCCCCGTGAACCAGACGACGAAACCCTCCGACGAGGTCATCGTTCTCCTCTCCTCCAGTCGCGCGACCACCGAGACGAACGCACGCGTCGTGCCTCCGCTCAGGGCACGACGGCACGGTTAGCGGGTCGACCTATCGACGTCAGGCGTGCGCAGCCGAGGACGCCCGTGCGCTCGACGCGCATCGTCTGCGCTCACGCTCCCGGTTCCGGCCACCGCTACGGTGCATGCAAACGCGCCCAGCGCGGAACGCACGCGCACGAAAAAGGGGAGCGACGCTTGCCGCTCCCCTCGTCGGGTCGATCTGGACCTGAGCGCTTAGGAGCTCAGAAGGTCCACATCGGCTGCTTGGTGTTCTTCGCGCGACCGACGCCGGCTTCGCCCTTGTCGCCGCCCTGGACGGCCTTCACGAGGTTGTCGAGCTGGATGCTCGCGCCGAGATAGACGCGCGCGTCGCCGTACTGGCTGAAGAGCGGATTCGTACGCGAGCCCGCTCCGGAGATCATGCTGATTCGATGGAAGTAGCCAACTTCACCCGTAATCCACGAGTTGAAGTTGTAGTCGAGCCAGGCGCTGAAATAGTGGGTCTGCCTGACCGTCGTCGGCTGGAAGCCATCCGGGCTTCCGACCGGCGTGCCATCCACCGGATTCCGGATCTCGCT
>Ga0066256_1004433_pt1 | contig 12535 bp, 3 predicted proteins | sample ThiBio_1000_biof_FD_87107 | JGI IMG/M metagenome (GOLD analysis project Ga0066256, IMG submission 87107) | Wastewater bioreactor microbial communities from Cape Town, South Africa - Thiocy_expt_1000_biof (version 2) | ecosystem: Engineered > Bioreactor > Thiocyanate-remediating >...
GGGGGGGGGTGGGTGGGGTGGGGTGGCCGCGGGGGGTGGGGGGGGGGGGGGGCCGGGGGGGGCGGCGGCGGCGGCAGCGGTGGTGTAGTTTGCCTGTTGGCTTTGTTTCCTTTCGTGTTGGTTCTCCTTTCTCCTGCCGTCGTTCTTTGCTACAATCTGCTTTGGGCCCCCCAGGGGGCGCAACCACCGCCAATACCGGTATGGTACCCACTATCCACCACCTGTGGTCCTTGACACTGCCGCTGCCGACGTACGCGTAGACTTGTCTTGACTCGACGCGAAGATGATGTTCGCGCGCCCTCCCCGCCCTCTCTCACACGCACTGGCCGCCTTCACCGCCGCACGGCCACCACCTCTACCTCACTACCTGCTCACCTAACCTCACTTCTACTCGTACTGCGCCTCCTATCCACCACACAACCTCACTCTCCCCCCTCTTCTCCTCTACTCACCCACCGTCCGCCTCGCCACGAGCGACTTGGCGGCGGATATGCGGCAGCGGCGCTTCACGCCCACACGCCCACGACCGCGCGTTCGATTGCCCCCCTCACCCGGAACCTAGCCCACCCCTTGATATGGCGGTAGGGCGGGGCAGTCAGCCTGCGCAGCGGGAATAGTGGGCGTTGCGGCGTGTATTCTCTCTCGACGCCTACTCGGCCGCACTTCCGAGCACCTATCTTGCGACAGGGAGCACGCACCGCCAAACAAATACGGCAGGTGCCTATGACGGTGTGGACGAGTGGAGTGCATGCACCACATCTGCGTGGCGCGCGTGGGGTGGCGATTTAATGGCTGCGCTGCAGGGGGCGGACGGTTTCTCTGGCCCTCCCCTGATCGTTTTACCATTGATATAGCACCTAGCCAACAATTTTTGGTTATCTGGTTTGCCGTCATACAATCTACAGTGTATGGACCATGCTGTCATGCGGTGGTTTGTGTTGGAGTGATTGTGGCAGGGTGTTTTTGGACGTGCCACACTAATCAGGGCGGAAACGAGACCCTGTTTGTTATTAACCCACTTCCTGATTAAGGTTAACTCACTTCATGGATATGGGGAATTGCTTGCTTTCTATTACGCTACATGCCCCAAACTCTCCGCCCACGTGCGGCTTCTGCTGCAATGAAAGCCGTACACATGTGATTTATGTCAAAACGACATGCAACCTGTCGAAGTTCGGCCATATCCCGCCGCCCAATTAAGTTATTAACCCACTTCCTGGTTAAGTTTAACCCACTTCCTGGTTAAGTGTAATTGGAGAGTGGGTTAAAATTAACCAGAGAGTGGGTTAGCACATTAACCCACTCCTTTTGCCCCCACCACAACCGAACATTGGTATATTGCAGCCATTATTGGACGGGGCACACGGGACATTATCACATAAATCGTGCCGATATCGATGAATCGTGACGGTAGGTGCGGTTGGATATTTGGAATAAAATAGTTGTATATTTTATTTTTGGTGTCAAAGGCACCTTTTTCTGCCTCTTCTCTCCCTCTCTACCGGCGGCCAGTAGGCGGCAAGAGAAAGGCCAATAGGCGGCAAGAGTGAGGTGGTCAAAGCCAGTAGGCAACAAGAGAAGAACAACCCGTCCCCAGTGTCGCTGCTTCTCTTCTTCATTCCATCTGCGCTCGTTCCCTTTGATCGCTGCTTGCTTGGCTTGTCTCCTCCTGTTTCCCCTCCCTTCTTTTGTCAGCCACACACACTCGTGGTGTCGTCGTGACCCTCCAATACAAACTCGCGTCTCTCCGCAGCGCAGCGCCACGATGCCCGGTCCTGGCAGTACCGGCGCCGGCGGCGGCGCCGGCGGCGGCGCCGGCGGCGGCGGCGGCGGCGGCGGCGGTGGCGGTGGTGGCGGCGGGTACCACCACCGCTCTGGCGGACTGAAGCAGGCCAACAAGGGGCACAAGACGCGCAACACGAGCAAGCGCGCGCTCAATGCCGCTGCCGGCGGCAAGCTGCCGGGCGCTGAGGGTAGCGGCAGTGGCGGCACCACCTCCATGCAGCGCGCCAGCGTCAAGGCCGTGTCATCGTACGTGCCCTTTGTTGTTATGCGCTGCTTTGTTGCTTTCTTGGGTGAAAACCGACGATGCACCCCTCCCCCGACCCCCCAACCCCCAAACAGCGACGCGGCACGGAGCGCGCGCATGAACACGGCGCGGCAGCTGAAGGCGACCAAGCTGGCGGCGGCGGCGGCGGAGCGGCGGTGGGGCGAGGGCGCGGTGCCCAAGCACGTGGTGCTGGTGGCGTTGACGCCCGACGCCGCGCCCGCCATGCTGGCGGCGCAGCTGACGGCGGCGGCAAGCGGCGCAGCGCGGTCGGGTGGTGGGGTCGGTGGGCCTGACACAGACTCCACCCCACTGGCGCTGCACTTCGCCGGCGCGCGTGCGCGGCTGACGGTGGTGGCGCCGCCGCGCGGCGGGCAGGTGGCGGGCGGCGCGCGGTACAACGTGACGCACACGCTGGCGGCGATTCGCACGGCAGACATCGTGGTGCTGGCGGTGTCGGTGGCGCGGTGGGCGGGGCCCGGCGGGCCTGACCTGCTGGATGCCGAGGGCGAGCTGCTGCTGGCGTGCCTGAAGGCCACCGGCGTGCCGTCCATCGTGGGCGTGACGCAGGATCTGGACGCCCTGCCGCCCACCTCCGCGCCCGACGCGCGCAAGTACGTGGCGCGCCTGTTTGCCACCGAGTTTGGGGAGGACACGTACAAGCTGGTGGAGGTGGGCTGGCGCACCGATGCGACGCTGGGCGCCGTCGCGTCCTCTGGCGACACCTCCCCGCCCCGCTCCGGTGACGTCCTTACCCTCGTGCGCACCCTCGCTGCCACGCACCCGCGCACCGTCACGTGGCGCGCCAACCGCACGTACCTGACCGCCACGGAGGCGGGCCGTGACCCCACAGAGGGTGCCGCCGCCGACGCCGGTGGTTCCACTACTCCGCATCTGGTGGTAACTGGCTACCTGCGTGGCCGCCCCCTCAATGTGCACCAGCTGGTGTGCCTGCCCGGCGGCGGGTCGTACCGCGTGGCACGCGTCACCGCCTGCCGCGACGCCCTGCGCGACGCCTGCGCCCGGCCGCCGGCGGCGCCGGCTGTGGGCGCTGGCACGCCTGCTGCTGCCGCTGGCGCCGCCTTGATGGCGCGCCTGGGCGCCGCCACCGTGGCGCCCGGCAGTACCTACGAGCCGCTGGGTGCGCTGCTGGGTGACTTTGCGGGCAAGATCGTCACCGTGTCGGGTCTGGCGGCCTGCACGGGGGCGGCTGCCGAGGTGCTGGCGGTGCCAGACCCTGAGTTCCAGGAGTCGCTGGAGCTGGTGGCGGCGGCGGACGGCGGCGAGGCGGAGCAGACGTGGCCGGTGGATGACGACGAGGGCGGCGAGGGCGGCGAAGGCGGTGAGGGGGAGGGAAGTGGCGACGATGCAGACGACCCTGCCGGCACGGGTGCACACCTGGCACCGCACGCGCCGCGCGCCGCTGCGACAGCGTCCACAGACGAGGACATGGGCGGCGGCGGCGGTGCAGCGGCGGCAGCGTCGGGCGGTGCAGCATCACGTGCTGGTGGGCGCGCGGGGCCCGAGGCGCGGTCTACTCGCACGGGCGCGACGGGCGCGACGTCAGCCAGCCGGCGGCGGCCAAAGGGCATGAGCACGACGCAGGCAGCGTGGCTGGTAGATGACGATGAGGAGGACGAGGAGGAGGGCGCCGGCGGCGCTGGCGCTGGCGGCGGCGCTGCTGCCGCTGACGAGGGTGAAGGCGAGGAGGAGGAAGAGGAGTTCACGGACGGCGAGGCAAGCGACGACGATGGCGACGGCGCGGACGACCCCGCATCACGCGCGCGGCGGGCGGAGCGGCGGGCGGCACAGCGGGCGGCGGCGCAGGAGGAGCGCGCGCGCCTCAAATCGCGTGCGCACAAGTCGGGCCGCCGGCGTGCGGATGGCGTGCTGCCGGCGGGATATGCGCTGACAGAGGCGCTGGAGGAGGGCAGTGACGAGGACGGCGGCAGCGACGCGGAGGGCGGTGGCGCGGCGGCAGCCACACCAGCAGGCGGCGCTGGCGCCGGGGCGCTGGGTGACCTGTCTGGCCTGGCGCCGGAGGTGGCAGAGGCGGTGCGCGCGGCGCGCGCGGCGGCGGCGGATGAGATCGTGTTCCCTGACGAGGTGGACACGCCGCTGGACGTGGCAGCGGAGCGCCGGTTTGCGCGGTACCGCGGCCTCAAGTCGTTCCGCACGTCGCCGTGGGACGCCAAGGAGTCGCTGCCGTTTGCGTACGGCCACCTGTGCGAGATCCCGCACTTCCAGCGCTACCAGCGGCAGGTGCTGCAGGAGGCGGCGCTGGCGGAGCTGGCGCTGCACAGTCTGCAGGGGCAGGCGCGCGCCGCCGTGGTGGCAGACAAGAAGGAGGCACGTGCGGCTGCGCGTGCTCGCGCCCTTGCGGCGCGGCATGCCAGCGGCGCGGCGGCACGCGCGTCGGCGGCAGCCGGCGGTGGTGACACTGCCATGGGCGGCGCCGGTGGTGGCAGTGGTGGCGGGAGCGTGCGGGCGGGTGGTGTCGAGGGCGGTGAGGGCGGCGCGGGGCTGGCTGAGGTGTTGGGTGAGGGGTGGGTGGCATCAGGGCAGCATGTGGCGATCCACTTGGAGCGCGTGCCGGATGACGCGGTGGCAGACGCGGCGCCGCGCGGCGTGCCGCTCACCGCCTTTGCGCTGCTGCACTACGAGGCGCGCGCCTCCGTCATGCACTACAACCTGCTGCGCACCGACACGTACCTGGAGCCCATCAAGTCGCGCGACGAGCTGGAGTTCCACGTGGGCCACCGCGTGTTTGACGTTCGGCCGCTGTTCTCACAGGCGGACCAGAAGAGCGACCGCAACAAGGCGGACCGGTACCTGCAGCACGGCCGCTGGACGATGGCGTCGGCATACGCGCCCATCTCCTATGCGCCCGGCCCCGTGCTGGTGTTCAAGCGCACGCCGGTGGGCGTGCCGCCGGGCGCGGCGCCCGCCAACGCGGCAGGCGACGCCGGCCTGTACCCCCTGCCCGACCGGCTGGCGCAGGCGGCCGCCTGCACGCACTTTGACCTGCACCTGGTGGCCACCGGCTCCGTGTGGGGCGCCGACCCCAACCGCCTGGTGCTCAAGAAGGTGGTGCTGTCGGGCTACCCCCTGAAGGTGAACCGCCGCCACGCCGTCGTCAAGTACATGTTCTTCAACCCCGGCGACATTGAGTACTTCAAGCCGGTGGACCTGTTCACCAAGCACGGCCTCGTGGGCCGCATCTCCATGCCGGTCGGCACGCACGGCAACATGAAGGCCGTGTTTGACCGCCCCATCCAGCAGCACGACACCGTGTGCATGTCGCTGTACAAGCGCGTGTTCCCACGCTGGGGCGCCTGCTACGCCGCCGTCACATCCACTGACGCCGCCGCCGCCGCCGCTGCCGAGTTTGCTGCCGGCCCCGCGCCCGACGCATAGAGATAGCCGCCGTCGACAATGCGGCGTGTTGCTTGTGTGCCATCGTTGAAATGTGAACGCTTTACCACTATCGATAATGAATTACAGGTGTTCAAGTGTCGCGGCGGCCACAAAGGAGGGGAACAACGCGCTCGTGTCGCCGGGCAGCATGCCACAATGGGGGTGTCGATCACAAAAGCCACTGGCAGGCGGTTGGTCTGTTGCCCGCACGGCAGTGGTCAAACGGCGGCGGCGCCTCACGCTGCCCTGTAAAGTTGTAGTCTACGGATGGTACCCTCGTCACGTCACGGTGCGCGCACGATTGCGCGCTCGCGACTTTGGCACAGTTGCCGCTGGCGCAATTGCTGCCGCGGCTGCAGGTGGTGGCGGCGGGGGCATGGGAGCTACTGCTGGCGGCAGCGCATCGTCAGCGGCTGTGAGTTTGGCGGCAGCGCGGCGGGGACGGCGGACCGGGCTGCGGCGAGTGCCAGCCGTGCCAGACGCCATTGCGTTCGGCAGCAGCGCGGCTTGCGGCACCACGCCGCCGTCGCTGCCGCCACCGCTACCGCCACCGTCGTCGGCAGGGCGCAAGGCGCCAGCGTCTTCAAGGCCAAAGTCGACAGTGGGATCCAACAGAAATGCCGCGCCCAGGTGGTCGCCATCGGACTCGCCAGTGGTGTCACCCAACGGTAGCTCCAGGTTGGCGACAGGCGGCAGGCTGCGGGGCACGCTACCGCCGCCACCACCGCCGCCGCCGCGGCCGCCGCGGCCACCGCGACCACCACCACCGACGCCACCGCCACGAGGGGTGCCGCCACGGCCGCCCTCTGCAGCAAAGAAGGCGGCCGCGGCGTTGGCGGCAAAAGTGCCCACCGTGAACAGGTCCATGGAATGCCGCTCGCCGTCGCCACCCTCCGCCCCACCGCTGCGGCGGCCGCCGCCCTCGCCAGCAACGGTGTATCGGAGGCTGGCTGCCAGCGCATTCACTGCGGCATCCAAGTCGCCTTGTCCGCCCGCCTTGTCCCCGGCCGGCGGCTGTGCTGCGCCGGTGGTCGCGGCAGTGCCGGGGAGCGCTGTCTTGGCAGTTTGGCGGCGGCGAGAGGCGGCAGCAGGCGCGGCGGCTGCGAGTGGCGAGCCCGTCCCGCCACCTACCGTCGCCCGGCGGCGACGCGGGCCGGCTGCTGCTGCTGCTGCTGCTGCCTTGGGGGCACCTGCCGACTCCGGCAACTCGACGTCACCGGACACGGCGCCAGCCGCCACCGCTGCGGCCGTGGCACCGCTGTCAAGCACCGCGCCGCCACCAAATGGGTGGCTGAAGGAGTAGAAGAGGTTGGAGCCGGCGGGCGGGGTGTGCGTCACGGCGGCGGTGAGCATGCCGCCCGCAGATGCGGATGCCAGTGGGTGGCGGAATGCGCGCACCAGCGCATCCTCCACGGCAGGCACCGGCGCTGGCCTGCTCAGCGTCTCCAACCCCAGCTCCGTGGGATCTAGTGCCACGGGCGCGGGGCCAAAGGGCGGGCTGGCGGGCGCGGCGGGGGTGAAGATGTCCAAATCCCGCGCCGGGTGGAGGGTGCCCGGCAAGCTAGAACCCCTGGGGCTACTGCAGCTGCTAAACGTGCCACCGCCGCGCCCGCCCCCGCCGCCCTCGCCCACCCCCCACCCGCTGCCGCCCCCCGCGCCACCCCCCCTGCGGCCCGCCACGCCCCGGAAAGAAGGCCGGCGGCTGAGGAGGCTGCCGCTCCGACGGCCGTGCACCACCCACGACGTCTCTGCGTGCCGCACGCGCGGCTGGCTACTGCCGCTGCCACCACCGCCACCACCGCCGCTGTCGTCCCGCCCCAGGCTGTTGAACGGCCCCCGCGCGCGGTCGTAGCTGGGTGGCGTGCCCGAACCATCGCCGGACGGCATCATGCGCAGCTGCGGCGTCGCCACGCCGCCACCCACGCCGCCGTCGTCGTCACCGCGCAGGTGGCGCGGGTTCAGTGCTGGCACCACAAAGTCGTCGTCGCCGCCGGCATCGGAGGAGGCCGCCACGCCAAGTGGTGGTGGCGGTGGCGGTGGCGGCGGTGGTGGCGGTAGCAGCCCAAACCCCTGCTGCCCGCCACTGCGGCGGAGGCCGCTGCCGCTGCGGCCTACAATACCGCCGCCGCTGACGCCGCTGGCGCCACTGGCACCGCCAGCAAACAGGGGGCTGGGCTCTGCGGCCAGGAAGCTGGTCGGCAGGTCCACCCACTCGGCGCCGGCAAACAAGTCGCGCCCGCCGTCCTCCCGTGTCCCGCCTGCCAGCGCCGCCATGTCGGCGTGAGTGCCAGGTGACAGTTGCGTGAGCGGCGCGCCCAGCGACCCCAGCCCCAGGCCGCCGTCACCCATGCTGCCCAGTGCAAACCGGGTGGGGAAGGGGCTGCCCAGCGGCGGCGGCAGGTTCCCAGTACCGCCTGCACCGCTGCTGCGTGCGGCAGTGGCAGTCGCCACCCGCACCCGCGCCCCACTACCCTTGCCCGTGGCTGTGCCAGCGGCAGCTGCAGCGCCACCGCGTCCGCGCCGTTTGCCACTTACGGCGCCTGCGCTGCCTGCCGGCAGTTGCGGTGGCGGCGGGGCGGTGGGCTCGCCACCGGGTGACAGCGGCACCAGCGGCTTTGGCACGCCAGCTGCAATCAGACTGCTACCACCACCCCCACCACTCGCGCCACCACCCCCACCACCTCCACCACCACCACTGACGGCACCGCTACCACCACTGCCGCTGCCTCCAACTCCAGTCTCCATGGCGGCGTCCAGGGTGGTGCGCTCTGCGGGCGTCAGCAGGTGGCGGGCGTGGCGCGCCACCAGCTTCAGCCCTTCCGTCAGCATGTCGGGTGCAATGGTGGTGGCGCGGTCATGCAGCGCGGAATACAAGCGTGCCGCGGCTGCCACCAGCTCTGCTTCTGCCGCTGCTGCCCCGGTGATGGCACCACCACCGTCGCCAAAAGCAGCCGCGGCGGTGGCGGCGGCGGCAATGGATGCGGTGGATGCGAGTAGCGGCGGTGCTGGAGGCGGCGGCGCGCCACCGCGCTCCGTCATAAACGATGCTAGCTCTGCCATGTGCGACTCGTTACCGGTACGCCCAATGCCGCTTGCCGTACGCAGCAGCAGCATCCCGCTGGCGTCGGTGGGCGTGTCCAGGCCGCCCCCCAGGCCGCCGTACGACCCACTTGGCAGCAGGGGGCTGCGGGAGCCGACCGCAGTGGCTGCCACCGCCGGCGGCGGCAGGCTGGTGGTGGTGGTGGCCCAAGGCGCCACGCCAGCGGCTGGCGCGCGTGGCAATGGGCGGTCAAGGAGCTGTGCAAGGGGTGGCGCCATCTTGGCCCCATTTGCCAGCAGCGTACTGCTGATGGGCACCCCACTGGCGCCCAGTCGAATAGCAGGTCGCAGCACACCGGGCTCCCGCACCGCCGCCGCCGCCATGCGGGCCAGTGCCCCATTCACTGTGGGCGCCTTCGCTGGCGCGGGCGCGGGCGCGGCGCTGGTGGCGGCTGACAGCATTGATGCTGAGGTGCCCGCTGCAGGTGCTGCCGGGCGTCGCACTGTGTTGGTGCCGGCGGGCGCGGCAACGGCTACACCCACCGCGGCGGTAGGCGCGGCGGCGGTAGGTGCGGGCGCCGGCGGTGCGGTGGCGGGCATACCAGCGGCACGGAGTGGTGCGGAAGTGGTTGGGGCAGCTGCGGTGCCGCCGCCAGCCGCATGCACCAAACTGCGGCTGCCGTGCACCTGCGTCAACAGCATGGATGCTGCCAGCGTCGCCACGCGGTGGTCCACGCCGCGCGGCAGCGACTTGGCCAGCGAGCGTGCCAGCTTGGGGAAGAGGGCTTGCATGGACATGAAGCCGCGCGCCTCTGCCGCCGTCACGATGGCGGCGTGTGCCACCTCCAGTGTCTCTGCTGGCGGCGCATCTCCAGCTGCATCCCCCTGGGCGGCCGCGCCACTGCTGCCGCCGCCCGACCCTGCGGCCTCACCGCCACTGCCGCTGCCGTCCGTGCCGCTATGCTCCGCGCTGTCGTCCTTCAGCGTCATGTCCTCCACACCGCCCGTCAGCGTGGACACGGTCAGTGCGCGCCGCCGTGCTGCCAGCACGCTGCTGCTGAAACCTCCGCCACCACCACCTCCGCCTCCACCACTGCCACCCCCACCACCACCTCCACTACTGCCGCCGCCCTTCTCGCTCTTTTCATTGGCAGGCGGCGCCAAGGTAATGTCAAACACGACAGCCACGCCGGGCGCGGTGGCGCGGTACAGCATGTTGGTGGCCGTGTCAAACCGGTAGCCCTCTGCGAACGGCAGCGCGGTGACGGCGGAGGGCGGTGGCGGCGGTGGGGTAGTACCCCCAGCGCCACCGGCGCTGCCGCCCGCCGCGTCAGCTGCCGCGGTGGCGACGCGCAGCTTCTCCATCAGCGCCACCTCGCGCTCCTCCAGCGCAATACCATTGTCCAGGAACCAGCGCCGCCGCGCCGCCGAGTTCCACCGGTTCTTCACCGCGTTCTCGGTGCGGCCGTCCAGCACGTTGGCAATGTCGCGCCACCGGTTGCCCGCCTGCCGCTGCAGCCAAAACACCTTGCAGTCCTCCTCCGGCGCAAAGGGGTCGCGCCGGATGCCGGGGTTGAGGTGGTTGAACCAGCGCTCACGGCACTGCTTGGAGATGCGGCCGGGCAGCCGTGCTGCCACCGCCGTCCACCGCAGCGTTGCCGTGCCGTGCGCCGCCACCTCCTCGCGGATGACGGCATCCTCCTCTGCCGTCCAGGGACCCCGGCTCTCGCCCTCCCGCAGCGCCTTCGTCCACCGCGACATGCACTGCTGCGCCGTGCGCCGCGGCACCTCCGCCGCTACCAGCCCCCAGTCGCTGTCGCCGTGTGCCTCGATGGCGGCACGCAGCTGCGCGTCCTCCTCCTCCGTCCACCGCAGCGCGCCCAGCCCGCCCAAGTGCTTCAGGCCGTGCACCTGCGCCGTGGTGCCCGGCAGCAGCGTCGTCCGCCGCCCTGGGTTATCGGCGCCCACCTTGGCCAACACCGCCGCCTCCACCGACGGCTCCACTGCCACGCGCTTGCGTGCCGACGCCGACGCCGATGCGGCTACCGCCGCCACCGCCGCCACACGCGCGCCTACGCCACTACAACTGGCAGCAAAGCCGCCGCCAGGTCCTGCCATTGGTGCGGCGGCGGCGGCTGCAGTGGTGGCTGTCACAGCGGCAGCAGCAGCGGCAGCGGAGGGGGGCGCAAACGGTAACAACGACCGTACCGGTACCGCACCCGTACCCGCACCCGCCCTGCTGCCGCCATCTCCAGGTACGGTCGCACTTCGAGGGCGTGTGGGACCGGTCTCCTCACCGCCATCCATGTCAATGTCACCACTGCATGGTGGTGGCGCCGGCACACGCCCGCCCAGCCCAGCCGCTGATGCCGCAGGTGCCACGTCACTGGCAGGCCCGCGCAGGCCCGCTGCTGCAGCGACGCCTTCGATGGGCGCGACATGCAGCGGCGACAGGCCGCTACCCAACAGCGACAGGGGCAACGCAACGTGGGGCGGCAGGAGGGGGGAGGGCGGCAAGGCCACACCGCGGCGCTTGGGCCCCAGCTGTGCCGCCGGCAGCGCGCCAGGCGAGCAGGCGGGCGACGGGTGCGCACGCCGCTTGCTGCCGGGCGCCGCCGCCGGGATCATAAAGTCCTCCTCATCATCACCCTCAATACCCACCGCCGCCGCCAGCGCCGCCGCCGCACCGTCAGCCATTTTTTGGCGGCGTCGTAGGGTTGGGGGGTGGGGTGCAGAGTGGTTTCGTCACTGCCCGCCGCCGATGTTACCGGTAATCTGCGCCACCTCCAGCAGCCCCTAGACGCACACCGCGCGCGCGTACCCACGACAAGTAGGCCGTGTCTACCGTGTGTGTCCGTGCGGCGCCGTGTGCAGCTGTGGCCACACGCGTATCCGTGGCTGGCTTGTGTGTGTGTGTGTGTACCACCACTACTGACTGCGGTGCAAGTCGTAGGCGCTTACCACCGCCGCCGCAGACGCCGCCAGGCGCAACAAAAACTCCAGTCCGCCCTCCGCTGCTTCCGCCGCCGATACCGATACTTGTTGGAACCACGCAGCCCAGCAGCAGTGTACCATGTACGCCCTACCGTGCCCTGCCGCGCCCTACAACGACGACGACGACGACGCGGCGGCAGGGCGCTGACAACAACAACTCTGACTGTACGAATGATTGTGGCAGACGCAGCGGGCGCGCACCGAGCGTCACCGCGCACGCCGGGGCAGCACCCCAACCAAAACAACAATTACGCGGCACGCGAGGCGGCGGCGCGCGCGCGGGGGCGGCGGGCGGGCAGCGATTGTGCGCCGGCGGCGGCGGGCGTGGTGCCCGCTCACAAATGGAAAAAATAGCAAAGGAAAAAAAGTTTAGCAAAAAGATATTGGACAGACAGGGAATCGAACCCTGGACTTCGAGAATGCGAATCGCGCGCTCTACCACTGAACTACCCGCCCTCATTCAACAGCCTGAGGTTGTAGTTTTCATATATAAACTGCACGCCGGTGCATTGATGCTGTGTACAAAAGAAAGAGTAAAGAAGAGAAAGAAGCGGTGAGGCGGCAGGTATTGGGAATGTACCTTTTCTCAACAAATGCGGCGCCGTATGCCGTTGCAACGCACACGGGCCGGCGTCCGCGACGGCAGATTGCAGGGCATTTGTGGTGCCGCGCTGAAATCTTGCGCCCGGCGCGCTGCAGCCGCCCCCGCGCGCGTTTGAGTCTCTGTTTTGAGCTGCGCTGCCGCGGTGCATGTGTGTGTGCGCAACGACCACGTTGGTCATCATCATCGTGTGTGCTGTGTGTGTCGTGTCAGCCGTTATCACGGCCGTCAACGGGCCGGTGCAGGTTGGTGATCATTGTGGCGGCGGCGTGGCGTTGCCATCCGTCGGCGCTGCGGCTGTGCCCGATTGCTGCTACTAGCAGGTTCCGGTGCTGATCAGAGCCAGTCGCGGCGGCAACCCCCACAGCGACAACAACTGCCACCGCTGCTGCGCGAAAGGCGCGCGTACCAACCGCCGCCGAACAACACACAATAAC